>ERZ1066119.196-NODE-196-length-47213-cov-20.605666_pt1 | contig 47213 bp, 43 predicted proteins | sample MGYA00382766_ERZ1066119 | MGnify/ENA primary metagenome ERZ1066119 (study PRJEB33369, sample SAMEA5778349) | biofilm metagenome | biome: Industrial cooling water; feature: Water cooling tower basin; material: Biofilm | place: United Arab Emirates | collected...
GTGGCTGACGCGCCGGGTCGATGGGGCTGGCCTTCCGCGAACCCCAAGGGTCTTCACTCCGCAGTGGGAGGGAGAATCACAGGGAGAGGTAAAGGAAGCGTAGCGCCACCGCGCGTTGCGTGCGGCGCGGGGCGGCGCTTCCCCGGGGGCCGCGCCGGGCCAGAACGCCTGCGAGGGCTCGACGCTGAGCGGGGTGACGACGAGCGCCTGGGGGGCCTTCGGGGCGGGCATCCGCGTGCTCGTCCCTATGCCCTGAGGAGGGCGGCCTCGGCCGCGAGGCCCTGGACGCCCGCCCAGTCGCCGGCCCGCACCATGGCGGCCGGCGCCACCCAGGAGCCGCCCACGCAGAGCACGTTGGGCAGCGCGAGCCAGTCGCGCGCGTTGTCCAGGCCCACGCCCCCGGTGGGGCAGAAGCGCATCCGGGGCAGGGGGCCGTGCCAGGCCCGCAGCACGGGGGCGCCGCCGTTGGCCTCGGCGGGGAAGAACTTGGCCACGTCGTAGCCGCGCTGGAGCAGGTAGAGGGCCTCGGACGGCGTGGCGACCCCGGCCAGGAGCGGCAGGTCGTTGGCCTCGGCCGCGTCGAGCAGGCGGCGGGTGAAGCCGGGGGACACGCCGAAGGTGGCGCCGGCCCTCTTGGCCTCCTCCACGTCGCGCTCGCCCAGGAGCGTGCCGGCCCCGACCACGCCGCCCTCGACGGCGGCCATCTCGCGGATGGCGTCCAGCGCGGCGGGCGTGCGCAGCGTCACCTCCAGGGCGGGAAGGCCCCCGGCCACCAGGGCGCGGGCGAGGGGGGCGGCCACGCCCGCGTCCTCGACCACCAGCACGGGTATCACGGGGGCGAGGGCGCAGACGCGGGCGGCGAGCGCGGAGGCGTGCTCGGGGGTCATGGTCGCTCCTCAGAGGATCGCGGCGGCGCCCGCCGTGGCGGCGCCCACGCTGCGGCGGAACAGGGCGAAGAGGTCGCGGCCCAGGCCCTCCTCGTTGGCCGACAGGTCCACGGGGGGCGGCGCGCGGCCCGACAGGTCGGCCAGCACGTCGAGCCGCCCGGCGGTCGCGTCGAGCCGGACGACGTCGCCGTCGCGCAGCAGCGCGAGGGGGCCGCCGGCGGCGGCCTCGGGCGAGACGTGGATGGCGGCGGGCACGCGGCCGGAGGCGCCGCTCATGCGGCCGTCCGTGACCAGCGCCACGCGCAGGCCCCGGTCCTGGAGCACCGAGAGGGTGGGGGTGAGGGCGTGCAGCTCGGGCATTCCGTTGGCCTTGGGGCCCTGGTAGCGCACGACCACCACCACGTCACCCGTGAACTCGCCGGCCTTGAAGGCGGCCTTGACCGCCTCCTGGGAGTGGAACACGCGGGCCGGAGCCTCGATCACGTGGCGGTCGGGGGCGACGGCCGAGACCTTGATGACCGCCTGGCCGAGCGGGCCGTCGAGGCGCACGAGACCGCCCTGGGGGGCGAAGGGGTCGGAGGCGGGGCGCAGGATGCGGTCGTTGAGGCTCGCCCCCGGCCCGTCGCGCCAGGCGAGGACGCCGTCGCGCAGGACGGGCTCGCGCAAGTAGGGCAGGAGCCCGTCGCCCGCCACCGTGACGGCGTCGGCGTGCAGCAGGCCCGCGCCGAGCAGCTCGGCGATCAGGAACTGGAGGCCCCCGGCGGCGTGGAAGTGGTTCACGTCGGCCAGCCCGTTGGGATAGACCTTGGCCATGAGGGGCACGGCCGCCGAGACGGCGGCGAAGTCCTCGGGCTCCAGGAGGATGCCGGCCGCGCGCGCCATGGCCGGCAGGTGGAGCACGAGGTTGGTCGAGCCCCCCGTGGCCATGAGCCCGGCGATGCCGTTGACGAAGGCGCGCTCGTCCAGGATGTCGGCCACGGGGCGGAAGTCGTTGCCCAGGGCGGTGATGGCCAGCGCCCGCTCCACGGCCGCGACGGTCAGCGCCTCGCGCAGCGGCGTGCCGGGGTTGACGAAGGAGGCCCCGGGCAGGTGCAGGCCCATCAGCTCCATGAGCATCTGGTTGGTGTTGGCGGTGCCGTAGAAGGTGCAGGTGCCGGGGCCGTGGTAGGCGGCCATCTCGGCGGCCATCAGCTCGGCGCGGGTGGCCTCGCCGGTGGCGTAGCGGTTGCGCACCTCCGACTTGGCGGCGTTGGGCAGGCCCGTGGGCATGGGGCCGGCGGGGACGAAGAGGGCGGGCAGGTGGCCGAAGGAGGCGGCGGCCATGACCAGGCCCGGGACGATCTTGTCGCAGACGCCGAGGTAGAGGGCGGCGTCGAAGGTGTCGTGGGAGAGGGCGACGCCGGCGGCGAGCGCGATCACGTCGCGCGAGAAGAGCGACAGCTCCATGCCGGTCCGGCCCTGGGTGACGCCGTCGCACATGGCGGGCACGCCGCCCGCGACCTGGGCGGTGCCGCCCGCGCGGCGGGCGGCCTCGCGGATGAGCTTCGGGTAGTCCTCGTAGGGCTGGTGGGCGGACAGCATGTCGTTGTAGGCCGTCACGATGGCGAGGTTGGGGGCGCGGCCCTCGGCCATGGCGGCCTTGTGGGGCCCCATGGCGGCGTAGGCATGGGCCTGGTTGCCGCAGGAGAGGTGGGCGCGGCGGGGGCCGGGCTCGGCCATGCGGGCGACGCGGTCGCGGTAGCGGGCGCGGGCCTCACGGGACCGCGCGCGGATGCGGTCGGTGACGGCGCTGATGCGGGGATCGAGGGTCATGGGCGGCCTCCGGGGCCGCCCCTAGCACGGGCCGTTAGCGCTAACAACCGTCGCGCGGGAGGCCGGGGGCGCGCGCGGCGGGGGAGGGCGGGGCTTCCTGGCGCGGGCGGCAGGGGGTAGGGGCGAGGCATGGACCTCGCCCCGCACATGCTGCCGCCCTATCCGGTGGTGCGCCTCTCGCCCAAGGCGGAGGCGCGGGCGATCCGGCACGGGTTCCCCTGGGTCTACGCGGGCGAGCTGGTCATGGACCGCCGCACGTCCTCGCTGCGCCCCGGGGCGCTGGCGGTGCTGGAGGACGCGGAGCGGCGGCCGCTGGGGGTCGTGACGGTCAACCCGGGCTCGCGGATCGTGGCGCGGGTGCTGGACCAGGACCCCGGCGCGGTCGTGGGCCGCGACTGGATCGCGGGGCGCCTCCGGCGGGCCTTGGCCCTGCGCGAGAGGCTCCATGAGGCGCCCTTCTACCGGCTCGTGCACGCAGAGGCGGACGGGCTGCCCGGGGTGGTGGTGGACCGCATGGGCGAGGTCGCGGTGCTCCAGCCCAACGCGGCCTGGGCGGAGGCGATGCTGGGGCCGCTGGTGGCGGCCTTGGCCGAGGTCGCCGGCGTGGCCTCCGTGGTGAAGTCGGCCGGCTCGCGCGGGCGGGCGCTGGAAGGGCTCGACGCGGAGACCGTCATGGCGCTGGGGCCGGCGCCGGAGGGGCCCATCGAGGTGCCCATGAACGGGGCCACCTACCTCGCGGACGTGCTGGGGGGGCAGAAGACGGGGCTGTTCTTCGACCAGCGGCCCAACCACGCCTTCGCGGCGTCCGTGGCGCGGGGGGCGCGGGTGCTCGACGTCTTCGCGCACGTGGGCGGCTTCGGGCTCGCCGCGCTCGCGGGGGGGGCGGCGTCGGCGACCCTGGTGGACTCCTCGGCGGCGGCCCTCGCGCTCGCGCGGGGGGGCGCGGCGCGCATGGGGCGGGAGGTGGAGGCGCGGCAGGGCGACGCCTTCGCCGTCATGGAGGCCCTTGGCGCCGAGGGGCGGCGCTTCGACCTCGTGGTCTGCGACCCGCCCGCCTTCGCGCCCCACAAGGGCGCGCTGGAGGCGGGCCTGCGCGCCTACGAGAGGGTGGCGCGGCTGGCGGCGCCGCTGGTGGCGGAGGGCGGCGTGCTGGGGCTGTGCTCCTGCTCGCACGCGGCGGGCCTGGACGCGTTCCGCGGCGCCTCGGCGCGCGGCATCGGGCGGGCGGGGCGGCGCGGGCCGATCCTGCACACGGGCTTCGCGGGGCCGGATCATCCGGTGCTGCCGCAGCTCGCGGAAGGCGGCTACCTCAAGGCCCTCTTCTTCCGGCTGTGAGGCTGCTGCTCGACGCCTGCGTCCTCTACCCGACCGTGATGCGGGAGGTGCTGCTGGGGGCCGCCGCCGAGGGGCTCTTCGCGCCCCTCTGGAGCGCGCGCATCCTGGAGGAGTGGGCGCGGGCGGCCGCCAGGCTGGGGCCGCAGGGGGAGGCGGTGGCGCGGGGCGAGATCGCCTCCCTGCGCGCGGCCTTCCCGGGCGCGGAGGTCCGCGTCCCCGAGGGGGCCGAGCGGCGCCTGTGGCTCCCGGACCCGGACGACGTCCACGTCCTCGCGGCGGCGGTGGCGGCATCGGCGGACGGCATCGTCACGCTCAACGCGCGCGACTTCCCGCGCGGCGTGCTGGCCGAGGAGGGCCTGTGGCGCGTGGACCCGGACTCGCTGCTCCAGGGCTTCGCGGAGGCGCGTCCCGCCGCCATGGCGCGCGTGGCCCAGCGCTCGGCGGCGGAGGCCGCGCGCCTGTCGGGGCAGGAGTGGACCGTGCGGGCGCTGCTCCGGAAGGCGCGGCTCACGCGGCTCTCCAAGGCCCTAGCGCGTCAGGATCAGCCGCCCGTCCGCGATCTCGAGGCGTGAGAAGCGCTCCAGGTAGGTCATGCCGAGGAGGGAGCCCTCCATGTCGCTCTCCGTGACGACGGCCGGGACGCTCGCGTCCGTCACGCCTTCCAGCGACACCTGGTCGAGCGTGACCCGCGCCGTGCGCACGACGCCGTTGGCGGTCAGCGCCGTGCCCGCGTAGCGCAGGCCCTCCGGGTCGAGCCCCGCCAGGCGCGCGTCGCGGCGCGACAGGACCATCTCCGTGGCGCCGGTGTCCACCGTGAAGAGGATGGGGGCGCCGTTGACCAGCAGCGTGAGGCGGTAGTGCCCGTCCATGCCGCGCGGCACCTCGATGGCGGCGCCGCCCGCGGTCACCACGGCGGCCTGGCGGGGGGCCAGCGTCTCCTTGAGCCGCGGCCAGAGGCCGAAGGCCACGATGACGCCCATGAAGATCAGGGCCCAGGTGGCGGCCTGCGCCAGCGCCAGCCCCATGCGGGCGCGGGAGGCCACGAGGTAGGACCCCAGCAGCAGGATCGCCAGGAGGCCGAGGTAAAGGAGGGAGGCGCCGTCGTCGAGGGACATGGGCGCCAAGATGGGGGATGCGGCGCCCGCCGTGAAGGGGGCCTCTCGCGCCCGTCAGGCGGCCTCGGCGGCCTCCAGGGCCTCCTGCGCGGCGAGCCAGAGCGCCTCGGCGCGGGCCAGGGCCTCCATCAGCTCGGCGTACTTGCGGTTCCAGACCTCCAGCTCGCCGCGGCGCGCGTCCTCGTAGAGCCCGGGGTCGGCGAGCCTGCTGGCCAGCTTGGCCCTCATGTCCTCGATCTTGGCCACGCGCTCCTCGCAGCGCCGAGCCTCGGCGCGCAGGGACAGCATCGCCTCGCGCGAGGGCTTGGGCGCCTTGGGCCGGGGCGCCGAGGCCGGCTTGTCCGCGCCCAGGAGGAGGGCGCGGTAGGCCTCCAGGTCGTCGTCGAAGGGGCGCACGCGGCCGTCCTTCACCAGCCACAGGCGGTCGGCCACGGTGGCGAGCAGGTGCATGTCGTGGCTGACAAGGATCACGGCCCCCGAGTAGGCGGCCAGCGCCTCGGTGAGAGCCTCGCGCGATTCGATGTCGAGGTGGTTGGTGGGCTCGTCGAGGATCAGGAGGTGGGGGGCGTCGAGGGTGGCGATGAGCAGCGACAGGCGCGCCTTCTGGCCCCCCGAGAGGCGGCCCACGAGGGTCTCGGCCTGCGCGGCCCCGAGGCCGAAGCCGGCGAGGCGGGCGCGGTGGCGCGAGGGCGGCTCCAGCGGGCGCAGACGGCGCAGATGGTCGAGGGGGGTCTCCTCCACGCGCAGCTCGTCCACCTGGTGCTGGGCGAAGAAGCCGATGCGCAGCTTGTTCGACCGGGCGATGCGGCCGCGCTGGACGGGCAGGCGGTCCGAGAGCAGCTTGGCCAGCGTGCTCTTGCCCTCGCCGTTGCGGCCCAGCAGCGCGATGCGGTCGTCCTGGTCTATGCGCAGGTCGAGGTCGTGCAGGACGACGCGGTTGCCGTAGCCCACGGCGGCCCGTTCCGTCGTGACGATGGGGGGCGGCAGCTCCTCGGGCTCGGGGAAGGTGAAGACGGTGCGGGCGGCGTCCTCGGGGAGCCGGATCGTCTCCAGCCTCTCCAGCATCTTGATGCGCGACTGCGCCTGCTTGGCCTTGCTGGCCTTGTAGCGGAAGCGGTCCACGAACTTCCGGAGGTGGGCGCGGGTGGCGTCCTGCTTGCGCGCGGCGGCCTCCAGAACGGCGCGGCGGGCGGCGCGGGCGCGGGCGAAGTCGTCGTAGCCGCCGGTCCAGTAGCTCAGCTTCATCTCGCTGAGGTGCAGGATGCCGGTGACGGAGCGGTTGAGGAGCTCGCGGTCGTGGGAGACGATGATGACGGTGTGGGGGTAGCGCGTCAGGTAGCTCTCCAGCCACAGCGCGCCTTCGAGGTCGAGGTAGTTGGTGGGCTCGTCCAGGAGCAAGAGGTCGGGGGCGGAGAAGAGGACGGCCGCGAGGGCCACGCGCATGCGCCAGCCGCCCGAAAAGGCGGAGCAGGGCATCCCCGTCTCCTCGTCGCTGAAGCCCAGCCCCTTGAGGATGGAGGTGGCGCGGGCCTCGCCCGACCAGGCGTCGGTGTCGGCGAGGCGGGCCTGGACCTCGGCGATGCGGTGGGGGTCGGTGGCGACCTCCGCCTCCGCGAGCAGGGCCGCGCGCTCGGTGTCGGCGGCCAGCACCGTGGCGAGCAGCGTCTCCTCCGAGCCCGGCACCTCCTGGGAGACGCCGCCGATGCGGGCGCCCCTCGGCACCTCGATCTCGCCGCCGTCGGGCGCGAGCTCGCCCCGGATGAGGCGGAAGAGCGTGGTCTTGCCGGCGCCGTTGCGCCCCACGAGGCCGACCTTGTGGCCGGTGGGGATGACGGCGGAGGCATGGTCGAGGAGGGGGCGGCCGTCCACCGCGTAGGAGAGGTCCGAGAGGCGCAGCATGGGCGGGCCTTGCCGCAGCGGGGGGCTCGGGTCAACCGGCCGCCTTCACCCCGCCAAGGCCCCATGCTAGGCGCCGCGCCGACCGCCCGGGGCATGGGGCCCTGGGGCAGAGGGAGCGCCCCATGGCCACCGAACGCACCTTGAGCATCATCAAGCCCGACGCCACCGCCCGCAACCTCACGGGGCGCATCATCGCCAAGTTCGAGGACGCGGGGCTGCGCGTGGTGGCCTCCAAGCGCATCCATCTGAGCAAGGCGCAGGCGGGCGAGTTCTACAAGGTCCACGCGAGCCGGCCCTTCTACGAGGAGCTGACCGCCTTCATGGCCTCCGGCCCCGTCGTCGTGCAGGTCCTGGAGGGCGAGGGCGCGGTGCAGAGGAACCGCGAGGTGATGGGCGCGACCAACCCCAAGGACGCGGCGCCTGGCACCATCCGCGCCGAGTTCGCGCGCTCGGTGGGCGAGAACAGCGTGCACGGCTCGGACGCGCCCGAGACGGCGGCCGAGGAGATCCGGTTCTTCTTCTCGGGGCTGGAGCTGGTGGGCTGAGGCGTCCCCCGCGCGCCTTGGCCTTGCGGCGGGGGGGCGGCGGGCGTAGCGGTCGCCCGGTCACGGAGGGCGGGGCATGACGGCGACGCTGGGCAAGGCGGCGGGCGTGGCGGCGGTGCCCCTGGCGGCGGCCACCGTCTGGCCGGTCCTGGGGGGCGTCAGCCTCGGCCACCTCGTCAACGACACGATGCAGAGCATCGTGACCGCCATCTACCCCATCATCGAGCCCGAGTTCGGGCTCGACTACGCCCAGGTCGGCTTCCTGACCTTCGCCTTCACCGTCACGGCCTCCCTCCTGCAGCCGCTGGTGGGCGCGGCGACGGACCGGCGCCCCATGCCCTGGGCACTGCCGCTGGGCATGTGCTGCACGCTGCTGGGCATCGTGGCGCTGGCGGTCGCGCCGCGCTACGGGCTGCTCTTCGTCGGCGCCATGCTGATCGGCGTCGGCTCGGCCGTCTTCCACCCCGAGGCCTCGCGCATCGCCCGCGCCGCCGCCGGCGGGCGCTACGGCACCGCCCAGAGCGTGTTCCAGGTGGGCGGCAACTTCGGCCACGCCGCCGGGCCGCTGCTCGCGGCCTTCATCGTCACGCCGTTCGGGCGCGCCTCGGCGCTCTGGTTCACCCTGCTCGCCGCCCTGGGCGTCGTCGTGCTCTGGCGCGTGGCGCGCTGGTACGCGCGCCAGGTCCACCCCGCCGCCCGCGCGCGGGCCACGGCCGCCATCCAGGCGCTCCCGCGCGGGCGCCTGGGCTGGGCGCTGGTCGTCCTGGGCATCCTGGTCCTGACCAAGAACGCCTATCTGGCGTCGTTCTCGTCCTTCTATACCTTCTACGTCATCGAGCGCTTCGACCTGAGCGCCCAGCAGTCGCAGCTCGCGCTCTTCGTGTTCCTCCTGGCGGGCGCGCTGGGCGTGGTCGCCGGCGGGCCCATCGGGGACCGCGTCGGCCCCCTCGCGGTGATCTGGATCAGCATCCTGGGCGTCCTGCCCTTCTCGCTCCTGCTGCCCTACGCCGACCTGCCCTGGACGCTGGTCCTGACCTTCGTCATCGGCCTCGTCATGGCCTCGGCCTTTCCCGCCATCGTGGTCTTCGCGCAGGAGCTGGTGCCGGGCCGCGTCGGCCTCATCAACGGCGTCTTCTTCGGGCTGGCCTTCGGGCTCGGAGGCCTCGCCGCGGCGGTGCTGGGCTTCGTGGCCGACGCGCGCGGCATCGCCTACGTCTACCAGGTCTGCGCCTGGCTGCCGGCGCTGGGCCTCTTGACGGCCTTCCTGCCGCGTGGCGTCGTCGGCGGGCGCAAGGGGCCGCGCAAGGCCTGAGGGGACCGCCCATGAAGCTGCTCGTCACCGGCGGGGCCGGCTTCATCGGCTCGGCCGCCGTGCGCGCGGCGGTGGCGCGGGGGCATGGCGTCGTCAACCTCGACGCGCTGACCTACGCGGCCAACCCCGCCAACCTGGCCCCGGTGGCCGCCTCGCCCCTCTACGCCTTCGAGCACGCCGACATCCGCGACGCCGCCGCGCTCGACCGCGTCTTCCGCCGGCACCGCCCCGACGCCGTCCTGCACCTCGCGGCCGAGAGCCACGTGGACCGCTCCATTGATGGGCCGGGCCTCTTCATGGACACCAACGTCACCGGCACCTTCCGCCTCCTGGAGGCCGCCCGCGCCCACTGGCTGCGCGAGGGGCGGCCCGCCTCCTTCCGCTTCCACCACGTCTCGACCGACGAGGTGTTCGGCTCGCTCGGGGCGACGGGCCGGTTCCACGAGGGCACGCCCTACGACCCGCGCTCCCCCTACTCGGCCTCCAAGGCGGCCTCCGACCACCTGGTGCGCGCCTGGGGCGAGACCTACGGCGTGCCCGTCCTCGTCACCAACTGCTCCAACAACTACGGCCCCTACCACTTCCCCGAGAAGCTCATCCCCGTGGCCATCCTGAGCGCCCTCGCGGGGCGCCCCATCCCGGTCTACGGGCAGGGGCTCAACGTGCGCGACTGGCTCTACGTCGAGGACCATGCCGACGCCCTCCTTCTCGTGCTGGAACGGGGGGTCCTGGGCCGCACCTACTGCATCGGCGGAGAGAGCGAGGCGCGCAACCTGGACCTCGTGACCGCGATCTGCGGGCTGCTCGACGAGATGCGGCCCGAGGGCGCCCCCCATGCGCGCCTCATCGCCTTCGTCGCCGACCGCCCCGGCCACGACGCGCGCTACGCCATAGACCCCGGCCGCATCCGCGCGGAGCTGGGCTGGCGGCCCTCGGTCACGCTGGAGGAGGGGCTGCGCCGCACCGTGCGCTGGTTCCTGGACAACGAACCCTGGTGGCGCCCCGTGCAGGAGGCGGCGGCGCGCCGGCGGGGGGTGGCGTGAGGCTCCTCGTCCTGGGGCGCACGGGCCAGCTCGCCACCGAGCTGCGCCGCCGGGCGCCGCCAGGGACCGACGTCGTGGCGGTGGGGCGGGAGGGCGCCGACCTCATGGACCCCGAGGGCTGCGCGCGCCTCGTGGCCGGGGCCAGGGCCGACGCCGTGGTGCTCGCCGCCGCCTGGACCGCCGTGGACCGCGCCGAGGCCGAGGAGGCGGCCGCCACCGTGGCCAACGGCGAGGCCCCCGCCGCCGTCGCCCGCGCCGCCGCCGCCCGGGGGCTGCCGCTCGTCCACCTGTCCACCGACTACGTCTTCGACGGATCGGGGACGCGCCCCTGGCTCCCCTCGGACCCGACCGGGCCCCTCAACGCCTACGGGCGCTCCAAGTTCCGGGGCGAGCAGGGGGTGCGCGCGGCCGGCGGCCCCCACGCCATCCTGCGCACCTCCTGGGTCTTCTCGGCCCATGGCGCCAACTTCGTGAGGACCATGCTGCGCCTGGGGGCGGAGCGGGCGGAGCTGCGCGTGGTGGCCGACCAGGTGGGCGGGCCCACGCCCGCCGCGGCCCTCGCCGACGCCTGCCACCTGGCGGCCTGGGCCCTGCGGGACGGCGCCCCCTCGGGGACGCACCACCTGGCCGGCGCCCCGCACGCCTCCTGGGCGGACCTCGCCGGGGCGGTCATGGCCGAGACGGGCCTCCCCGCCCGCGTCCTGCCCGTCGCCACCGCCGACTGGCCGACGCCCGCGCCTCGCCCGCTCAACTCGCGGCTCGACGGCGGCAGCGCGCGCGCCGTCCTGGGGCTCGCGCCGCCGGACTGGCGGGAGGGGCTGCGCGACGTGGTGCGCGAGCTGCTCGCCTGAGCGCTTGCCCAAAGCGTTTCGGATCGCCATCCTCCGGGGGCCGGCGGCGCGCCAGGAGACGCCCGCGCCGGCCGGGGAGGACGCCCATGACCACGCTGCGGGACCTCTCCCGCCACCTCGCCCTGTCGGTCACGCAGGTGAGCCGCGCGCTCAACGGCCACGACGACGTGTCGGCCGAGACCCGCGCGCGCGTCCGCGACGCCGCGCGCCGGCTCGGCTACCAGCCCAACGTCTCGGCGCGCAAGCTCGCCACGGGGCGGTCGGGGATGGTCGCCCTGGTCCTGCCCGACGTGCCGGCCCCGGGCGAGGAGGGCACCTTCGTCCAGATCGTCGGCGGCCTGTCGCGCCACCTGGCCCGCGCGGGCCGCCAGTTCGTGCTGCACATCGGCGAGAGGGGCGACGACCCCGTGGCGCCCTACCGGCGGCTCCTCGGCGGGGGCGCGCTCGACGGCTTCGTCATCCTGGAGCCCGAGCTCGCCGACCCCCGGGTGGCCTTCCTGCGGGCCTCGGGCGTGCCCTTCGTCATCCACGGCCGCATCGAGGAGCCCCACGACTACCCCTTCTACGACATAGACAACCGCCTCGTGGCCGAGACTCTGGCGGGCGAGCTGCTGGCCGCCGGGCACCGGCGCATCGCCTTCCTCAACGGGCCGCGCCGGCGCACCTACGCCGAGTCGCGCCGCCACGGCTGGCGCGCCGCGCTGCGCGGGGCGGGCCTGCCGGAGGAGCCCGCCCTCCTGCGCTGGGGCCCGATGACCGAGGCCGAGGGCCTGGTCGCGACGGTCGCGCTCTGGGGCGCGGGCGGGCCGCGCCCGACGGGGCTCGCGTGCGGCAGCACGCGGCTCGCCGCCGGCGCGCTCCGGGGGCTCGCGGCGCTGGGCCTGCGGGTGCCCGACGACGTGTCGGTCGTGGCCCACGACGACGACCTGCCGTCCTTGCGCGCCTCGGCCTTCGACCCCCCGCTCACCGCCACCTTCTCGCCCTTGGCCGAGGGCTGGCCGCACCTGGCGCGCACGCTGGCAGGGGCCGTGGACGGCGAGCCGGTGGCGGGCTTGCAGCGCCTGGGCGAGCTGCGGCTGCGGCGGGGAGCCTCGGTGGGGCCGCCCCGGCCCGGTTGACGCAACCCCCGGGGGCGCTAGGCTGCCCGGGGGGCGCCTCGCGTGTCCGTTGACGGAGCGCCGGGCGTCCCGCTAGAGTTCCAAAACGTTTCGGATGCGCCCGGGAGGCGCGCGGTCCGGCGAGCCGACAACCGAGGAAGGGGCGCAGCGACGCCCCCATGGGAGGACGACGATGACGACGACAACAAGGGCGGCCGCGCGGCGGTCGTCGGCGCTGGCCACCGTGCTGGCGCTGGGCGCCTCGGCGGCGGCGGCGCAGGGCGTGGAGATCACCTACGTGTCCGGCGCCGTGGGCAACGCCGTCGCCAACTTCGACGCCCTGGTCGCCCCCTGGGAGCAGGCCACCGGCAACGACGTGGTGCTGGTGCCGATGCCCGCCTCCACCACCGACCAGTTCGGCCAGTACCGCCTGTGGCTGGCCGCCGGCAACACCGACATAGACCTCTACCAGCTCGACGTGATCTGGGCGCCCCAGCTCGCCGACCACTTCGTGGACCTGACGGCGGCGGCCACCGAGGCCGGGCTGATCGAGGCCAACTTCCCGTCCATCATCGAGTCCCAGACCGTGGACGGCAAGCTCGTCGCGCTGCCGCTCTTCACGGATGCCCCCGCGCTCTACTACCGCACGGACCTCCTGGAGAAGTACGGCGTGGCCGTGCCCACCACCTGGGAGGAGCTGACGGCCGCCGCCCAGACCATCCAGGACGGCGAGCGCGCGGCCGGCAACCCCGACTTCTGGGGCTTCGTGTGGCAGGGCAACGCCTACGAGGGCCTGACCTGCAACGCGCTGGAATGGGTCAAGTCCAACGGCGGCGGCCAGATCGTCGAGCCCGACGGCACCATCTCCATCAACAACCCCAACGCCGTCCAGGCGCTGGAATGGGCGGCCTCCTGGGTCGGCACGATCAGCCCCGAGGGCGTGCTGAGCTACCAGGAGGAGGAGTCGCGCGGCGTCTGGCAGACGGGCAACGCCGCCTTCATGCGCAACTGGCCCTACGCCTACCTCCTGGGCGGGGGCGACGATTCGGCGGTCAAGGGGCTCTACGACGTGGCGCCCCTGCCCAGGGGCACGGCCGAGGGCGCGACCTCGGCGGCCACGCTGGGCGGCTGGAACGTGGGCGTGTCCCGCTACGGAGACAACCAGGACGTCGCCATCGACCTGGCCGTCTACCTGGCCTCGGCCGAGGCACAGAAGCAGCGCGCCATCAACGAGGGCAACCTGCCGACCATCGTGTCGCTCTACGAGGACGCCGACGTCCTGGCCGCGAACCCCTACTTCGCGCGCTGGCAGGAGGTGTTCCTGAACGCCGTGCCGCGCCCCTCCGCGCCCACGCAGGAGAGCTACAACGAGGTCTCCACGCTGTTCTTCACCGCCGTCCACTCCGTGCTCTCGGGCCAGGAGGACGCGGCCACCGCGCTCGCGGACCTCGAGGTCGAGCTCGAGGACGTGCTCGACCAGTGACCCCCTGAGGGGGAGGGCCCGGGCGGCGACGCCCGGGCCGCCACGGCCGAGGACCGCCCCCAGGGAGAGGGCGGCCCGCCAGGGAGGAGGAGCCAATGACCACCACCGTCGCCGCGGCCCCCAGGGGGGACGTGGGCCAGGACCGGAGCCTCCAGGCCCAGCGCGCCCGCGCGGCCTTCTGGTTCCTCGCGCCCATGCTCGTGATGCTGATCCTGGTGGCGGCCTGGCCGCTCTTCCGGTCCATCAGCTTCTCCTTCACCGACGCCACCGCGGACACCATCTTCAACGGCCAGAGCGAGTGGGTGGGCTTCGCCAACTACCTGGAGATGCGCGTCCGCGATTCGGGCGAGGTGCGCTGGCGCGGCGTCTTGGTGGACCCCGACTGGTGGAACGCCGTGTGGAACACCGTCCGCTTCGCCTTCGTGTCGGTCGCCTTCGAGACCGTGCTGGGCCTGCTCGTGGCCCTCGTGCTCAACGCCGAGTTCAAGGGGCGCGGCATCGTGCGCGCCGCCATCCTCATCCCCTGGGCCATCCCCACCATCGTGTCGGCCCGCATGTGGGGCTGGATGCTCAACGACCAGTTCGGGGTCATCAACTACATGCTCCAGGGCATGGGGATCATCGACCAGCCCATCGCCTGGACCGCCCGGCCCGACACGGCCATGATCGCGGTCCTCATCGTGGACATCTGGAAGACCACGCCCTTCATGGCCCTCCTGATCCTCGCCGGGCTTCAGATGATCCCGCGCGACATGTACGAGGCCGCCCGCCTCGACGGCGTCCATCCGGTGCGCGTGTTCTTCAAGGTGACGCTGCCGCTGCTGCGCCCGGCGCTCCTGGTGGCGGTGATCTTCCGCATCCTGGACGCCCTGCGCATCTTCGACCTGATCTACGTGCTCACGCCCCGCTCGGAGGGCACCGTCACCATGTCGGTGCTGAGCTACCTCCAGCTCCAGCAGTTCGGCGACTACGGCGAGGGCTCGGCGCAGTCCACGCTCCTGTTCCTCATCATCACCCTCTTCGTGACCCTCTACATCTGGCTGGGCCGCGTGGACCTGTCGGGGGATCGCAGCTGATGTCGGAATCCTCGCCCTTCTGGACCGCGATGTTCTACCTCGGCGTCGTCCTCATCGTCGTCATCGCCGTCTACCCCTTCTACTACGCCATCGTGACGAGCTTCGAGACGGGCACCGCGCTCTTCACGCCGTCGCTCTGGCCCGAGAACTTCTCCTGGACCAACTACGTGGCCGTGTTCACGGGGCGCAACTTCCTGCGCTCCGTGGCCAACTCGGTGCTGGTGGCGGGCGTCACCGTCGTCGCCTCGCTGTTCTTCGCCGTCACCGCCTCCTACGCCCTCGCCCGCGTGCGCTTCCGGGGACGGGGGCCGCTCCTCATGATGATCCTGGGGGTCTCCATGTTCCCCCAGATCGCCGTGCTGTCGGGCCTCTACGAGCTGGTCAACTGGCTGGGCATCTACAACACGCCCGTCGCTCTCATGCTGAGCTACACCATCTTCACCCTGCCCTTCACGGTGTGGGTGCTCACCACCTTCATGCGCGACCTGCCCGTGGAGATCGAGGAGGCCGCCATCGTGGACGGCGCCAGCCCTTGGGTCATCATCACCCAGGTCTTCCTGCCGCTGCTCTGGCCCGCCCTCGTGACCACCGGGCTCCTCGCCTTCATCGGCGCCTGGAACGAGTTCCTCTTCGCCCTCACCTTCACCGTGAGCGAGACCCAGCGCACCGTGCCCGTGGCCATCGCGCTCCTGTCGGGGGCCTCCCAGCAGGAGATCCCCTGGGGGCCGATCATGGCGGCGTCGGTCGTCGTGACCGTGCCCCTCATCGTCCTCGTCCTCATCTTCCAGCGCAAGATCGTGGCGGGCCTGACCGCCGGCGGCGTGAAAGGCTAAGAGAAATGGCGAACATCCAGCTCAAGAACGTCACCAAGTCCTACGGCGCGGTCACCGTCATCAAGGGCGTGGACCTCGACATCAGGCGCGGCGAGTTCATGGTCTTCGTCGGCCCCTCGGGCTGCGGCAAGAGCACGCTGCTGCGCCTGATCGCGGGCCTCGAGAACATCACCACGGGCGACCTCTTCTTCGACGGGCAGAGGGTCAACAACGTGGTCCCCTCCGAGCGCGGCATCGCCATGGTGTTCCAGAGCTACGCGCTCTACCCGCACATGAAGGTCTACGACAACATGGCCTTCGGCATGAAGCTCGCGGGCGCCAACCCGGAGGAGCGCGACACGCGCGTGCGCAAGGCCGCCAAGATGCTCCAGATAGACCACCTGCTGGACCGCCTGCCCAAGCAGCTCTCGGGCGGGCAGCGCCAGCGCGTGGCCATCGGGCGGGCCATCACGCGCGACCCCAAGGTGTTCCTGTTCGACGAGCCGCTGTCGAACCTCGACGCCGCCCTTCGCGTGGCGACGCGCCTGGAGATCGCCAGGCTCCACCACGACATGAACAGCGTGACCATGATCTACGTCACGCACGATCAGGTGGAGGCCATGACGCTGGCCGACCGCATCTGCGTCCTGCGCGACGGGCGCGTGGAGCAGGTGGGCACGCCCACCGAGCTCTACGAGAGGCCCAACTCGACCTTCGTGGCGACCTTCATCGGCAGCCCCAAGATGAACCTCATCGACGGCGCCCTGGCCGCCCCGCACGGCGCCGCCACGGTGGGCATCCGGTCGGAGCACATGGACGTCATGCCGGAGGGGCAGGGGCTCTGGACCGGCCGCGTCATCCACTCCGAGGACCTCGGGTCCGACAACTACCTCTTCGTGGACATCGGCTCGGCCGAGCCCGTCATCGTCCGCCAGCCCGGCAAGGCGGTGATCGCCGACGGGGCGACCGTCTCGCTCAGCCCCAGGCCCGGGATGCTGCACCGCTTCAACGCCGAGGGCCGCCCCATCCAGCCCGCGCTCGCGGCCGAGTAGCGCAAGCGGGACCGGCCGTCCCTTGACCCCCTCGGGCGTCCGGGCCACCTGTGGCCCGTGCCGCGCGGGGACGCCATGGAGGACGCAGGCCGCCCGGGGCCGGGGGGGAAGCCCGAATGGGCTCTCACGAAGGCCGAGGTCATGGCGGCCTGGCGCGCCCGCGTGGGCCTGCCGCCGCGCCGGCGCCGCTGGCCCTGGGTCGTCCTCCTCCTCGTCCTCCTGGCCGGCGGTGGCGCCGCCTGGTGGCGCGCCGGGCAGGCGCCGCCCCCCGCCGAGCCCGCACCCGCGGCGGCCGAGGCCGCGCCGCCCACGCTCCAGCTCGGCCCGGCCGAGGTCACGACGCTCGCGCCCCTGACCCTGCGCCGCACGGTCAAGGTCATCGGCACCCTCTCGCCCGCCCGCCGCGCCGACCTCGCGGCCGAGACGGCGGGCCAGGTGGAGGAGGTGCTGGTGCGCCCCGGCGACGCGGTGGCCCAGGGCGACGTGCTCCTGCGGCTCGACGAGGAGCGCCTGGGCCTCGACCGCGACCTCGCGCGCTCCAACGCCGACGCCACGCGCGCCCAGCTGCGGCTGGCCGAGGGCCAGCTGGCCCGCGCCCGAGAGCTCCTGGAGCGCGGCGCCGGCACCACCAGCGCCGTCGAGCAGGCCGAGAGCGCGGCCGAGGGCCTGCGCGCCTCGCTCGCCGCGCTCGACGACCAGGTCAGGGCGGCCGAGCTGGGGCTGGAGCGCGCCACCCTGCGGGCGCCCTTCGCGGGCGTCGTCGCCTCGCGCGCCGTGGAGCCCGGCGCGGTGGTGGGCGCGGGCACGGCCCTCCTGTCGCTCGTGGACCTCGCGCGGATGGAGATGCAGGCCTCGGCGCCCGTGTCGGCCGGCTCGGCCCTGCGCCCCGGCCAGGCGGTCGAGCTGCGCGTGGATGGGGTGGACGGCCCCTTCGCCGGCGCGGTCGCGCGCATCGCCCCCGTGGCCGACGAGGCCACGCGCCGCGTGACGGTCTTCGTGGCCGTGCCCAACCCCGACGGCCGCCTGCTCGGCGGCATGTTCGCCACCGGCGAGGTGGTCGTGGCCGAGAGGCGCGAGGCGCTCGCGCTCCCGCCCGACGCGATCCGCGACCCGGAGGGGGCGCCCTACGTCCTCGTCGTGTCCGACGACGCGCTCGCGCGGCGCGAGGTGAGGGTCGGCGCGACCTGGGGCGATCTGGTCGAGGTCGAGGGCCCCGCGCCGGGCGACGTGGTGGTCACGGGCCTCCTGCCGGGCCTCGCGCCCGGCGACCGCGTGGCGGTCGTGAACCCGTGATCCTCACGCGCATCAGCGTGGCGCAGCCTGTCTTCGCCACCATGGCGATGCTCCTTCTCTTCATCCTGGGCCTGGTCAGCTTCTCGCGCCTGCCCATCGAGCAGCTCCCCGACGTGGACTTCCCCGTGGTGGCCGTCGTGGTGAGCTACCCCGGCGCCTCCCCCGAGGCCGTCGAGGCCGACATCGTCCGGCCCATCGAGGAGGCCGTGGCGACCATCGCCGGCATGGACGACATCCAGGCCACGGCCCGCACGGGCCAGGCGCTGGTGGTGATGTTCTTCGACCTGGAGGTGGACTCGGCCTCCGCCGCCCAGGACGTGCGCGACAAGCTCGCCTCCGTCCAGGCCGGCTTCCCCGACGCCGCCGAGGACGCCACCGTCCTGCGCTTCGACCCCGCCGAGCAGCCCATCCTGTCGCTCGCCGTCACCGGGCCGGGCCAGAGCGTCGAGGACCTCACCGGGATCGCCGAGGACGTGGTGGCCCGGCGCCTGCTCGCCATCCAGGGCGTGGGCCGCGCCTCCGTGGTGGGGGGGGCCGCGCGGCAGGTCGAGGTGCTGGTGGACCCCGACCGCCTGGTCGCCTTCGGCATCGGCGTGGGCCAGGTGACGGCGGCGCTCGCCGCCGAGAACCGCGACCGCCCGGCGGGGCAGGTGGCGGCCGGTGGCGCCGTGCAGACCGTGACCGTGGAAGGGCGCGTGGACGAGGCGCGCGACATCCTCGGCATCACCGTCGGCCGCCAGGGCGGCCAGCCGGTGTCCTTGGGCGACGTGGCCACCGTGCGGCTGGGCGCCGCCGAGGAGACGTCGCTCGCGCTGCTCGACGGGGCTCGCGCCCTCGCGGTGGACGTGGTCAAGCAGCAGGGCGCCAACACCGTGGCGGTGGCCGAGGAGGTCCGCGCGGCCGTGGCCGAGCTCAACGACGGGGGAAGCCTGCCCGACGGCGTGCGCATCGGCGTGGTGGCCGACGACGCCGTGCCCGTGGAGCAAAGCTACCGCGCCGTCCAGACCATGCTGGTCGAGGGCGCGGTCCTGGCCACCGTGATCGTCTTCCTGTTCCTCAACTCCTGGCGCTCGACCGTCATCACGGGCCTCACGCTCCCCATCAGCGTGGTCGGCACCATGACGGTCATCTGGGCCTTGGGCTTCACGCTCAACTTCATGACGATGCTGGCCTTGTCGCTCGCCATCGGCCTCCTGATCGACGACGCCATCGTGGTGCGCGAGAACATCATGCGCCACCTGGCCATGGGCAAGAGCCACGTCCGCGCGGCGCTCGAGGGCACGGAGGAGATCGGCCTCGCGGTGCTGGCCACGACCTTCTCCATCGTCGCCGTGTTCCTGCCCGTGGCCTTCATGGAAGGCATCATCGGGCGCTTCTTCCTCCAGTTCGGCGTGACCGTCTCGGTGGCGGTGCTCCTGTCGCTCTTCGTGGCCTTCACGCTCGACCCCATGCTGTCCTCGGTCTGGTACGACCCCGCCGCCGACCCGCGCGTCCGCAAGGGGCCGCTCTGGCGGCTCGTGGCCCGCTTCGACCAGGGCTTCGAGGCCCTGGGGCGCGCCTATGGCCGCCTCCTCCGGCAGGTGCTGCGCCACCGCCTGGCGACGCTGCTCGTGGCGCTCCTGCTCTTCCTGGGCAGCTTCGCGCTCGTGCCGCGCGTGGGCGTGGAGTTCGCGCCCGCCGTGGACGACGGCACCTTCCGCGTCGAGGTCGAGACCCCCACCGGCTCCTCGCTCGCGGCCACCGCCGCCAAGCTGCGCCAGGTGGACGCCGCCCTGCGCGCGCTGCCGGAGGTCGCCACCACCTACGCCACCGTCAACAGCGGCACCACGGCCGCCGGCGTGACCTCGGCCAGCATCGCCGTCGCCATGGTCCCCCGGGAGGAGCGTGCCCGCTCCCCCCAGGAAATGACCGAGCCCGTGCGCGAGGCCCTCCGGGTCATCCCCGGCATCGAGGTGACGGTGGGCGCGGCCGGCGGGCTCGGGCGCATCGACGCGCCCATCCAGGTGACGCTGTCGGGCGACAGCTTCGCCACGCTCGGCACCCTGGCCCAAGCTCTCATGGCCCGCCTCTCGGCCATCGAGGGCGTGGAGGACGTGGCCACGTCGCTCCAGGACACCGAGCCCACGCTGGCCGTCCGGCTCGACCGCGACAGGGCCGACGACCTCGGCGTGGGCCTGGCCTCCGTGTCGGATTCGCTCTCCACGCTGCTGGGCGGCCAAACGGTCGGCGACTGGACCGACGAGGCGGGGCGCAACCACGCGCTCGTCGTGCGCCTCCCCGAGGCCGCGCGCGACGACCCCGAGGCGCTGGGATCGCTGCCCATCGCCACGGACGCCGGCGCGCTCGTCCGGCTCGACCAGGTCGCCACCCTCGTCCCCTCCGCCGCCCCCGCCGAGATCACGCGCGCCGACCTCTCGCGCACGGTCACGGTCTCGGCCAACCTCGCCGACGCCACCTTGGGCGACGTGCTCGGGCAGGTGCAGGCGGCCATCGCCGCGCTCGACCTGCCCCCCGGCTACGCGGCGTCCACGGGGGGCGAGGCCGAGCAGCTCCAGGAATCGGGCGCCTCCGCGCTCACCGCGCTCGTGCTCGCGGTGGTCTTCATCTACCTGGTTCTGGCCTCCCAGTTCGGCTCCTTCCTCCAGCCCCTCGCCATCATGCTCTCCCTGCCGCTGTCGCTCTCGGGGGTGCTGGCGGGGCTGCTGATCGGCGGCTCCACCCTCAACCTCTTCTCGGCCATCGGCTTCATCATGCTCATGGGGCTCGTGGTGAAGAACGCCATCCTCCTGGTGGACAACGCCAACCAGAGGGTGCGCGAGGGCCTGAACCTCTGGGACGCGCTGGTGGAGGCGGGCCAGACGCGCTTCCGCCCCATCGTCATGACCACGCTCGCCATGATCTTCGGGATGCTGCCGCTCGCGCTCAACCTCGACGAGGGCTCGGGCCAGAACGCCCCCATGGCCCACGCCGTCATCGGCGGGCTGCTGTCCTCGACGCTGCTCACGCTCGTCGTCGTGCCCGTCGCGCTCACCTACATGGACGCCTGGGGCCGCCGGGCCGGGCGCTGGTTCCCCGGCCCGCCCGACCACGGCCCCGGGCCGGCCCCCGCCGAATGACCTTCCGCCCGGGCCCCGCCCCTGGCAGGGTGGGGCATGGACGGACTGGACCCTGACGGCCGCTACCTGGGCCGCCTGTGGCGGCGGGGCCTCGGCCCCTGCGTGGTCGCGCTGCGCGACGGCCGCCTGCTCGACGTGACCTCGCGCGCCGCGCCGACCCTCTCGGCGCTGCTGGAGGGCGACGACCCTTGGGCGGCCTGCGCGGGCGGCGCCGACCTCGGGCCGCTCGCCGACTGGGAGGCGCGCAGCCTCGCCGCCGCCGCCTCGCGCGACCCCGACGCCGACCGCCTGCTCGCCCCCTGCGACCTCCAGGCAGTCAAGGCCTGCGGCGTCACCTTCGCCCGCTCCATGGTGGAGCGCGTCATCGAGGAGCGCGCGGGCGGCGACCCGGCCCGCGCCGAGGCCGTCCGCGCCCGCGTCGGCGCCCTGGTGGGCGCGCGGCTGCGCGACCTGCGCCCCGGCTCCCCGGAGGCCGCCGAGGTCAAGCGCGCGCTCCAGGCCGAGGGCCTCTGGTCGCAGTACCTGGAGGTCGGCATCGGCCCCGACGCCGAGGTCTTCACCAAGTGCCCGCCCCTGGCCGCCGTGGGCCACGGGGCCGAGGTGGGCCTCCATCCCGTCTCGCGCTGGAACAACCCCGAGCCCGAGGTGGTGCTCGCCGTGGACTCGCGCGGCGCCGTCAAGGGCGCCGCCCTGGGCAACGACGTCAACCTGCGCGACGTGGAGGGCCGCTCCGCGCTGCTCCTGGGCCGCGCCAAGGACAACAACGCCTCGGCCGCCATCGGCCCCTTCGTGCGGCTCCTCGACGACGCCTGGGGGCTGGACGAGGTCCGCGCCCTGGAGCTGACCCTGACCGTGGAAGGTCGCGACGGCTACGTGCTGCGCGGCCGCTCCTCCATGGCCGAGATCAGCCGCGACCCATCGGACCTCGTGGCGCAGGCCATGGGGCGCCACCACCAGCATCCGGACGGCATGATGCTCTACCTCGGCACGCTCTTCGCGCCGACCGAGGACCGCGCCGAGCCGGGTCAGGGCTTCACCCACGCCCTGGGCGACCGCGTCACGGTCGCCGCGCCCGGCCTCGGCGCGCTCGCCAACACGGTGGCGCTCGCCACCGAGGCGCCGCCCTGGACCTTCGGGACCGGCGCCCTGCTGCGCAACCTCGCCGGGCGCGGGCTCCTCTAGGCGCCCACGAAGTCGCGCACGAAGTCGGTGGCGGGGCGCGCGCGGATCTCGGCGGGCACGCCCACCTGCTCGATGCGGCCCATGGACATGACCACCACTAGGTCGGCGATCTCCATGGCCTCCTCCTGGTCGTGCGTCACGAACAGCGTCGTCAGCCCCGTGGTGTCGTGGATGTCGCGCAGCCCTTGCCGCAGCTCCTTCCTCACCCGCGCGTCGAGAGCCCCGAAGGGCTCGTCGAGCAGCAGCATCCGCGGCTCGATGGCGAGCGCCCGCGCCAGCGCCACGCGCTGCCTCTGCCCGCCCGAGAGCTGATTGGGGTAGCGCCCTGCGATGTCGGGCAGCTGGATCAGCTCCAGGAGCTTGTTCACGCGCCGCGCGATCTCGACGCGGGCGGGCCGCGTGGCGCGCGGCCGCGCGCGCAGGCCGTAGGCGATGTTCTCGAACACCGTCATGTGGCGGAAGAGCGCGTAGCTCTGGAACACGAAGCCCGCGCGCCTCTCCTGCACGCGCAGGCCCGTCGCGTCCACGCCGTCGAAGAGCACGCGCCCCTGGGAGGGCTCCTCCAGGCCCCCCAGGATGCGCAGCAGCGTCGTCTTGCCCGACCCCGAGGGGCCCAGGAAGGCCACCAGCGCGCCGGACGGGATGCGCAGGCTCACGGGATGGAGCGCGGCGGTGGCCCCGAACTCCTTGGCGATCTCGTCTATCTCGATGTGCATCGGGCGGCTCCTAGTGGCGGCCGGTGGCGCGGAGCTGGTCGGCATGGCGCCACTCCAGGAACGACTTGAGCGCGAGCGTCAGCAGGGCAAGCAGCGTGAGGAGCGCGGCCATCGAGAAGGCCGCGATGCCCTGGTACTCGTTGTAGAGCATCTCGATCATGATGGGCATGGTGGCGGTCTGCCCCCTGATCTTGCCGGACACGACCGCAACGGCCCCGAACTCCCCCATGGCGCGGGCGTTGCAGAGCAGGACGCCGTAGAGCAGCGCCCATCGGATGTTGGGGAGGGTGACGGTCCGGAATGTGCGCCAGCCGCTCGCCCCCAGGGTCAGCGCGGCCTCCTCCTCCGACTTGCCCTGCTCGGTCATCAGGGGGACCAGCTCGCGCGCCACGAAGGGGAAGGTGATGAACATGGTGGCCAGCACGATGCCGGGGACGGCGAAGACGATCGGGTAGCCGCTCGCCACCAGCCAGCCGCCGACGAGGCTGTTGGCCCCGAACAGGAGCACGATGCAGAGCCCCGCGACGACCGGCGAGACCGAGAAGGGCAGGTCGATGAGCGTCAGCAGCAGCGCCTTGCCGCGCCAGTGGAACTTGGTCAGCGCCCAGGCGGCGGCGATGCCGAAGACCGCGTTGAGAGGCACCGCCACCCCCGCGACCGCCAGCGTGAGGAGGATGGCCGAGCGGGCGTCCTCGTCGCCCAGGGAGGCCACGGCCACGAGCCAGCCCTCGCGCAGCGCCTCCGCGAACACGACGACGAGCGGCGCGCCGACCAGCACCGCGAGGAGCAGCAGCACCACGCCGATGAGCAGCCGCCTGACCCAAGGCGCCTCCTGGGTGGGCGCCACGGCGCGGGCGGGGCGGGCGAGCACGACGGCCACGCTCAGCTCCCCGCCGTCATGCGGCGGCTCCAGACCTGGATGAGGTTGATGACCAGCAGCATCGCGAAGGAGATGCCCAGCATGGCGATGGCGATGGCGACCGCCCCGTCGTAGTCGAACTCTTCCAGCCGGATGACGATCAGGAGCGGCGCGATCTCCGTGACGAGCGGGATGTTGCCCGCGATGAAGATGACCGACCCGTACTCCCCCACCGCCCGCGCCAGCGCCAGCGCGAAGCCCGTCAGGAGCGCCGGCAGGAGCATGGGCAGGACCACGCGGCGCAGCGTGGTCAGGCGCGAGGCGCCGAGCGTGGCCGACACCTCCTCCACCTCCTTCTCGATCTCGGCGATCACCGGCTGCACGGTGCGCACCACGAAGGGCAGGCCCACGAAGATCAGCGCGATCCAGATGCCGACCTCCGTGTAGGCCACCTGCACGCCGAACCAGTCGCGCAGGGGCGCCCCGAACGCGCCATTGGGCGCGTAGAGCGCGGTGAGCGCGATCCCCGCCACGGCCGTGGGCAGGGCGAAGGGCAGGTCCACGGCGGCGTCCACGAGCCCCCGGCCGGGGAACCGGTAGCGCACCAGCACCCAGGCCAGCAGGAGCCCGAACACGAGGTTGAAGAGCGCCGCCACCAGCGCCGCGCGGAAGGACAGCAGGAGCGCGGCGAGCGTGCGCGGGCGGTTGATGACGTCCCACAGCTCGACCGGCCCCACCTGGGCCGCCCGCAGGATCAGCGCCCCGATGGGCAGCAGGACCACCAGCGACAGCAGCGTCACGGTGATCCCGACCGAGAGCCCCCACCCCGGGATGGGGGAGGGGCTGCGGAGGGCGAGGCCTCGGACGGACGCGCTCACTCGGCGCCCTCGAAGATCTGGTCGAAGATGCCGCCGTCGCCGAAGTGCTCGGCCTGCGCCTGGCGCCAGCCCCCGAACTCCTCGATGCTGACGCGCTCGAGCGCGGCAAAGCGGGCCACGTCGGCCGGGTCGGCCAGCGACGTGTCCCAGCCCCGGTAGTAGTGCTTGAAGACCAGGGCCTGCGCCTCGGGCGTGTAGAGGAACTCGAGGTAGGCCTCGGCCAGCGCCCGCTCCTCCTCGGAGGCCAGGTTGCCGTCCACGACGCTCACGGGCGGCTCGGCCAGCATGGAGACGGACGGCACGACGATGTCGAACCGGTCCTCGCCCAGCTCATCGAGCGCCAGATAGGCCTCGTTCTCCCAGGCCAGCAGCACGTCGCCGATGCCGCGCTGGGCGAAGGTGGTGGTCGAGCCGCGCGCGCCCGAGTCGAGCACCGGCACGTTGCGGTAGAGGGCGGCCACGAACTCGCGGGGGTCCTGGCCGTTCCTTTCGGCCCAGGCCCAGGCGGCCAGGTAGTTCCAGCGCGCCCCCCCGGAGGTCTTGGGGTTGGGCGTGATGACCTGGATGCCCTCCCCGATCAGGTCGCCCCAGTCCCGGATGCCGCGCGGGTTGCCCTCGCGCACCAGGAACACGATGGTGGAGGTGTAGGGCGAGGAGTTGTGGGGCAGGCGCGCCTGCCAGTCCCCGGGGATCTTGCCGGTGCGCTCGGCGATGGCGTCGATGTCGGCCGCGAGCGCCAGCGTGACCACGTTCGCCTCCAGCCCGTCGATGACCGCGCGCGCCTGGGCGCCCGAGCCGCCATGGCTCACCTCGATCTCGACGGGGCCGTTGCCCTGCGCCTCCCACCAGGCCTGGAAGGCCGGATCCATCTCGGCGTAGAGCTCGCGCGTGGGGTCGTAGGACACGTTGAGCAGACTGTCCTGGGCGGCCACGGGGACGCCCAGCGCGGCGCCCAGGAGGAACGCGGCGCCCAGCCGCACGGTCCGGCGCGCGGCGGCCTCGATGGTAAGGGTGGACGTCATGCAAGACCTCGTGGCCATGTCGCGGCGCACCGGCGCCGCCCCAGATCAATCACGACACAAGGGATCGTGTATGGCAAGGGAAAAATCTCGGGCGCTCATGTCGTGATTTACCGCCACGCTTGGCCGCGCCGGCGCCCCGGGTGAAAGGTCCGATTATCCAGGGACTTGGCGCGTCAGGCGGCGGGCGCGGACAGCTCGGCCAGAACCTGCCCACGCGCCTCCGGCGAGCGCAGGAGGTCCGCGAGCGTGAGCGAATCAACCAGCAGCAGGTAGGCCGCGAAGACCTCGCCGAAGACGCGCCGGATGCGGCAGGTGGCCTCGTCCACGCAGTCCTCGCAGCGCTGGTAGTGGCGCCGGCTCAGGCAGGGCAGGGGCGCCATGGGTCCGTCAATCAGGCGCAAGAGCTCCGACAGCGACACGCTGGCCGGGTCCTGGGCGAGCCTGTAGCCCCCCGCGCGCCCGCGCGCCGAGGCCACGATGCCGGCGTCGCGGATGTCCAGCAGGATGTGCTCCAGGAACCGCTTGGGCGTGCCCGCGCGCTTGGCGATCTCCTCGATGCGCAGCGCGCGGCCCTCGCCCGCGGCCTCGTCGGCCAGCGCGCAGAGCGCCTTGAGCGCGTACTTCATCTTCTGCGTGATCATGCCGCGCCCCTAGCGCAAGACACCCCTGGCGGCAACGCGCGCCGCGCTTGAGGCGCGGGGCGAGCCGGGGCAGGGTGGGGGCGGAGGGACAAGGCCATGACATTCACCCAGCTTCTCGCCGACCAGCTCACCGACCCGCTGCGGCTGGGGCTCACCGTCGCGCTCGTGGCGGTGCTGCTGCGCAACCGCGACGTCACCGCCTTCTGGCTGCCGCTCGCGGCCGGCGTGCTCTTCATCGCCCTGCTCCTGCCGCTGACCACGGCGCGGGGCGGGGCGGCGCCCTTCGCCATGGCCGTGGCCGTGGGGCTCCTGTCCACGGCGCTGCTCCTGGCGCTGGTCCTGGGCATCCGCCACGTCGTCCTGCGCTGGATGGCCTGAGGCGCCCCCCGGGCCGCCGGCCCGTCAGCCGACGCGGTTGGCCACCAAGTCGTCCACGACGGAGGGGTCGGCGAGCGTCGAGGTGTCGCCCAGCGACCCCACGTCGCCCTCGGCGATCTTGCGCAGGATGCGGCGCATGATCTTGCCCGACCGGGTCTTGGGCAGGCCCGGCGCCCACTGGATCACGTCCGGCCTGGCGATGGGGCCGATCTCGCGGCGCACCCAGGCCTCCAGGTCGCGCCGGAGATCCTCGCTGGGCTCCACGCCCTTCATCAGCGTGACGTAGGCATAGATGCCCTGGCCCTTGATGGCGTGGGGGAAGCCCACCACGGCCGCCTCGGCCACCGCCTCGTGCGCGACCAGGGCGCTTTCGACCTCCGCCGTCCCCAGCCGGTGGCCCGACACGTTGAGCACGTCGTCCACCCGCCCCGTGATCCACCAGTAGCCGTCCGCGTCCCGCCGGCAGCCGTCGCCGGTGAAGTAGGTGCCCGGGTACTGGCTGAAGTAGGTCTCCTCGAAGCGCCGGTGGTCGCCCCAGACGGTGCGCATCTGCCCCGGCCACGAATCGGCGATGCACAGGACGCCCGCCGCCTCGCCCTCCAGGACGTCCCCGGTGGCGGGGTCCACCACCACGGGGCGCACGCCCCAGAAGGGCAGGGTGGCCGAGCCGGGCTTGAGCGCCACGGCGCCGGGCAGGGGGCAGATCAGGTGCCCGCCCGTCTCGGTCTGCCAGTAGGCGTCCACGATGGGCAGGCGCCCCCTGCCCACGTGCCGGTGGTACCAGCGCCAGGCCTCGGGGTTGATGGGCTCGCCCACCGTGCCCAGCACCTTGAGCGAGGACAGGTCGTGGCGGTCCACCCATTCCGGCCCCTGCGCCATGAGGGCGCGGATGGCGGTGGGGGCGGAGTGGAACTGCGTGACCTTGTGGCGGTCCACCACGTCCCAGAAGCGCCCCGGGTCGGGCCAGGTGGGCACGCCCTCGAACATCAGCACGGTGGCGCCGTTGGCCAGCGGCCCGTAGACGATGTAGCTGTGCCCCGTCACCCAGCCCACGTCGGCCGTGCACCACCACACGTCCCCGGGCCGGTAGTCGAAGCAGACCTCGTGCGTGAGGCTCGCGTAGAGCAGGTAGCCCCCCGTGGTGTGCACGACCCCCTTGGGCTTGCCGGTGGAGCCGCTGGTGTAGAGGATGAAGAGGGGGTCCTCCCCCCCCATCTCGGCGTAGGGGCAGGTGGGCGCGGCCTCCGCCATGGCGGCCGTCAGGTCCAGGTCGCGCCCCTCGTCCCAGGCGACCGTCTCGCCGGTGCGCCGCAGCATGAGGCACCTGACGCGCTCCGAGCAGGCCCTGAGCGCGGCGTCCGCGTTCTTCTTGAGCGGCGTCCTCTTGCCGCCCCGGGGCGCGTGGTCGGCCGTGATGACCACCGAGGCGTCGCAGTCGTTGATGCGGCTCGCCAGCGAATCGGGCGAGAAGCCCGCGAAGACCACCGAATGGACCGCGCCGATGCGCGCGCAGGCCAGCATGGCGAAGGCCGCCTCGGGGATCATGGGCAGGTAGATGACCACCCGGTCGCCCCGCCGCACGCCCTGGTCGCGCAGGACGTTGGCCATCCGCGACGTGCCCTCCAGCACCTCCCGGTAGGTGAGCCGGCGCGGCGCGTCGCGCGGGTCGTCGGGCTCCCAGATGATGGCCACGCGGTCGGGGTCGGTGGCCACGTGCCGGTCCAGGCAGTTGGCCGAGGCGTTGAGCGTGCCGTCGGCGAACCAGCGGATGGAGACGGGCGGGTGGAACGACGTCTCCTTGACCCGCGTGGGCCTGACGATCCAGTCGAGCCGCCGCGCCTCCCGCGCCCAGAAGGCGTCGGGGTCGGCGAGCGCCTCCTCGGACTTGCGGCGGTGGGTCTCGGCGTCCACCAGGGCGCGGGCGGCGAGGTCGGCGGGGACGTCGTGGCGGTCGAGCGGCATGGCACCTCCCTCGGGGCGCGCCGGAGGCGCGGGGGCGGGGGTGCGTAGGCCGGGAGGGACTCGAACCCCCAACCAAAGCGTTATGAGCGCTCGGCTCTGACCATTGAGCTACCGGCCCGCCCCCCTGGCCTCGCACCCCGGCCCCCCGGCGTCAAGCGGGTCTGGCCCGCCGCGCCGCCCTCGGCTACGGGGGGCTCGGGGGCAGGGGAGGCGCGCATGGGTCTGACCTACAGGGAGGCGGGCGTGGACATCGCCGCCGGCGACGCCCTCGTCGAGCGCCTCAAGCCGCTCGCCGCCCGCACCGCGCGCGCCGGCGTCATGGCGGGCCTGGGCGGCTTCGGCGCCCTCTTCGACCTGGGGGCCGCCGGCTACCGCGACCCCATCCTGGTCGCCGCCACCGACGGCGTCGGCACCAAGCTGCGCCTGGCCATGGACACCGGCCTCCTCGACACCGTGGGCATCGACCTCGTGGCCATGTGCGTCAACGACCTCGTCTGCCAGGGCGCCGAGCCGCTCCTCTTCCTCGACTACTTCGCGGCCGGACGGCTGGACGTGGACCGCGCCGCGCGCGTCATCGCCGGCATCGGTGAAGGGTGCCGCCTCTCGGGCTGCGCGCTGGTGGGCGGCGAGACGGCCGAGATGCCGGGGATCTACGCGGGCGACGACTTCGACCTCGCGGGCTTCGCCGTGGGCGCGCTCGAACGGGGCACCGACCTGCCCCGCGACGTGGCGGCCGGCGACCTGCTCCTGGGCCTCGCCTCGAGCGGCGTGCACAGCAACGGCTTCTCGCTCGTGCGCCGCGTGGCCGCGGCCCAGGGCCTTGACTGGGACGCGCCCGCCCCCTGGGGCGGCCCGCTCGGCGCCTCGCTCCTCACGCCCACCCGCCTCTACGTCCGCCCCGCACTGGCCGCGATCCGCGCGGGCGGCGTCCGGGCGCTGGCCCACGTCACCGGCGGCGGCCTCACCGAGAACCTCCCCCGCGTCCTGCCCCCGGGCCTCGGCGCCACCGTGGACCTCGGCGCCTGGACCCTCCCCCCCGTCTTCGCCTGGGCGCGCGAGGCCGGCGGCATCGCCGAGGCGGAGATGCTGCGCACCTTCAACTGCGGCGTGGGCCTCGTCGCCGTCGTCGCCCCCGACAGGGCCGACGCGCTCGCCACCCTGCTGCGCGACAGGGGCGAGACGGTCATCCCCCTGGGCCGCGTCGAGCCGGGACGGGGGGTCGCCTACAGGGGCCGCCTCGGGTGACGCTGCGCGTCGCCATCCTGATCTCCGGGGGCGGCTCCAACATGGAGGCCCTGGTGCGCTCCATGACCCCCGGCCACCCCGCCCGCCCCGCCCTCGTCCTCGCCGACCGCCCCGAGGCCCCCGGCCTCCCTCGCGCCCGGGCCCTCGGCGTGCCCACCGCCGTGGTGGACCGCGCCGCCTTCCCCACGCGCGAGGGCTTCGAGGCCGCCCTCCTGGACGCCCTCGGCGCCCCCGACCTCCTCTGCCTCGCGGGCTTCCTGCGCATCCTGTCCCCGGCCGTCCTGCGGGGCCGCGAGGGCCGCGTGCTCAACGTCCACCCCTCGCTCCTGCCCCGCCACAAGGGGCTTCGCACGCACGCCCGCGCGCTGGCCGCCGGCGACCGCGAGCATGGCTGCACCGTCCACGAGGTCACGGCCCGGCTCGACGACGGCCCCCTGCTCGGCCAGGCCCGCCTGCCCATCCTCCCCGGCGACACGCCCCTGAGCCTCGCCGCCCGCGTCCTCGCCCTGGAGCACCGCCTCTACCCGGCCGTCCTGGCCCGCGTCTGCGAGGGCGACCGCACCCCGCTCCGGCTCTAGCGGTTTCCCTCGCAGCCCCGCTGCGCTAAGGCGGCGCCATGCGGATCATCACCACCACCGACGCCCTCTCCGCCTTCTGCGAGGAGGCCCGCCGCCATCCCTTCGTCACCGTGGACACCGAGTTCCTGCGCGAGCGCACCTACTGGTCCAAGCTCTGCCTGATCCAGTTGGCCCACCCCGGCGAGGGCGACGACACGGCCGCCGCCGTGGACACGCTCGCGGAGGGCCTGTCGCTCGACCCCTTCTACGCGCTCCTCCAGGACGAGGCCGTCACGAAGGTCTTCCACGCCGCCCGCCAGGACATCGAGATCTTCGTGGTGGACCGGGGCGTGGTCCCAAGACCCCTCTTCGACACCCAGGTCGCCGCCATGGTCTGCGGCTTCGGCGAGCAGGTGAGCTACGAGACGCTCGCGCGCCGCATCGCCAAGGCCGAGATAGACAAGGGCGCCCGCTTCACCGACTGGTCCCAGCGCCCCTTGTCCGAGGCGCAGCTGCGCTACGCCATCGCCGACGTCACCCACCTGCGCGCCGTCTACCTCTACCTGCGCGACCGCCTCGCCCGCACGGGCCGCGAGGCCTGGGTGGCCGAGGAGATGGCGGTCCTGACCGACCCCGCCACCTACCGCACCGACCCCGCCTCCGCCTGGGAGCGCGTCAAGGCCCGCCCCTCGGGCGCCCGGATGCTCGCCGCCCTGATCGAGCTCGCCCGCTTCCGCGAGGAGCACGCCCAGGCCAGGGACGTGCCGCGCTCGCGCGTGCTCAAGGACGACGCCCTGGTGGAGCTGGCGCAGCTGCGCCCCGCCGACGAGGCCGCGCTGTCCAAGGCGCGCCTCCTGCTGCGCGAGGGCCGGCGCGGCGACGTGGCCGAGGGCATCCTCCTCGCCATCAGGCGCGCCGGCCAGCGCCGCCCCGAGGACCTGCCCAAGCTCTCCGACCCCCGCGACCAGCCCCAGGTCAACCCCGCCCTCGCCGACCTGCTGCGCGTGCTGCTCAAGGCGCGCTCGGACGCCGAAGGGGTGGCCGCCAAGCTCATCGCCTCCGCCTCGGACCTCGACGCCATCGCCACCGGCGCCCGCGACCTGCCCGCCCTGCAAGGCTGGCGGCGCGAGGTCTTCGGCGAGGAGGCCGAGAGGCTCTGCGAGGGCAAGGTGGCGCTCGCCGCCAAGGGGCAGCACGTCGTCACGGTGCGCTTGTAGGGCGCCCCCCGCGCCCCATCTGAGGCACCCGCGCCCGGAGAAGCCATGGCCACCCCCGCCTTCGAGGAGATCGCCGAGACCTTCGCCTTCCTGCCCGACTGGGAGGACCGCTACCGCGAGGTGATAGACCTCGGCCGCCGCATGGCGCCCCTGCCCGACGCCCTCAAGGTGGACGCCACCAAGGTGACGGGCTGCGCCTCGCAGGTCTGGCTGCACCCCGAGGTGGAGGAGGGGCGCTTCGACTTCCGGGGCGACAGCGACGCCCAGATCGTGCGCGGCCTCATCGCCATCCTGCACGCCCTCTACGCGGGCCTCCCCGTGGAGGACGTCCCCAAGGTGGACGCCACGGCCGAGCTGGCCCGCCTCGGGCTCGACAGCCATTTGTCGTCGCAGCGCTCCAACGGCGTGCGGGCCATGGTCAGGCGCATCAGGGACAGCGCCGCCTAGGGTGGGCCCCGCCCGGGGGGGGGCGTTGCGCGTAGCTCCGCCCCACCGCGCTGTGCCGTCAGACTTCTTCAACCATCCTCGCGCACTCTCCCTCCAGGCGGCCGACTCGCGTCCGCCCGCCTCGGAGGCCAGCCCTCCGATCCGCTCTTTGAAGGGACCCCGTCCCCCCGGGAGGCCGCCGTGGAGGCGCGCCGCAAAGACCCGGCCGCCGCGCGTCGTGGACGCGCCCGCCTACAGCGCCCCCAGCGCCCCGGCCAGCTCGCCGTAGCCGGTGAAGCGCCGCTCGAAGCGCAGGCCCAGCCGCCGCGCCGCCTCCCGGGCCCGCGACGTCAGCGCCTCGTCCTCGGTCTGCGCCAGGAACACCAAGGTCTCGTAGTTGCCGAAGTAGCTCTCGCGCAGCTCCGGGTGGCGGTCCAGGCCCAGGGGCTCCCACACGAAGGCGTCGAACTGCCGCGCCAGGAAGTCCGTCAGGTAGAAGGCCGTCGCCTCCCCGCGCCGCGCGAAGGCCTCCACCCCCTCGAAGAAGGCATAGCAGTGCGGCCCCCGGATCATGTCCACGCCGAGCCGCGCGCAGGCCGCCTCCAGCATCCCGCCCGTGCCGCAATCCGCATAGGCCACGAAGACGCGCCGCCCGCCCGCCTCCGCCACCGCCCGCTCCACCGCCGGCACGATCCTCTCGGGGTGGTTGTGCAGGATCGCCGGCAGGCAGCGCAGGTCCAGGTGGTCCCAGCCGTTGAGGTCGCGCAGCGCCACGATCTCGCGCGCCAAGGCTCCGCAGGCGACCACGAGCACGCCGCCCGCCCCCGTGGGCGCCAGCCCGTCCCGGGTCAGCGCCTCGTCAGGAGGCGGCGACGCCCTGGTTGTGCTTGCGCGCCACGAAGGTCTTGGCCGTCTCGACCGCGACGGCCGCGTCCCGGCAGTAGGCGTCGGCTCCGATGGCACGGCCGAACTCCTCGTTGAGCGGGGCTCCCCCCACCAGGACGATGTAGTCCTCGCGGATGCCCTTCTCCTTCATCGTGTCGATGACGACCTTCATGTAGGGCATGGTCGTGGTCAGCAGCGCGCTCATGCCCAGGATGTCGGGCTGCTCGCGCTCCAGGGCGTCCAGGTACTTCTCGACCGCGTTGTTGATGCCCAGGTCCACGACCTCGAAGCCCGCGCCCTCCATCATCATGCTGACGAGGTTCTTGCCGATGTCGTGGATGTCGCCCTTGACGGTGCCGATGACCATCTTGCCCACGCGCGGCGCGCCGGTCTCGGCCAGGAGCGGCTTGAGGATCGCCATCCCCCCCTTCATCGCGTTGGCCGCGAGCAGAACCTCGGGGACGAACAGGATGCCGTCCCGGAAGTCCTGGCCGACGATGGTCATGCCGCCGACCAGGGCCTTGGTCAGCACGTCGTAGGGCGTCCAGCCGCGCTCCAGGAGGATGCGGACGCCCTCCTCGATCTCCTCCTTGAGCCCGTCGTAGAGGTCGTCGAACATCTGCGCGACCAGGTCGTCGTCGTCGAGCTCCGACAGGATGATCTCGTCGTCGGCCATGGCCACGCCTCCCGCTGCTGCCCGGCTTGTCGCGCAGGGGCCGAGCGAGGGCGCGGCGGAATGCGACACCCGGCGCTCCGGCGCCGACCGCCCCGGACCGCAAGGCCAGGGACAAGGAGGGCGGGGGTCTCCCCCCGCCCCCCCACCCGAGCCCGGGGACCCATCAGCGGTTGTTGCCGCCGCCCCCGTGCGAGGCCTGGCCGCCCTTGCGGCCCGCCTCGGCGGCGCGCTCGCGGTCCTTGGCGAAGTTGCCTCCGCCCTGGCCCCCGCCCTGCTGACCCTGCTGCTGCCCGCCGTGCGAGGCCTGCCCGCCCTTGCGGCCCGCCTCGGCGGCGAGCTGCGGATCCTGCGAGAACGACCGCTTGTCGGACGGCACGCTCTGCCCTCCCTTGCTGGCGATCTCGCGTTGCTTGCCCTCGTCCATCGAGGCGAAGCCGCGGTTCGAGGTTCCTTCATTGGCCATCGGCGTCCTCCTGAGTCAACGCCGGTCCTCGGCCGGCGCAAGGGGCCAACCGCCAAGTCGGGGGATGGTTCTGGCCAAGCTTGCGGCTTTTCTTCCGTTCCTGTTCCGTTCTAGCCTCTCCCCATGGCGCAGAACCCGATTCCCCCCGGCCGCCGCCCCGGCCGCGCCGCCGCCTCCAACGACGCCGGCCGCTTCGAGCGACTGGCCCGCTCCCCCTTCGACGACGGCTGGGGGGCGGAGGAGCTGCCGCCCCTGCGGACCCAGGTGACGGAGGAGCGCCCGCGCGCGGCCATCGCGCGCAACGACTCTCCCGACGTGCCCTTCGCGCGCTCGCTCAACCCCTACAGGGGCTGCGAGCACGGCTGCGTCTACTGCTTCGCGCGCCCCACGCACGCCTGGCTGGGCCTCTCGCCGGGCCTCGACTTCGAGACGCGGCTCGTGGCCCGCCCCGGCATCGCGGCCGTGCTGGAGCGGGAGATGGGGCGGCCCGGCTACGTCCCCGAGCCGCTGGCCATCGGCACCAACACGGACCCCTACCAGCCGATCGAGCGCGACCGCCGCGTGTTCCGCGCCGTGCTGGAGGCCCTCGCCGCCTGGCACCATCCCGTGACGATCACGACCAAGGGCACCCTGATCGAGCGCGACCTCGACCTCCTCGGCCCCATGGCCGCCGAGGGCCTGGCGGCCGTGGGCGTCACCGTGACGACGCTCGACGCCGGCCTCGCCCGGGCCATGGAGCCGCGCGTGCCCGCGCCCGCGCGCCGCCTGCTCGCCGTCCGGCGGCTGGCCGAGGCCGGCGTGCCCGTGCGCGTCATGGTCGCCCCCGTGGTCCCCGCCCTCGCCGACCACGAGCTCGAGCGCATCCTGGAGGCGGGCGCCGAGGCCGGCGCCACGGCCGCCTCCATGACCGTGCTGCGCCTGCCGCTGGAGGTGGCCCCGCTCTTCAGGGACTGGCTGGAGGAGCGCGTCCCCCTGCGCGCCGCGCGCGTCATGGCCCGTGTGCGCGAGCTGCACGGGGGCCGCGACTACGATCCGGCCTGGGGCACGCGCATGACGGGGCAGGGGGAATGGGCGCGGCTCCTGCGCCAGCGGTTCGTCCTGGCCCGCCGCCGCCTCGGGCTCGACCGCCCGGCGCCGCCCCTGCGCACGGACCTCTTCGCCCGGCCCCCTCGCCCCGGCGACCAGCTCAGGCTGCTTTAGGCTCCAAGGCCAGGCGCAGCAGATCCGGCAGCGTCGCCACCGGCAGCACGAAGCACACGTCCGAGAAGCCCCGCGACACGGGGATCGAGGACTCGATCAGCACCTCCTGCCCGTCGTCGCTGAGCCGCGCGCTGACCGCGCCCGGCACGCGCCCGTAGGTCGGCCGCGTGCGGCCCGAGCGGAAGACCTGGCTGCCTTCCAGTTCCATCGTCTCTCTCCTTCTGGGATAGGCGAGAGATGGGGGTTCGAACCCGATTTTTCAATGCCTTGCCCGGCGCCGTTCACGAGGGGCGCGAGGTCAGGGACGCCCCCGGCGGGTCTGCCGCCGCGCGCCGGCGTCCTCCGCCCCCGTGCCGTCCGAGGCCGAGGAGAAGGGGCCGAGCGCCGCCGCGATGACGTCCAGCGTCGGCCTCTCGCCCCGGGGCCGCGTCTCCAAGGCCTCGCGCATCCGGTGCAGGTGCTGGGCCATGGTCCCGCAGCAGCCACCGATGATGCGCGCGCCCGCGTCCCGCGCCAGCACGGCGTAGTCGGCCATCAGCTCGGGCGTGCCGTCGTAATGGATGTGGCCGTCGTGGTATTTGGGGATGCCGGCGTTGCCCTTGGCGATGGCGGGCCGCTCCGGCCCGGCCGCCGCGAAGCCCAGGATCGTGCGCAGCAGGTCCGAGGCGCCCACGCCGCAGTTGGCGCCGAAGGCGAGGGGCGGGTTGGGGAGCCGGCCCACCATCTTGGCCATGTCGGCCGAGGTCACGCCCATCATGGTGCGCCCGGCCGTGTCGAAGCTCATGGTGCCGCACCAGGGCATGGAGGCCAGCGCGAAGGCCTCGGCGGCCGCCTTGAACTCCTCGACGGCGCTGATGGTCTCGAGCCAGAGCACGTCGGCGCCGCCCTCCTTGAGCCCCTCGGCCTGCTCGTGGAACATCTCCACTGCCGTCTCGTGGGTGAGCGAGCCCATGGGCGCCATGATCTCGCCCGTGGGGCCGACCGAGCCCGCCACGACCACCGGGCGCCCGGCCGCGTCCGCGACCTCGCGGCCGAGCAGCGCCGCCGTCCGGTTGAGCTCGCGCACCCGCGCCTGCGCGCCATGGAGCCGCAGGCGCGCGGCCGTGCCGCCGAAGGAGTTGGTCAGGAACAGGTCGCTGCCCGCCTGGACCGCCGCCTCGTGGAGCGCGCGGACGCGGTCGGGGTGGTCGAGGTTCCACAGCTCCGGCGGCTCGCCGGCGGCGAGCCCCATGTTGAAGAGGTTGGTGCCGGTGGCCCCATCGGCCAGGAGCCAGTCGCGGCCGGCGAGCAGGGCGGACAGGGCGTCGGTCATGGCGGGGCCTCGGCGACGGCCCCCGGGGGCGGGGGTCCGCCAGGCGCATGGCACGGGCCGCGCCCGGGCGCAATCGGCGCGCGCGGGGCCGCGGGGCGGCGCACCGCCCAGGCGACGCAGAGCAGGCCCAGCAGCAGCCGGGGCCAGGACGGCGCGGCGGCGAAGCGCGGCACCAGGCGCGGCCCGAAGGCGCGCTTGAACTGCCCCAGCCCGTCCCGCTCCGCCCCCGCGCCGATCGCGGGCACGAGCCCCGCCGCCACGCGGCGCGCGCCCCAGGGGACGCCGGCGAGCGACAGTCGCAGGGCGCCCGCCCCCTGCGCCTGCCGCGCCGCCAGCGCGATGGCGGCGTGGAGCGCGCCGTCCGGCGCGTCGGACTCGTGGCGCAGCAGGTCCAGCGTCCATTCGCGCGGGGCGCGGTGGAACGAGGCGAAGGCCACGAGCCGCCCCTCCGCCCAGGCCAGCGCCACGGCCTGACGGCCGAGCGGCCCCGGGTCGAACCGGCCCATGGAGAAGCCCCGCTCGCCCCCGTGGGCCTCGGCCCAGCGGGCCGAGAGCGCGGCCATGGCGTCGAGGGGCGGCGCGTCGGCCATGGCGACGGCGACCCCGGAGGCCGAGGCCGCCCGCAGCTTGCGCCGCAGCCGGCGGCAGGCCGGCGCCTCGGGCGACCAGCCCCGGAGGTCCAGCACGGCCTCGTCCCCCAGCCGCAGCACGCGCCAGCCCGAGGCGCGGGCGCGCCGCGCGGCGCGGCCGTCGCACTTGTAGAGGAGGGGCGAAAGGCCCCTGTCGCGGGCCAGGGCGGCGAAGGCCGCCGGCGAGGCGGCCCCCAGGGGCCGGCCGATGGCGGCCAGCGCGGCGCCGGCCCGGCGCACCATCCACCCCTCGCTTCCGTCGGGGTCGAGCGCCAGCTCGGCGCCCTGCCGCGCCAGCCCCCACTCGGCCTGCGGCGCCCGCAGGAGGGCCGCGTCGAGCGCCCCCGGAGCCACGGGCGCCAGCGCCGAGGGCGGGGGCGCGGGTCGGGCCAGCGCGGCGGTGGCCAGGAGGGCGGGCAGGGCGTGGTAGCACAGCCGCCAGGCCAGCGCGCCCGCCAGGACCTCGGCCGGCGGCAGGGCGGGCAGCAGCGCCAGGAGCGTCGCCTCCAGGACGCCGAGCCCCCCGGGGCTCTGCGACAGCAGGCCCGCCCCCAGGGCGAGGAGCACGGCCGGCAGGGCCGCCACGGGGTCCGCCCCCGGCAGCAGCGCCGCCAGCGCCAGGGCCGCCGCCAGGTGGTCCAGCAAGGTCCAGCCGAGCAGCCCGCCCGCCCGCCCGCCCCTGAGCGCGACGGGGGCGAGCGCGATCAGGGCCAGCGCCGGCCACCCCGCCTGCGCCGCCCCCGCGAGCAGCCCCAGCCCGAGCAGCGACAGGAGCGTGGCCAGCCCCGAGAGCGCCGCGACCGCCGCCAGGCCCATCTCCGGCAGGCACCGCCAGCGCACGAGCCCGGCGCTGGCCGGGCCGAGCCCCACCGCCTGGGACACCGCCACCGCCCGCCGCCCCGCCCGGGCCGCGCGCGCCGGCGCCACGCCCGTGCCCAGCCGCGCATGGAGCGCCGCCTCGGCCCGGCCGATGGCGAGGAACGACAGCGCCGAGAGGGCCAGCGCCAGCGCCCAAGGCCCGGCCCCGAGGCCCAGGACCGCCCCGCCCAGCTCGCGCGCCTCCAGCCCGGCGAGGTCGTCGCGCAGCAGCCAGGCCGACAGGGCCAGCGCCGGCAGGGCCAGCCAGCGTCCGGGGCCGAGCGCCTGGGGCGCCGCGAGCGGGATGGTCATGCGTCCTCCGGGGGCGGGGCCTGGGGCGATCCTGCCCCGGCACCCCTGAAGGCCGCGTTAAGGCGTCAGGCCGTCTCGCTCATCAGCTGCGCCTTGGCCTCGGCCATCAGGGCGGCCATCCGGGCGCGCAGGGCGGCGTCGTCCACCTTGCCGCCCAGGTCCGCCTTGACCTTGCGGAACACGTCGTCCTCGCCGGCCTCCTGGAAGTCGCTCTTGATGACCTCGCGCGCGTAGTCGGCGGCCGCCTCGCCCTCCTTGCCCAGGAGGCCCGCGGCCCACAGGCCCAGGAGCTTGTTGCGCCGCGCCTCGGCCTTGAACTGCATCTCGGCGTCGTGGGCGAACTTGGCCTCGAAGGCGGTCTCGCGGTCGTCGAAGGTCGTGGCCATCGCTGTCCTCCCCACAAAGCGGCGCCCGCCGATATGGGGCGCGCGGGCGGGGCGCCGCAAGGGGTCCTTGCCCGGGGGTGGCCCTTGGGGTAGGCCCTGGCCGACCCCGACAGGCCCGCATCCCGCCTGGCCCGCATCCCCCGAGGAGCCCCATGGCCCGCCGCAAGAAGATCTACGAGGGCAAGGCCAAGATCATGTACGAGGGCCCCGAGCCCGGCACGCTGGTCCAGTACTTCAAGGACGACGCCACGGCCGGCAACGGCGCCCGCAAGGAGGTCTTCGAGGGCAAGGGCGTGCTCAACAACCGCCTCTGCGAGTTCTTCTTCGAGGGGCTCGGGCGCATCGGCGTGCCCACCCACTTCATCCGCCGCCTCAACATGCGCGAGCAGCTGGTCCGCCAGGTGGAGCTGATCCCGCTGGAGGTCATCGTCAGGAACTTCGCCGCCGGCTCCATGGCGCAGCGGCTGGGCCTGGACGAAGGGACGGCGCTGCCGCGCCCCATCGTCGAGTTCTGCTACAAGGACGACCGCCTGGGCGACCCCATGGTGCCCGAGGAGTACATCCTGGCCTTCAACTGGGCCTCCCAGCAGGACCTCGACGACATCGTGGCGCTGGCGCTTCGCGTCAACGACTTCCTGTCGGGCGTCTTCCACGGCGTCGGCATCAAGCTGGTGGACTTCAAGATCGAGGTCGGCCGCATCTGGGAGAACGACGACTTCCCGCGCATCGTGGTGTGCGACGAGATCAGCCCCGATTGCTGCCGGCTCTGGGACATGGAGACGGGGCGCAAGCTCGACAAGGACGTGTTCCGCAAGGATCTGGGCTCGCTCACCGAGGCCTACACGGAGGTGGCGCGCCGCCTGGGCGTCCTGCCCTCCAACGTCACGCACCGGCCGAAGCCCACGCTCATCAACTGATGCGGGCGGTCGTCACCGTGATGCTCAAGGACGGCGTGCTCGACCCCCAGGGCGAGGCGGTGGCGCGCGCGCTCCGCTCGCTCGGCTTCGCGGGCGTGGAGGGCGCGCGCCAGGGCAAGGTGATCGAGCTGGATCTCGCGGGCTCCGACCGCCAGGCGGCCGAGGCCGAGGTGCGCGCCATGTGCGAAAAACTCCTCGCCAACACGGTCATCGAGTCCTACAGGGTCGAGTTCCCCCTGTGAGGGCGGCGGTCCTCGCGGGCTACCGCGCGCCGCTCCGCGTCGAGGACGTGCCCGACCCGGCCTGCCCGCCCGACGGCGTGGTCCTGCGCGTGCTGGCCTGCGGGGTCTGCCGGTCCGACTGGCACGGCTGGACGGGCGAGCACCGGCTGGTGCACCCCGGCCGCATCCTCGGCCACGAGTATTGCGGCGAGGTCGTGGAGGCCGGGCCCGCCTCGGGCTGGCGGGTCGGCGACCGCCTCGTCGCCCCCTTCATCCTGGCCTGCGGTCTCTGCCCGTCCTGCCGGGCGGGCGAGACCACCACCTGCGCCGACCAAGTCACGCCCGGCTTCTCCGCCCAGGGCGCCTTCGCCGAGCTGGTGGCCGTCCCGCGCGGCCACAACCTCGCGCGGCTGCCCGAGGCGCTCGACCCCGTGCTGGCGGCGGGCCTCGGCTGCCGCGTGACGACCGCCTGGCACGCGCTCACGGGGCGGGCGGCGCTCGGGCCCGGCGAATGGCTCGCCGTGCACGGCACCGGGGGCGTCGGCCTCGCGGCCGTCATCCTCGGCCGCGCCATGGGCGCGCGCGTCGTCGCCGTGGACGTGGTGCCCGAGAAGCTGGCCCTGGCGCTGCGGCTCGGCGCGGAGGCGGCCGTGGACGCGCGCGCCGGGGACGCGGCCCAGGCCGTGCGCGACGCCACCGGCGGGGGCGCCCACGTGTCCCTGGAGGCTCTCGGCATCGCCGCCACCGTGGACGCCTCCCTGCGGTCCCTGCGCCCCCTCGGGCGGCACGTCCAGGCCGGGATGCCCACGGGGCGCACGGCGCGCATGGAGGTGGACCTGGGCGCCCTCTACGCGGGCCAGATCGCCGCCTACGGCACGCGCGGGATGCCCGCCTGGCGCTTCCCCTCGCTGCTCGGTCTGATCGAGGCCGGCCGCGTGGACCTCTCGCCGCTCCTCGGCCGCACCATCGGGCTCTCGGGCGTCACCGACGCGCTGGCCGCCATGGACGGGCCCACGTCCCCGGGCGCCGCCGTCGTCACGGAGTTCCGCGCGTGAAGGCCGCCGTGGTCGTCTTCCCCGGCTCCAACTGCGACCGCGACCTGGCGGTCGCGCTGCGCGCGGCGGGCGCGCAGGTCGCCATGGCCTGGCACCGCGACGACGCCCTGCCCCCCGGCACCGACCTCGTGGCGGTCCCCGGCGGCTTCTCGTTCGGCGACCACCTGCGCTGCGGCGCCATCGCCGCGCGCGCCCCCATCGCGGCCGCCGTCCGCGCCCACGCCGAGCGGGGCGGGCTCACCCTGGGCGTCTGCAACGGCTTCCAGGTGCTCTGCGAGATGGGCCTCCTGCCGGGCGCGCTCATGCGCAACGCCGGCCTGCGCTTCGTCTGCCGCACGGTGGCGCTGCGCGTCGAGGAGACCTCCAACCCCTTCCTCGCGGGCTACGCCCGGGGCCAGGCGATCCGCCTGCCCGTCGCCCACCACGACGGCAACTGGGTCGCCGACGACGAGACCCTGCGGCGGCTCCGGGGCGAGGGCCGCGTGGCCCTCACCTACGCCGAGGAGGTCAACGGCTCCCTCGGGGCGGTCGCGGGGCTCCTGTCCGCGGACCGCCGCACCCTGGGGCTCATGCCCCACCCCGAGCGGGCGGCGGACGCGCGCCTCGGGGGCACGGACGGGCAGGCGCTTTTCCGCGCCCTCGCGGGGGCGCTCGCCGCCGCGTGAGGGGCGGTTTCCTTGCGGGACAGGGCCCTGCGGCGTAAGCGGGGCCCATGAGCCCCGCCGCGACAGCCTCCCGCGACAGCTCGCGCGCCGCCGCCTGGTGGCCGCGCCTCCTCCTCGCGGCCTTCTGCCTCGTCGCCCTCTCCATCGTCTGGGTCTCCAACCAGGTCCTCACCCAGCGCTTCACCGAGACGACGCGCAACCGCGCCGAGCTGCGCTACGCGTTCTACGTCGGCAACCTCGTCTCCGAGCTGCAGCGCAACAGCATCGTGCCCCAGTTCCTCGCCCGCGACCCCGAGCTGATCGGGGCGCTGGAGACAGGCGACTACTCGCGCTCCACGCTCAGGCTCCTGACGCTCGTGGGCGAGATCGGGGCCGCCCAGATCCTGCTCTTCGACCGCGACGGCCGCGTGGTGGCCGCCACCGACCGCAACCGCCTGGGCGAGAGCCGTCGGGGGGAGGGGTACGTCACGCAGGCCCAGCGCAGCAACGACACCGTGTTCACGACGGCGCGCCGCGCCACGGGCTCCTTCGCCTTCATCTACTCGCGCCGCGTGACCGCCGGCCCCGACACCCTGGGCGTCATCGCCGTCGAGGTGGACCTGGCCAAGATCGAGCGCTCCTGGGCCGGCAGCCAGGACGCCGTGCTGGTCAAGGACAGCGAGGGCCGCATCATCCTGGCCTCCGAGCGCCAGTGGCGCGGGCTCACCGAGGCCGAGGCCCTGGCGGCCGCGCCCGCCCCCACGAGCATCGAGAAGGCGCTCCAGGCCACCTCCGACTGGGCCATGCTGCCCCCCGACGCCTACCTGTCGGGCGAGGCCGTCATGCGCCGCGAGCTGCGCGTGCCCTTCCAGGGCTGGACGCTGGTGGGCTTCACCACCTACGCGTCGGTGCGCGAGCGCGTGAACGGCATCCTGGCGCTCGAGATCATGGGCTTCGCCGTGCTCCTGGCGCTGGCCTTCTGGATCGCCTCGCGCCGCGCCGCCTCCCAGCTCGGCACCGCCCAGCGCGAATCGGCCGAGCTGCGCCTGCTCAACACCCGCCTCTCGCGCGAGATCGCCGAGCGCGAGCGCATGGCCAAGACCCTGGAGGTGGCCGAGCAGACCCTCGCCCAGTCCTCCAAGCTCGCGGTGCTGGGCGAGATGTCGGCGGCCGTCTCCCACGAGCTCAACCAGCCGCTCGCGGCCATGAAGACCTATCTCGCCGGCGCCCGCCTCCTGCTCCAGCGCCGCCGCCCCGACGAGGCGCTGGCCTCCTTCCAGCGCATAGACGACCTCATAGACCGCATGGGCGCCATCACCCGCCAGCTCAAGAGCTACGCGCGGAAGGGCTCGGACGCCTTCGAGCCCTTCGACGTGCGCGCGGCCCTGTCCTCCGCGCTCGCCATGATGGAGCCCCAGCTCAAGTCGCGCCGCGTGGCCATCACGCGATCCGCGCCCGACCGGCCCGTCATGGTCCTGGGCGACCGGCTCAGGCTGGAGCAGGTGCTCATCAACCTCCTGCGCAACGCGCTCGACGCCACCAAGGACCGCCCCGACCCGGCCGTGGACATCCTGCTCGCCCAAGGCGCGGCCGTGTCGCTCACCGTGCGCGACAACGGCCCCGGCGTCGCCGACCTCGACGCGCTCTTCGAGCCCTTCTACACCACCAAGCAGGCCGGCGACGGCGTGGGCCTCGGCCTCGCCATCTCCTCGGGCATCGTCGCCGACCTCGGCGGCCGCCTGACCGCGCGCAACGCGCCCGACGGCGGCGCGGTGTTCGAGGTGGTGCTGCCCTCCCTCGACGCCGCGCTGGCCGCCGAATGACCGCCGGACGCCCAGCCCCTCCGGCCCCGCAACCCAAGGAGCCCCCATGTCCAAGGCCATGAAGATCGCCATCGTGGGCGCCCAGGCCGTCCACCGCCCCCGGGCCAGGAGCTGACCATGTCCAAGGCCATGAAGATCGCCATCGTGGACGACGAGAAGGACATGCGCCAGAGCATCTCCCAGTGGCTCGCCCTGTCGGGCTTCGACACGGAGACCTTCGCCAGCGCCGAGGACGCCCTCAAGGGCGTCAACCCCGACTACCCCGGCATCGTCGTCTCGGACGTGCGCATGCCAGGCATGGACGGCATGCAGCTTCTCAGGAAGCTGCGCTCGCTCGACTCCACGCTCCCCGTCATCATGATCACGGGCCACGGCGACGTGCCCATGGCGGTGGAGGCCATGCGCGTCGGCGCCTTCGACTTCCTCGAGAAGCCCTTCAACCCCGACCGCATGACCGAGCTCGCCAAGAAGGCGACCTCGGCCCGCCGCCTCGCGCTCGACGCCCGCGCGCTCCGGCGCGAGCTGTCGGACGGCTCGGCGCTCATGCGCAAGCTCATCGGCGGCTCCGCCCCCATGGAGCGGCTGCGCGAGGACATCCTCGATCTGGGCCAGGCCGACGGCCACGTGCTCATCGAGGGCGAGACGGGCACCGGCAAGACGCTGGTGGCCCACGCGCTGCACGCCGTGGGCTCGCGGGCGGCCAAGAGGTTCGTGCTGGTGTCCTGCTCGGCCTACGACGACGAGACCCTCGGCCGCCGCCTCTTCGGCCCCGCCGGCGAGGACGAGCCCCTGCCCGCCATGGAGGAGGCGCGCGGCGGCACCCTGGTCCTGGAGGACGTGGAGGCGCTCTCGCCCCCCATGCAGGCCCGCCTCCTGACCGCCATCAACGACCAGGGCAGCCCGGCCGAGACGCGCATCGTCGCCATCTGCAACCTCCAGGAGCAGGGCAAGACCTGCGAGAGCGTCCTGCGCCCCGACCTCTTCTACCGCCTCGCCGCGCTCAAGATCACCGTGCCCCCGCTGCGCGCGCGCGGCGAGGACATCCTGACGCTCTTCACGCGGCTGAGCGAGCAGTACGCCGACGAGTACGGCTGCGAGGCCCCCGTGGTCTCCGCCCAGGAGGCCGCGCAGCTCCTGCAGGCGCCCTGGCCGGGCAACGTGCGCCAGCTCATCAACGTGGCCGAGCGCGCGGTGCTCCAGAACCGGCGCGGCACGGGCACCATCGCCTCGCTGCTGATGGCCGACAGCGACGACCAGGCGCCCACCATGACCACCGAAGGCAAGCCCCTCAAGGAGTTCGTGGAGGCCTTCGAGCGGATGCTCATCGACAACACCATGCGCCGCCACAAGGGCTCGATCGTGGCGGTCATGGAGGAGCTGTGCCTGCCGCGCCGCACGCTCAACGAGAAGATGGCCAAGTACAACCTGAGCCGGTCGGACTACCTCTAGGGCGCTTTGCCCATTGCCCTTCCCACGGCCCCCCCGCTAAGGTGGCGGGAACGGATGCGCCGCCGCGGCGCCCGGACGGATTTCCGCGCCCCTCTGGTCCAACGGCCCCGGGTCGCGCGGGCAACGGCCCCCCGGGGCCTGGACGGACCCCCGGCGCGGCCCTGCCACGACGGGACTTGCTAGGGCGCCCCGTGGCGCCGGAACTGGAACCGCGATGCTGCGCGCGCTGGAATGCTGGGGCCCGGGACCGATCCACAGGGATCGGGCCGCGGCCGCCGCGCGCGCCCTCGCCCATCATGGACGCATCCCGCCCGAGAGCCGCCCGAGAGGGGGGCCGCCGGGCCATGCGCGCAAGGATCAATGCCCAAGAAGATGCTCATCGACGCCACCCACCCGGAGGAGACCCGGGTCGTCGTGGTGGACGGCACCCGCGTAGAGGACTTCGACTTCGAGAGCGCGTCGAAGCGCCAGATCGCCGGCAACATCTACCTCGCCAAGGTGACGCGCGTGGAGCCCTCGCTCCAGGCCGCCTTCGTGGAGTACGGCGGCAACCGCCACGGCTTCCTCGCCTTCGGCGAGATCCACCCCGACTACTACCAGATCCCCGTGGCCGACCGGCAGGCGCTGCTGGCCGAGGAGCGCGCCCTGGCCGAGAGCGAGGAGGGCGAGGAGGACGAGGACCGGCGCGGGCGCGACCGCGACCGGGGCCGGCGCCCCCGCCGGGGCCGCCCGCAGGAGCGCGAGGGCGATGCCCTGGCCAGCGCCCCCGCCGAGGCGCCCGAGGGCGAGGACGCCCCGGCCGACGCCCCCGAGGGCCTGTCGCCCATGCTCACGGTCGCCGAGACCCCCGTGGAGACGCCCGAATCCGACGCCTCCGAGGACGGCGCCGTGGAGGAGGTCGAGAAGGACGACACCGTCGAGACCGTGACGGAGGAGGAGGACCACCTGGACCTGCGCCCGCGCGCCAAGCCCCGGGCGCGGCGCTACAAGATCCAGGAGGTCGTCAAGGTCCGCCAGATCATGCTGGTGCAGGTGGTCAAGGAGGAGAGGGGCAACAAGGGCGCGGCCCTCACCACCTACCTGAGCCTCGCGGGCCGCTACTGCGTCCTGATGCCCAACACGGCGCGCGGCGGCGGCATCAGCCGCAAGATCACCAGCGCCCAGGACCGCAAGAAGCTCAAGGAGATCGCGGCCGAGATGGACGTGCCCGAGGGCGCGGGCCTCATCATCCGCACGGCCGGCTCCCAGCGCACCAAGGCCGAGATCAAGCGCGACTACGAGTACCTCCAGCGCCTCTGGGAGCAGATCAGGGAGCTGACCCTCAAGAGCATCGCGCCCGCCAAGATCTACGAGGAAGGCGACATCATCAAGCGCTCCATCCGCGACCTCTACTCCAGCGAGATCGAGGAGGTCGTCGTGGAGGGGGCCGAAGGGTTCCGCAACGCCCGCGACTTCATGGCCATGATCCTGCCCGCGCAGGTCAGGAACGTCGTCCAGCACGCCGACCCGCAACCCCTCTTCGCCCGCCACGGCGTCGAGACCTACCTCGCTTCCATGTTCAACCCGACCGTGCAGCTCCCCTCGGGCGGCTACATCGTCATCGGCGTGACCGAGGCCCTGGTGGCCATAGACGTCAACTCGGGCAGGGCCACGCGCGAGGGGAGCATCGAGCAGACCGCGCTCAAGACCAACCTGGAGGCCGCCGACGAGGTGGCGCGCCAGCTTCGCCTGCGCGACCTCGCCGGCCTCATCGTCATAGACTTCATCGACATGGACGAGAGACGCAACAACGCCGCCGTCGAGAAGCGCTTCAAGGACCGCCTGCGTTCGGACCGCGCGCGCATCCAGGTGGGCCGCATCTCGGGCTTCGGCCTCCTGGAGATGAGCCGCCAGCGCCTCCGGCCCGGGATGCTGGAGAGCACCACCCAGCCCTGCCCGCACTGCCACGGCACCGGCCACATCCGCTCGGACGACAGCGTGGCGCTGGCCATCCTGCGCCAGCTCGACGAGGAGGGCGTCAGGGGCCGCTCCAAGGAGGTGCTGCTGCGCGCGCCCGTGGGCATCGTCAACTACCTGATGAACCACAAGCGCGAGCACATCCTGGGCGTCGAGTCGCGCTACGGCATGGCCGTGCGCGTGGAGGCCGACGTCAAGCTCGTCTCCCCCGACTTCGCCGTGGAGCGCTTCAAGACCGCCACGCGCGCGCTCCCCGACGCCGCCCCCGTGGTGGCCGCCAACGCCGCGCTGATGCCCGAAGAATCGGAGTTCGCCGAGGAGGAGGCCGCCGAGGCCCTCGACGCGCCCGAGGAGGAGGCCCCCGCCGCAGCGCCGGCCGCCGAGGGCGAGGACGACCGCCCCCGCCGCAAGCGCCGCCGCCGGCGCCGCCGGCGCAACGGCGAGCGCGAGGAGGGCGCGACCTCCGCCGCCCCCGAGACGGAGGGCGAGGCCGACGAGGAGGGCGACGAGGACGCCCCCGAGGCGCCCCTTGCCCGGCCTGGGGCGCCGCCGGCCGCGGCCGAGCCGCCCGCCGAGGAGGCCCCGCGCAAGCGCACCCGCACGCGCAGCCGCCGCG
>ERZ1066119.201-NODE-201-length-46784-cov-14.796315_pt1 | contig 46784 bp, 49 predicted proteins | sample MGYA00382766_ERZ1066119 | MGnify/ENA primary metagenome ERZ1066119 (study PRJEB33369, sample SAMEA5778349) | biofilm metagenome | biome: Industrial cooling water; feature: Water cooling tower basin; material: Biofilm | place: United Arab Emirates | collected...
ATTCCGAGCCAAGGGTCCGTCCACCGCTCGCATTTCCGCCAACCCATCAGGCTCTGCGGGCCTGCCGATCTGGCGGAGACGGAGGGATTCGAACCCTCGGTACCCTTGAGAGGTACGGTTCCTTAGCAGGGAACTGGTTTCAGCCACTCACCCACGTCTCCGGCTGGCGGCTCCTTGCGGAAGCGCGGGCCTATAGACGCCGGTTTGGTGAGCTTCAAGGCTATTGGAGGGCGGAAAATGATGACTCACTCCGTCGCGAATCGGATTCGGTTCATCGCGCGTGCATTGCCTGGCAGGCAAAGCGGGCGTTCAACCGCACATAGATTTCGCTGCCCTCGGGAGGGGCCGATCCGATGATATTCCAGGCTATGCGCTATCTCGCACCGCTCGCCGCACTGGCTGCAGCCAGCGGGCTCGCGATCGCGCCGGTCGCCGCCCAGGTTCAGACGGTTGACCCGGACAGCGCCTATAACGCTCCGATCGATGGCGATCTGCAGCCGCAACCGGTCCCTACAGGCGAGGCGGCTCCGGCGGCGGACGCAGCCACCGCACCCCCCATTGATGCTACGCCCGCGGTGCCCTCCGCTTCGCCGCAGGCCGCGGTAACAACGGATGCAGCCGCCGCGGCGGGCGACACAACCCAAACCTATCGCGAGGACGATCTGATTGGCGCGGCCGAGGGTGTTTTCGGCAAAGGGGCGCAGGGCGTAGCCGAGATGATCCGTAAAACGCTCAAGGATCAGGGCCAGCCGAATGGCTATATCGTTGGTCGTGAAGCGGGGGGCGCCTTCTTTGTTGGCCTGCGTTATGGTTCGGGCACGCTGCATCACAAAGTAGAAGGTCAGCGGCCGGTCTATTGGACCGGGCCGTCGGTGGGCTTCGATGTCGGCGGAAGTGCTGGCAGCACCTTCGTGCTGGTCTACAACCTTTACGACACGGAAGACCTTTACAAGCGCTTCCCAGCCGGCGAAGGGCAAGCCTATGCCGTGGGAGGCCTCAACGCGAGCTACATGCGCTGGGGCGATGTGGTGCTCATTCCCATCCGCGTTGGCGCCGGGCTGCGCCTAGGAGTGAACGCTGGCTACATGAAGTTTTCAAAGAAACAGAACTGGCTACCGTTCTGACAGCAAAAGCCAGCCCTTCGGGTCGAATAAGATAACACGAGGGACTGGCCGGGGCCGCGGCAGGAATTCCCCCCAACCGATTCCGGTTGCGGCCCCACACCCTGTTCGGCATGGCGCTGCCATGCTCGACCGCCTCCAGCCGCAGCCCGCAGATGCGCTGCTTGCGCTCATCAAGCTCCACGATGCCGACACTCGCGCCGACAAGATTGACCTGGGCGTGGGCGTTTACCGAACGAATACTGGCGCCACGCCGGTGTTCGCCGCGATCAAGGCGGCGGAACAGCGGCTCGTCGATGGCCAGGACAGCAAGGCGTATTTGGGGCCCGAGGGCGACATGGGCTTCGTCGAAGCGTTAATGCCTTGGGTCTTCGGACCGAACACCGACACCCGCGACCGCATCAGGGGCATGCAGACGCCCGGCGGAACGGGCGCCGTGCGCCTGGCAGCGGCACTTGCGGCACGCGCGGGCGCCCGGCGCGTGCACCTCGGCACGCCAAGCTGGCCAAATCACCAGCAGATTTTCGAAGACCTCGGCCTTGAAACCGTTCCCTTCACCCACGCCACACCGGATGGAACGGCGGATGTCGAAGCGGCGCTGGCGGCGATCCGCGCCGCAGGGCCGCAGGATGCGGTGCTGCTTCACGGCTGCTGTCACAATCCGACGGGCGTGGAATACACGCATGAGCAATGGCGTGCGCTTACCACGGCGCTGGCTCAGAGCCCGGTGCTGCCGATCCTCGATCTCGCCTACCACGGTCTCGGCCAGGGCATGGACGAGGATGCAGCAGGTGTTCGCAGCGTGCTCGCGGCGGTGCCCGAGGCACTTGTCGCCTACAGCTGCGACAAGAACTTTGGTCTCTACCGCGACCGCGTCGGCGCGCTCTATTTTCTCGCCTCCGAACCGCATCAGCTCGATACACTCGCTTCGAATGCCAATGCGCTGGCCCGAGCGGCATGGTCGATGCCGCCCGATCACGGAGCGGCCGCAGTCCGCATCGTGCTGTGCGATCCGGCGCTCAGCGCGCAATGGCAGGCGGAATTGTCCGACATGCGCGCCCGGATGCGACGCGTGCGGGAACGGTTGGCCGCCGCCGATAATTTGCTGCCGGGCCTGAACCTCGCCGCCATTGGACAAGGCAATGGGCTTTTCGCCATGCTGCCGCTCGACAAGACTCAGATAGAGGGCTTGCGACGCGACCACGCCGTTTACATGGCCGGCTCCGGCCGCATCAATGTGGCCGGGCTAACGGAAACCAACACGCCCAAATTCATCGCCGCCTTGACGGCAGTCACGGGTGGATAGGCAGCCGACGCTCGTAGGCGAGCTGTTGCTGCTCCGTCCGCTGACCGATGTCGATCGCGAGGAACTCTACGCGGTGGCTGCGGACCCGCAACTTTGGGCGCTGCATCCGGCGCACGACCGCTGGCAGCGGCCGGTGTTCGACGCGCTCTTTGATGAGGCTCTCGCGCATGGCGGGGCGCTTGCCGTGATCGAGAAGGCCTCGGGCCGGATCGTCGGCTCATCACAATACCGAGCCAGCGCCAAGGTAGCAGGCGCGGTCGAAATTGGCTGGACCTTTCTTGCTCGCAGCCATTGGGGCGGCGAGACCAATCGCGAGCTGAAGCGCCTCATGCTGACGCATCTGCTGGCGCATGTGAACCGGGCAGTGTTCCGCGTCGGCGTCGACAATCTGCGCTCGCGCAGGGCGATGGAAAAGATTGGCGGGCGGCTGATGGAGTTGCGGGAGGACGTGCCGTACCCCGACGGCCGCGTGATCGCGCACGTCTTTTACGAAATCGACCGCGCCGGTTTCGCCGCGAGGCCGCTTAGCTCCTGAGGCTCTGCATCCGCTGAAGATAGCGCGCCAGCACATCGATCTCGAGATTCACCGCATCGCCCTGGCCCAAGCCGCCCAGGGTCGTGACCTCGGCGGTATGCGGAATGATGTTGAGACCAAACACGGTACTCCCGTCCGCCTCGTCGGAGACGGTGTTCACTGTGAGTGACACGCCGTCGACGGTGATCGAACCCTTCGGTGCTATATATTGAGCGATGGCGGCGGGCGCGTGGGTGGCGAGCCGGATCGAGCCGCCTTCTTCGCGCCGATCGGCAACGATGCCGACAGCATCGACATGGCCGGTGACGAGATGTCCGCCGAGCTCGTCGCCGAGCTTGAGTGCGGGCTCGAGGTTGAGTTTGCGCCCAGCCTCCCACATGCCATGAACCGTGCGGCTGACCGTCTCGCCGGAAACGTCGACCGCGAACCACATGCGCCCAGCGCTTCCGCCGGTTTCGACCACGGTGAGGCAAACGCCCGAACACGCAATCGACGCGCCGATGGCGATTTTCTCCGGATCCCAGGGACAGGCAATACGCAGGTGCCGGTCCCCGCGATCTTCGGCGTTGCTAACGGTCCCTAGGGCGGTGATTATGCCGGTAAACATCGCTGGCGCTCGTAGGCGGTGAACTCGTCGCTGCCAAGCTGGCGGCGTTCGCTCATTCGCCACCGGTCATGGGCCTCTGCCAATTTGAGAAGGCCGATGTCGCGGACCGCTTCCCGCCCCCCACCGATAACTATCGGCGCTCGATAAAGCTCAAGCCGATCGACCAGATCGGCGGCAAGGAACGATGCGGCAGTCTGCGCACCCCCTTCCACATAGAGATATTGCGCTTCGCCCATGTCACTGATGGCTTCGGGGGACGAAATCGTGCGCGCCCCTTCAACCGATTGGCAGGTCAGCACCCAGCGCTCCGGACTGCGATTTTCAAGAACTGGCAGGCGGACATCGAGCCGCGGCGAGTCGAGGCGCCAAGTATCGCCGCCGACCAGTATGGCATCAGACATCGCACGGCGCGAATGGACATGCGCACGCGCTTGCGGGCCGGTGATCCAGCGGCTGGTCCCATCGGCCAGCGCCGAGCAACCGTCGAGCGAAAGGGCAATCTTGAGGGTGACGTGGGGACGGCCAAGGGCGGTCCGGATGAGATAGCCAACAAGGCTGCGACGACTCAGTGCATGGTCCAGGCAGCTTGCATCGACCCCGCTGGCCCGCAGCCTCTCGATGCCCTGGCCGGCAGTGCGCGGGTCGGGATCGCGCACTCCAACTACCACCCGCGCGACACCCGATGCGATCAATGCGTCGGCGCAGGCCGTTCCGCGATCCGAACGATGCGCACATGGTTCGAGCGTGACATATGCGGTCGCCCCCGCAGCCCGCTCACCGGCTTGCGACAGAGCCAGTGCCTCGGCATGAGGGCGTCCGCCTGGCTGGGTCCAGCCGCGTCCGACCACAAGGCCATTCTTGACGAGTAGCGCTCCGACAGCGGGGTTGGGGCGGCTGAGGGGGCGGCCTCGTAGCGAGAGCCGTGCCGCTACATCGAGCCAGTCAGAATCAGCGAACGGCAGGAACGCCCGCCTTCGCCGCTGCAGCCTCGGCTGCTCTCTCCTCGGCTATCTCCCGCTCCATCGCATCCACATCAATTCCCGTCGCCCGTCCCAGCGCCCGATACATTTCCTTCACCTCTTCATCACGCTTCGCTTGCTCGGCGGCCAAGCGCTCCTTGCGGAGCTGATTTGCTTTATTCGATTCGACAATTTCGGCGTCGCTCCGGCCGGCAGCGAAGGTGGAGATGTAGGAGATCTTGGGTGCTTCGGGCGGCACCAGCACGCGCTCCTGGGTGACCCAGAACAGCAGTGTGAACGTGCAAAGCAGCGAGGCGCCGAGCACCGGCCAGCGGTAGGGGGTGGGACGTCGGATCTCCTGCCAGAAATCGGCGATGCCGCCGACGGGATTGAATCGGGTTGAGATCTTCATAGCGCCAAGATAGAACGTCGGCGGCAGGCGCGCCAGTCTCGCCGTTAGCCGAACTCAGCGTAAAGCCTCCGGCCATTCTGCCGCAGCCAGTCGTCGGCATCCTCGACCGCGCCCTCGTAGATTTCTGCCAGCAGCCCATGAAAAGCGCGGCTGTGGTCGAAATGAACCAGATGCGCCACTTCATGGGCAACGACCGAGCGCCGCACTGCATCGGGCGCCATGACCAATCGCCAGTTCACCCGTACGATTCCCTTGGTGGAGCAGCTACCCCAGCGCCGCCCCGCTCGCGTCAGGCGCAAATGGGGGACCGCAACGCCGGCTGCCTTGCAATAGTCGGCCAGATCCTGCGCCATCAACCGATGCGCCTCGCTCTCGAGCCAGCGCTGGAGCCGCTGGCGAAGTGTCTCCCATGGGCCGCCGACTCTCAAGCTGCCACTCTCCAACACCGGCCGGCGCAGGGCCGTCGGCGCCCAGTCGATCGCTAATTCCATATTCCGATAGCGAAGCGAACCGCGCGTGATCGGATCAACTGCGGCGGGCAGCTTGGCGAGCTGATCCTCCAGCCAGGATTTGCGCGCCTGTGCAAAGGCAATGGCGTCCTGACTGCGGCACCAGCGGGGCAGGGTTATGCGAACGGCGTTTCCGTCGGGGGCTAGCCTCAGTGTCAAGCGCCGCGCGCGAGCATGCCGGTTGAGTTCTATCGGCAGGATGCGTCCCGCCAAGACGATCTCGGGCTGAAGCTCAGTGGCTTTGGCCGGCGCACGCAGCCAATCGATCATCCGAGTTCGCTTGCCCGTTCTGTTGGCCATTCGACAATGTGGTGCTCCAATGGCCCCGCTACATCCTCGCTGACTACGCGACCCGCGATCGATACGCCCGCACGCATTACGCTCTCCCGATCACCGGTCAGGAGGTAATGCCAGTTTGGCAACGGTCTCCCGGCGGCCCGGCGGCGATAGGCGCATGTTGAGGGCAGCCAATCGACGCTATCGACGATCTTCAAGGTCAGTCGCAGGCAGTCCGGCACAAACGCTCTGCGATGCGCGTAATCCCGGCAGCGAGCGGTGCTCGTGTCCAGTAGTGTGCAAGCGACGTTGGTCTCTGCGATCTCGCCGGTATCTTCGTCCTCCACCTTGTGGAGACAGCAGCGCCCACAGCCATCGCATAGCGCTTCCCATTCGGCCGGCGAAAGCTCGGCAAGCGGCAGGTCCCAGAAATTCGCTCTCAGCGCACCCATCGCGCCAATTCCGCAGCAACTGCTTCGGGTCCCTTGTCCGTCGGCAGTGTTCCCAAGGGCTTGCCTTGGGGATCGAACAGATAGGTCAGATTGGTGTGGTTCACCAGATAGCCGCCACCAGGCTGCGCCGCCCCCTTGCTAGCGAAAACCTTGAAGGCGGCTTTCGCGGCTTCGATCTGCTCCGGCGTGCCCGTCAGGCCGATGAGATCGGGCGAAAACGCCGCGGCGAATTCCCCCACCTTGGCCGGCGTGTCGCGCTCGGGATCGACGGTAATGAAGATCGGCTGCACCTTCTTTGCCAGCCCAGGATTTTGCCGACCGAACAGTCGGTAGCCCTGGCTGAAGCGCTGCACATCGGTCGGGCAAACGTCCGGGCAATAGGCGAACCCGAAATATACGATGCGATACTTGCCGTCGAAATCGTTCCAGCGCACCGTCTTGCCGGTCTTGTCCACCAGCTCGAACGGCCCGCCGATCGCCGCGCCGCGCAGATCGACGCCGTCGGTCGATGGACCGGTGGGAGCGCCCGCGGTTTGGCCTTGGCAGGCGGCAAGGAGGGCAGCAAAGGTAATCACGAGACAGCGAAGCATGGTGTCCCGGTTCATGGTCTGCTAACTGCTGGGGCGCAAGGCGCGGCTGCGCACCAACCACATCGAGGGCGAAAGATTTTCATGGGTCGGATAGGGTCTTTTGGATTGATTGGCGGGTTAGCGCTCGCACTGGCCGCGCCTGCTGCCGGACAGAATTTTTCCGAAGGCTTCGAATTCCTGAAGGCCGTCAAGGAACGCAAGGGCCAAGAGGCGATGGATGCGCTGAACCGGCCCGGAAGCACTGTGGTCAATGCGCGGGACCTTTCGAGCGGCGAAGGGGCACTCCATATCGTGACCGCGCGGCGCGATGCTACCTGGCTGCGGTTTCTTCTCGGCAAGGGCGCCAATGCCAACCTCGCCGATCGGCGCGGCGTCACGCCCCTGCAACTTGCCAGCAACCTGGGCTGGGCCGAAGGCGTTGAAATCCTTGTCGGCGCCGGCGCCTCGGTCGATCTGACCAACTCCGCCGGGGAGACCCCTCTGATTTCCGCGGTGCATCGCCGCGATGCCGCTCTCGTTCGCGCCTTGCTAAAGGCCGGCGCCGATCCGGAACGAAGCGACAATTCAGGGCGTAGCGCTCGTGATTATGCGCGGCTCATGGGCCCGCAGAGCAGCATTCTTGCTGAACTCGACAAAGCGCGCGAAGAGAAACAGGTGCGCGCCGCCAAGTCATATGGGCCTGGTGCCTGATGGACATTGATCCTGCCGAAATGACGCTTGACGAAGTCCGGCTGCATCTGGCCCCGCACATCGCCGATGCCGCGATCTTCGATGGCTGGAGCGAGGTGGCCCTGATTGCCGCTGCCGAAGCCGCTGGGGTCGATCCGGCCGTTGCCCGGCTCGCGTTCAAGGACAGCGCCATGGGGATGATTGGGGCCTGGATCGACACCATCGATGCGGCAATGACCACCGCGCTGCCTCCCCAGGCGCTGGCTGCCATGAAAATCCGCGAGCGCATTCGCGCGCTAGTCCAGTTCAGGCTCGATGCGGTGGCCGGACGGGAAGAGGCGCTGCGCAGGGCGCTCGCGATCATGGCAATGCCGCAGAATGTCGCCCAGGCACTCAAGACCGGGTGGCGCAGCGCCGACATCATGTGGCGGCTGGCAGGTGACACCGCCACCGACTGGAATCACTATTCCAAACGTGCCATTCTCGCCTCGCTTTACGGCGCGACGCTGGCAGTCTTCGCGAACGACGAGACTGACGAGAAGATAGAGACGCGCGCGTTCCTCGACCGCCGCATCGATGGGGTGATGCGGTTCGAGAACTTCAAGCGCCAGTGGCTCCAGCCAAAGGGCGAGCGATTTTCTCCCGTGCGCTTCCTCGGCCGGCTGCGATATCCGGCACGCTGATACCGACGCTATTGCAAATCGGTTGCAAAAACGGTGGGGCTCTCATAGTGGCGTCGTCATGACCATGGACGGGCTCGCCGCCGGGGTAGCCGCGCGGATTATCGCGGTCGATTGGGGTGCGCTAGCGCCAGATGAGGCCAAGCGACTCCAGGCCCTCGGCTTCGACGCGGGCGCCGAATTCACCATCGCTCATCGCGGAGTACTGGTAGGACGGGATCCGATCGCACTACGATTGGGCAGCATGACGATTGCAATCCGCCGCAGCCATGCGCGGGCGATTGCGGTCGAGACGATGAGCCCCGCCGCATGACGAGGCACCGCACTGCCGCACTCGTCGGCAATCCCAATTCAGGCAAAAGCGCACTGTTCAACGCGCTCACCGGCGCACGTCAGAAGATTGCGAATTACGCCGGAGTTACGGTGGAGCGCAAAGCCGGCCGATTGATCCTGCCGAGCGGCGAGCCGGTCGAGCTGCTCGATTTGCCCGGCGCCTATAGCTTCGATGCCGCCAGTCCGGACGAGATGGTGACCCGGCAGGTCGTCAATGGTGAGTTTGCGAGCGAGGCCGCCCCAGAAGTGCTGGTGCTGGTCCTCGACGCGGCAAACCTCGAACAACATCTGGTCTTCGCGCAAGAAGTGCTGGAGCTGGGGCGCCCGACAGTGGTGGCGCTCAACATGATCGACATGGCGGAGCGCGACGGGCTGACCCTTGACCCGGCCGCTTTGTCGGAAGCGCTCGGCGTGCCAGTTATTCCGACCGTGGCCGTCCGCCGCCGCGGCATCGAAGAGCTGAACGCCGCGATCGCCGTCGCGGAAAGCCACGCCGAACAAGCACCGCGGCGCAAGCAGCACCTGACTTTGCCCGAGCGCCGCCTTGCAGCGCGGACGATGGCCAAGGGGGCGACGCTGGCCAAGACCACGCGTCACACCCTGGCAAACCGGCTCGATGGCGTGCTTCTCCACCCCTGGGCGGGGCCGCTCATCCTGCTGGCTCTGCTGTTCGTGATGTTCCAGGCCGTGTTCGCCTGGGCGACGCCCTTCGCCGATGCTCTGGAAGGCGGCGTGGGCTGGCTGAGCGAGGGCGTGAGCGGTGCGCTGCCGGAGGGGCTCGTGCGCGATTTCCTGACGCAAGGCGTACTTGCCGGCGTCGGCTCGGTGGTTGTCTTCCTGCCGCAGATCGTGATCCTGTTTGCCTTCATTCTGGTGATGGAAGCGTCGGGCTATATGGCGCGAGCCGCCTTTCTGATGGACCGATTGATGGCCAGCGTGGGCCTCTCGGGCAAAAGCTTCATCCCCCTGCTCTCCAGTTTCGCCTGCGCGATCCCGGGCATCATGGCCACACGGTCGATCCCGGATCACAAGGACCGGCTGACCACGATCCTGATCGCGCCCTTGATGACCTGCTCGGCCCGCCTCCCCGTCTATACGGTCATCATTGCCGCATTCATTCCCGCGACGACTCTCGGTCCGGGGGTCGGTCTTCAGGGCTTGGTGCTGTTCGCACTCTATGTCGCTGGCATTCTTGGCGCGATGGCGGCCGCGCTGCTGTTACGAGGGACGGTTACCCGAGGCTCAGCCAGCGGCTTCATCATGGAGTTGCCGCGGTATCAGCTTCCCCGCCTCAAGGACCTGGCCATCGGGCTATGGCAACGTGCGTGGGTGTTCCTGCGTCGCGCCGGCACAATCATCTTCGTCGTCACCATGGTGCTGTGGGTGCTGCTCAGCTTCCCAAGGGCAGAGACCGGCCAGCGCCAGCTCGATGCGAGCTTCGCTGGAGCGATCGCGGACACGCTGCATCCGGTGCTCGAACCCATCGGCTTCAACCGGGAAATGAGCCTCGCGCTTGTACCAGCCATGGCCGCGCGCGAGGTAGCCGTCAGCGCGCTCGCCACCACCTACGCCATCGACAGCGAGGACGAGGAGATGCAGGCTCAGGGGCTGACCGAGCGGCTGTCCTCCGCCTGGACCCTGCCGATGGCGCTCGCCTTCCTGGCATGGTTTGTCTTCGCCCCGCAATGCCTCTCGACCATCGCGGTCGCGCGGCGCGAAACCAACGGGTGGAAATGGCCCGCCTTCATGGTTGGCTATCTATTCGCGCTCGCCTACGTCTTCGCCGGAATCACCTATTGGAGCGCCACTGCTCTGGGTTTCTGAGAGGAAAGAGAGACATGGCGGGAAGCCTCAACAAGGTCATGCTGATCGGCAATCTGGGTGCAGACCCGGAAGTGCGCAGCTTCCAAAACGGCGGCAAGGTCTGCAATCTGCGCATTGCGACCAGCGAGAACTGGAAGGATCGCCAGACCGGTGAGCGCAAGGAAAAGACCGAGTGGCATACGGTCGCCATCTTCAGCGAAGGGCTGGTGGGAGTGGCCGAGCGGTTCCTGAAGAAAGGCAGCAAGGTCTATCTCGAAGGCAAACTGCAGACCCGCAAATGGCAGGACCAGTCGGGTAACGACCGCTATTCCACCGAAGTGGTATTGCAAGGTCCCAACGCAGTCATGACCATGCTCGACGGGCCTCAAGGCAGCGGGGGCGGAGGCCAGCGCTCGGGCGGCTGGCAGCAGGGCGGCGGTCAGGACGCCGGCAGCGGCGACAACTGGCGCTCCGGCGGTTCGGGTTCGGGCGGCGGCTCGAACTACGACGATCTGGACGACGACATCCCGTTCTGATCCCTCGCACGCCGGCCGAAACCCACCTCGCCTTCGTGCTGAGCTTGTCGAAGCACGATTGGCGGAACGTCTCGCCATGCGCCCTTCGACAAGCTCAGGGCGAACGGACTGGGCGGCCCCAGCATATTTGCAGAGAGCTCGAGTGCATCGAGCCGCTGCCAAAATCGGAGACGATTAGCTGGCGGCTCCGTCACCGTGCTTGGCCGCGCGCGTCGACTGCACCATTCCTTCGGTGAGAAACCCGATAGGATTGACCGCAGCGGCGCGCTTCTTGAGTTCGCCCCGCATCTTTTCGTACTCTTCCTCCATCTGCGGCGTGACGGTCGCACGCGAATCCTTCAGAGCGGCTGCGAAATCGGCCTCGGTGACCTCCTGCACTTCGCCGCCGGCGCGGTGAAGCGCATTGAGGCCGGCACGGCGCACCACGTCTTCCAGGTCCGCTCCCGTGAAGCGCTCGGTCTTGCCGGCCACGTCAGCAAGGCTGACGTCCGCTGCCAGAGGCATGGCCCGGGCATGGATCGCGAGAATGCGCTCGCGGCCGTCGCGGTCGGGCGTGCCGACATAAACAAGCTCATCGAAGCGCCCGGGGCGCAGCAGCGCCGGATCGACCAGGGCGGGCCGATTGGTCGCGCCGATCACCACCACCGATTGCAGTTCCTCGAGCCCGTCCATTTCCGCGAGGATGGTGTTCACAACCCGGCCGGTCACGCCCGGCTCGCCCTGCCCGCTGCCGCGCGCGGGCACGAGGCTGTCGATCTCGTCGATGAAGAGGATGCAGGGCGCCACGGCGCGGGCGCGCTGGAACAGGCGCGCGATCTGCTGTTCGCTTTCGCCGTACCATTTGCTGAGCAGGTCGGAACTCTTCATCGAAATGAAGTTCGCCTCCGCCTCGCGTGCGACCGCCTTGGCGAGAAGTGTCTTACCTGTGCCTGGCGGACCATAGAGCAGGAACCCCTTGGCCGGACGGATGCCCAGCCGGCGGAAGGCGTCGGGGTGCTTTAGCGGTAACTCGATCCCTTCCTTCAGCGTCTCGATAGCCTCGCCGATGCCACCGATGTCTTCCCAACGGACGTTGGGCACCTGGACCATGACTTCGCGCATGGCGGAGGGCTGGACGCGCTTGAGAGCTGAAAAGAAGTCCTCGCGGCTGACATAGAGATCGTCGAGAACTTCCTGCGGAATGGTGCGCTCGTCCAGGTCGATTTTTGGCATGATCCGGCGGACCGCCTCGATCGCAGCCTCGCGCGCCAGAGCGGCGAGGTCGGCGCCGACGAAGCCGTGCGTGGTGCGCGCGAGCTCGTCGAGATCGACCTTGTCGCCGAGCGGCATGCCGCGCGTGTGGATGCCGAGGATTTCGCGGCGGCCGTTCTGGTCGGGCACCCCGATCACGATCTCGCGGTCGAAGCGGCCGGGCCGGCGCAGGGCTTCGTCGATGGCATCGGGACGATTCGTGGCGGCGATGACCACCAGGTTCGCCCTCGCCTCCAGCCCGTCCATCAAGGTGAGCAACTGGGCGACGAGGCGCTTTTCCGCTTCGCCCGGCACGCGGTCGCGCTTGGGCGCGATGGAATCGATCTCGTCGATGAAGACGATGGCGGGTGCGCTCCGGGTCGCCTCCTCGAAAACCTCACGCAGCCGCTTCTCGCTCTCGCCATAGCCCGACCCCATGATCTCGGGTCCGTTGATGATGAAGAAGCTGGCATCACTCTCATTGGCGACCGCCTGCGCCAAGCGGGTCTTACCGGTCCCCGGCGGGCCGTGGAGCAGCACCCCCTTCGGCGGGTCGACGCCCAGGCGGGTGAAGAGTTCGGGATAGCGCAGCGGCAGCTCGACCATCTCGCGCAATTGCTGAATGGTATCGCCCATCCCGCCGACATCGTCGTAATTGACCGCGGCGCGGCCGCCGCGCGGCTCCTCGAACTCGGCGCGCAGCTCGACCTCGGTGTTCTCGTCGATATGGACGATGCCCTTGGGGCTCGTGGAAACGACGGTGAGCCGAATTTGGGTCAGCGCATAAGCCGGGGCGTTGAAGAGGCCGCGCACCTGCGGCGGCATGTTCTGGACCGGCTGTTGGCCCGTAGTGGCGACGAGATCACCGGCCAGGAGCGGCTTGCGGAAAAAGTTGCGCTTGAGGGCCTGAGCGGGTCCTTGCAGGCGCATCTCGCGCACGGCGGGGGCGAACACCACGCGCGTCGCCGGCCGCGACTGAGCCGCTGCGATAGTGACATGCTCGCCAGAGCCGACCTCGGCGTTGCCGCGCTGAAGCCCGTCGAGCCGCACGACATCGAGCGCCTGATCTTCCTCATAGGCGGGCATGGCGATCGCGGTAGTCACGCGCTTGCCAGAGATTTCGAGGACATCGCCCTCGGTCACTCCGAGCGCTTGAAAAGCGCTGCGCGGCAAGCGGGCGATGCCCTGTCCGCTTTCGTCCTGCCGTGCCGCCGCGACCTGCAGCCTGATCGTCTTCTCCGCTAGCGCCGCGTCCGCACCGGCCATTCGCCCGTCTCCTATTGTCCTTCGGCGAGGCGCAGATGGGTAGCGGCCGCCCGCTCGTCAAATGAGCCAGCGCCGAATTCGCTCCGCTTTGCCGTTTCGCCGAGGCAAGAAAAAAGCCCGGCTGGCGATGCCAACCGGGCTCGAAAGTCTTGGGAGAGGATGCCTAAAAGGCAGATGGGCATATGCCGGTCGATCGGAATTTGTGCAAGTGCACAAACCACATCCGAGGTTGCAAAATGTGCATCATTCGATTAAATCATTGAAATATTTAGCTGTGATTTTTGTTACAAGTCGATGAAATTTACCTCGCCATTATGTGCAATCGTATGTTGTGCGGCGCAGCACGAGCTGTCCGGCAACAGGGTGACAGGTCATGCGGGAGCGATTAGGGCACCCAGAACGAGGAGACGGCATGCAAAAACTCTATCCCGACGCGAGCAGCGCGCTCGATGGTCTGCTGCACGACGGAATGGTGATCGCCAGCGGTGGCTTTGGCCTGTGCGGCATCCCCGAGCGACTGCTCGATGCGATCCGCGACTCGGGGGTCAAGGATCTCACCTTCTGCAGCAACAATGCCGGGATCGATAACGAAGGCATCGGCAAGCTGCTCCGCACGCGCCAAGTGAAGAAAATGATCTCCAGCTACGTCGGCGAGAACAAGGAGTTCGAGCGGCAATTTCTGGCCGGGGAACTCGAAGTCGAGTTCTGCCCGCAAGGAACCCTTGCCGAACGGATGCGGGCGGGCGGCGCGGGCATTCCTGGCTTCTACACCAAGACCGGCGTGGGCACCGCGGTGGCCGAAGGCAAGGAAGTCAAGGAATTCGACGGTGAGGACTATATCTTGGAGCGCGGCATCTTCGCCGATCTCGCGGTGGTGAAGGCCTGGAAAGCGGACGAGACGGGCAATCTTGTCTTCCGCAAGACGGCGCGCAATTTCAACCTGCCCGCTGCAACCTGCGGCAAAATCTGCGTCGTCGAAGTCGAAGAAGTAGTGCCAGCGGGCACGCTCGACCCCGATTGCATCCATCTGCCCGGGGTTTATGTGCAGCGCATGATCGTCGGCGCGCCCTACGACAAAAAGATCGAGTTCCGCACTGTGCGCGAGCGCGCCACCGCATGAATCCCGGCCGCCGCTGGCTGATTGTCGGCGGCGGTTTGCCGTTCGCGCTATCGGGTTGCGTCGCTGCGGCCATTCCTCTTGCAGCCGGGGGGCTGCTCGCCAAGGGGCAGCTGACCGAGGCCGAGGCGCCGGCTCCCGCTGCGCCTGCCGCGCAGGCAGCGGCGGCCGGTGACCTGAAAGTGACGCGCCTCGCCCTGGCCGAACTGCCGCCGCCCGACACGGCCGGCTCGGCAGCGAGTTCGTCAGTAGGACTCTTCCGCGATTACACACTTGCCCAACTCGCTCCGCAGCCGGGCAGCAGCAAGCGGCCGAGCGCTTTGCTGACAAGGGCCAGCGAACTCCGTTCCGAGCGCGCGCATTGCGGCGCGGTCCCGCTCGCGGTGTTCATTGATCTCGATCCAGGGCGCGGCACCTTCGATCCGATGACGCCGGGGAAGCCGGACGCCGCCCTGCCCGATGTCTTGCGGGAATTACGGGAGCAAGGTGTAACGATCGTTTGGTTCAGCCGCCTTGGCGGTAGCTTCGAGCCTGCGGTGCGCGCTGCTCTTGCGACCTCGGATCTCGATCGTTCTTCCTCGGACCAAGTGGTGCTGTTGCGCGATCTTAGCGAACGCAAGCAATCGCGCCGAGACGAGACCGCCAAGCTCGCCTGCCCGATCGCCATGGTGGGCGACGAGCGCGCGGATTTCGACGAACTGTACCTTTATCTTAAAAACCCTGATGCAGCGGTTGCTCTCGACGCGATGATCGGCCGCGGGTGGTTCCTTGCCAGCCCATTCGTCGCGAGTGCCGCGGCCCCATCGATCAAAACGGAGAACAATCAGTGAGCATAACCGTGACCGCCGCCAAAGCCGGGTGGAGCCGTGACGAAATGGCCGCACGTGCCGCGCGTGAGCTGCGCGACGGCTATTACGTCAATCTCGGGATCGGCATCCCGACCCTGGTCGCCAATCACATTCCCGCCGGCATGCAGGTCACGCTCCAGAGCGAGAACGGGATGCTTGGCATCGGTCCCTTCCCCTATGAGGACGAGATCGACCCCGATTTGATCAATGCTGGCAAGCAGACGATCAGCGAACTGCCGCACAGCGCCTATTTCGATAGCGCGGCAAGCTTCGCGATGATCCGTGGCGGCCACATCGATCTGACAGTGCTTGGCGCCATGGAGGTTTCCGAGGGCGGCGACATCGCCAACTGGATGATCCCGGGCAAGATGATCAAGGGCATGGGCGGGGCGATGGACCTCGTTGCCGGGGTGAAAAAGATCATCGTGGTGATGGAGCACACGGCAAAGGACGGCAATCCCAAGTTTATTCCCGAATGTACCCTGCCTCTGACGGGAAAGAACGTCGTCGACATGATCATCACCGATCTGGCCGTTTTCCAACGCCCCGACCACGCCAGTCCCTTCCGACTGCTGGAAACCGCTCCGGGCGTTTCCGCTGACGAAATCGCGGCCAAGACCACGGCGCGATACGAGGCTTGAGCGGCTTGTCGAGGCGCCGATGGACGCTGGTTGTTGCGATCGTGCTGGTGGCGATAGGCGCGGTTGCGGCATTCACCTCGCCGCCCCGCCTGCTTTCCATTGCCGACTGGCTGGCGGGCGGCGAGCGCGGCGCGGCCAAGACAGGCGAGGGCATCGCCTTCGGCAGCCATGGGCAAGCGCTCGATGTGTGGGCCCCGGCAGAAGCGAGCGAACGCCCGCGCCCTGTCGTGATCTTCTGGCACGGCGGCGGCTGGGTGAAGGGAGACCGTGCCGGCTATGCCTTCGCCGGGCGCGCCCTTGCGCGCGAAGGTTTCGTCGTCGTCATTCCGGACTACCGCAAGGTGCCGCAGGTGCGCTTCCCAGCATTCATCGAGGATGGCGCCGAAGCGGTCCGCTGGACCCGGGATAATGTGCGCCGTTACGGCGGTGATCCGGAGCGGATCGCGTTCGCCGGCCATTCGGCCGGGGCACACACTGCTGCGCTGCTGGCGCTCGATCCGCGCTGGCTGTGCGCTCAAAATGTCGATCCGGCGATCGTCAAGGCAGCCGTCGGCCTGTCCGGACCCTACGACTTCTATCCTTTCGACAAAAAGCGCTCGATAGACGCAATGGCGGCCTGGCCTCAGCCGCGAGACACGCAGCCGATCGCCTTCGCGCGCCGTGATGCTCCCCCATTGCTGCTTGCCACCTCCGAAGCTGACACCGTGGTCCGGCCCCGCAACGCCAACAATCTGGCCGCCCGCCTTCGGGAACTCAGCGCCCCGGTTACGCTGAAGAACTATGGCGAACTGAGTCATGAAGAGGTGGTGATGGCCTTTTCCAGGCCATTCCGCGGCAAGGGACCGGTGCTGCGCGATACCGTAGCCTTTCTCCATCAGGCGCTCGCCACCAATGCCGCGCAAAGGCCGATTCGCTAAGGCGGAGTTGGCGTGCCATAATCAAAGCATGAGCCTCCAGGCCGCCTTTCGGAGCCGCTTCCTCGACGTGCTGGCGTCGATCTACATCTACAACGAACATCGCGGATACACTTCGCTCGACCGCGTGTTGGAGGCGGTGCGGGCACGCTGCCCCGGCGACGATGCCTTCATCGCCGCCGTGGAGAAGCACCGCGCCGACGAGGAGAAGCATTACCGCATGTTCCGCCGCTGGTTTGAACTGCGTGGTACAATGCCGCTGCGGGTCGATCGCACCTGCGGCCATATCGACCACTTCATCGAGCGGATGTTCGGTTGCAGGATCGAAGACCTCGACACTGGCGCGATCGTTGCCGATCCGGACGCCTTCGAGCGGCTGTGCCGCGTGATCATGATCACCGAACAGCGCGGCATGGCGCAAGTCCAGATCCTGTTGCGGAACCCGCACATCCGGTCGGACAAGGCGATGCGGCGCATCTTCGAAGTGGTGGAACGGGACGAGCCGTCACACTGGCTGCCTTATGACGGCTGGCTGCGCGCAAATGGTCGCCGGGCGGAAGGAACCTGGCGCGAGCGCTGGACCGATTATTGGATTCACAAATCACTGATGCTGGCCAAGCTGCCGGCGGTGTTTCTCGACCGGAGACGGGACCGGCTCGCGGCCTGGCCTGACGAGGACGCCGCGGTCTACGCTTGACCCCACAACCACGCTGCCGCAGCGCTTCCCCCCATGTGGCTCACCGAACCCCGCAACGCGAATGCCCCGCTCGCCGGACTGAAAGTGCTGGAACTGGCCCGCGTTCTGGCCGGGCCGTGGGCCGGGCAGGTGCTCGCCGATTTGGGCGCGGACGTCATCAAGGTTGAAGGCCCCGAAGGGGATGGGACGCGGCAGTGGGGGCCGCCGTGGGTGGAGCGCGACGGGGAACGCGCCGCCGCCTATTACCACGCCACCAACCGGGGCAAGCGCGGGATCGTGGCCGACTTCCGCGATCCGGGCGACCTCGCGCGCGTGAAGGCGCTGGGGACCAACGCGGACGTTATCATCGAGAATTTCAAGACGGGGGCGCTGGTCAAGTTCGGGCTCGATCATGTCAGTCTGTCTGCGACCAACCCCGGCCTCGTCACCTGTTCGATCACCGGCTTTGGTCAGACCGGGCCGCGCGCGCATGAAGCCGGCTACGATTTCGTGATCCAGGCGATGAGCGGCTTCATGGCGTTGACGGGCGAGCCCGAGGGACAGCCCATGAAGATGGGCATCTCGGCCAGCGACCTCGCTTGCGGGCTCTACAGCGTGATCGCGATCCAGGCAGCGCTGGCCATGCGGGCGCGGACCGGGCGAGGGCAACATGTCGACATGTCGTTGCTAGACTGTTCGGTCGGACTCCTGGCGAGCCAGGCGACGCATTACCTCGTCAGCGGACAGAACCCGCCGCGCATGGGCAATGGCCACGCCCAGGTGAGTGCTTATGGCGTGTTCCCGACGCTCGATGGGCAAGTGGTGCTAGCCCCTGCCAACGATGGACTGTTCCGCAAGCTATTGAGCTTGCTCAGCCGCGATGATCTCCTCGGCGAAGAACGTTTCGCTACGAACGCGGCGCGGCTCGCCAATCGCGGCGACCTCGACAGCATCATCGCGGCCGAAACCGCCAAATGTTCAAGCGCAGAACTACTCTCGGCCTGCGTCGAGGCCGGCATCCCGGCCGGCCCGATCAATGCCATCGAACAAGTGTTTGCCGATCCCCAGGTCAAAGCGCGCGGAATGCGGATGGATCTGGACGGAGTGCCGGGCGTGCGCAGCCCGTTCACCTTTTCGGACGCGGAATTGGCGCTCGACCGTCCAAGCCCAAGGCTGGGCGAGGACGGTTAGCTAGCCGCCTCACCGACCTAGAGCAGCCTTGAGCTGGGGCACCAGATCGGTCCGCTCCCACGGGAATAGCTCGCCTTCCGCCTTGCGGCCGAAATGGCCATAGGCGGCGGTCTTGCTGTAGATCGGCTTATTGAGACCCAGATGGGTGCGGATGCCGCGCGGGGTCAGGCGCACGAGCGTGGGCAGGACCCGCTCAAGCTCGGCCTCATCGACGCCATTACCGGTACGATGCAGATCGACATAGATCGACAGCGGTTCGGCGACGCCGATCGCATAGGCGATCTGGATGGTGCAGCGGCGCGCGAGACCGGCGGCCACGATGTTCTTCGCCAGATAACGCGTGATGTACGCTGCCGAGCGATCGACCTTGGTCGGGTCCTTGCCACTGAAGGCGCCGCCGCCGTGGGGCGAGGCACCGCCATAGGTATCGACGATGATCTTGCGTCCGGTCAGCCCGGCGTCGCCGTCCGGGCCGCCAATCTCGAAGCGACCGGTCGGGTTGATGTGATAGACCGTGTTCTGCGTCAGCAATTCGGCTGGCATGACATCGGCCACGACGCCTTTCACATAGTCGCGAAGCTGCGCGTATTTGTCGGCATCGCCCTCGTTGTCGTGGAAGAAATATCCGGGCGCGTGCTGGGTGGAGACGACGATGGCGGTGGCCTCCACCGGCCGCTCGTTCTCATAACGCAGGGTCACCTGGCTCTTGGCGTCCGGCTCGAGGAAGTCCACCACGCCTGCCTTGCGATCCGCGGCCATGCGCTCGAGGATCTTGTGGCTGTAGTCGAGGGTGGCGGGCATTAGATCCGGTGTCTCGTCCGAGGCATAGCCGAACATGATGCCCTGGTCCCCGGCGCCCTCATCCTTGTTGCCGCTCGAATCCACCCCTTGCGCGATATGCGCCGATTGCGGGTGAAGATTGTTCTCGAACCGCAGGGATTGCCAGTGGAAGCCGTCTTGCTCGTAGCCGATCTCGCGCACTGTGCGGCGGACCGTGTCTTCGATTTCCTGCTCGACACCGGGCGCCCAATTGCCGGCCGTGTCCATGATTCCCTGGCCACGAATCTCGCCGGCGAGGATCACCGTCTGCGTGGTAGTCAGCGTCTCACAAGCTACGCGGGCCTCGGGATCCTTCGATAGGAACAGGTCGACGATCGCGTCCGAGATCTGATCGGAAACCTTGTCGGGATGGCCTTCCGAAACGCTCTCAGAGGTGAACAAGAAATCGCTACGCATGTTTTGAGATATTCCGATATAAAGATAACTTTATATGTGGCTCCTAGCGTTGCGTCGCGCGGGTGGCAACACGCCATGCGGCTAGAAACAGGATCGTCCAGATCAGGGTCAGCCAATGGCCGAGATATGAAAACGGAGTGGGCGCGAGAGACGCCGGGATCAGGCCGTCGCGCCGCTCGGCCAGACCTCTGCCGATTTGAGCTCGGACCACACCACGTGCGTCGATCACAGCGCTGATCCCGGTCGTCGTCGAACGAAGCACTGGCAGACCTTCCTCGATGGCCCGCATGCGCGCTTGCGCGAGGTGCTGCGGCGGACCCCAAGCCCCAAACCAGCCGTCGTTGGAAGGGTTGAATATATAGTCCGGCCGATTGTCGCGATCGACAACCTCGCCGGAGAAGACGATCTCATAGCAGATCTGCATGCCCGCCTTCCCCCAGGCGCCGAGGCTCACGGTGCGCGGCCCTGGGCCAGCAATGAAGTCGATCGACCCGGCTACCAGGCGCGAAAGACCCAACGGCTGGAGCAAACTGCGCATCGGCAGATATTCGCCGTAGGGCACAAGGTGCGCTTTGTCGTAACGTCCGGAGATCGCCCCATCTGCCGACAAAGCCAGAATGGAATTGTAAGCTCCGATCGCGGTCCGGGTGCCCCCCTCTTCACCGATCTCGAGGTTGACCGCCCCGGTAAGTAGCAGGCTCCCCGCCCCGATTGCGCGGCCGATGCGCGCGCGGGCAAAGTCGGGATCGCCCGCCGCCGTCAACTGGTCGTAATAGCGTTGCGGATAACCAGGCTCGAGATAATCGGGCACGGCACTTTCAGGCCAAAGCACCAGCCGGCGCGTGGCTTGCTGCGGACGCGACAAGGCGGCAATGCGCTGAAACTGGGCTTCGAACTTGCTGGCATCGTTCAATTCTTCCTGCCGCAAGTTTGGCTGGACCAATGTGTAGGGTAGCGTTCCGGGCCGCGGTGCGGCGCCAGGCCAGAACATCGCCGCCGTCACGATGGCCAGCAATGCAGCTGCCGGCCCCCAGCGCCTCTCCATCGTCTGGGCAAGCACCCAGGTCGCCAGTGCCACCAGCAACCCAGAAAGCGCATAAGTTCCAGTCACGGGCAGCACCAGGGCCGCCCCCGCTCGATCCGAAGGGCCAAGCAGGATTAGCGACAGTGGCGCCCAAGCGTAGCCTGTGAACACCCAGCTTCGCAGCCATTCGCCCATTATCCATCCGGCGCCCAGTGCCAGTCCGAACGAAGCAAGCGAGGTGCGTGGAGCCAGCGCCTTGGCGAACCCAGCGGCGATCGCAGGGAAGATCGCGAGGTAAAGTGAAAGTAGGGGGACGGCCACCCACCCCAGTGCCGGCGGCATTTCGGCCTGAAAGGTGAAAGCCGTGGCAATCCAGTTATTGGCCAACGTGAAATGGCCCACGCCAAAGAGCCAGCCGAGCAAAGCGGCTTGTCGCCACCCCGCACTACGCCACAAAAGCAGTGCGAACCCTGCAACGGCCAGCAGCGCGACGGGCCAAAAATCGAGCGGCGGAAAACCAGTGGCGGCGAGCAGGCCGCAAGCTACCGCCGCGAGCTTGGGATACCGGATGGGAACTTCCCGTAGCAATTTCATCGCAGGCGTCAGGAACGGCCGTTCATTGCGAGCGGCGAGCCACGCCTCCCGCCCACTTTCGAAGCCGCGAGGATCAGCCAACCGCGCTCAATGTCTCGCCGTCGCTGCGCTTGCGGCGCCGACGCGGCGGAGCAGCGGCTGCATCCTGCTCGCCTTCAGCTGTGCCATGAGCGGAGAAAGCGGGAGGCAGCACCGCTGCATCGATGCCAGGTTCCTGGCCATTGGTGCGGCGAGCGCGGGGTGCGGTACGACGAGCGCGTGGGGCGCTCTCCTCCAGAACATCCCGCGTGAAGGGGTTGTCTTCCGGCTCGAAAGGAACCCCCTCGCTCGCGGGGCTAGCGTCGCCGCCACTGACCGCTTCCTCGGAACGGTAGCGTGGACGCTCGTCGCGGCGCGGGCGGTCGCGGCGGTTCTCGTCCCGGCGATTGTCATCGCGCCGTGGCTCATCCCGGCGCGTCTCGAAGCGGCGGCGATCATCGCCGCCCGTGTCGACACCGTCGTCATCCTCGACCTCGAACTCGTCCTGCTCGCGGTCATCGCGGCGGCCGGCGCGCTGATCGCCGCGCTGCTCATCTTGACGCGAACGGTTGTCGGCAATCACGCGAAAGTAATGGTCGGCGAATTGCAGGTAATATTCCGCCTGGACGCGATCGCCATTGCGATGAGCATCCTCGGCAAGCTTTTTGTACTTGTCGAGAAGCTGAGGGGCATTGCCACGCGCCCGGCTATCGATCCGATTGCCCTGATTGCCACCGCCGCTCTGATTGCGATTGCCGCGGCCACGGCGCCGGTTGTTATTGCGATTGTTGTTCAAAGGAATATCGTTCCTCATGCCAGCGGCACCGAACGAGCCCCCGCCCGAAGGTATGCCGCAAGACCCCACCCACGCCGCCCAACGGTGAGCGCGGTGCCCCTTGCTGTTCCCGTTCGGCGCAAACATGCGCCCGAGGGGATATGCAATTGTTGGAGCCTGACCGCTTACGGAAGGCCCAGTGCCTTTCCGCCGGTCGTGCATAGAGGTAATGGCTTAACGCGCCTTTGCCAAGAGCTTTATCTTCGCTTATTCCCTATACAGGATCAAGGCGCGGGCTCGACCGGCTAAGTCATGCCGGAGATGTGTCGCGAAGCCGGCCGCTGCCGCGATTGGGGCCACCGCCCCCGCCTGCCGATGGCCGATTTCGCAGACCGCTTTGCCATCCGCCGCGAGCAAGGCGGGGAGCTGAGGGATTAGGACCCGATAGTCGTCGAGGCCTTCGGGCCCAGCAAACAGGGCGCCGGGCGGTTCATAGTCGCGTACAGAGGCTTCAAGGTCCGCATCATCTTCGACATAGGGCGGGTTGGTGATCACGAGATCAAAGCGCCCAAGTCCAGCTGCCCACCCGGCCTCGCTCCAGTCTCCAAGGCTGAACTCGGCCCGCCCCGCCACACCCAATGCCTCCGCATTTTCGGCGGCCACGCGCAAGGCGGATGCAGACCGGTCGATGCCGACGCCCCGCGCCTCCGGCAACTCGGCCAGAAGCGTTAGCAGCAGACACCCCGAACCCGTCCCACAATCGAGAATTCGCGCCGATCGGCCGCACACCTCCAGCCCCGCCATCACCGTGGCCTCGCTGTCGCCGCGAGGGATCAACACGTCGGGCGTCACTCGGAAACGGCGGCCAAAGAACTCCGTTTCGCCGCAAATATAAGCCACTGGCTCGCCGGCCAGGCGCCGCGTTAGCATGGCATGGAAGGCTTCCGGAGGTGACGCGCGCATATGCCCCAGCAGCATCGCAGAGCGCGCGACGCCCAGCGCATGAGCCATCAGCATTTCAGCCTCGTCGCGCCCCCAATCGGTGCCTAGACGGGTGGTCGCCTCGCGCAGCGCTCCCGCCACAGTCGGCCCGACCGTCACGAGTCGAGCGCCGCGAGCCGCTTGGCCTCGTCCTCCGCGGTGAGTGCATCGACAAGTTCGCCGAGGCCCGGGCCGGCGAGGATTTCGGGCAGCTTGTGGACCGTCAGGCCAATGCGATGGTCGGTCACACGGCCTTGCGGAAAGTTGTAAGTGCGAATGCGCTCGGAGCGGTCGCCAGAACCGACCATCGCCTTACGCGCCTCGGCCTCGGCGCCCTGCGCGGCCTCGCGCTGGGCTTCGAACAGTCGCGCGCGCAACACCTGCATCGCCTTGTCGCGATTCTTGTGCTGGCTGCGGCCGTCCTGGCAGGTGACGACCGTACCGGTGGGCAGATGAGTGATCCGCACCGCCGAATCGGTGGTGTTGACGTGCTGACCACCCGCGCCACTCGCGCGATATACGTCGATCTTGAGGTCCTTGTCCTCGATGCGGACATCAACCTCGTCCGGCTCCGGCAGCACGGCGACGGTGGCGGCGCTGGTGTGGATGCGCCCGCCGCTCTCGGTTTCGGGCACGCGCTGGACGCGGTGGACGCCGCTTTCGAACTTCAGCTTGGCAAAGACGTTATTGCCCGCGATGTTAGCGACGATTTCCTTATAGCCGCCGATGTCGCTGGCGTTGACGCTGACCGGTTCGACGCGCCAACCCTGCTCGGCGGCGAAGCGCTCGTACATGCGGTAAAGGTCAGCAGCGAAGAGCGCGGCCTCCTCGCCCCCGGTGCCGGCGCGGATTTCGAGCATGGCCGGTCGGGCGTCGGCGCTGTCGCGCGGCAGCATGGCGATGGCGAGAGCGCGTTCCGCCTCAGGCAGCTTTTCACGCAGCTCGGCCAGCTCTTCGTTGGCGAGCGCCTGCATCTCCGGGTCGTCGGTCAGCGCGGAAAGCTCCGGGATCTCAGCGCGCATGGCGCGGACCTCCAGCGCGGCGCGGGCCACCGGCTCCAGCTCGGCATAATCGCGACTGGCCCGCACGAAGGCCTCGCCCTCGAGCGTGCCCGAAGCAAGCCGCGCCTCGATTTCCGAGAAGCGGTGCAGGAGTTGGTCGATGCGTTCGGCGGGGATGGTCACGGAACAACAGTTTCGAGCATCGTTCGAATTTCGAACTCGAAGGGTTCGTCGCTAAGCTTGCGGAAGGATGGTACCGGTACGCCATTAACGAGGTCAGTGACCACGATCGTGCGTGGGTTCAGCTTTACTGCCTTATCGAAGCGCTTACGCAAAGAGCCGCTAGCGACTAGCTCAGCGGAGTGGCCAGCGGCGCGGACGATGCCCGCCAGCCTTGTTCCGAATGCAAGCGCAGCATCGTCTTCGATCACGAACGCAACGTCCGGTCCGGTAGTCGGCTTATCGTCTATCAACATCGCCAGCCGCTCGATCCCCGCGGCCCAGCCGACCGCCGGTGTCGGCTGGCCGCCCAGGCTTTCCATCAGGCCATCATAACGCCCGCCGCCCAGTATCGTGCTCTGGCTGCCGAGGGCAGCGGCCGCGGCGCTGCCTTCGTCGGGCACGAATTCAAAGGCGGTGTGGCGGTAGTAATCGAGGCCGCGCACGAGGCTTTCGGCGCGCTCCCACTTGACGCCGGCGGCGTCGAGGCCGCTGGTGACGCTTTCGAAGAACTGGAGCGCCTCGCCCGACAGAAACTGGTCGATCTTGGGCGCGTCGGCGACAAAGCGCCGGTCGCGAGCGTCCTTGCTGTCGAGGATGCGCAGCGGGTTTTTCTCAAGCCGCTCCTGCGAGTCCTCTGAAAGTTCTCCCTTCACGGCGCGGAAGTGCTCGACCAGCGCCGTGCGCCAGGCTTCGCGGCTGTCGGCATCGCCGAGCGTGTTGAGCTGGAGGGTGACACCTTCGATACCCAACTCGCGCAAAAGCTGGTCGGCCATGGCCAGCAGTTCGACGTCCGCCTGCGGTTCGCCCGAACCGATGATCTCGGCATCCAATTGGTGGAACTGGCGGTAGCGGCCCTTTTGCGGACGTTCGTAGCGAAACAATGGGCCGTGCGTCGCCAGCTTCACCGGCGCATGCTGTTGCCAGCCGTTGGTGAGATAAGCGCGCGCCATGCCGGCGGTGAACTCTGGGCGCAGCGTCAGGCTTTCCCCGCCGCGGTCCTCGAACGAATACATTTCCTTCGACACCACATCAGTGGTCTCGCCGATCGCGCGGCTGAACACCTCGGTCCGCTCGAACACCGGCATTTCGACCCGGCGGAAGCGGTAGAGCTTGCGCACGCGCTCGAAGGTCTCGACCACGAAGGCGAAGGCCTCGGCCTCGGGTCCGAATATGTCCTGCGTGCCGCGGATAGCTTGTGGAGTATTGGTCTTGCTCATTTCGGGCGGCCCCTAGCGCCTAAGCGCCCAGCAGCAAAGCCGCTCGCCAACCCCGAGCCCCCCAGAGTTTCGTTGCAGCGCAGCATCGTGCGCGCTAGAGGGCGCGCCATGCGCATCGACAAGATCCCCGTGGGCGACAATCCGCCCGATAGCCTCAATGTTATCATCGAAGTGCCCACCGGCGGCGAGCCAGTGAAGTACGAGTTCGACAAGGAGAGCGGAGCGCTGTTCGTCGACCGCATCCTCCATACCCCGATGCGGTATCCGGCGAATTACGGCTTCGTTCCCCACACCCTCTCCGATGATGGTGACCCGATCGACGCTCTAGTCATAAGCCGCAGCCCGTTTATCGCAGGTTGCGTCGTGCGCGCGCGCCCTATCGGGGTACTACACCTTGAAGACGAGCATGGCGGGGACGAGAAGCTCGTCTGCGTGCCGATCGACACCACGTTTCCCTACTACTCTGACGTCGCCGAGACGAAGGATCTGCCCTCTATCATTTTCCAGCAGATCGAGCACTTCTTCACTCACTACAAGGATCTCGAAACCGAGAAATGGGTGCGCGTCGGCAAATGGGGCGATGCAGAAGAAGCCAAGCGCCTGATCCGCGAGGCGATCGCGCGTTATGGGGCAAGCAAAGGCTAAGCCCCTGCCACCATCATGCTGTCGATCCGCAGCGTTGGGACATTGACCACGCGGTGAAACGTCAAATCGCTTGCGGGTGTCAACGCTCGGAACATCTCCAGTAAGTTACCCGCGATCGTGATCTCGGCAACAGGGCCGGCGCGTTCGCCATTGACGATGCGGAAGCCTGCTGCGCCGCGGCTGTAGTCGCCAGTCACCAGGTTAACCCCGTGGCCGAAGAGATCGGTCACGTAGAGGCCATCGGCAATGTCGGCGATGAGCGCATCTGGGGTCGGCTGTCCTGCCTCCATGTAGACATTGCTGGCGGCGATGCCTGGGGCCCCGCCGCCTCGCGAGGCATGCCCGGATAGCGGCGCTCCCAATTGCCGCGCAGCGGCAGCATTGGTCAGCCAGCCGAAGATGCGACCACGCTCGACCAGAGTGCGGGGAGTAGTCGCGAGCCCTTCGCCGTCGAAGGCGCGCGAGGCCAAGCCACGGGGCCGAAGCGGATCTTCAACGATGCGGACCGCAGGATCGAACAGCATCTGCTCTTCATGGCCGAGCAGGAAGCTGGCCTTGCGGGCCACCGCCGCCCCGCTCATCCCCGCAAGAAGATGGCTGAGCAGCCCACCGCCAACGCGAGGATCGAAGACCACTGGCATAGCCTGGCTGGGAATCGACGCCGGATCGAGGCGCGCCACCACGCGCTCGCCCGCCTCGCGCCCGATATCGGCCGGGCTCGGCAGGTCCACACGGTGGCGCGTGCTGCGCCAGGCGTGATCGGTCTGCATGGCCCCGCCCTCGCCGGCAATGACACTGGCCGAGAGGGAATGGCCCGTCGCTTCCGATGCACGAGAAACGCCATGGGATGTGACCAGTGCTGCGACGGCTCGCGACCCCCCGGCGCTGCCACCGTTCGAATTGGTTACGCCGGGCACCGCCCGCGCCGCATCCTCGGCCTCGGCCGCCGCCTCCCGGAGTTGGGCCGGTGTGGGCTCATCGAGGTCCGCCAGGTCGAGATCTGGCGCCTCCCCCTCCATCAGCAACTCTTCAGGAGCCAAGCCGGCAAAGGCATCCTCCGGGGCGCGGCGTGCCATCTCCAATGCCCGATCGACAAGCACGGTGAAGGAGCCGGCAGAGAAATCGCTGGTCTGGATCGAAGCCGATCGCTTGCCCACGAAAACCCTGAGGCCAACGCTTTCGCTTTCGGACCGGGACACATCTTCGAGCTGGCCGAGCCGGATGGTGACGGACTCCGAGGCTTCGCCATGCGCCACGGCGTCCGCGGCATCCGCGCCCCTCTTGCGCGCCAGAGCCACCAATTCCTCGCACCGCGCGAGCGCCCCGTCTTTGTCGATCATGCGGGCCGCTTAGGCGGCGAGCGAACCAGGGTAAAGCTAGGCCATCGTCCGGAAGAGGAATGTCAGAGCAAATGGCAGTCCCAGCGCAAGGACCCAAAGCAATATCTGATCACGCCGATAGGCTCCCGCCAGGGCCTCGTCGTGCGCGTCACTTTCCGACAAATCGCGCCAGCGTTTTTCGAGCCTGTGACAGGCCGGTATGATGGCGGCCACCAAAATGACGAGGCAAAGCATCGAAAGCGAGCGAAACCCGGTTTCCTTGATCGCTTCCACCGTGAGGAAGATCTGCAGCCCGGTGTAAACGATGAGAGCGATTGCGACGTTATCGCTCATTGCCTTACGCCAATCCACTGCTCGCTCGGCGCGGCGGTGGGTGAACTCGTCGAGCGCCTTCATCTGCGCTTCTCCCCGTTATCCTGTCCCAGCCAGACTATAATCCTGTGCCAGATCGTGAATCAAGCTCACTGTGCCTGCCGCGTCCCGCCGCGGGGCGTCAGCAAGCATAAAGTCTGCCAACCGCTAGGCCCGTCCGACTTGCCGACGGTTCGAAGGGCTTTCGCGATAGCGAAGGAGTGCTACATGGTCCGCGACTATGGCTGACCTCGCCCCTCCCCCCACCGGAGCTGCAAATCTGGCTCAGCCCGCCCCAGTCGACGCGGCACCACCCATTCCCGAAGGCGGGTTGGAGGTGATCTCGATCGCCAAAGCCTACGACAAACGCCAGGTGCTCGCCGATATTTCGCTGACCGTGGCAAAGGGCGAAGTGCTGGGCCTGCTCGGGCCGAATGGTGCTGGCAAGACGACCTGCTTCTATTCCATCATGGGGCTCGTGAAGCCCGATTCCGGCCGCATACTGATGGACGGAATGGAGGTAACACACCTGCCGATGTATCGGCGCGCAATCCTGGGGCTCGGCTATTTGCCCCAGGAAACCAGCATTTTTCGCGGCATGACCGTGGAACAGAATATCAATTGCGTGCTGGAGATGGTCGAGCCCGATAACGACGTGCGCGCTGCCGAACTCAATCGTCTTCTCGACGAGTTCGGCCTGCAGAAGCTGCGTACCAGTCCGGCGATGGCGCTTTCCGGGGGCGAGCGCCGTCGCTGCGAGATCGCCCGCGCGCTGGCGGCCAAGCCTTCCATCATGCTTCTGGACGAGCCCTTCGCTGGCATCGACCCCCTTTCGATCAGCGACATCCGAGACTTGGTGAAGGACCTCAAAACGCGCGGAATCGGGGTGCTCATCACCGATCACAATGTTCGCGAAACATTGGAGATCGTGGACCGCGCCTGCATAATTTATGGCGGGCAGGTGCTGTTCGCCGGCACGCCCGAGGCCCTCGTCGCCGACGAGAATGTGCGACGCCTTTACCTGGGCGAGAGTTTCGCGCTGTGACATCCGGCGTTCTTCGACCGGTTCCATCCGGCGAGAGCCTCTCGGAGCAGGACGCTCGCGCCACGTTCGCCCTTCTACAGACTCAGGACGAACGGGAACTGTAGAGACAGGCCAAATGGCGCTCGGTCCACGTCTCGAAATTCGCCAGACGCAATCGCTGGTGATGACGCCGCAGCTCCAGCAGGCGATCAAACTGCTGGCGCTATCGAACCTCGAGCTCGAAGCGCATATCGGCGAGGCGCTCGAGGCCAATCCTCTGCTCGAGATCGGCGAGGTCGGCCGCGATGGCGAAGAGGCAATCGCGCTTTCGGACGCTGCAGAGCGTGAGGCTGCCCCCCTGCTGGATAGCACTGGCGTCGAAGAAACCCCGCTCGACGTGGAGAGAAGCGCCTTGGACCCCGAGGCTGCGCCGGGAGACGCGGATTGGGGCCGCGCATCCGAAAGTTTTTCCGGCGGCGAACTCCCCGATCTGGAAAACCGCGGTGGCGAAGGGCCGACACTTGCCGAACACCTACTCGCGCAGGTCGGAGCACAGGCTGGCGATGCACGCGAAGCTTTGGTCGCCGCAAGAGTGGTCGGCGAAATCGACGATACTGGATATTTTATCGGCGACATCGCCACTCTTGCCGCCGAACTCGGCGTACCCCGAGCAGAGGTCGAGCGCGGGCTGGCGCTCGTTCAAAGCCTCGATCCCACTGGCGTGGGCGCGCGAACGCTGGCTGAATGCGTGGCGCTTCAAGCGAAGGAGATCGACCGCTACGATCCGTGTATGGCCCGGCTGATCGATAATCTCGACCTGCTGGCAAAAGGCGAGATCGCGCGCCTGAAGCGGCTCTGCGATGTCGACGACGATGATTTTGCCGACATGCTGGCCGAACTGCGCAGCTTCGATCCGAAGCCGGGCCTGCGGTTCGGTGGCGGAGGCGAAGCTGCGGTCGTGCCCGATGTGCTCGTCACTCCGGGGACGGACGGCGCCTGGGCGATCTCGCTCAACGAGGACAGCCTGCCCCGCCTGGTGGTCAATCGCAGCTATTACCTGGAGCTCAAGGATGGTTGTACCGACAAGAAGTCAGCCGCCTGGCTGGGAGAGCAGCTAGCCGAAGCCAATTGGCTGATCCGCGCGCTCGATCAACGGGCCAAGACCATCTTGAAGGTCGCTGCCGAGATCGTGCGCCGCCAAGCAGGCTTCTTCCGGGAGGGTGTTTCGGCGATGCGCCCGCTGGTCCTGCGCGAGATAGCCGAAGCGATCGATATGCACGAAAGCACCGTCAGCCGGGTCACAAGCAATAAGTTTCTCGCCTGCCCTCGCGGTACGTTCGAAATGAAATATTTCTTCTCGAGCGGGGTGGCGGCGGCCGATGGCGAAGGCGCCAGCTCGGAAGCGGTCAAGGCGCGCATCCGCGCGTTGGTGGAGGCAGAAGACGCGAGGAACATTCTGTCCGATGAGGCCTTGGTGGCGCTACTCAAGGCCGAAGGCTTCGAACTCGCGCGCCGCACAGTTGCCAAATACCGCGAGGCTGCGGGAATAGGATCTTCAGCCCAGCGCCGACGCGCGAGAAAGCTCGCTGCGGCGCTGTAAGGCGAACATGATGTGCCGCGCGACGGCCGTGACCGCAGGGGATTCCCACCACACGAAGAATTCGTTAACGCGATTTACCTGCTGTTAACCTTTTCCGTTCAGAGGTTGGCGGGTGATTTGAGGCGCGGATGTCGGATGGGGCACCGCCACGCTTACGGGCCAACGGGGGGACCACTCCAATGCGTGTACTGCTTATCGAGGACGAGCCGACGACCGCCAAGGCGATCGAACTCATGCTGACAACCGAAGGCTTCAACGTCTATTCGACCGACCTGGGCGAAGAGGGTTTGGACCTCGGCAAGCTTTACGATTACGACATCATCCTGCTCGATCTGAACTTGCCGGACATGCACGGCTACGACGTGCTCAAGAAGCTGCGCGTGGCCAAGGTGCAGACTCCGGTGCTGATCCTTTCCGGCATCGCGGAAATGGACAGCAAGATTCGCAGCTTCGGCTTCGGTGCTGACGACTACGTCACCAAGCCCTTCCACCGCGAGGAATTGGTCGCCCGCATCCACGCCGTGGTGCGCCGTTCCAAGGGCCACAGCCAGTCGGTCATCCGCACCGGCAAGCTGGCGGTCAATCTCGACACCAAGACCGTCGAAGTCGATGGCGCGCGCGTTCACCTGACTGGAAAAGAATACGCCATGCTGGAGCTTTTATCGCTCCGCAAGGGAACCACCCTGACCAAAGAGATGTTCCTCAACCACCTCTACGGCGGAATGGACGAACCGGAACTCAAGATTATCGACGTTTTTATCTGCAAGCTGCGCAAGAAACTGGCGCATGCCTGTGGAGGTGAGAATTACATCGAGACCGTCTGGGGCCGCGGCTACGTGCTGCGCGACCCGGGCGAAGAAGCGGAAGCTGCCTGAAATTCGCTGACTGCCGGCTGACCCTCCACTCGACCGGGCAAGCAGCAAGCGGCCGGATCTTCGGGTCCGGCCGCTTTTTTGTGGCGATCAGGTAATGCGGATGCCACGGCTGCCGCATGAGCGCGAATAAGCCCGGCGATCCCACTACTTTGAACCGCCTCTATGGCCGGAGCCAGGGCAAGCCGCTGCGCGCAGCTCAGCAGGCCCTGGTCGATAATCTGTTGCCGCAGATCGCCGTACCGGCAGAGGGACCCATTGATGCGGCGCGGCTTTTCGGGGCGGACCGCCCCCTCCATTTCGAGATTGGGTTCGGGGGCGGCGAGCATCTCGCCTATCGCGCGGACCTCCTTCCCGATCACGGTTTCATTGGTGCTGAACCATTCGTCAATGGCGTCGCGCAGGCGCTCGTCCATGTCCGCGACGGCTCACTTGGCAACGTGCGCATCCATCTTGGCGATGCGCTGGAAGTCCTGCGCCGTGTGCCCGATGGCTCGGTCACTATGCTCTACCTGCTTCACCCCGACCCCTGGCCGAAGGCTAAGCATGCAAAGCGGCGGATGATGAATGATGGGCCGGTAAGAATGTTCGCCGACAAGCTCAAGCCCGGTGGCGAGTTTCGCTTTGGCACCGATCATCCTGTCTATCTGCGCCATGCCCTGATGGTTATGCGCCGCTTCACGAACGAATTCGAGTGGCTGGCGGCTGGGCCGCAGGACTGGCAACAGCGCCCATCGGGCTGGCCCGAAACGCGCTACGAGCATAAGGCGCGCACGGTTTATGGCCACGAGGTATGGTACTTCCGGTACCGTCGACGATGACCAGGGAAGGGCGGACGCGGCGAGTATCCACCCCGAGACCCGCATTGGACTTGGCGGGGGCACTGCAGTAGCGCCCGCGTTAAAACTCGGGCGCATGACGCCGGGCGGGTCGGGAGGAAGAATACATGAGCTGGATGCGTCGCAAACCGATCGACACGGCGGCTTCCTCCGGCCAATCGAGTGGCCTCGCTCGGACCCTGTCCTGGCCGCATCTCCTCGCACTCGGCGTTGGGGCAATTGTCGGAACAGGCATCCTCACGCTGATCGGCGTCGGAGCGGATCGCGCGGGGCCGGCGGTATTGGTGTCATTCGCGATCGCCGGCGCGATCTGCGCCTGTGCCGCGCTCGCCTACGCCGAACTCTCGACGATGCTGCCCGCGGCTGGCAGCGCCTATAGCTTCAGCTTCGCTCTCCTGGGCGAAACCATCGCCTGGATCGTCGGCTGGAGCTTGGTCCTTGAATACTCGCTAGTCGTGGCAACCGTGGCCGTCGGCTGGTCGGGATATGCCTCGCCGCTGCTGGTCTCACTGGGGTTCCCGCCCCTCCTGACCACCGGGCCTGATGCAGGCGGCCTGGTCAATGTTCCTGCCATTGTGATCATTGCCATCGTCGCCGCGCTACTGGTGTTCGGCACGCGCGAGAGCGCCCGGTTGAATAGCGTCTTGGTCGTCGTGAAGATTGCAACGCTGTGCCTATTCGTCGCCATTGCCCTGCCCGCTTTCGACGCCGCCAATCTCGATCCGTTCATGCCTCATGGCTTCGCCAAGGCAGCGGATCCGGACGGTGTCGAACGCGGCGTTATGGCCGCCGCGGCGATCATCTTCTTCGCGTTTTATGGCTTCGATGCCATTTCGACCGCGGCCGAGGAGGCCAGGGACCCGGATCGCGATCTGGCGATCGGTATCGTCGGCGCGCTCGCCGCCTGCGCTGTAATCTACATGCTGGTGGCCGCGGCCGCCATTGGCGCCATGCCCGTCGCCGCCTTCGCCAACAGTCCCGAACCGCTGGCGCTGATCCTGCGCGAGCTAGGCCAAGGAGACATCGCCCGCATCGTGGCGGTAGCGGCGGTGATTTCGCTGCCGACAGTCTTGCTCGGCTTTCTCTACGGGCAAAGCCGTATTTTCCTCGTCATGGCGCGCGATGGGTTTCTTCCGCAGGGGCTGGCGCGGATCTCACAGCGCGGCACCCCCGCCAGAGTGACCATCGCCACTGCCGCCGTGGTCGCGGTGATCGCGGGGATCATGCCGATCGACCAGATCGCCGCGTTGGCTAATGCCGGCACGCTGATCGCCTTCACGGCCGTTGGCTCCTGCCTGCTCGTCGCTCGCCGGACAATGCCTACCGCCAAGCGCCCCTTCCGTGCCCCCGCCGGGCCCTTGGTCGCTATCGGAGCGATCGCCGGGTGCACCTACCTCTTCTTCAGCCTACCGACCAATACCCTGCTGTTCTGCGGCATCTGGACCGCGCTCGGCGTGCTGGTGTACCTCCTCTACGGCCGCCGCCGCAGCATCTTGCACCGCGAGTGATCGGGCGATTCCAGGGCGGTGAAGAAGAAATTCTTGTTACGAACCTGCTCGTCGATCGTTCATCGGGCAAACTCACGGTGGAGCGAGCCGGATGGAGTTCGGAGTTTTCGATTTCGGCGAGCTGCTGCCGTTCATCCTGATCGGCTTTGCCGCTCAGCTGGTGGATGGCGCCGTTGGCATGGCCTTCGGAGTGATCATGAACACCATGCTGGTCGGTGTTCTGGGCGTCCCTCCCGCCACTGCATCGAAGCGCGTGCATGTGGTGGAGTGCTTCACCACCGCAGCCTCGGCCATTAGCCATCTGCTCCACCGAAATGTCGACAAGGCGCTGTTCCTGCGCCTGCTGCTGCCCGGCGTCGCAGGTGGTGTGACAGGGGCCTATCTCCTCTCAAACATCGATGCCAATATCGTGAAGCCATTCGTGCTGGCCTATCTCACTGGCATCGGCATTTTCCTGCTGATCCGCGGAATCATCTACCCGCCGAAAATCCGCGAGGCGAAGTTTGTCGCGCCGCTCGGCGTGGTCGGCGGCTTCCTCGATGCCATGGGCGGAGGCGGCTGGGGTCCGCTGGTGACGAGCAATCTGCTGATCCAGGGCGCGGAGCCGCGCAAGGTCGTCGGCACGGTCAACTCGGTCGAGTTCTTTCTGACGATGGCCGTCAGCGCGACCTTCATCTGGCAGCTCGGCATTGTCGACCTCGCTGGCGCGACACTGGGCCTGCTGATCGGGGGCGTGCTCGGCGCCCCGCTCGGCGCCTGGGCGGCGAAGCATTTCCCGGTCAAATGGATGCTGATCCTTGTGGGCATCGTCCTTACTCTGACCAGCGGCTATGGGGTCTACAGCGCGCTCGCTGGATAAAGATCGACAGGAGATAGTGATGGCGAATGGCAACAGCATCCTCATTCTCGGCGCCTCGCGGGGGATCGGGCTGGGTCTGGCGCGAGAATTCGCTCAGCGCGGCTGGCAGGTGGTGGCGACTGAACGAACCCGCAGCGCCGAACTGCACGCGCTCGACGGCGTGGACGTCGTTACCGCCGATGTGACCGAACCCGCCAGCTATGCAGAACTCGACCTCGTCGACGGCTCGCTCGACGCCGTGATTATCAACGCAGGCATTTCCGGTGCGCGTCACCAATCCGCCGATCAAGCAACGCCGGAGGAGGTGGCCGAAGTGATGATGACCAATGCCTATGGCCCAGCGCGTGCGGGACGGGCGCTGCTGCCCAAGCTGAAGGACGGAGGCACGCTGGCCTTCATGTCATCGCTGATGGGGTCGGTGGCCGACAGCTCGGGCGGATACGAGCTGTATCGCGGCAGCAAGGCGGCGTTGAATATGCTGGCCAAGGGCATCGCGGAGCAAAACGCCCGCGCTCGCGCTATCGAAGTGCTCTCGCTTCACCCTGGCTGGGTGCAGACCGATATGGGCGGCCCCAATGCCACCCGGACGGTGGAGCAAAGCGTGGCGGGGCTTGCCGATGTGATCGAAAAAGCTGGTAGCGGAGGCTACCGTTTCGTCGATTACACCGGCAAGATTTTACCCTATTAGTCCAGCTCTAGAATCGCAGCCCGATACCGGCGACCACCTGGTTGGTGGTGGCATCGCCCTGGCCGGCGTCCGCCAGATCGTTGTATTGCGAGCGGCGATATTCGATCCGCGCCTCAAGCGCGCCGGGCAGCTGGAGCTGCAACCCGCCGCCGTAACGCAAGCCATCGGCGTTTTCTTCCAGCTCGGCCAGCGAGCCGCTATCGGTAAAGGCGCGCGTGTCGAGCGCGGTATAGCCGATCTTGCCATAGGCTGCGATGCCGGGCGTTAGCGCGACACCGGCACGAGCACCGATGTAATACTGGCCATTGGTTTCGAGACCCTCGCGCGCGCCCGCAAAGCTGCCGGGAAAGCGGGTGGTGCCGTCGCTGGTCGATAGCTCGCCCTCGATGCCGACGAAGGCATTACCAAGGCCGAGATCGAACCCGGCGTTGACGCCATAGACGGCCGAACTAGCGTCGGCGCTGATCGAGCCATCGCTCGATTTGACGTCGATGCCCTCATAACCGGCGAGCGCGCCGATGAAAAAGCCTCCCGGGGCTCCGCTCTCGTCCTGCGCCAGGGCCGGCGCGGCAGCGAGGCCGGCGCCCAGCGCGGCAGTGGCGATCAGTCTGTTCATGATGATACGATCCTTGTTTCGTGTTCTGACCCCTGTCGCGCGCGGCTGTCCGCCGGCGCAGCTTGCCGCCTGCTGAATGGGGCGGCGACAGGTCCCGGCCCGACGACGAACGGTGCGCTGGAGAGGTGCAGCGGTTTAAACTATGTTGCTTGCGACAGAGGAGAACGCGCGATGATCCGTCCTATTTTTGCCGCCGCTGCCCTGGCCGCGCTAGCCCTTCCCACCGGGCTCGCCGCGCACCACGGGTGGAGCTGGACCGAAGATGCCGAAACCCGGTTGGCCGGCACGATAGTCTCGATCGATCATGGCAACCCCCATGCGCGCCTGAAGCTGCGCAACGATCAGGGCGTCTGGGAAGTCGATCTCTCGCCACCCTCTCAGGCGTCGCGCGCAGGGTTCGTCGAGGGGGTCGCGAAGGTGGGAGAACGCGCCGTCCTGACCGGGCACCGCGCGCGCGATCCCAAGGTTCTGGGCTTCAAAGCGGAAACCATCACCGTGCGCGGCAAGACCTATGACGTCTATCCGCAACGGCCAAAGACGTTGACGCCCGCCTGAGTTCCCGCCCGTGATCGACACATGGCTTGGCGCGCTCGAGGCAAGCGCGTTGGGCGAAGGGCTGCGCCAATCGCAATATGCCTATCCGCTTGTCAACGCTGCCCATATCATCGCGCTGGCAGCGCTGTTTGGATCGATCCTGGCGCTCGACCTACGGCTGATCGGCCTGTGGCGAGCGGTGCCCATCGCCCCACTGGCGCGCGTGCTTCCGCGGGTTTCGGCGGTCGGGCTCGCCTTGGCGATAATCACCGGCTTCGCGCTCTTCAGCGTTCAGCCCTTCGACTATCTGACCCACCCGGTGTTCCCGATCAAGCTTGCGGTGATCGCCTTTGCCGCCGCCAATGCGTGGCTGCTTCATCGCACCCCCGGATGGCGAAAGGTGCTAGGGGGTGCACGCGTTGCACCCCCGCGCGTTCGCATCGCGGCAACGCTATCGCTGCTCGGCTGGACCGGCGCGATCCTGGCGGGGCGGCTGCTCGCCTTCTAACCAACAACGCCCGCGCTCGCCAGCACCGCCAATGTTAGTACGTCAGGTGCGATCGCGGTCATGGGCGCGATCTGGATGGGCTTTTCCATACCGATGAGCATCGGCCCGATGGTGGCATTGCCGGCCAGCTCGCGCAGCAGCTTGGCGGAAAGGTTCGCCGATTGCAGCCCGGGCATGACCAGGACATTCGCAGGGCCCGACAGGCGGCTGAAGGGGTAAAGCGCCATCACCTTGGGATTGAGCGCAGCATCCGGCGCCATCTCGCCTTCATATTCGAAATCCGGCTTTTCCCGGTCGAGGATCGCCACCGCATCGCGCAAATTGCCCAGCCATTGGCCCGGCGGATTGCCGAAGGTCGAATAGCTGAGGAAGGCCACACGCGGCTCGTGCCCCATGCGCCGCGCGACCGCGGCCGTTTCGCGCGCAATCTGCGCGAGCTGCTCGGCGCTCGGCCGCTCGTTGATCGTGGTATCGGCCAGGAAGGTCGTGTGGTTCTTCCCGATCATCATGTGGATGCCGAAAGGGATCGCGCCGGGCTTGGGATCGATCACGCGGCCGATCTCGCGCGCGGTCTGCGAGAAAGTGCGCGTGAGGCCGGAGATCAAACCGTCGCCATGCCCGAGTGCGACCAATAGCGCGGCAAAGACATTGCGCTCCTGATTGACCATCCGGCCGACATCGCGCTCCGTATAGCCGCGCCGCTGCAAGCGCTCGTAGAGATAGCGCACCATTTCCGGCTTCTTGTCGGAAACAGCCGAGTTCTCGATGACGAAGCTCTCGGGGTCTTCGACGGCCAGCGCCTTGAGCTGGTCGAGGACTTTTTCGGTGCGCCCGACCAGGATCGGCTCGCCATAGCCGAAGTCGCGGAACTGGATGGCGGCGCGCAGCACCACCTCCTCTTCCGCTTCGGCGAAGACCATGCGCTTGGGGTTGGCACGGGCGCGCTCGTAGATGTTGGTCAGCGCGGCGGTCGTAGGGTTGAGCCGTGCTTTCAAGCGATTGCGGTATTCCGCGAAGTCCGCGATCGGCGCCTTGGCGACGCCGCTGTCCATTGCCGCCTTCGCAACCGCGCTGGAAACCACCTCCATCAGCCGTGGATCGAAAGGGGCCGGGATGATGTAGTCGGTGCCGAAGCGGTGGCTGACGCCATAGGCGGCGGCGACTTCCTCGGGCACCCGCTCGCGCGCCAGCTCGGCGATGGCATGCGCGGCGGCAATCTTCATCTCTTCGTTGATGTCGGTCGCCTGCACATCGAGCGCACCGCGGAAGATGAAGGGGAAGCCGAGGACATTGTTCACCTGGTTGGGATAATCGCTGCGACCGGTGGCAATGATCGCATCGGGGCGCACGGACTTGGCGTCATCGGGCATGATCTCCGGCACCGGATTGGCCATGGCGAAGATGATCGGCTGCTTGGCCATCTTCTCGACCCATTCCGGCTTGAGCGCGCCTGCTGCCGATAGGCCAAGGAAGATATCGGCTCCGACGAGCGCTTCCTCGAGGCTGCGCGCCTCGGTTGGCACGGCGTGGGCGCTCTTCCACTGGTCGACATTGTCGCGGCCCGGATAGATCGGCCCCTGCCGGTCGCAGACGATGACATTCTCGTGTGGAATGCCCATCGCCTTGATCAGAGCGGTGCAGGCCAGGGCACTGGCCCCGGCGCCGTTCACGACCATGCGGCAATCGCGCAACTGCCGCCCGGTGAGGTGGCACGCATTGATGAGGCCGGCGGCGGCGATGATCGCGGTGCCATGCTGGTCGTCATGCATCACCGGAATGTTCATACGCTCGCGCAGCGCGGATTCGATGATGAAGCATTCGGGCGCCGCGATATCTTCGAGATTGATGCCGCCGAAGGTCGGCTCCATCAGCGCGACGGCCTCGACGAACTTGTCCGGATCCTCGGTATCAAGCTCGATATCGATGGAATCGACGTCGGCGAAGCGTTTGAAGAGCACCGCCTTGCCCTCCATGACCGGTTTGCTGGCGAGCGCGCCGAGATTACCGAGCCCGAGGATGGCGGTGCCGTTGGAGATGACCGCGACGAGATTGGCGCGCGCCGTGTATTTCGCGGCATTGGCCGGGTCCGCCGCGATGGCTTCGACCGGCACCGCGACGCCGGGGGAATAGGCCAGCGATAGATCGCGCTGCGTCGCCATCGGCTTCGAAGCCACGATCTCGATTTTGCCGGGGCGAATGGTCTCGTGGTAAAATAGCGCCTCGCGCTCGGTGAATGCGGATGTCTTTTCTTCGGCCATGGCCGGCGCCCTAACGGAAAGCAGTGGTGGGGGAAAGCAGAGCCGCAGCGTTGGCGAATCGCCGGCCCGCCCGCTACCCCGAGACTTCGATGGCGAGCGCCGCATCCCCCATGATGGAGCAATATCTGGCGCTGCGGCGTGAGGCCGAAGGCTGCCTCCTGTTCTATCGAATGGGCGATTTCTTCGAGCTGTTTTTCGACGACGCGAAAATCGCTGCCAGCGTGCTCGACATCGCGCTCACTAGCCGGGGTGAGCATGATGGCGCGGCGATCCCGATGTGCGGCGTGCCGGTGCATTCGGCGGAGAGCTATCTCGCGCGGCTGATCCGCGCCGGGCACCGCGTCGCGATCGCCGAGCAGGTCGAGACGCCAGAGGAGGCCAAGAAGCGCGGGGGTTCGAAGGCGCTGGTCGCGCGCTCCATCGTTCGCTTCGTTACTGCCGGGACCCTGACCGAGGAGGCGCTGCTCGACCCGCGCAGCGCCAATGTACTCGTGGCGGTTGCGCCGCTGCGCGAGAGCATCGGGGTCGCGGCCTGCGACATTTCGACGGGGCGGGTAGAACTCGAGGAATGCGCGCCAGGCTCGCTGCCGGCGGTTCTGGCCCGGATCGGCGCCTGCGAGGTGGTGGCGCCCGAGGACGCCTGCGAGGGCGACTGGATCGCTCGCCCCCGCCCTGATTTCGGCAGCGAGAGTGGCGAGGCGCGACTGAAAGCGCTGCACGGCGTGGCGACACTCGATGGGCTGGGCGATTTCTCGCGCGCGATGCTGGCGGCAGCGGGCGGGCTGATCGCCTATCTCGACCATGTCGGGCGGGGCACGCTGCCGCTGCTTCTCCCGCCCGTTGCGCTGCGCGGCAGCGAGCGGCTGGCAATGGATGCTGCGACGCGCGCGAGCCTGGAGGTGTTGGAAGCGCAGGGCGGCGGGCGTGCCGGAAGCTTGCTGGCGGCAGTGGATCGCTGCGCTACCGGGGCCGGCTCTCGGCTGCTGGCGGAGGACCTGGCCGCCCCGCTTGCCGACAAAGGGCAGATCGATGCGCGGCTGCTGGCGGTGGCGTATTTCCACCGCGATCCGATTCTGCGCAGCGATTTGCGTGGCTTGTTGCGCCAGTGTCCGGACATTGCCCGGGCTTTGGGGCGGATCGTGGCCGGGCGCGGCAGTCCGCGCTGTCTTGGCCAGATACGCGATGGGCTCAGCGAGGCGCGGCGGCTGCGCGACGTGTTGCGGGGAAGCGCCGATCTGCCCCCGCTGCTGAGCGAGGCGGTGCAGGCGCTGGGCGGCCATTCCGAGCTTATCGATGGGCTTGAGCGCGCACTCGTCCCCTCGCCGCCAACCGAGCGCAGCCAGGGCGGCTTCATTGCCGCCGGCTACGACCATGCGCTCGACGCGCTGCGCGAGACCAGCGGCAATGCGCGGCGCGCCATCGCGGCGCTGGAGGCACGCTATCGCGAGGAGACCGCGACGCCCTCGCTCAAGATCCGCCACAACAAGGTGTTGGGCTATTTCATCGAGGTGCCCGCGCGCCATGCCGACCGGCTGATGGCGCCGGACAGCGGATTTACCCATCGCCAGACCATGGCGGGCGCGGTGCGCTTCAATTCGCTGAGCCTGCACGAGGAAGCGAGCCGGATCACCGAAGCGGGCGGACACGCGCTCGCGGCGGAAGAAGCGCATTTCGAGGAGCTGGTAAGCCAGGTCGCGGGCCGCCGGGAAGCCATCGCCGCGACCGCGCAGGCACTCGCCCGCATCGATGTGGCGACGGCGCTGGCGGACCGGGCAGCGGAAGGGGACTGGTGCCGGCCCGAGCTGGTCGACGCGCCTTGTCTCGAGATCGTTGGTGGCCGACACCCGGTGGTCGAAGCGGCCTTGGCGAAGGCTGGCGAGCGCTTCGTGGCCAACGACTGCACGCTGGGGCCCGATGACCGCCTGTGGCTGATCGGCGGACCGAACATGGGTGGCAAGTCCACGTTCCTGCGCCAGAACGCGCTGATCGTGCTGCTGGCGCAGGCGGGCAGCTTCGTGCCGGCGCAAAGCGCGCGTGTCGGCATCGCCGACCGACTGTTCAGTCGGGTCGGGGCCAGCGACAACCTGGCTCGTGGCCGCTCCACCTTCATGGTGGAAATGGTTGAAACCGCAGCGATTTTAAGCCAGGCCACCGGACGCAGCTTCGTGATCCTCGACGAAGTCGGACGCGGCACCTCCACCTACGACGGCATGGCCCTCGCCTGGGCGGTGGTCGAGGCGGTGCACGAGAACCTGCGCTGCCGCTGCCTGTTCGCGACACATTACCATGAGTTGGCGCGCCTTGCTGAGACTTGCGAGGCGCTGAGCCTCCATCACGTCCGCGCCAAGGAATGGAAGGGCGAGCTGGTGCTGCTGCACGAGCTGGCGCGCGGCGCGGCGGACCGGAGTTATGGTCTGGCCGTGGCACGGCTGGCGGGTTTGCCGCCGCAGGTTCTGAAGCGCGCCAAGACCATCCTGGATCGGCTCGAGAAGGGCCGTGCCCAAACGGGCGGTCTGGCGGCGGGCCTGGGCGATCTGCCGCTGTTCGCGGCTGCGGCGCAGGACCCTGCGCTCGCGCACGATCAGCTTGCCGAGGCGTTGGAGAGCATCGACCCCGACGCCCTGACCCCGCGCGAGGCGTTGGAGGCTCTCTATCGGCTCAAGCGCGTAGCGGCGGAAGCAAAGCGTTAACCCTACCCAATTAGCCGTGGCAGCGTCATGGCTGGCACCTCCTTTTCGCTGACCGAGAAGCTCGCGGTTACCGGCGCGTTCCTTGCGCTGGTGACAATGGTCGTTGGAACCGAAGACGATCCTGGCCTCGTGGTAACGGGTCAAGACGCGGTGAAGGAGATGCGCAGTGCCCCGGCGATCCCCGCGGCAGCCCCGTCGCCTTCCCCGTTGAGCGCCGAGCCGCAGCCGCTGGTTCCCAGCCCGCCGGCGCAGCTGGCGCCGCCGGAGCCCGTCACAGCCGCGGCGCAAACACCGCAACCTATCGATATCCCCGCCGCAGCAACCGGGAGTGACACCCCCGCGGATATACCCGGAGAATTCAGCCCGACGCTGGGCCGGGTGCCGCGCGACTTCTCCAAGGGGCCGCCGGGCTAGGCCCCCCCTCGATCATATGCTCCCGTCGGACGGGAGGTCGTCGAGCCGGTTCTCCTCGCCGTATTTGTCTTCGTTGTCATCCATGTTGTCCTCGCCGGCATAGGCTCCCATGTCGATCCGGCCCGAGGACTCCATGTCCCGCATGTGATCGACGAGGTCCTGCGTGGAATCCTCTTCGAGATTGAGGCCGTTGACCTTTTCGCTTTCGGTGGGCGCGCCGTGATCGGACGGACGGCGGCCGAGCGCTTCGTCGGCCAGCGTCTGCGCTTGTTCGAGCTCATCGTCCTGCTCGCTGTTGTGCAGTTCGGGCGCCAGGCCCTCGGGCTGGCCCGCGTCGGTTTCGGGTTTGCTGTTGTTATCGGGCATGGGGTATCTCCTTTGCCGGACTGAACGTCATCGCGTCGGCACCGGTTCCTCACTTGAATAGTCGTAGAAGCCGCGCCCACTCTTGCGGCCCAGCCAGCCGGCTTCGACATATTTCACCAGCAGCGGCGCTGGGCGATATTTGCTGTCGCCCGTGCTGGAGTGAAGCACGCGCACGATTTCCAGGCAGGTGTCGAGTCCGATGAAGTCAGCGAGCTGGAGCGGGCCCATCGGGTGGTTGAGCCCGAGCCGCGCGGCGGCGTCGATGTCGGCGATGCCCGCCGTGCCCTGCCCCAGCACGAAAACCGCCTCATTGATCATCGGCAGCAGGATGCGATTGACGATGAAGCCGGGCTCATCCTGGCTCAGCACCACCTGCTTGCCGAGGCTTTCTGCAAAGGCGCGGGTGCGGCGCGCGGTCTCGTGGCTGGTGGCAAGGCCGGGGATGACCTCGATCAGCGGCATGAGGGGCACCGGGTTGAAGAAATGCAGCCCGATGAACCGCGCCGGATCTGAGGCGTGCGCGGCCATGCGCGTAATTGGGATCGAGCTGGTGTTGGTGGCCAGGATCGCGTCCACACCCAGGACGGCGCCCGCCTTCTCGAAGATGGTGCGCTTCACCTCCTCGCGCTCGGTCGCGGCCTCGATGACGAACGCGGCCTCGGCGAAGCGCGCGTAGTCCGCAACCGGAGTGATCCGAGCGAGCGTCGCCTCCGCCTCTGCGGCGGCAATCTTCTCCTTCGCGACCAGCTTGGTCAGGCTCTTCTCGATGCCCGCCTTCGCCTTATTAGCGGTCGCAAGATCGATATCGGCGAGCAGCACGGCGTTGCCATGCGCGGCCGCGACCTGCGCGATCCCCGCGCCCATCTGCCCCGCCCCGATTACCGCCACGGTCGTCATGAATTTCGTCCTTCGTGCTTGGAAGCCGCGCGCATAGCCGGCTCCTTGCCGCCCCGCCAGCGCGCGGCGTGGACCGCAGACCGGGGGTATTTGAAAAACTCCGCCGTCACCGCCCGCGGCCCCAATCGGCCTTGGGGTCGATGTCCTCCCCCAACCGCCGCAGCAGCCGGAAAAGCGTGGTATTATCGGGCCTTCGCCGCACGCCGCACATCCGCCCGCGATAGATCACGGGCTGCACGAAGCCGGTTTCGAGCCACGCGAACAAGGTCGGAAGCGTCACCTTCCGAAAATCTGGTTTCGGCGTATCAACATGGCCGCAGCCTGGCGGCGTGAGCACGCGGTCCCACATGGCCGCGAAGCTCTCCGCGCCGGTGCGTCCCCGCAAGCGATAGGCGCTCATCCGCGTCATGCCGACCGCCCGCGCCGCCGCCGCGACTGAGCCGGTCACATAGAGCTGCGCCAGAAATTCGCACTGCCGCGCCTCGCTCCACCCGTCAGCGCGAGCGCGCAGCGGCACGGGCCGGAACCAGCCGGGGCGACGGCGACGACGGTGAGCGGGTTTGGCAGAGCGAATCGGCATCGCGAGTATAGGCCACAGCCGTCGCGATGTAGGAAAGTTGTTTTTACGCCATGTCAGCTTGGGGGTGGTTTCCGGAACGGCAGGTTCGAGCCAGACGCCCGGATCATGCGCCGATGCTCATTTGCTCGATATTGGCTCAATCCGACCGCTGGAAAGTCTCCAGATAACATCCTGAGGCAATGGCAGGCACAATGCTTCTGTCTTGGACAGCCCGCTATACGCGCCTCTGATGATCCGGCTAATCAGCCCATGAGACACGGCGAGCGTCACACCCTGCCGTTCCCGCAACCAGCATTCGGCTCTCTGGAAAGCGGCGTCATAGCTCTCCCCGCCAGGCGACCTGAAAAACCAATCGAAGGGCGTCGAGCCATCGAGCAGCCCGGGCCATAGGGCGTCGATATCAATGTGGGTCAAACCATCCCATGAACCCAAAGACACCTCGGAAAGACGATCATCATACTGAGCGGCAGGAAGATTTGCGCTTCCAGCAATGATTGCTGCTGTCTGACGCGTTCGTCCCAGCGGGCTGGAGACGAACGCATCGAAAGAGAGATCCGACCCAGCGAGGCGTCTACCGATCGCCTTTGCCTGCCTAACGCCCGTGTCGGTAAGGGCTGAATCCAGCTTTCCCTGGAAACGACCCTGAGCGTTCCATTCCGTTTCACCGTGACGGACCAGATAGATTTCATTCATTGGCGTCTTGAGTATGCCGATTGCAGGAGCGTGCGCAAACGTTGCGCGATGTCCGCAATGGGGTCGTTAGCGGTCCTCAGCGATTGGCGCCGGGGACCCATTTCACATCGTCCGCGCCGTCGGCGTTCAAGTGCCGGGCGAGGACGAAGAGATAGTCCGAGAGGCGGTTGATATAGGCGAGCGCGGCGGGATTGACCGGCTCCTCGGCCGCCAGCGCGACCATCGCGCGTTCGGCGCGGCGGACGGCGGCGCGGGCGATGTGGGTGCGCGCTGCGGCCTCGCTGCCGCCGGGGAGGATGAAGCTGTTGAGTGGGGCGAGTGCCTCGTTCAGCGTGTCGATGGCCCGTTCCAGCCATTCGACCTGCGCGGGCACGATGCGCAGCACCATTTCGGACGGCGCGAAATCCTCGCCCGGCGTGGCGATGTCCGCTCCGAGGTCGAAAAGGTCGTTCTGGATGCGGGTCAGGGCTTCGCCAAGCCGCGCCGCCTCCGCACTGCGATGGGCCGCTCCGGCGTGCGGCACATTCGCCAGACCGATGGCACTGTTGGCCTCGTCCACTGCGCCGATCGCCTCGAAGCGCGCCGAATGCTTAGGTCCGCGCGAACCATCGACGAGGCCGCTGGTCCCGTCATCGCCCGTGCGGGTGTAGATCCTGTTGAGCTTTACCATCGGTCTGCGCTTGGCACGGATTGGGCCTTGCCCTCAAGCTCCGCCCGGTGGCCGACGGTATCGGCCATTGGCGCCAAGCGTCAGCGCGCCATCACCAGCAGTACCGCGACTACCACGATCGCGAGCGCCTGGTACTTGATGCGGTTCATCATCATGCGGTTCTGCATGAGCTGCATCTCGGTCGCCCGTTCGCTGCCCCCGGTTTCCAGATCGATCTTGGTCGATTTCATGAACGCGATGACCCCACGGATAAGCGAGAACACGGTCAGGCCCATGAGGACCAGCAGAACGATGATGAGGAAGGTGGTCATGGCCCCGATAATCTAGGTATCCGCCCGCATTATTCCAGTGGGAAAGCGCGCCGAGCGCAGGGAATCGGCCAAGGCGATCCCGTCTTCCCCGGCGAGGCGTCTATCGGCGAGAGAGGGCGAGCCGCGCCGCTTGGCCAATTTCTGCCCGCTTTCATCCAGCAATAAGGCGTGATGATGCCAGCGTGGCACCGGCAGCCCGAGCAGCGCCTGAAGCAGGCGATGGATATGGGTGGCGGCAAACAGATCCATGCCGCGGGTCACGAGCGTGACGCCATCATCGGCATCGTCGAGCGTGGCGGCGAGATGGTAGCTTGCTGGCGCATCCTTGCGTACCAGCACGACATCGCCGAACTGGCACGGGTCGGCCACCTGGACGCCGCGCAATTCGTCCTCCCAGACCAGCGGCCCCGTCCGCGCCATTGCCGCTTCGACGTCGAGACGAAGCGCCGTCGGCAATGAACGTTCAGGCGTCCGGCCCTTGCAGGTGCCTGGATAGACCGGACCTTCCGGACCTACCCTGGTCGACAGCGCCTCTATCTGAGCACGGGTGCAGCTGCAGGGGTACAGCAGCCCGTCCGCGCGAATGCGCTCGGCAGCGGCCGCGTAACTCGCCAGGCGTGTCGATTGTGGGGGCACCTCTTCGAATTCGAGGCCCAGCCAGGCGAGATCGGCGCGAAACTCTTGCGCAAGCTCCGGCCTGGAGCGTGCGCCGTCGATATCCTCAACCCGCAACAGGAAGCGGCCGCCCCGCGCTTTGGCGAGGTCATGGCCAATGACGGCGG
>ERZ1066119.202-NODE-202-length-46711-cov-12.763332_pt1 | contig 46711 bp, 63 predicted proteins | sample MGYA00382766_ERZ1066119 | MGnify/ENA primary metagenome ERZ1066119 (study PRJEB33369, sample SAMEA5778349) | biofilm metagenome | biome: Industrial cooling water; feature: Water cooling tower basin; material: Biofilm | place: United Arab Emirates | collected...
ACTCTGTATCGCAACTCGCCAATGTCTTATTCGACGCGCGTGCACTGGTCGACATTCGATGCAGTTGATCGCGATGGCTTCAACCTCAGTAACTGTCTGATGGCCGCCGGCCTGCTCAATGCAAACCTTAATGCCGCAGCAAAGGCGGAGGGCTTGCAGAGAGATGAGAGGCTTGGCTTCTGGTGCGAGCCGGGAAACTACGCGGAACACGGAGAAGTGCCGTATTCCTTCTCGGCTCAATTCCCTTGGAAGTGACCTATGTTCACAAACACTGAGAAACTCGGGGCACGCGAAGATATGGATAACGCAAACTCTGATCCCCTTGCGTCTGACGATAGAGATGTCTTGGCGACAACGAGCCGGGCGATCGCCAGCTTGATCCCTCTCGTTGGAGGAGTCGTGGGCGAGTTGATAACTCAGGCAATCCCTCAGCAGCGCACTGACCGAATTGTCCTTTACATCCGCGAGCTCGAAGATCGCTTGCACAGGATCGAGCGCACCCAAGAAGATATTTATTCCGATCCTGAAAGCATCGACCTCATCGAAGAGGGCGGCTTTCAAGCAGCACGGGCGACAACGACCGAACGGATTAGCCAGATTGCTGAGCTAGTGGCACACGGCCTGGCTGCCGACGATGCCTCCGGGGTGCGCAGAAAACGCTTATCTGGGCTACTGAGAGAATTGGACAATGAGGAGGTGCTTATCCTCACTGCGTACGGTTCATCGTATGGGACCGGGGACTATTCTATGTGGGACAATATCAACCGGCCAGACCCTGCGCATTTGGCATCGACGAAAGATGAGATCGACGCCGAAGCCCTTTACAATACCGGCCAAGCCCACCTCTTAAGGCTCGGCCTATTACAAAAAAATTATCGCAGGCCAAGGCGGGGCGAAGCGCCCGAGTTCGATATTCAAAAGGGTGATTTCGCGCACAGTTTAGAGATTTCGTATCTTGGCAGAATGCTTTTGCGAGCAATCGGTCAAACCCCGCCGTTTGACGAAGAACAAGAGTGACCCGCGACCAAGAGCTCTGGGCGATCGTCCTACACGTCGAGCGCGAGCATGGCGGGGACGGCCCGGCCTTCATCGCTGAGCAGATTGGGCGGAATGCGCTGGAGGGCGAGCAGGGCGGCATTGAGCTCTGGACTGAGGTCGCCCGCCGATATGAGCGGCTCAGTCCAGGCGGACTGGCGAACTAGGCTGCAACTGACAGTCCCGCTTCATCATCGCCGCCGTTATTTTTGATCCGAGCGCGGGCCTCGGCTTGCACGTCCTCATCCTCCACCTCCGGAATGACCGTTGCCAGCGCCCGCAGCGCTCCGGCCCGGCCAAACGTAAGGAACCGGGAGTAGTTGCCGAAGTCCTCGCCCAGGTCCTTTCGGGCGCGCGCTGCGACATCCGTCAGGCCGTAGGCTCCGATGGCCATGAGGAAGTTATTGCGGCTTTCTTCGCCGCGAATGCCGTTGGGGAACCAGTCGGACACGGCCAACTGTATGCGGCCCGTCAAGACCTCGATCCGCTCCCGTTTTTCGCGCACCCTCTTAAGATCATCATCGAGCGCGCTGATCTCATTGGCCCGCTCGCTCATCGTTGCCAAGACATCCACTGCCGCCTCGCGCCGCTCAGCCAGACGCTCAGCTTCGACTGTCGCCGCCTCCCGCGCCGCGACCTGTTCCAAGCCATAGCCAAGACCCTCCAGCATCAGCTCGATGCTGCGCACAGACTCATCGGCTGCCGCGAGCGCCACCTGATCGCCGCCCGGCAGTGCGGCAGCCAGTGCGACTTGCCGGCGCCGAGCCTTGGCGAACGAGAGCTTGTCCAGCCATTCCTCTTTTGCGGCTTCAATCTCAGCGCGGGTAGGTTCGGAGCTCATATCTATTCCTCTTTGTCAGCCCGTCCGGCGACGGCGGAAATCGGCATATTGCGTCGCACCGCCGAGCATCGTGGTTCCGGCGGCAAAGTAGGACGCTGTCTTTGCCTGCTTGGCCTCTGCGCGCTTGGCGCGCTTCTCGCTTTCGAAATTCCAAATGTCAGTCTGCATACCGCTGACCTGGCGGCGCACATTCTCAGCCAAGGCTTCACTATCTTCCTGGCCAATCATGCGGGTATCTTCCATCAGGCGCGCCGCGCTCCCGAAGCTGATATCAACATTGTTGCCGGCCATGCGCGCAGTCTGCGCACCGACGCGGCCGGCAACCTCTCGGCCAAGCTGGCGCTGCTGCTCCTGGCCCTGGACGATGGCATCGCCAGCAGCCTCCTTGACGCGCGCCTTGTTAGTCTGCGCAACTTGAGCCTCATAACGCGCCATGCGCGCCGCATAAGTGCCAGCTTGGAGTTGGCCGGCGGCTCCGACAGTTGCGGCGGCAAGGGCTAGGGCTCCTGGGTGGCACATAGGTGGATGCTACTCTCTGGCTACTCGGCGTTCAAAATGGTTGCCAACGAGGCTCTGTCGGACGCTACTTCGGCTCTCAAAAACCCTGCCGAAGCGCGAATTGTTACCTGAAATGTTACCTTTACAGCAGGGAAGAGAGAGTAAGCTAATGATAGAACGAGGCTATTCGCCACGCCATCGCCCGAAATCACAAGCTAACGAAGCTTGTGCGCCCGAATTGGTCGGACGGCGGGCCAGTGTCATCTCATCAATTCCGCGTAAGGATCGTAGGCGCGCCGCGGCATGAAAGCTGCGTTTCGCAGACCAGCACGCTCGACTGGCGCCGCGAACGTCAACGCCAGGGCGTCGCCTTTGTCCGGGGATGCTAGGCCCCGTTTCTTCATGTCGACCTTGCGCTCAAGCTGGTAGGCAACCTGATCGGCGCCAAATCCATATTCGACGCCCGTTAAATCGACCCTAAGTTCTGCATCTGCCGGGATCGATCCTGCGCTCAGCCATTCGCGCATCGCAGCCCACATGAGGGTTCGCTTATTCACGGCCTCGATGGATAGCCCTTCGCCGACCATAACCTTCCCGCCCTTGCCGCCGAAGTCGATCGGCATGACATTGCGAACGCCGAGCTGATTAAGTCGATCGACTAGGCCGGCCCCCATCGCCCCCTTGTCGACGAAGATCGCATCGGCTGAGAACTTGCGCGCGTGCTCGGCGATATCGCCCGCAACTCGCATGAGATCGCGCTGAACATCGGGGCCGCCCCATTCGAGCCAGGGAATAGCCCGAGCGTCCCGACCCTGCCTTACCGCCAGCACCGACTTGTCGTCACCATAGCGGGCGACATCGACGCCGAAAATCACAGCCGACGAGGGCGTGGGCTGCGCTTCTCGCTCCATGGCTTGATCGACTATGTCGCCAGCGATGAATTGCAGCGCGCCGGCTCTCGGAAACTGACCTTTGACGCGCACGCGCACGAAGTCGCTATCTTCGCCATACGCGGCGATCATCGACTCCAGTTGAGACTTGTTGGTCCGCTTGACCGTGCGGCTATCGATCGCGCGGTGCGTCCACGAATTGCGGAAGCGGCCTTCGATAGCTTCATAGAACCGCCCCGTGTTACGCGTTGGGTTGCCGTAGGCGAGCCAAAGCAATTCCGTGTCGCTATCCGTTAGAGCGCCCGACGCGGTTTCCCACACGCCGTCAGCGATGGATGATGCCTCATCGAACAGCAGCAGGACGCGCTTTCCGGCGTTGTGCAGCCCGGCGAACGCTTCCGTGTTCTGTTCGCTCCACGGGATCGCATCGACGCGCCAGTTGCGCTCATGGCCCGGCTCTGTGGCATGGATGGCAGTCGCGGTTAACGAGAACATCTCCCGCAGGCAGGCGAATTGCAGCAGGTGATACCATTTCGACAACTCCGGCCACGTTTTGGTTCGGAGCTGTGTTTCTGTGTTCGCTGTCACGACCCCGCGGCAGTGCTCGAAAGTCATCAGAGCCCACAAGACCAGCCAAGCTACTTCCGCCGACTTGCCAATGCCGTGCCCGCTTGCTGTCGCGTCCTGAACCGGCGCGAACCGATCGGCTGACAGGCGAGCACCAATCGCCTTGAGTTGCTCGCGTTGCCATTCGTCAGGGCCGGTTTCATTCGCCAGCGAAGTGCCTTCCACACCCCAGGGAAACGCCCACAGCACGAAGCCTAGGGGGTCATGCGTGAACCTGCCCAGATCAGCGATGACTTCGCGGCGGACCTCTGCGGGGGTCAAGCGCCGGTGTCCTGAGGCAATGCCACTAACCCGGCCTCAGCCGCACGCTGTCGCGCCCGCTCCAGCAACGCCGCCGCTGACTCGTCATGTTTGATCTCAATGCCGAGGTCTTGCTTGGGGCGTCCCCAGCCACGGTCCAGGATCGCCGTCGCAGCCGAAACCTTCGCCGCCTCGCTAGCGTCCGGCCGGTCCATCACCGCAACGAGCGTCGCCACGGCCTTGGGCGTATGCTCCCGCGCAATCTCCATAAGCGAGCGGCCATCGGGCAGGACGACCTTAGCCCTGCCACCTGGATTGCCCGATTGTCCTTTCTTGAACGGCATCGCCGACCTCACTGAATGTTCACAGCAAGATACGGTGCAGGGGATCGACGTTCAAAACAGGGGAGAGATGTTCGGCATCCAGATCAGGCGCGGCGGCCTTAGTGGCCGCGCCAAATATACCTTTAGGTATAGGGTGTGTCCGGGGAACCGTTCGGAAGGGGGTGCGGAACCGTTCGGAGAGCGTGCGCGGAAGGCGTTCGGAAGGGGCGTTCGGAAGCATCAGGAGGCCTCCACGATGATGGTTTTCGTGTCGCTGCCTTTGCGCTTCACCACCTCGGTTTTGATCTTTCCGGTGTGGAGTAGGCGCTCCATCGCGCGGGCAAGCTTGGCCTTCGGCAGACCCTTTGCCTCAGTCATTTCGGCGAAGCGTGCGGGCGCATAATTCGCGCCCATTGATGGCCCGACTTCGCGGCCGGGCTGTTCCATGCGCGCACGAAGGCAGCGCAGGAACGTCTCATTTTCGCCCGCTATACGGATGCTTTCAGACAGCTCAGCAGCGTAATTGGGGGGCAGATCCTCATCCCGCACGAATGCCCCGTGGTGCCAACGGAAGTGAAGTTCCTCGCCCAGCCGCGAGTAATTTGCCTTGCTGACTGTCAGGACGCGAGCGTCGGGATCGATGTCGCCAGCCTCGCCATCAACCCGTGATAGGTTGATCTGCGAGCGCACAGCATTCCGCCAGGCGGTCGATCCAGAATAGTCGTCGCCGCTTTTGTTCGGATGCGCGACCAGCAAGATCGTGACGCCATAGGTCCGCACCAGCTTGTAGAGGGCGTTCACGAAGCGAGTGACTTGGCCGCGGTCATTCTCGTTGCCAGCGAACAGATGTCCCACGTTGTCGAGGATCAGCAGGCTCGCGCCGGTGTCCACGAGCGTATCGCACAGCTTGTCGAAAGCTTCTGTTGTTTGCAGCTCGCCGTCCCGATCGAAGGTGACCAGCTCGTTGCCGGTCCTCCCGCGCAGACTGACGAGGTGAAGCCAATCGAAGCCGTCATCGGACAGGTCGTCGCGTGTCTTGCCGATCGCTGCTAGGCAGCGTGGCTGGCGCCGCCACAATTCATCCTCCCCGTCCTCGGCGGTAACGTAGAGCGCGTTGGTTTCTTCCCCTCCCGGCGTTGGCAGACCAAGCAGGGGTGCGCCGGTCGCGACAGCCGTGGCGAGCTGCTGGGCGAATAGACTTTTTCCCGCACCGCCCGGGCCGGTGAAAAGGGTCACTTCCCGAGCCGGAATATAGCCCGGCAATACCCAGTCTCGTTCGGGCGGATCGTCAGCAAGCTTGTCGAGATTGAAGCGAGTGAAGCCTCGCTGTTGAATAGCCGACACGATGTTGCTCACTTCGCATTCGGTTAGAGGCTCCTCGGCCAGCATCTCTTGCTGCCACGTTGGCGCCCCGAGCTCGCGCGGCGGTATCTCTACGGCGTCGCGCCAATGGAAGGGCTCAGGCATCGATTGCCCCGAGCAGAGCCATGTTGTCGGCAATCAATGCAGCCTGCACCATGTTACGACAGTACGCCGTCGCCAGCTTCAGTCGGTCGAGGGGAGCATCGGCAAAGACGAACTCGCCGGCCATTTCATGTGCGGCAATCGCATGATCGTAAGCAATGTTGCTGACCGCGGAGCCGCGAAGCCGGGCCGCATAGTCGCGAGCTGTCAGCAGGCCACAACGTGCCGCCATCTCGTCGCCATCCTGGCAGTCAGGCACGAATTGGCGAACGTGAAAGGCAAGGTCGCTCATTGCGCCGCCCTCCCGGCCATCCAACCGTGCCAGAATGAGGCGCCGAGGTGCTTGGCCAGCAATGGTGGCAGGGTTGCATTTTGGGGCGGGCTGCAGTAGTCGGGTAGCTGATCCATCCGCCAAGAGAGATCACGACGCCCGCCTCGCGCGGGCGTTCGTTTGTCAGGTGGTCGCATCGTCTGCCTCCGCCAGCTCTACTCGCGCGGGGAAGCCGTGCAGCTTCGTCGCCATGTCGGCGGTCAGTTCCTGCAGTTCCACCGCAAAGTCGTTCGCAACCTCGCGGTTGATGAAGGTGATGAGGTTAGTCGGCAGCTCGTTCAGGTAGCGCGTGCGGACGAGCCACCGGTTGTTGCCTACCCCAACCACGTCGATTGTCATGGGGCTGCCCGCGGCTTCGCCAAGTGCGGTAGTCATGCCGCTTTTCGCTCGGCCATGCGATCCGCCGCCCACGCTTCGATCTCGGACTCTGGCCAGGCGATTGCCCGCGCTCCGATCTTGCATGGCTTCGGGAAATCGCCGCGGCCCACCATCTCATAGATCGTGGCGCGATTCAGGCCTGTCGCGTTGACGACTGCCGGAAGGCGTAGAAACTTCGTCATCGTGTCGCTCCGGTTTGCTTCGGACGACAACGGTACTTACCAGCCTATAAAGTTCAAAAATTGAGCTCTAACCAATTGGTATTGCTTGTGAAAAAAAATTCAAATATGTGCGTAGTCACTGGCGAAGTACCACAACGTTCTCGCTGCCAGCGCCATTCACCGCCCGATCGACCTCGGCAGCCCATGCTTCTAGCGCGTGGCGCTTTTCCGGTGCGTATGAGTGCAGGGCATAGACTTGCGCCGTGACGCCCTTCGCAGCGTGATTCAGCACCCTGCCCACGGTAGTCTCTGATATGCCAAGTCTGACCATATGCGTCGCAGCTGAGCGCCGCAGATCATGGAAGCGCCACGGCTCGATTGCTTCGCCGCGGCTGGCCATCCATTTGTCGAGCCGAACCTTGGCTTGGGCGAAGCTGCCGATCGGTGCGTCTCCGGTTGTGGTGAAGCAATAATCGCCCAGGCGGGGCATAGATTCGAGGGTGGCGACCACGGCCGGGCAGAGGGGCACCATATGCGCCCGCTCTGATTTCGTGTCACCCGCTGCCAGCGTCCACGTGCCGGCTTTGAGGTCGAGATCGCGCCAGCGCATTTCAGCGACCTCGGAACGCCGCTGGCCAGTCAGCAGCAGCACACGCGCCCAATGCCCCGTGGGATAGCCTAGCAGCCCCGCAGCGGCCCATACGCGGGCGATCTCGTCCATAGTCAGCACCCGCTGGCGCGGAGCCTCTGCATTAGGCTTGTCTATGCTCTCGGCAGGCGAAGCTTCGATCATGTCCTTGCTTAGCGCCCATCGAAAGATCGTCTTGATCAGCGTGAGCACGCGGTTCGGTGTGACCAAGCCCTCGATTGGCTCGACCAGCGCCCGAACATCTGCCCGCTTGATTTCGGCAATTTTGCGATCCTGCCAGTGCGGTAGAACGTAGAGATCCAACCGTCGCTCCTGGAGGTCGACAGACTTGTTGCGGCCTCTCGCCTTGGTTTTGCCGGCGCGCTTCGCCGCCAGCCAAAGCTTGGCAACCTCCCCGAAGGTGCGGTCTATGCTCTCTGTTGAGCCATGTCGCTCGAGCGCGCCAATCAGTTTGATCGCGGCTTCTCGGGCCGCGGCGAGGCCGAGCGCGGGATAAGTGCCAAGCTTCCGGTTGATGATCTTCGCGCCCACCCGGCGCCGCACAGTCCAGCTTTTCTTGCCGCCAGTGCCGACGCGAAGCCGCAACCCCGTTACCTTGTGATCGGGATATTCAGCCTGTCCGGTCGCCGGCGGCCGAATGCTTGCGATCTTCGCGTCGGTGAGCACGTCAAAGCTCTTCGATGTGGAGCATGGCGGTAGCGGCAAGAAAGCCGATACCGTCCAACGCCGCGGCGACGAGCTCGGTGTTCGCGCCCTCGAGCGCCGCCTCTCCCTCGCTGTTCCTCCGAAACCCCATTTCGAGCAGCGCGGCGATACCGTGTATCATCGGCAGTATTGTGTGCACGGCGTCGATGCCGGTCGCGTTGAGGGTGTTGCACGTGTTGATCTTGAAGCCAGCGAAGGCCTTCTTGAGTTCCGCGTTCATTGTGCCGCCCCCCTCTTGCCAGAGAGCTTGGTGAAGCGATCTTCGTTCTTCTTCGCGGTTGATTGTAGATGCTGAGCTACAAGACCTAACGAATGGAAGGCGTGTTGAGCTGCCTCAGAGAATAATTCGCTCGCTGAGAGGGCGAACGCCGTTTCTGCCAGTCGCTCAGCATCAATACCCATGCATTCAGCGGCAGCCGCCGCATCCCAGTAGGCTTCCGCCGTCGCTTTGCATGGTCGGGATTCAGCGGGTATTGGTTGAATAGCCATGATCGATCTCCTTGGGATCGGTTGCGGTGAGAGCCGGGCTGGACGGTTCCAGCGTCCGCTCGGCTCGCCTGTTACCTAACCGGCTTCAGGTAACGAAATAGGTAACAAACCGCCGGACACTATGCAACAGCCTTGGACGCTATTTCTCTGATTTACGGAGAGAGCGGCGCTTACCGGACCTTGCCGGAAGCCGTGCGACCAGCCTTCTAAGCTTGGAGTTGCAGGTTCGAGTCCTGCCGGGCGCGCCATTTGGTCCTAGCCGCGCATCGCCTTGTCGAGCGGCTCGTGAGTCACCGGATAGCCCAGGCCTTCCGGAATCGTCAGCGCCCGCCGGCCGCCGCGGTCGGCGATTTGGGGGATGATGGTACTCACCGGATGCGCCTGGGCGTGGGCGTGTGCCTCTGAGAAGCTGGCAAACTGCGCCAGCCGCTCGAGGTTGCGGCGGGTGGGGAAGATAACCGAAAGCTCGCCGGCATCGGCGCGGGCGAGGGCATCAGCGGCGCTGATCCAGAACAGCCGTGTGTTCTCGGTGGCGTCCACCGCCAGATCGACCGCCCCCGTGCCCAGATCGTGAAGATAGAAGCGCGTGTCGAACACCCGGCTATGCACCATGCCACGCGGGCACCAGCGGGCGAAGGGCACCAAGGCTTCGAGGTTCAGCGTCAGCCCATGTGCGTCGAGCACCGGCCCGAGCGCGCCGGTCTGCGCGACTTCCTTGCGCAGCAGGCTTGCATCGGCTGCGCTGATGGTCCTGGTCACGGCGGGGACCAGGCCAGTTTCCTCGATGGTCTCGCGGACCGCGGCGATGCGATGGGCGATTTCGGAGATATCCCTGCCCCCGGCGAGGCGGGCCGCCAGCGCACGGTCAGCGGGATCGACGCGGCCGCCGGGAAAAACCGCCATGCCGCCGGCGAACGCCAGTTCGCGTGCCCTGACCACCATCAGAAGCTCGGGCGGTCCGCCAGACGCCGCACGACGGAAGGTCACTAGCGTGGCGGCTTCGATCTCCGTGGCGGGCTCGATCATGCCGATACCCATGCCTGCACCAGAGCGCCATGCCAAGCGAGCGAGGTTAACACGCATTGTCGGCGGATTTTACACTCGCTTGTGTGGGCAGCAGGACGTTAACCACGTAAAGGCCAGCCTTTCCACGTCTCCTCCACTTTGGCACGCCCTATGCAGATATGCTGGTGTCCCTAGAAGTCTTCGTAAAGAGGCGGGGCCACTGGTCTCCCGGTCCCGCCTCCCCAAGTCTCGAATTTGCAAGCCCCCGATGGAAAAGCCGCCCCGACCCGGGCGGCTTTTCTTTTCGGAACTGACGGGGAGGGTGGATCACGCCTCGGCGCGAGCGACGGCCTTGTCCTGCATCATCTGCTGGAGCTCGCCGGCCTCGTACATCTCCATCATGATATCGCTGCCGCCTACGAATTCGCCTTTTACGTAGAGCTGGGGGATGGTGGGCCAGTCGGAAAATTCCTTGATGCCCTGGCGGATCTCCATGTCCTGAAGCACGTCCACGCTGTCATAGGCGACGCCCAGATGATCGAGAATGGCAATGGCGCGACTGGAGAAGCCGCATTGCGGAAACAAAGGCGTGCCCTTCATGAAGAGCACCACGTCATGCGCGTTGACGATTTCGGAAATGCGCGAATTTACGTCGGACATGAGCCGAACCTCACTAAACTGGCTTGCCTGGCGGCGTGAGAATCAGGTGGGAACTTCGGTGGTGACTTGCAAGGCGTGGAGTTCGCCCCCCATCCGGCCACCCAGAGCGGCATAAACCAGCTTATGCTGCTGGACGCGGCTTTGGCCGGTAAACTGCGGTGCCACCACATGCGCTGCATAATGATCGCCATCGCCGGCGAGATCGCGGATCGTCACTACCGCGCCGGGTAACGCGGCCGCGATCAGCCGCTCGATTTCGTCTGCTGCCATCGCCATAAGATCAGTTTTCGGACGTCATGAACTGCCGCCGAGCATCCACGATGCATTGCTCAAGCTTGGCTCTGATGGCCGCTTCGTCAGTATCGCTGCCGGCCTGAGTCAGATCGCCGAGAATTTTGCGGATCACGTCCTCGTGTCCCGCCTCCTCGAAATCGGCCTGAACCACCGATTTCCGGTAGGCTTCGGCCTCCTCGGCGGTCAGCCCCATCAGCCCCGCTGCCCATTCGCCGAGCAAGCGGGTGGCCCGGGCGTTGATCTTGAAGGCGTTCTCCTCGTCGAAGGCGAACTTGGCCTCTTCACCGCGCTCGCGATCGCTGAAATTTGTCATGACTGTCCTCTCGAAAGATTTGCCGCAGCCTTAGCTGGCGCCAGGAAATCAGTCCATCGTCACCACGAGCTTGCCGATGGCTTGACGACTTTCGAGCTTCGCGATGGCTTCATGCGCGCGGGCCAGGGGGTAGGTCTCGCTGATCCGGGGCCGGATCTTGCCGGCCTTCCAAAGGTCGAACAACTCCGCGATATGCGCGGCGTTCTTCCCAGGCTCGCGCGCGGTGAAGGCGCCCCAGAACACGCCGCGGATATCGCAACTTTTGAGCAGCGTCAGGTTGAGCGGCATTCGTGCTATGCCGGCAGGGAAGCCGACCACAAGGAAGCGCCCCTCCCAGGCGATAGCGCGCAGCGCCGGCTCGGAATAATCGCCGCCAACCACGTCATAGACAATGTCGGCGCCGTTCGGACCGACCGCATCCTTGAATTGCTGCGCCAGCGCCTTGGACTGATCCCTGTCGAAGGGCGGGCGGCCGTAGATCACGGTCTCATCCGCCCCCGCCTCGCGCGCAACTGCCGCCTTCTCCTCGCTGGACACCGCCGCAACGACCCGGCAGCCCCACGCTTTCGCCAATTCTACGGCGGATAGACCGACGCCGCCCGCGGCGCCAAGCACAAGCACGGTCTGGCCAGCGGCGATGTCGCCGCGGTCCTTCAGCCCGTGGATGGTAGTGCCATAGGTCATCAGCAGGGCCGAGGCTTCGACCAGATCGATGCCATCCGGAACACGAAACAGGCGCGCGGCCTGGAGCGTGATTTGCTCGCGCAAGCCGCCGCTGCCGGTTCCCGCGATCACGCGGTCGCCCACGCTCCAGCCGGTGACGCCCTCACCCAGAGCCGCGATCGTGCCCGAGATTTCCCCGCCGGGCGAAAACGGCCGCGGCGGCTTGAACTGGTAGAGATCGCGGATGATCAGCGTGTCAGGAAAATTGATCGCACAGGCCGCGATGTCCACCAGCACCTCGCCGGGGCCGGGCGTGGGAGCTTCGATATCCTCGAGGACGAGGCTTTCGGGCCCGCCCACTTCGTTCGACAGCACGGCTTTCATATCAGGCATTTGCCTCCTGTATCTCCAGCCAGGGCAAATGCGCTGCCCGGCTGCGTTCGTAAGCATCGATGGCTGGTGCGCTGCCCAACGTCAGCCCAATCTCGTCAAGTCCGCTCGCGAGACAGTGCTTGCGGAAGGGATCGATCTCGAACGCAAAGCGGTCCTGAAAGGGCGTGGTAACGGTTTGGGTATCGAGATCGACGGTGATCGCCTCGCTCCGTGCGACCTGGAGCAGCCGGTCCACCGCGTCCTGGGGGAGCTCGACCGCCAAGATCCCGTTCTTGAAGGCGTTGCTGGCGAAGATGTCCGAAAAACTCGGTGCGATCACGGCTTGAATGCCGAGATCCACGAGCGCCCAAGCGGCATGTTCGCGGCTGGAGCCGCAGCCAAAGTTGTCGCCCGCGATCAGAATGGGTGCGCTGGCGAATTGCGGATCGGCAAAGACACTGCCGGGTTCACCGCGAACCGTTTCAAAGGCGCCGCGACCGAGACCCTCGCGGGTGACGGTCTTCAGCCAATGCGCCGGGATGATCACATCGGTATCGACGTTCCGCAGGCCGAGCGGAATGGCGCGGCCCGAGATGGTCGAGACCGGTTCCATCAGTCGGTTTCGGGCTTCTCGCCCGATGGAATGGGACCTGGTTGTGCCGGCCCCTTGCGCTTTTCCTTGCGCTTATTGGCATACAGCAGCGCGGCGGCCAGCGCAGCTGAACCCACAGCGCTCGCGATGGCGGCGGCGGCCTTTTCCTTTTTGGTCATGCGGCTTCCATGCGAGGGGAGCGCGGGCTTGGCAAGGCTGCTGCGCCGGGAATGCATCTCACCTCTGGCGCTCTCGCAGGAAAAGTGGTTCGCGCGGAGGATAGCAAGGCCCCCCAGACAGTCGGGGCTTCACCGCGCCCCCGGCTTCTGATCTTCCGGTCAGAACAATCTGGTCGCTTCGCGACGAGAGCACCATCTTCGCGCCTTTGTTTCCTCCGCGCTCTCCGCGCGAAACTGCTTTTATTCCTCAAATTGAGCAGTCGCGACCGGGGCGCCGTCATCGGATCAGTTTGCGCACATCGGTAAGCCGCCCCGTCACTGCCGCCGCTGCTGCCATGGCTGGACTCATCAAATGGGTGCGGGCGCCGGGGCCTTGGCGACCGGTGAAATTGCGGTTGCTGGTGGAGGCGCAGCGCTCGCCCGGTGGCACCTTGTCGGGGTTCATGGCGAGGCAGGCAGAGCACCCGGGCTCACGCCATTCGAAGCCCGCTTCGATGAATATCCGGTCCAGCCCCTCGGCCTCGGCCTGGCGCTTGACGAGACCGGAGCCGGGCACTGCGATGGCCCAGCGGACATTGGCCGCCTTGGTGCGTCCGTCGAGCACCGTCGCGGCGGCTCGCAAGTCCTCGATGCGGCTGTTGGTGCAACTGCCGATGAAGATGTTTTCGACGGGAATGTCGCTTAGCGCCGTGCCCGGCTGCAATCCCATATAGGCCAGGCTTTTGGCCGCCGCGTCGCGCTTGCCTGGATCGGCGAAGCTTTCGGGGGAGGGGACCTGGCCTCCGATCGGCAGCACATCTTCGGGGCTGGTTCCCCAGGTTACCGTCGGTTCGACCTCGGCCGCATCGATGGTGACGCTGCGATCGAACTGCGTGCCATCGTCGGTGACGAGAGTGCGCCACCATGCCATTGCAGCCTCCCACGCAGCACCTTGCGGCGCCATCGGCCGGCCTCTGAGCCATTCGAACACTTTCTCGTCAGGCGCGATCAGGCCGGCGCGGGCCCCGGCCTCGATGCTCATATTGCAGACCGTTAGTCGCCCCTCGACGCTCATCTCCTTGAAGACGCGCCCGCGGTATTCGATCACATGCCCGGTCCCACCCGCCGCGCCGATGCGGCCGATGGTGTGGAGGATGAGGTCCTTGGGCGTGATGCCCGGCCCGAGGTCGCCCTTGACCCGCACTTCCATCGTTTTCGACGGCGCCAGCAGCAGCGTTTGCGTTGCCAGCACATGCTCAACCTCGCTGGTTCCGATGCCAAACGCGAGCGCGCCGAGCCCGCCATGGGCAGCGGTGTGCGAATCGCCGCAGACGATGGTGGTACCGGGCAGCGAGAAACCCTGTTCCGGCCCGACGACATGCACGATGCCCTGGTGCGGCGCCGTGGCGGGGATATACGGAATGCCGAACTCGGCGGTGTTGCGGATCAGCGCAGCGAGTTGGGCGGCGCTTTCGGGATCGCCGATGGGAAGCGGCGCACCGTCGGGGCCAGTGCGGGGGGTGGTCGGCAGATTGTGGTCGGGCACCGCCAGCGTGAGGTCAGGACGGCGGACCCTTCGCCGTGCAGCGCGCAGCCCTTCGAACGCCTGCGGGCTGGTGACTTCGTGGACCAGATGGCGGTCGATGTAGATAAGGCAGGTGCCGTCGTCGCGCCGCTCAATTACATGCGCGTCCCAGATCTTTTCGTAGAGGGTGCGGGGGCGGCTTGCCATGGGTCTTGGCTATGCCCGCCCGCATGGCGCGACAAGATGGTTTAGCTTGGGGCCAGCCAAGAACGCCCAGGCGCGGCAAGGTAAAATAAACCGCGTCCGCTATGGCTTTGGCAGGGCCGAGCGACTAACTTACACCCATGTCAGCACAGCCTTTCGCGATTCCGATTACGGTCGAACCTGCCGACATCGACTTCATGGGGCATGTCAACAACGCGCGTTACCTCACCTGGGTGCAGGAGGCGGTACTGGCGCATTGGCGCAAGTTGGCGCCGGCGGAAGATGTCGCGGGCAAGGCGTGGGTCGCGCTCAAGCACGAAATTACCTATTTGCGCCCTGGTTTTCTGGGGGACGCGGTGATCGCCGCGCCTGTGCTGGAGAGCTTCAAGGGCGCTCGGGCCTTCTACAAGACCGTCATTAGCCGCGGCGAAGAAGTGCTGGCGGAAGTGCGCTCGGCCTGGTGCTGCATCGATGCCGAGACGCTCAAGCCCGCGCGGATTGGGGAGCATTTGCGCGGCTTCTTCAATGTGAGCGCCGATTAGCCTATATCGGCGCGGCGATGTCCGTCCTCATCCCGCTGCTGATCGTGATCGCCACCATCTTGGCGATGGAATGGGTTGCCTGGGCGAGCCACAAATACATCATGCACGGCTTCGGCTGGGCCTGGCACCGCGACCATCACGAACCGCACGACAAGCTGCTCGAGAAGAACGATCTGTTCGGTGTGGTCGGCGCAGTGATGAGCATTTCCATGTTTGCGCTCGGCAGCCCGCTGGTGATGGGCGATAGCGCCTGGTGGCCGGCAACCTGGATCGGCCTCGGCATCCTCGGCTACGGTATCATCTACACGCTGGTGCATGATGGCCTGGTCCACCAGCGCTATTTCCGCTGGGTGCCACGCAGCGGTTACGCCAAGCGTATCGTCCAGGCGCACAAGCTCCACCATGCCACCATCGGCAAGGAGGGCGGGGTGAGCTTCGGCTTCGTGTTCGCCGGCAACCCGGCCCGCCTGAAGGCGGAGTTGCGCAGGCAGCGCGAGGCTGGCCTCGCCGTCCTGCGCGAGAGCAGCGAGCTTTAGACGCGCATCCGCCGACGCCGCCGATAAGACGAGGCGGCATAGGCGATCACCACGATCCCCAGCACCTCCTGTACCGAGCCCCAGGTGAAGTCGCGCGGGCCCATGCCCAGCAAGCGGTCGACGTGATGGAACGAGGCGGCGCGGATCAGCACGAAGGCGCCGATGAACACGAGGCCGAGCAGCGCCCAGCGCAGCGAGCGATCCGCCCCCCGCGTCAGCCACAGCGCCGCGCCTCCGGCCGCCAGCGCCACGGCGGTCAGCCCCAGCACGAACTCGAACTGGTAGAGCCGGCGATCCTCGTACCAGCCCTGCTCCACCGCCAGGGCCTTCCCCACCGCGGTGATGACCATCTGGAAATCGAACAGCTCGTTGATACCGAGGAAAACCAGCAGCACGGTCGTCACCAACCAGAACAGGCGCTCGCGTCCCTGACCCACGTGCCCCGCCGCCCGCGCCGCGCGCCAAGCGATCACCGCTGCCAAAAGATAGGCCGCAACCGTAATCCAGTCGCTGGCGCTGGCATCGGCCAGGCTGGCGCGCCAATCGAGAGTAAGCGCGTCATAGACCGACAGGCTCAAGCCAGCGCACCGGCAATACGCGCTGCATGTCCTTTCACCAGCGCAATCATGTTCGGCAGCCCTTGCGTCCGGTTCGAACTCAGCTGGTTGGTGAGATCGAAAGGCGCGAGCGCCGCGGCAATGTCCATGGCCGCAACGGCGCGCGCCGGTTGATCCTGCACCGCGGCGATCACCAGCGCGACGATCCCCTTGGTGATCGCGGCATTGCTGTCGGCCAGAAAATGCAGCCGGGCTGAATCGCCTGTGGGATAGACCCACACCTGTGCCGAACAGCCGCGCACGAGCGTTGCCTCTGTCTTCAAGGCATCGGGCATGGGCTCCAGCTCGCGGCCAAGCTCGATCAGCAGGCGATAGCGATCGTCCGCGTCGAGGAACTCATATTCTTCGGCGATGTCCGCAAGCGAGCGCATGGCCCGCCCTCTAACCGAGGGAATGTCAGCCTGGAAGGCCTCCCGGGCGAGTAAAGAGATAATAGATCACGTAAATCCAGCCGAGGAAGCCCTGGATAACCGCCCACAGCACCGATTTATGCAGCGACCAGCTGATCGCCACCGCGATCGCGCTGCCGAGGCCTATGCCGGCGCGGGCGGCATCGCCGCTCGGCGAGCTCACAGATCCACCCCGCTGGCGATCGCTTCCAGCTTGCGGATGCGTTCCTTGAGGTCGGAAAGCTCGATGCGCGCGGCAGCGAGCGGGGCCCCACCTGGCGCGGCATTGGGCGCAGCGTGGGCCTCAAGCTCTCGCTGCTTGAATGCCAGCCAGCCCTGCCACGCCTTGAGGAGGGCGGCGACCACCACCATCAGACCGACCAATGCGGTGATGGCGATCACAAGCGTCGGTTCGGGCATGATCACCTCCCATACTCCTTTCTGGTCCGCGCGCGTCTCAGCCTGTCTGCCGATCGCGCAAAGCTTCGATTTCCTGCGATATCCGTCGCGTCTCCGTGGCGTCGAGCGAGTTGCCGTCCGTCGCAATGCGCTCGAGCACCTTGATGCGTTCGCGCAGCTCCTGGAGTTCCTGCGTCTGCGCCATTCGCTCGTCGTGGTCGTCCGCGGGCGGCCTGCGGTCGATCCGTTCCTGGCGCGAATAGTGCTGCGCCAGCTTCAACACCGTGAAGGCAATGATGGCGGCTATGACGACAAGCGCGGTGCCGAAGCTCATTGTGCGAAATCCTTTTCGAGCCGCAGCGCTTCGATTTCCTCGGCGAGTCCCGGCTTGCGATCGGTCGCTATGCGTTCGAGCACGCGCAGGCGCTCTTCGATCCGGGGAAGTCCGGCAGCGCGGCTGCGGCCTTCGGCCTCGACCAGGCGCACCTGAATCTCCATCTCGCGCTCGCGGTTTTTCAGGCGGCGGTTGTACGCTTCGAGCAGGATGCCTGCGATCGATATGATCGCGATCATCAAGCCGCAGAACGCGATGGCTTCGGCCATACCCATCAGTTGACCCCCTTATCGGTCTTCTCGATCCTTAGGCGGTCGATCTCATGCGTCAGGTGGAAGCCGCTGTCGGTAACGATGCGCTCGACATTGGCGAGGCGGTCCTTCAGCGATCCGATCTCGGCTTGCAACGCCGCATTTTCCTGCGTCAGCAGCATCACCCTCTGGTCGGTCTGGGCGTCGCGCTTGGGATGCAGCGATTGGCCCCACATGCCTTCGAGCGGATAGCCAGCCTGGATCTTCAGCTTGGTGTTGTGGACATAACCCCAGACCGACGCGAGGGCCACGACCACGCCGCCGCCGACGATCAGCGGCATGTATTCGGCGATCACGGCAGCCGCATCCATCACGCGCGCTCCTTGTCGATTGGGAGGGGTGCCGTCTGGTCCCCGCCGACGCCACGGCGCTGATCGCGCAGGGCCTCGATCTCTTCCGAAAGGCCGTAGCCCTTGTCGGTCACGATGCGTTCGAGCACCGCGACGCGGTCGTGCACCGTTTTGAGTTCGCTCCGCAGCGCGGCGTTCTCGCGCACCAGTTCCGACTTATCGGCGGTCGCGGGCAGCGCGGTCTTGCCGCCCCACTCGTCCTCCAGGGCGTAACCATGCTTGGCCCTGATCCAATTGTTGATCAGCCACCCGCCCATGCTGAGCGCGATGATGGCGATAACGAAAAACGGCCCACCCCAATCCATCATGCGTTCTCCTTGCGAGAAATCTGGAGCGGCACGCCGGCGTCCCCCTCTTCGACGCGGCGCTGGTCGCGCAAAGCCTCGATCTGGGTCGCAACGTCATAGCCGCGGTCGGTGACGATGCGTTCGAGCACACGGACGCGATCTTCGAGCTGGGTGATCTGGCTGGCGTATTGGGCCGCGCGCTCGGCGGTGCTTTCCGCCGTCGACTTGACGTTCAATTCCGCCAGCTTTTGCTGATGTCTTGTCCAGATCGCCACGATCGGGATCATCAGCGCGACGATTGGAATGAACACTCCGATTATGCCCGGGTCCATAACCCTTCACTCCCCTGTGAAATGTTCTCAGCGCAGCCGTTCGATCTCGGCGGTAAGGCGCGGATTGCTGCTGACGTAAAAGGTCTCGACTTCGGCCAAACGGCGGTCGACATCCTTCATCTTGGCGCGGATCTCGCGCGCCGTGCGCTTCGGGCTTTGCCGCACGCCCTGCCAATACTTCTGCTCGGCATGATCGGTGTAGAGATAAGGCGGCTTCTTATCGAGCAGCAGTCCGGCGATGAAATAGGCGGGCAGGGCGACGCCGGTCATCAGCACCAGGATCACGAAGGCCATGCGGATCCAGAAGACGTTGACGCCGGTGTAATCGGCGATGCCGGAGCACACGCCCATCAGCTTGGCATTGGTCTTGTCACGGTACAGTGTCGTGCGAGGCGTGTTCACCGCTGGGCCTCCTTCTTCTCGGCGAGCAGGTTTTCCAGCTCGCGGAGCTGCTGGTTGTCGGATTCCAGATTGCTGACCAACCGCGCCGGTCGAAATTCAGGGTTGTCGCTGGCGACCAACCGCTCGACGGTGTCCATCCGCGCATCGAGCCGCTTGGCAAGGTTGTAGAGCTCTTCGAGCAGCACCTCGTCATCGGTGGTGATGGTCGCGCCGGTCTTCCACTTCGTTACGTAATGCAGGATCAGCCAGGGCAACGCGATGAATATCGCTGCGATTGCAAGTACTTCCTCCACCGATCATCCCTCCTTGCCGGCGTCGTCGGCCTTGCCGAGCGCGCGCTTCATTTCCGCCAGTTCATCATCGATCGCGTCCGCCCCTTCCAAGGCGGCGATCTCATCCGAAAGGCTCGGCTTGCCGGTGCCATCCGCGATCTTGAGCGCATCGGCGCGCCCTTCCGCATAATCGACCCGGCGTTCCAGTTGGTCGAAGCGGCTGAGCGCCTCGTCCACCCGCTCATTGGTCATCAGGCTACGCAGCTTGACGCGGTTCTCCGCGCTTTCGAGCCGTGCGGCGATCGCGGTCTGCCGGCTGCGGGCCTCGCGCAGGCGGGTCTGGAGCTTGGCGATATCCTGCTCATAGGCACGCAGGGCGTCATCGAGCACCGCGATCTCAGCCTTGAGCTGGTCCGACATATCGGCCGCCTTCTTCTTCTCGACCAGGGCGGCCCGGGCCAAATCCTCGCGGTCCTTGCTGAGCGCAAGCTGCGCTTTCTCGGCCCAATCCGCCTGCAGCTTGTCGAGCTTCACCGAATGGCGGTGCATTTCCTTCTGATCGGCAATGGTGCGCGCGGCGCTGGCGCGAACTTCGACCAGCGTTTCCTCCATTTCCAGGATGATCATGCGGATCATCTTTTGCGGATCGTCAGCCTTATCCAGCATGTCGTTGAAATTGGCCGCGATGATATCGCGCGTGCGGCTGAAAATGCCCATCAGGGGTACTCCATTGATCGAAATGCTCGGACCGGACTGGGTCGGCGTTGGGGTACGGCGCAAGCGATCCACCTCTTCATCAAGCCGTGAGCGACGGCGACTGCCGCCACCCTGGTCGGGGCGGGCCGGAGCCCCATCCGCGTGTGGCTCGACACGTCGGGAGCTGTCGGGGGAGCGGGGCTCCGGCCCAAGCGGGTTGAAATCGTCGTCGTGGATCATGCCACCTCCGCGGTCTGCGCGACCGCGACATGCGCCAAAGGAGCGGTAACGGCGATCTGAGTCGACAGCATCACGAACATCACCATAGCACCGATCGATGCCAGTGCAGCCTGGCCGAGACGTGTGGCGAAAAAGCGGCGATCGTACATGTGGGGTCCTCCCGAAGTCTGTTGCCAGCAATTTCGCAAGACCTATGCCAAACCTTGAAAATGGCGGAATTGCGCGCGTTTTCGTGGCTGTGGCTGCCGCGTTTTCGGTAAGCGTTGCCAATAATCGGCGGCGGCCGCTATATGTTGGGATATGGAGCGGGAAAGTCAGTTCATCGGGCAGTCGAGTGCCTTTCTCGACGCTGTCGAGCGCGCCAGCCGAGCCGCGCCAATGCAGCGCCCGGTGTTGATCATCGGAGAGCGGGGTACAGGCAAGGAACTGATCGCCGAACGCCTGCATCGCCTGTCCTCGCGCTGGGACGAGCCGCTCGTCACCATGAACTGCGCTGCTCTGCCGGAAACGCTGATTGAGGCGGAACTCTTCGGGCATGAGGCAGGCGCCTTTACGGGGGCTACCAGAGCGCGCGCCGGCAGGTTCGAGGAAGCCGACAAAGGCACGCTGTTTCTCGACGAATTGGGCACCTTGTCGATGGGTGCGCAGGAGCGGCTGCTGCGGGCGGTCGAATATGGAGAAGTGACGAGGATCGGTTCGTCGCGGCCGATGCGCGTCAACGTCCGGATCGTGGCCGCCACGAACGAAGATCTCCCAGCCAAAGCAGAGCGAGGCGAATTTCGGGCCGACCTGCTCGACCGGTTGAGCTTCGAGGTCATTACCTTGCCGCCGCTGCGGGTGCGCGAGGGTGATGTCGAAGTGCTGTCCGATTATTTCGGGCGACGGATGGCGGCGGAGCTGGGGTGGGAGCGCTGGCCAGGATTTGCACCCCATGTCGCCACCGAACTGACGCAATATCCCTGGCCCGGCAATGTGCGCGAGCTTCGTAACGCCGTCGAGCGTGCGGTCTATCGCTGGGACGATTGGTCTCAGCCCGTCGGGCACATCCAGTTCGATCCTTTCGAAAGTCCGTGGAAGCCCGCGAGCGCGCCTGCGGCATCGGCACCGCCCGCCGCCACAGCGGCCAAGCCGGCGCCGATGGCCGATTTCGAAAGCATCGCCGATCTGCGTAGCGCGGTCGATGCGCATGAGCGCGCCATTCTGGTCCACGCTCTGGGGAAGCACCGCTGGAACCAGCGTCACACGGCCAAGGCGCTGGGCCTCACTTATGACCAGCTGCGCCATTGCATTCGCAAGCATAGCCTGGCCGACGTCGGCGAGCAGGCTGCGTAGTTTTCCCTAGGCTGGCTCTTGGTTGGGCTTAATATTGATTAGCCATACCGCGGCCATGGCTTCGCTTCCTCACGCCGCCGATGCTGCCGCCCCCATCTACCGCGGCCAGCGCGACTTTTCCCGCGCACGTTTGAACGTGCCGGCGCGCATCGTCACTTTCAACGGAACCAGCGACTGCGTGCTTATCGACATGTCGTGTACCGGCGCAAAGATCGCTGCCGACGATTGCCCGCGCGTCGGCTCGATGGTGATCATCGAGGGGCTGCCGATGGAATTGTTCGGCACGATTCGCTGGGCGCGCCGGGGGCTGTTCGGCTTCGAATTCGATGCGGCGATGACCCAGGAAGACGTCATTGCCATGCGTCATTATGCCGATGGCGAGGCGGCGCGTCAGAAGGAAGCGCAGATAACCTATGCGCGCAACTGGGTGCAGGGCATTCGCCATACTGCCTATTAACGGCGGGCGTTAAACCCCGTTGCATTGTGCGGCGGCTGCGCCTATCTGCGCATCCATCCCGACATCGTCGCGACTTTGGAGGGCTGGCGCCGCAAGGGGCCGGCACCGAACGCCATTGCCGCAACACCGATGTCGCAAGCAGTCTGTATCCGGAGACCGAGTGGCCGATATCGCCCGCCTGACCGAAGTGATCGAACCCGAAGCCCGCGCGCTCGGGCTCGATCTGGTGCGGGTGAAGATGATGCCGTCCGAAGCGGGCGATGGCGGCGAGGCGCTGCAGGTGATGGCGGAGGATCCGGCCACGGGCCAGCTCGTCATCGACCAATGCGCCGCGCTCAGCCGCCGCATCTCCGACCGGCTCGACGCGCTGGAGGAGGAAGGGACGGTGCTGATCGAGGGCGCCTATCACCTCGAGGTTTCGAGCCCCGGCATCGACCGCCCGCTCACTCGCCCCAAGGATTTCGCCAACTGGGCGGGCCATGAGGCTAAAATCGCCATGGGCAAGGGCTGGGACGGCCAGCGCAATCTGCGTGGCGAACTCAAGGGCATTTCCGCCGACGAAGTAACGATAATTGACCGCAAGGCTGGTCAACTTACTGTTTCAATTGAACAAATTCACTCGGCGCAGCTCGTCCTCACGGACGCGCTGATCGCCGCCACCCGCCCCCTCGACACCACCGGCGCGGATGTATTTCATGAACTTGCAGAAGAAGAGGCAGACGACTGATGGCTACCGCCATTTCCGCGAACAAGGCTGAACTCCTCGCGATCGCCAATTCGGTCGCCAGCGAGAAGATGATCGATAAAGCGATCGTCATCGAAGCGATGGAAGAGGCGATCCAGAAGGCCGCCCGCGCTCGCTACGGCGCGGAAAACGACATCCGCGCCAAGCTCGATCCGCAGAGCGGCGACCTGCGCCTGTGGCGCGTGGTCGAGGTGGTCGAAGAGGTCGAGGACTATTTCAAGCAGGTCGATCTCAAGGCCGCGCAGAAGCTTCAGGCCGACGCGAAGATCGGCGACTTCATCGTCGATCCGCTGCCGCCGGTCGATCTCGGCCGCATTGATGCGCAGAGCGCCAAGCAAGTCATCTTTCAGAAGGTCCGCGACGCCGAGCGCGAGCGCCAGTTCGAAGAGTTCAAGGACCGCGCCGGCGAGATCATTACGGGCGTCATCAAGTCGGTCGAGTTCGGCCATGTGATCGTCAATCTCGGCCGCGCTGAGGGCGTGATCCGCCGCGACCAGCAAATCCCGCGCGAAGCCGCCCGCGTCGGCGAGCGCGTCCGCGCGCTGATCACCAAGGTCGAGCGCAACAACCGCGGCCCGCAGATTTTCCTCAGCCGCGCCCATCCCGAATTCATGAAGAAGCTGTTCGCGCAGGAAGTGCCCGAAATCTACGACGGCATCATCGAGATCAAGGCCGCAGCCCGCGATCCGGGCAGCCGCGCCAAGATCGGGGTGATCAGTCGCGATTCCAGCATCGATCCCGTCGGCGCCTGCGTCGGCATGAAGGGCAGCCGCGTCCAGGCGGTGGTGCAGGAATTGCAGGGCGAAAAGATCGACATCATTCCCTGGAGCGAGGATCAGGCGACTTTCATCGTCAATGCGCTCCAGCCCGCTACGGTCAGCCGCGTGGTGCTCGACGAGGAAGACGGCCGCATCGAGGTCGTGGTGCCGGACGACCAGCTCAGCCTCGCCATCGGCCGCCGGGGCCAGAACGTGCGCCTCGCCAGCCAACTCACCGGCAATCAGATCGACATCATGACCGAGGAGGAATCGAGCTCAAAGCGACAGAAGGAATTTGCCGAGCGCTCGAAGATGTTCGAAGAGGAACTCGACGTCGATGAGACGCTGAGCCAACTGCTGGTGGCTGAGGGCTTCGCCGAATTGGAAGAAGTCGGCTATGTCGATCTTGAAGAGCTCGCGAGCATCGAAGGCTTCGATCAGGAACTTGCCGAAGAGCTGCAGAGCCGGGCGCTCGAAGCAATCGAACGTCGCGAGGCCGCGTATCGCGAGGAGCGGAGTGCGCTCGGCGTCGAGGATGCGCTGGCCGAGCTGCCGCATCTCAACGAGGCTATGCTGGTGACCCTCGGCAAGGCGGGCATCAAGACGCTCGACGACCTCGCCGATCTCGCCACCGATGAGTTGATCGCAAAGAAGCGAGAAGCACCGCGGCGTCGCCAGAGCCCCGCGGAGGGTCCGCCGCTACGCAAGGATCGGGAGCGTGCCCGCCCCGAGGACAAGGGCGGCGTACTGGGCGAATACGGCCTGACCGAAGAGCAGGGTAACGAAATCATCATGGCCGCCCGCGCACACTGGTTCGAGGACGAAGAGTCCGAAACGAAGGAGGCCGCGCATGCGGACTCCGAGCAATGAGCGCCTGACGCCCGACATTGCTGAGGCTCCGCAGGCTCGCGCTTCCGAGCCGGAGCGGCGCTGTGTTCTCACAGGTGAGCACGGGGGGCGCGCCGCGCTGGTGCGGCTCGCTATTTCGCCAGACGGCCTCGTGTTGCCGGACGCCCACGCCAAGGCGCCCGGGCGCGGCGCCTGGATCGGTGTGACGGCCGCTGAACTCGACAATGCGCTCGCCAAAGGCAAGCTCAAGGGGGCGCTCGCTCGCGCTTTCAAAACCGTCGCGCTCGATATCCCCGCCGATTTGCCCTCCCAGGTCGAAGGTGCGCTTCGCCGCGCGCTGGCCGAGCGACTCGGATTGGAAATGCGCTCCGGAACGCTCATATTAGGCACCCAGCGCATCGCCGAAACCGCCCGCGCTGGCGGCGTGGCACTGTTGCTGCATGCCAGCGACGCCAGTGAAGACGGCCGCAAAAAGCTCGATCAAGCTTGGCGTGTCGGCAATGATAGAGAAGGCACAGGCGACCGGGGCACAATCTTGCCACTGGACCGCGCGTCCCTGTCTGTGGCACTGGGCCGCGACAATGTCGTCCACCTGGCGCTGGGCGATTCCAAGGCTGCCGAACGGGTGCGCATCCCGCTCCTGCGCCTGCTGCATTTCCTGGGGGCTGAGCAAGGGCCCACTGAAGCCGATACGATGGACGAGCGTGCGCCGCTCCGTCCGAATGACGAGATTTGAAGGAACTTTAGGTTAAATGAGCGACACCACCGACACTCCGCGCGAACGCAAGCCGCTTGGGCTCAAGCGCTCGATCGACGCGGGCGAGGTCAAGCAGACCTTCAGCCATGGCCGTACCAACAAGGTCGTGGTCGAAGTAAAGCGTCGCCGCGTGTTGGGCAAGCCTGGCGAGGCAGCCCCGCCGCCCCCTCCGCCTCCGCCTCCGCCTCCGCCCCCTGCGCCGCCGCCGCCCGCGGTTGAGGCGCGCAAGCCTGTTTCCCGTGCGCCTGTCGGCGAAACGCCGCAGGAGCGTGTCGCGCGCATGCAGCGTGAAGCAGAGGACGAGCGGATGCGTCTGGCCGAGGAAGCCCGCAAGCGCGAGGAGGAGCAGGCTCGTTCCAACGCCGAAGACGCGAAGCGCCGCGCGGAAGACAATCGGAAGGCGGAGGCCGAGGCCGAGATCGCGCGTGCCGCGGAGCAAGTGGTCGCGCAGCCTGAGGGAGTCGCCGAGGCTGAGTCGGTCGGTTCAGAGCCGGCGGCTGAGGGCACTCCGGCACCCGCCCCACGGCGATTTACGCCCATAGCCCGCCCCGAGGTCAAGAAACCCGAACCGAAAAAGAAAGAAGACAAGCGTCCAACGGCGGAGCGCACTACCGACCGCGGGAGCGGCGGCGATCGTCGCTCGGGGAAGCTAACCGTCACCCGCGCATTGAATGAGGATGAAGGGCGTCGGGCCCGCAGCCTCGCAGCGCTCAAGCGTGCCCGTGAGAAAGAGCGTCGCTTGCATGGCGGCGGCGCCGCCAAGCCGCGCGAGAAGCAGGTACGCGATGTGGTCGTTCCCGAAGCGATTACGGTTCAGGAGCTTGCGAATCGCATGGCTGAGAAGGGCGCCGACCTGGTGAAGGCGCTTTTCAACATGGGCATGATGGTCACGGTCAATCAAACCATCGACCAAGACACTGCCGAACTGCTGGTCGAGGAGTTCGGCCACAACATCACCCGCGTTTCCGAGAGTGATGTCGACATCGACACGACCGTCGATCACGACCCCGAAGAAACCCTAAAAGCCCGTCCGCCGGTGGTCACCATCATGGGCCACGTTGACCACGGCAAGACCAGCCTGCTCGACGCGCTTCGCGGCACCAATGTGGTGAAAGGCGAGGCTGGCGGTATCACCCAGCACATCGGCAGCTATCAGGTGAAAACCAAGGACGGTCAGAAGATTACCTTCCTCGATACTCCGGGCCACGCGGCGTTTACGGAGATGCGGGCGCGCGGCGCCAACGTCACCGATATCGTCGTTTTGGTCGTAGCCGCCGATGATGGGATCATGCCGCAGACGATTGAGGCCATTAACCACACGAAAGCGGCCGGCGTGCCGATGATTGTGGCCATCAACAAGGTCGACAAGGATGATGCCAATCCGCAACGCGTTCGGGAGCGTCTGCTCGAGCACGAGGTCATCGTCGAAGACATGGGTGGCGAAACGCAGGACGTTGAGATTTCGGCGCTCAAGCGCACGGGCCTCGATGATCTGCTCGAGAAGATTGCGCTCCAGGCGGAACTGATGGAGTTGCGCGCCAACCCCGACCGCGATGCCGAAGCCACCGTGATCGAAGCGCAGCTCGACAAGGGCCGCGGCCCGGTGGCGACCGTGTTGATCACGCGTGGGACGCTTAAGCGCGGCGATACTTTCGTGGTCGGCACTGAAAGCGGTCGTGTTCGCGCAATCGTGGATGATCAGGGCAAGCAGATCAAGGAAGCCGGTCCGTCGATGCCTGTGGAGGTCTTGGGCCTAGGGGGCGTGCCCGGCGCCGGTGAAACGCTTACGGTGGTGGAGAACGAGCAGCGTGCCCGCGAGGTCGCCCAGTATCGCCAAGAGAAGGCCACCGAGAAGCGCACTGCGCTGGCACCTACCAATTTCGATACCATGTTCGCCGGTTTGAAATCGAATGTGGTCGAATATCCAGTAGTGGTGAAGGCCGACGTCCAAGGCTCAGTCGAAGCGATCGTCACCGCGCTCCACAATCTATCCAATGATGAGATCAAAGTGCGCGTACTGCATGCAGGCGTAGGCGCGATCACTGAAAGCGACGTCGGCCTGGCGGCGGCGTCGAATGCGCCAATCATTGGCTTTAACGTCCGCCCCAATGCCAAAGCGCGGGACTTGGTGAAGCGCGATAACGTCGAAATGAAGTATTTCGACGTTATCTATCATCTGACCGAGGAGATCAGCCGTGAGATGGCTGGCGTGCTCGGCCCGCTCAAGATCGAGAACGTGCTCGGCCGGGCAGAGGTCAAACAGGTCTTCCCTGCCGGAAAGCGTGACAAGGCGGCTGGCTTGCTGGTTCTGGAAGGCGTCATCCGCAAAGGCCTGCATGCTCGGCTCACACGGGACGACGTCATTGTTTCGGCAACGACGATCGCTTCGCTGCGCCGCTTCAAGGATGATGTCGACGAAGTTCGGGCCGGTCTCGAGTGCGGTGTCGTCTTGGCCGACACCAATGACATCAAGCCTGGCGATAACCTTGAAGTCTTTGAAGTGGAGGAGCGCGAGCGCACACTCTAGCGCCGTACAAGAAATGGGGCGCCGTGGGGCGCCCCATCTTTGGAAGGGTAACCCCACCGCGGCATCTGGAGGGAAGGGGAAGGGTCAGACAGGACCGCGGCGGAGTTGTTATCCTGTCAATACACGAAAGCGGATGAAAGCTCCGTCGCGAATTGTCGCAAGTTGTCGTAAGGTCCCATGGCGCGTCATTTCTCTACTCCCGACACCCAATCGGTACGTGTGCTCAAGGTGGGCGAAAGAGTGCGCCACATCCTGTCCGAATTGCTGACCAGAGGCGAGGCGCATGACGAAGTCCTGACTGCGCATTCGGTATCTGTGACCGAGGTGCGCATGACGCCGGACCTTCGGCATGCTAAAGCTTTTGTGAAACCCCTGTTAGGCGAGGACGAAGCCTCAGTGCTTAAAGCCCTGCGCAGCAACACGGCGTTCTTTCAGCGCGAAGTTGCCAAGCGGCTCGGACTGAAGTTCGCGCCAAAGCTAAACTTCCAAGCCGACGAGAGCTTCGACGAAGCCGACCGCATCGAGCGTTTGCTCAACGACCCCAAGGTCGCTCGCGATCTGGAGGATTAGGCCGGCACCATCACGGCCCGGATTGTGATCGTAACCTTTCGGCCAACGATTAGCGGGTAGGCCGTCATCCCGAAGTCGCGCCTGTCGATGGTGGTGTCCCCGTTTATCGCGAGTGGGCGGGTCCTGCCGGCGCGCTGCGGAGGGTCATCGAAGCGGACCCGGAGGACAGCGGGCCGCGTGATGCCGCGGGCTGTGAGTTGCCCGGGCACCCGGGCGACCGTTTCGCTCACCATCTGCAGCCGGCTGCCACGGAAGAGGATGACCGGATAATTCGCGACATCGAAGAATCTCGGTCCTTTAAGTCGGCCGAGGGTGACGGCGTCCGGGGCTGTAAGGGCCGCGGCGTCCAGCTTAACCGTGAGGTCGATATTCTCGGGCTTGCTGCGGTCCAGCGTTATCCCGCCACTAACTGCGGGAAAACGCGCGGTCTTGCTCGCAAGCCCAAAGAACGCCACCCGCGCAAAAACGATGCTTTGTTCACCAACAATCTCGTAATACTGCGCTGGTGCCGCTCCTAAGAGCAGCGCTGCGGGCAGGATGCGAAGGTACCGCATCGTTTGACTCCATTGAACGGGGGAACAGGCTGGGCGCAGCGTTGCCACTGGTCAATCGAAAGCTAGACTACCGCCATGATCGAGGCTCTCCGTACTCCCGACGAACGTTTCGCCAATCTGCCATCCTTCTCATTCGCGCCGCACTACCGCGACGATCTTGAAGGATACGAAGGCTTGCGAATCCACTACGTGGACGAACCTGGCATGACGGGCGGCGCAGAATCCGGAAACACGTTCCTTTGCCTGCACGGACAACCGAGTTGGGCCTATCTTTACCGCAAGATGATCCCAGTGTTCGTCAGTTCCGGGGGAAGGGTCATCGCACCTGATCTGCTGGGTTTCGGGCGCAGCGACAAGCCCATCGACGAGTCGACTTACACTTTTGGCTTCCACCGCGGCATGCTGATCAGCTTCATCAGGGCGCTCGATCTCCGCAACGTGACGTTGGTCTGCCAGGACTGGGGCGGCATCTTAGGGCTGACGCTGGTGCCCGAGCTCGCCGACCGCTTTTCCCGACTGATCGTGATGAACACCGCGATCCCGGCGGGCGAGGGCGCCGGACCGGGCTTTGAGGCGTGGAAGGCATTCAATCGCAGCCAGCACGACCTGGATATCGCTGCTCTCTTTAAGCGTTCCGACGCATCGATCAACGACGACGAGGCTCAAGCATACGCTGCCCCCTTTCCCGATGCGCGCTATAAGGCGGGTGTTCGGCGTTTCCCGGAGCTAGTCATGACCTCCCCCGAAATGGAAGGGGTGGCGGAAGCAAAGCGCGCTCGGCAATTCTGGGCCGAAGAGTGGTCTGGCCAATCCTTCATGGCCATCGGGATGAAAGACCCCGTTCTAGGACCGCCGGCAATGCGTGGATTGCGCAAGCTGATCCGCGGTTGTCCCGAGCCGATGGAAATCGCAGAGGGCGGACATTTTGTGCAGGAGCACGGTGAGCCTATCGCTCGCGCCGCGCTGGCGCACTTTGCGACATGGCGCTGATGGCGAAGCTGTATTTCTATTATGCCAGCATGAATGCCGGCAAATCGACCAACCTCCTTCAAGCAGCCTTCAATTACCGCGAACGGGGGATGGACACCCTGCTTTGGACTGCGGCGCTGGATACGCGCTCGGAAGGTATGGTCCGCAGCCGTATCGGGCTGGAGGCCGAGGCGAACCGCTACACCCCCGGAACCGATCTGTGGCGCGAAACGCTGGCACGACGCGGCGAAGCCAAGCTTGCGTGCGTGCTGATCGATGAGGCGCAGTTCCTGACGGCCAAACAGGCTTGGCAATGCGCGCGATTGGCGGATGAGGCCAATATCCCGGTGCTTTGTTATGGGCTGCGCACTGATTTCCGCGGCGATCTGTTTCCAGGGTCTGCAGTTTTGCTTGGGATCGCCGATGCGCTCGTCGAGCTCAAGGGCGTGTGTCATTGTGGGCGCAAAGCCACGATGAATATGCGGGTCAACGCGGCCGGGGAGGCGGTCAAAGCAGGCGCACAAACTGAAGTCGGTGGTAATGAGCGCTATGTCGCGCTGTGCCGCCGCCACTTTAGCGAGGCGCTTGGCCACACTACGTCCCAGCGATGACCGAATCGCTCCAGCTGAAGCTCATCCTCCTGGCCTCTCTCGTCGCGACTGGCTTCGACAAGGTAGTGCACGACTGGGCTGCGCAAGCACTGGCTAATCTCTACGATGGTTGAGCAGTCGCAGCCGCATGGCTGGCTGATTCTCGACAAGCCGCCAGGCCTCGGCTCGACACAGGCGGTGGGCGCGGTGAAGCGCAAGTTGCGCGAGGCCGGCTACGGCAAGGTCAAGGTCGGTCACGGCGGCACGCTCGACCCGCTGGCCGAAGGTGTGCTGCCGATCGCGCTCGGCGAAGCGACCAAGCTTGCCGGGCGCATGCTCGATGCGAACAAGGTCTATGATTTCACGATCGCCTTTGGCGAAGAAACCGACACGCTCGACACAGAGGGCGAAGTGGTTGAGGTGTCGGACCACCGGCCGGCCCGCACCTCGATCGAGGCGGTCCTGTCACGGTTCAGCGGCCGGATCGACCAGATGCCGCCCATTTTTTCGGCGCTTAAAGTTGACGGGCGGCGAGCATACGATCTGGCCCGCGATGGCATTTCGGTTAAACTCACCGCAAGGAGCGTGACAATCCATGCGTTGGAGTTGCGGGCGGGGGTTTCATCGGAAAGCGTGACGCTGCGGGCTCATGTTTCCAAAGGCACTTACATCCGCTCTCTGGCACGAGATATGGCTAGAGCGCTGGGCACAGTGGGCCACGTGACTTATCTGCGCCGGGTCAAGTCGGGTCCGTTCCATCAGGGTCAGGCGATTTCGCTGGACAAGATCAACGAAATCGGCAAGGGCGCGCGCCTTCAAGACTATCTCTTGCCGCTGGAGGCGGGGCTGGACGACATCCCGGCTCTCGCACTCGATCCGACAAGCGCGCAGGCGGTCCGCCAGGGCCGTGAATTGTCGGGATTGCCCTTAGCTGATGGGCTCCATTTCGCGAAGCTGGGCGATGTGCCCATTGCGTTGATGGAAGTCGCAGGCGGGACGGCGAAGGTCGTTCGGGGCTTCAATCTCATTTGATGTCGCGGAGTAGAGCATGACTGTTACCGCCGAGAAAAAGGCCGAGATCATTAAAGATAACGCCCGCGAGAAGGGCGATACCGGTTCGCCGGAAGTGCAGGTCGCGATCCTCACCGAGCGTATCCGCAACCTCACCGAGCACTTCAAGGGCCACCACAAGGACAACCACTCGCGCCGCGGCCTGCTGATGATGGTCAACAAGCGCCGCACCCTGCTCGCCTATCTCAAGAAGAAGGACGTCGAGCGGTACAATGCGCTGATCCAGAAGCTCGGGCTTCGGAAATAAGAGTTTCGGGGAAGGCGGCCCAGAGGCCGCCTTTTCTCTATCTGGCGCGCTTCGCAATTCGGCAGGCGGCCAATCTGGGGGCCATGAGCGCCCCGCACCGGACCGGGACGGCTCACCCGGAACTGCAGGCCCCGCGAAGCAATATGGCTCGCGGGTCAGAAGGAAAACCAGATGTTCGATACCAAAAAAGTAGAACTGGAGTGGGGCGGAAAGACCCTCACTCTGGAGACCGGCCGCGTGGCCCGTCAGGCCGACGGCGCCGTACTGGCGACCCTCGGCGAAACAGTGGTGCTGTGCGCCGTGACGGCCGCGCGCAGCGTGAAGGAGGGGCAAGATTTCTTCCCCTTGACCGTTCACTATCAGGAAAAATTCTCGTCGGCCGGCCGTATCCCAGGTGGCTTCTTCAAGCGCGAACGCGGGGCAACCGAGAAGGAAACGCTTACCAGCCGCCTCATCGATCGGCCGTGCCGGCCGTTGTTTCCGGAGGGGTTTTATAACGAGATCAACGTCATTGCGCAGGTGTTCAGCTATGATGGCGAGAACGAGCCTGACGTTCTGGCGATGATCGCGGCCTCGGCGGCGCTGACCATTTCGGGCGTGCCCTTCATGGGCCCCATCGGCGCCTGCCGCGTCGGCTTCGTAAACGGCGAATACATACTCAATCCGAAGCAAACCGCCGCGCTCACGGGCGATGGCCGCCTCGATCTGATCGTCGCCGCGACGCAGGACGCGGTTATGATGGTCGAATCGGAAGCCAAGGAGCTGACCGAGGAGGAAATGCTCGGCGCCGTCATGTTCGCGCATGACGAATGCCGCAAGGTCGTCGGCGCGATCGTCGAGCTGGCCGAGCAGGCCGCCAAGGAGCCCTGGGCGCTGGCCCCGGTCAGCGACAAGTCCGGCACGCTCGAAGAGTTGCGCGGCCTCATCGGCGAGGACCTCGCCGCCGCCTACCGCACCACCAACAAGGCCGAGCGCCAGAACGCGGTTAACGCCGCGCGCGAAAAGGCCCGCGCTCACTACGAGAGCCTCGACCACGACGATCCGGCCGAATATCTCGGCAAGCTCAAGCTGGTGAAGAAGCTCGAAAGCGACATCGTGCGCAAGTCGATCCTCAAGGACGGCACCCGCATCGATGGCCGCAAGGTGGACCAGGTCCGCCCGATCGAGGCGATGGTCGGCTTCCTGCCGCGCACGCACGGCTCGGCGCTGTTCACCCGCGGCGAGACGCAGGCGATCTGCTCGACCACGCTGGGCACCAAGGATGCCGAGCAGATGATCGACGGGCTCGAAGGCCTCTCCTACGAGCGCTTCATGCTGCACTACAACTTCCCGCCCTATTCGGTCGGTGAAGTGGGCCGTTTCGGTGCGCCCTCGCGGCGTGACACCGGCCACGGCAAGCTTGCCTGGCGCGCGCTCAAGGCCGTGCTGCCCAGCCACGAGGACTTCCCCTACACCATCCGCGTCCTCTCCGACATCACCGAGTCCAACGGCTCGAGCTCGATGGCGACGGTCTGCGGCGGCTGCCTTAGCATGATGGACGCGGGGGTTCCGATCACGCGCCCCGTCAGCGGCATCGCCATGGGCCTGATCCTGGAAGGCGAGGAGTTCACCGTCCTTTCCGACATCCTGGGCGACGAGGACCACCTCGGCGACATGGACTTCAAGGTCGCGGGCACCGAAGCGGGCATCACCTCGCTCCAGATGGACATCAAGGTCGCCGGCATCACGCAGGAGATCATGACCAAGGCGCTGGAGCAGGCGAAAGCCGGCATGACCCACATCCGTGGCGAAATGCAGAAGGCACTCGGCTCGGCCCGTACCGAAGTCAGCCGCCATGCCCCGCGCATCGAGACGATTCAGATCGACAAGTCGAAGATCCGCGACGTCATCGGCACCGGCGGCAAGGTGATCCGCGAGATCGTGGCCGAGACCGGCGCCAAGGTCGACATCGACGACGAGGGCGTGATCAAGATCAGCTCGTCCGACATGGATCAGATCGAAGCCGCCAAGAAGTGGATCCTCGGCATTGTCGAGGAAGCCGAGGTCGGCAAGATCTACACCGGCAAGGTGGTCAACATCGTCGATTTCGGCGCCTTCGTGAACTTCATGGGCGGCAAGGACGGCCTCGTCCACGTGTCCGAAATGAAGAACGAGCGGGTCGAAAAGCCGACCGATGTCGTTTCCGAAGGCATGGAAGTGAAGGTCAAGGTCCTCGAGATCGACCCGCGCGGCAAGGTCCGCCTGTCGATGCGCGTCGTCGACCAGGAGACCGGCGAGGAGCTGGAGGACACCCGTCCCCCACGCGAGCCGCGTGAAGGCGGCCGGGGCGGGCGCGACGGCGACCGCCGTGGCCCGCGCTCGGGCGGCGGTGATCGCGGCCGTGGCGGCGATCGCGATCGTGGCCCCCGTCGTGAGGGTGGAGATCGCGGCGACCGCGGGCCTCGGGGTGACCGGGGCCGCGACCGCGACGACCGCCCGCGCGAAGGCGGAAACGAGGGCGGGGCGCACATCCCCGACTTCCTCAAGGACTAAACACCCCATCGCTGACAGACACGCGGGGCTGCGGGCGGAATGTCCGCAGCCCTTGTCTTTGCGGGCAGGTGTGCCACTGAGTTGCTAGTGCTAACGGGCTGTTACGGGGGGTACATTGCTTGCTGGTGCCATCACACCGCTTTGGGGAGCGAAGGTGCTCGAGAGGCTGCCACTGGCGGCCTCGCGCCCTTGGGTCGGCTATGCGGCGGCCAGCGCCCTAACATTGTTCTCCTGGTGGTTGCGGCACCAGATCGGCGACGGCTTGCCGACCGGCTTTCCCTACCTCACCTTTTTCCCCGCCGTCATCCTGTCGGCGTTTCTGTTCGGATGGCGCGCAGGCACATTATCGGCGGTCTCTTCCGGATTGGCCGCCTGGTACTTCTTCATCCCGCCGATTCACAGTTTTGAGCTGACAGTCGCATCTTCGGTTGCACTGGGCTTCTTCGTTTTCATCGTGACGGTCGATATCGCGCTGGTGCATTGGATGCAGCGAGCCAATGCCGAGCTGTGCGAGGAGCGGCAGCGCAGTCTTGCCCTCGCCAGCAACCGCGAGCTGCTTTTCCAGGAACTTCAGCATCGCGTCGGCAACAATCTCCAGATGGTGGGGGGGCTCCTTGCGATGCAAAAGCGTCGCCTAACCGATGTGACCGCACGGCACGCACTGGACGAAGCCGCCCGCCGGTTGGGCGTGATCGGGCGGTTACAGCGCCAGCTTTACGATCCGGCGGGCAAGCAGCTTAGCCTGGCGCCCTATATCGATACCATTTGCCGCGATGTGATCGAGGCATCCGGCCGCGATACTGTCGGTTATAGCTTCACCGCCAGCAGCGATGCGACGCTGACGCCGGAGATGGCGATCCCAACCGCGCTGGTCGTCGCGGAGGCGCTGAATAACGCTCTGGAGCATGGGTTCGGCCCGGAGGGGAGCGGGTCGGTGGCGGTTAGCGTGGAGCCAACGTCAAGCGCAGTGGTGGTGGACATACTCGACGATGGCCGAGGCCTGCCCAGCGGGTTTGATATTAGACTACCGATAGCCTGGGTCTTAAAATCGCACGCACTCTGGCGCAGTCCGTTGGCGGCGAATTCACTCTGGCTGCCGCGCCCTCTGGCCGCGGCACGCTGGCCCGGTTCGAGATTGGTGGCACACCGGCGCACGTGCGAATTGCGCCCATAGTCGCCTGAGACCCCGCCCGCGCTGGGGATCGGTAGCAAGAGGCCGCGGGGAGCGATCCCCGCGCCATTTTCGTGGTCGCATGCCGACTGTGAAAATTCGCTGGTGGGGCAGACCGGGGGCGGACCCTTTTTGCCGCTCCGACCGTGAACCTGCGACTGCCAACGGTACTGCGCCTGCTACTCAGGGCGTTGTTCGCTCACCCTGCCACTTAACCGGGATCCGCAAGTAGCTCACTCCATTCGCCTCCGCGCGGTCGAACCGGCCGGCCCGGATATTAACCTGGATCGATGGCAGCAAAAGCTTCGGCACCGAAAGGGTCGCATCCCGCGCCTCGCGCATGGCCACGAAGTCGTCCTCGGTTACCCCGTCGGCGATATGCACGCTGGACCGGCGCTGGTCGCCAACCGTGGTTTCCCAACGATAGTCGGGGCGACCGGGCGCCTTGTAATCGTGACAGAGAAACAGCCGGGTTTCGTCCGGTAGCGCGAGCAGGCGGCGAATAGAGCGAAACAGCGTCCGTGCGTCACCCCCGGGGAAGTCTGCGCGCGCGGTGCCGTAATCCGGCATGAAGAGCGTATCGCCGACGAATGCTGCATCTCCGATCACATAGGCGACATCGGCGGGGGTGTGTCCGGGAACGTGCAGCACTTCGACCATCAGCTCACCGAGTGCGATCCGATCGCCATCTTCGAACAGGCGGTCGAAATCGGAGCCATCGGTCTTAAGGTCGTCGAGGGCGAACACGGGACGGAAGATGCGCTGCACATCGCGGATGTGCGCGCCGATCCCGATCCACGCCCCGGTCTGTGCCTTGATGAAGGGCGCGGCGGACAGGTGATCGGCGTGGGCGTGTGTTTCCAGCACCATGTCCACCCGCCATCCCCCGTTCCGCGCAAACGCCAGGATGCGCTCGACCGAGCGCGTGTCAGCGACACCACTGGAAATATCAAAATCGAGCACGGGATCGATAACCGCAGCCGCCCGTGTCGCGGGATCGCCCACGAGGTAGCTGACGGTATTGGTGGGCTCGTCGAAAAAGGCTTCGATGAAGGGCTTGGCCATGACGGTTCTCCAATAGGTCTTGACTATATATTAGTGATAACTAAAGTAGCAAGAGCTAAAGGAAGTGTGACGATGTTAACACCAGACATGGATATCGCCTCTTTCGAGGCCAAGGCCGGGGAAGTCGCCGATACCCTGAAGGCGATCGGCAACGCACGCCGTCTGATGGTATTGTGCAAGCTGGTGGAACGATGTGAAGTGACTGTCGGCGATCTCGCCCACGAAGTCGGGCTGTCGCCGTCCGCCGGCTCCCAACACCTTGCCAAGATGCGCGACGAGGGCCTCGTCGCCTTCCGGCGTGATGGTCAAACGCTTTGGTACCGCATCGCCGATGCCCGCGTCGAGGCGCTGCTCGCCACACTCTATCAACTTTATTGCAAGGACTGACATCATGGCAATCAAGACATTGTCGCCCGCCGAGACGCGCGCGACACTCGACACCGGCGCGCTGCTGGTCGACATCCGCGATGCCGACGAGCACGCCCGCCAGCGCATACCCGGTGCGGTGAATCTCCCGCTCGACCGCATCGGTGACCTGTGCGCCGATGGCCGGCCGGTCGTGTTCCATTGCCGCTCGGGAATGCGGACCGCAGCCAACGCCGATCGGCTCGTAGCCGCCGCCGGCTCGGTTCCGGCTTTTGTTCTCGCGGGCGGGATCGACGCCTGGCGGCGCGACGGGCACGCGATTACTAACGATCGCGGCCGTCCTATGGAGATGATGCGGCAGGTCCAGATCACCGCCGGGCTTTTGGTGCTCACAGGCGTGGTGCTCGGCTTTGTGTTGACGCCTGCCTTCTTCGGACTGTCCGCCTTCGCCGGTGCCGGGCTGATCTTTGCCGGGGCTACCGGGTGGTGCGGCATGGCAACGCTGCTCCGCGCCATGCCGTGGAATCGCCGTTTGGCGGTCTGAGGCAGTCGTGGATACCGTTTCCGCCATCGCCGCCCTGCTGTCGGGCGGGCTGATCGGGCTCGTCCTCGGAGTCGTTGGCGGTGGCGGGTCGATCTTGGCCGTTCCCCTGCTCGTTTATGTGGTCGGTATCGGCTCGCCCCATGCGGCGATCGGGACCGCCGCGGTAGCTGTCGCTGCCAATGCGCTGGCGAGCCTGGCTGGACACGCGCGCGGCGGGCGGGTCAAATGGCGCTGCGCCGGCGTGTTCGCGGCATCGGGCGTGATCGGGGCGGCGGTGGGTGCCGAACTTGGCAAGGCCATGGACGGACAGCGGCTGATGGCGTTGTTCGGCATGCTGATGATTGGAGTCGGCGTGTCCATGCTTCGCAAACGCAGGAAGGCCGACGCGCCCGATGTACGATTGACGCGGGAGAGCGCCGCTATTCTGCTGCCCCGGCTGGTGCCGATCGGCCTCGGCGTCGGCCTGGCCGCTGGCTTCTTCGGCATCGGGGGCGGATTTCTGATCGTACCAGGGCTCATCCTCGCGACGGCGATGCCGCTGGTTTACGCGATCGGTACGTCACTGGTTGTGGTCAGTGCCCTCGGCCTCACGACCGCGACGTCCTATGCCTTATCCGGTCTGGTCGACTGGGGCGTAACCGCCTTGCTCATCGCAGGCGGCATTGCCGGGTCGGTTGCGGGCATCCGGCTCGGGCGAGCGCTAGCCAACCGCAAGGGTGCACTGGAAAAGGGCTTCGCGGCAGTGGTGATTGCGGTTGGGGGATATGTTCTGCTGTCTTCGCTGTGACACGAGCCGGAATACAGCGGGACTGGCGCGCGGGGCGCTGAGTGGTCATCGTATTCACTCCCCTTGGTTCTTGACTGGGCTGGCCGACCACCGCGCTGGAGCGGCAAAAACCGTTTTCCTACATGTCTCCGCCTCGCATATCTGAGTCGCCTCTTAACGGGAGGCGATTCGATGGTGGCGAAATTCGGGGCAGCGCGCCCTTCGTCAAGCTCAGGACGAGCGAGTTTATGAGCGCCAAGTTCGGCGCCCGCCGTAGAGAGGCTTTTCTCTTGGCGCTGGCGGCCACGGGCAACCAGACCCTAGCGGCGGAGCGGGCGAAGATCTCGCGATCCTGGGTGAGCTTGCACCGGGCGAGCGATCCGGAATTTCGGCAGGCGATGGATGTGGCCGTGGCGGAGGCGCGGGCCGCGCTCGCCGGGCATGGGGCGCGCAAGCCGCCGACCGGCTGGGGCTTTCTCGATGGCGAGGAGCTGGTGGTGAAGGGCACCGGGGGCTCGGGTGGCGGCAAGCGGGTGCAGATCGCGCGCTCGCGGCTCAGGCAGTGGTCGCCGCGGGTGGAGAAACGCTTCCTCACCGCGCTGAGCGCCACCTGCAACGTCAAGGCGGCCTGTGCGGAGGTGGGGCTGACGCCGGCCTCGGCCTATGCGCACAAGAGGCGCTGGCAGGGCTTTGCCGATCGCTGGAAGCAGGCGCTCGAGGATGGCTATGCCCAGCTCGAAGCCGGGCTGGTGTTCGCGGCGGGCAATTTTCTGTCGGGGGAGGCGGAGGTTGGGCCGATCCGCGATGTCACCATGGCGCATGCGCTAGAGCTGTGGGAGGGGCGCGTGCGGCAGGAGAGGGCGCGCGCCGGGCGGCGGTGGGGGCCGGGCCTGCGCCCGAAAGAGCCCGATATCGAAGCGATCGCCGCGAATTTCGCGCGGATGGCCGAGGTCATCAAGAACCACGACCCTGAGCGGCTGTCCCGCGCGGAGAAGGAATGGGCGAGGCGCCGGGGGTGACGCTTCGGGGCAGCGCGGCTAAGGGCCGGCCATGCTCCCCCGCGAAACCCTTGCCACGGCCGAAATCCCGCGCGGCGGCACGCTGACTCTGGTCAGCCATGGGCGCGATTTCGTGATCATGCTCGGGCGCGACGAGCTGATGGGGACGCGGATGCAGTTCTCCGAAGAGCAGCTCGCGGTGCTGACGCTCGAGCGGGTGAAGGCGACCCGGCCGCGCGTTCTGGTCGGCGGCTATGGCATGGGCTTCACGTTTCGCGCCGCGCTGGCGGGGTTGCCGGCCGGGGGCAGGGTGGTGGTGGCCGAGGTGGTGCCCGAAATCCTCGACTGGGCGAAGGGGCCGCTGGCGCATCTGACCGGGGACACGCTGGCCGATCCGCGCGGAGAGGTGGTGCTCGCCGATGTCGCGGCGCTGATCGATGATGCGGTCGACGGGACCACGCCGCGCTATGACGCGATCCTGCTCGATGTCGACAACGGGCCCGACGGGATCGTGCGCGAGGGCAATGACCGGCTCTATACCCGCACCGGCCTCGCCAAGGCGCGCGAGGCGTTGAATGGTGGCGGCGTGCTGGCGGTATGGTCGGCAGCGCCGGACCCCAAATTCTCCCGCCGGCTCAAGGACGCGGGGTTCGATGTCGACGAACGCACCGTGCGTGCCCGCCCGGGCAACAAGGGGCCGCGGCACACGATCTGGTTCGCGACGCGGAAATAGAGGCGCGCAGCCAGTTCCTTTGCGCGCCGCATGATTTCAGGAACCACAACCTTCACGCGGCGATACCATAGCCGCAAGCCGTTAGAATCTTTCTCATGGGAAATGCTTTGCCCGATTCCCCCGCCGTGCCCGTTCTGCCCGATCTCGATTTTGCCAGAGACGTGCTTGAAAACATGTCGGAAGCGTTCTTCCTGCTGGACGAGCAATTCCGGCTGATCGATGTCAATCAAGCGGCGCTTGCTCTCGACAGGCGGCCGAAAGATCAGCTCGTGGGCCGAACCCTGTGGGAGCTCAACCCGGGCCTGGAAACATCCGAGCTGGGCGAGCTGTTCAAGGATGTGATGCGGGATCGACAGAGCCGCACGCATTCGCATTGCCACGAATGGGAAGATGGGCGCAGCGCCTGGCTGGAATCACGCATCATACGGGTCAAGGCCGGTGTGGCCGTGTTCTTCCGTGACGTATCGGAGGAGCGGTCCGCCCAGCGAATTCTCCATGAAACCAGCCGCAGGCTGGATGCCATCTTGAATAACACCAAGATGGCGGTGTTCCTGATGGATGAGCGGCAGCAGTGCATTTACGCAAACGCCGCTGCGGAGGAGCTGACCGGTTACAGCTTCGATGAATTGACGGGTCGTCCTCTCCACGATGTGGTGCACCACAAGAAGCCCGACGGATCGCACTATCCGCTTGAAGAATGCCCCATCGACCGCGCTTTTCCGGAACGCTCGCAGGTGCAGGGCGAAGAGCTCTTCGTCGCTCGCGATGGCAGCTTCTATCCGGTCGCCTTCACCGCCAGTCCCGTTCTGGATGATGCCGGCGCGCCGGTGGGCACGGTAATCGAAGCGCGCAGCATCGCCGCGGAACGCGCCGAGCAGGTCCGCTTCGACGTGCTCAACCAAACCGGCCAGGCGCTCGCTTCGGAGCTCGACCTCGATCGCATCGTTCAGGTGGTGACCGATGCCGGGGTCCAACTCAGCGGTGCCAAGTTCGGCGCATTTTTCTACAATGCGCCTGAGGAAGCGGGCGACCCGCTGCTGCTCTACGCCCTATCCGGCGCGGAGCGGTCTGATTTTGAGGGGTTTGGCCACCCGCGGGCAACTGAGGTATTCGCGCCGACGTTCAACGGCGAGGGCGTGGTCCGTTCGCACGACATCACACAGGACCCCCGTTATGGAAACAATCCCCCGCATAAGGGGATGCCCGAGGGTCATCTCCCCGTACGCAGCTATCTGGCGGTGCCGGTCGTGTCCCGAAGAGGCGAGGTTATCGGGGGGCTGTTCTACGCCCATCCGGAGCCCGGCGTGTTCGGCGAAGAGAGCGAGCAATTGCTTCTTGGTCTGGCAGGTCAGGCGGCTGTCGCCATCGACAATGCGCGGCTGTTCGAAGCCACGCAACGGGCCAAGAAAAATCTCGAAGAGCGCGTAGAGGCACGGACCAGGGAGCTGGAAACCGCCAACGAAGCCCTCCGACAAGCACAAAAGATGGAGGCGGTTGGTCAGCTAACCGGCGGGATCGCTCACGACTTCAACAATTTACTGGCCGGCATCAGCGGCAGTCTTGAGGTAATTGAGCGCCGTATCGCTCAAGGCCGGACGGAGGGCATCGACCGCTTCATCAGCGGCGCACAGACATCGGCTCAGCGCGCCGCAGCGCTGACACAGCGTCTGCTTGCATTCTCTCGCCGCCAGACGCTCGATCCAAAGCCGACGGACGTAAACCGGCTGGTGTTGGGCATGGAAGATCTGATCCACCGGACGGTTGGCCCCGCCATCAAGGTGGAAGTCGTCGGAGCCGCAGGGCTCTGGCCGACGATTATCGATAAGGCGCAGCTCGAAAGCGCTCTGCTCAACCTGGCGATCAACGCTCGCGACGCGATGCCAGACGGCGGACGGCTGATTATCGAGACCGCCAACAAATGGCTGGACGATCGCGCGGCGCACGAGCGCGATCTGCCACCAGGCCAGTATATTTCCATCTGCGTGACGGACACCGGAACTGGCATTTCCCCCGACATAGCGGACAGGATCTTTGATCCCTTCTTCACAACCAAGCCAATCGGCCAGGGTACCGGGCTGGGCTTATCGATGATCCACGGCTTCGTGCGGCAATCGGGCGGGCAGATCCGCGTTTACAGCGAAGTCGGGACCGGTACGACGATGTGCCTATATCTGCCTCGCTACGTCGGCGAGGCGATGGACGAGGACCATCACATCGGATCGGAGATCGCCGAAATGGGTGCCGGTGAGGCGGTCTTGGTAATCGACGATGAGCCGACCGTCCGCATGTTGATTGTCGATGTCCTCAGCGAGGCGGGTTACATCGCGATCGAGGCCGAGGATGGGCCGTCCGGACTGAAAATGCTGCAGTCCAACCCGCATGTTGCCCTGCTTATCACCGATGTCGGGTTGCCGGGAGGAATGAACGGGCGGCAGGTCGCCGATGCCGCTCGAGAACTGCGGCCCGGCCTCAAGGTGCTGTTCGTTACTGGCTATGCTGAAAATGCTGCCGTCTCTGGCGGGCATTTGGAACCGGGAATGGCTGTGGTTACCAAGCCCTTTGTGATGGCCGAACTGGCGCACAAGATAACGGAGATAATCGAACTCGATACCTGACGGGCTTGGGCGGCTCTGCGCAGGGTGGACACGAATCGCGCAGCCTAAGCTGCGGCCAGACGCATGCGGCCGAGGAAGTCGCGCTTGCCGACTTCGACACCCTTCATGCGCAAGATGTCGTAGGCGGTGGCGGCATGAAAGTAGAAATTGGGCTGGCTGAAGCTGAGGAGAAAATCCTCGGCGGCGAAATCCAAGCGGTAGGCCCGAAATTCGAAACGCATGGGGCGGCCGATGAAATCTTCCATCTCGGCGTCGCTTATGGTCTCAAGCTCGGCCCGCGCCTCACCGACAGCGGCGCGCAGGCGGGCGAAGTCCTCGGGCGGCGGAGCGAGGTCGGGGGCGAAGACGCCCTGGCGCACGCCGTTGAGAGCACCCGCCGAGTGCACGGCGACGCTCTTCACCTGGTAGCTGAAGGGAGCCATGTCATCGTGGATGCGCGCACCGATTGCCTCGGCCGGGCTACAATCATGATCGACGCACCAGGCTTCGGCTTTGTCGATCAGATGATCGCAGGTGCCGAGCATTTGCAAGGCACTGGGGATGAAGGCGGCGTGCAGCGAAATAGGCATCCAAGCTCTCCAGGCAAGTGACGCGGACGATCATAGCGAAGGTCGGCGGCGCGCCAAGCGGGCTGCGCCCGGCAAGCCTAGAGGCTACGCGCGAACCGCTCCTCGATCCCCTCACGCTCCTCCAGCATGAGCGACCGGTCGCGCCCTGCATCCTTGGCGGCATAGAGCGCGCGGTCGGCGCGTTTGATGGCGCTTTCGAGGGTATCATCGGCATGGATCCGCGCCAGCCCGGCACTTGCTGTCACGCGGAAGGGAAGCTGGGAGACATGCTGTCGCACGCCAGGCGCTATGCGTTCGCGCGCTTGCTCCGCCTGCTGACGCCAGTCCTCGCAATACGCGAGCAGAACGAACTCTTCGCCGCCCAGGCGGCCCACGTACAGCTTATCGCCCTTCAAGGCAGCCGCCACGGCAACCAGCACCTCGTCACCCACATCGTGACCGTAGTTATCGTTGATCCGCTTGAAGTGGTCGCAATCGATGACTGCAATGCCGTGGGGAAGCCCGGCTTCCGAATCTGCGAAACGCTGCGCGAGACCGCGCCGGTTGGCGATGCCGGTCAGCGGGTCCATGGTGCTCGCCCAAGTCGCCTCGCGCACATGGGCTACTGCCATGTCGAGCTTCCGGTTCACCAGCATAAAGCCATCGCCGATCCCCGCCGCGGTCACGATGAACTCGAACAGAAACGCGGCCAGCATCGCTTCGGCATAGAAGGGCATGGGCAGTCGCAGGACGAGCTCGAAATAGAGGGCAATAAAGCCTGTTACGAGCGAGGGGCTCCACGCCAACGCCTGATAGCGCGCGCTGCGGCTCCCGAGCCGGAGCGCGGCAATCAGTCCGACCAGCAGCATGGCGATGAGACCAAGCACGATCAGGTTGTGGAACCAGTAGAGGTCGGGCGTCCGCACCAGCAGCGGCGAGACGGCCGCTAGCACCATACCTGCGGGGAACATCGTCCACAAAAAGTGCCGAAGGCTGCGCGCCTTGATGTGCGGCTCGATATAGGTGGCAAGCAGCGGGCCGACGACGGCGATCGTAATGTCCGTGGCGATAAGCCGCGCTGTTCGGAATTGCTCCGGCGTGGTGAACAGCCAGTCGCCCGCCGGCGGGAAGGTCAGCGCCAGCAGTCCGACGGCCGCGGCACGCGCGGCCATCCAGAAGATATACTGGCGGCGCATGATGAAGGCGAGCACCACCGCCGACGCGCCGAACCCTAGCACGCAGGACATAAAAGCTCCGAAAATGAAGCTCGCCCAATCCAAACTGGCACCTCCACCCGACGATGGGATAACGCCGGGCTCTCCCGTCATTTTACTGCATTCACAATCCCCAAAGGATTATCGAACACGGTGAACATCTTAATTTTTTTGGCCGCTTCCTTAAAGGCCAGAGAGGATCCGGCCGGAGTAACGACGCGGTCAGCGCACGCGCGGTCCGCCGAAGGGCAGCGGCGGAGGGGGCCGGCGCGCACCGCGCGGGAGCTGTGCTTGATAGGCCCGCCCACAATGCTCGACGCAATACGGGAAGCCCGGATTGACCGGCGAACCGCAAAAATGGAAATCCGGCTCGCCGGGATGGCCCATCGGCCAGCGGCAAACACGCTCGTTGAGATCGAGCAGGCTGGTCTTATCGGCGATCTCGGGGCTGGGCTTGGCAGGCACCAGCCGGCGCGGCGGCGCAGGCGGGATCGGCGGCTGCTGATCGCCCGGCCCCTGACGCAGGAAGCCGCCTGGGCCGACCGAGACGATGCGTGGCATATCCGGCCCCCGCCCTGGAATGGGTTGCGAGGGGATGTCGGACTGGCGCGGCTCGGCCCGCTCGGAAGCGGTGGCCACTGACTCCGCTCGCGGCACTTCGGGAGCGGGGCGCGCCACCGGACGAGCGGCCGGAGGCGGGGCCGGGGAGGTGGAGGCGGCCGGGGCGGGCTTCTCCTTCTCCTTCACCGGAGACGGACGCGCCTTGAGGCCCAGGCGATGGGCCTTGCCGATTACGGCATTGCGGCTGACGCCGCCCAATTCATCCGCGATCTGGCTTGCCGTAGCGCCGCCTTCCCACATGTCCTTCAGTTTGGCGATCCGTTCGTCGGTCCAGCTCATCTATCGATCCGTTTTGAGAGAATCAGGGCGGCGCGTGCTGCCTTGCCAGCTTGGGCGCATCGACCTAGGCGCGCAGCCATGACCGAGCAACCCCGGGCGATCAAGATGGCGACGGATCAGTCCGGGACAAGGGCTGCGAGCCCATCACGCAGCTTTCCCGCTCGCGGCGTACCGCAGATCGCCGGCGTGAACCGGATCGGTCTTTGGAGCCTCTATCTCAAGGAGGTGCGGCGCTTCATCAAGGTGCAGACCCAGACCATCTGGGCCCCGGCGGTGACGACTCTGCTGTTTCTGGTCATTTTCGCGCTGGCGCTGGGCCCGGCGAAGCGCGAAGTGCTGGGCGTCCCCTTCGCCAGCTTCATCGCGCCGGGGCTCGTCGTCATGGCGATGATGCAAAACGCTTTCGCCAACTCGTCCTTCTCATTCCTCTCGGGCAAGATTCAGGGCACCATCATCGATCTGCTGATGCCGCCGCTGTCCGAAGGCGAACTGATGATCGGCATCGTGGCAGCGGCGATTACGCGCGCGGTGCTGGTGGGCCTGACGGTAGCCGCGGCAATGTCGCTCTACCCCGGCGTTTCGTTGGCGCCGAGCGCGCCATGGGCCATAGTTTGGTTCGGAATCATGGGTGCGATGCTTCTCGCCCTCATGGGGCTGGTAGCATCGGTCTGGGCGGAGAAATTTGACCACAACGCCGCGGTCACCAATTTTGTGGTCGCCCCGCTCAGCCTGCTTTCAGGCACCTTCTATACGATTGACCGGCTGGACGGGGTGTTCGAAGCGATCAGCCGCGCTAACCCGTTCTTCTATGTCATCTCCGGCTTTCGGTATGGTTTTCTGGGCCGCAGCGACATCGGCAGCGTGGAAAGCGTATGGGCAGCGGCCGCGGGCTTGTTGGCCCTCAACCTGCTATTCGGCTGGCTGACCTATCTGCTTCTGCGCTCCGGCTGGAAAATCCGCAGCTAAACCGGCTTAGTGGGTTAGGCCCCGGCGCAAGCGATAGCGGCCGTTCTCGAACTGCTCGAACATCTGAGCCACCTCTGGGTGCTCCACCGGACCGCCCAGCGCGTCCGCAACGAGGTTCTGCTGGCTCACATAAGCCACGTAAGAGCCGTCCTCATTCTCGGCGAAGAGGTGGTAGAACGGCTGCTCCCGATCGGGGCGAATGTTTTCGGGGATGGCGGCGTACCATTCCTCGCTGTTTGCGAACACGGGATCGATATCGAAAACCACGCCGCGGAAGTCGAACACGCGATGCCGCACCACTTCGCCAAGGGAGAATCGGGTACGGACGTGCTGCGGCGCTTCGATGGTGCGACCGGCCTGGGGAGAAAAGAATTGTGCGCGAGGCATGTGACTGCATTATGGGGGTGGCCGATTGGCTGCACAAGGCAAAGCGCGCCGATGATCCCCAAATTTCGGTAGCGTGTGGCGTGCTTACCGCTTGGCAAAGATACGGCTCTGGTCTAACGGCACCGCCTTCCGGCCGCCCGGGTGCCTTGTCGCCCTGCGTTCAAGCCCTTCGCGGAGAGGTGGCAGAGTGGTCGAATGCGCCGCACTCGAAATGCGGTGTGCGGGAAACCGTACCGTGGGTTCGAATCCCACCCTCTCCGCCATGGCTTCTTCGCTCCGGGCCGTTTTCTGTAGCACAGCAATGTTTGGCATAGCCGACCGGCCATGGACCGCCGCATGCTTCTCCCACCGGTCAA
>ERZ1066119.210-NODE-210-length-45672-cov-13.519872_pt1 | contig 45672 bp, 42 predicted proteins | sample MGYA00382766_ERZ1066119 | MGnify/ENA primary metagenome ERZ1066119 (study PRJEB33369, sample SAMEA5778349) | biofilm metagenome | biome: Industrial cooling water; feature: Water cooling tower basin; material: Biofilm | place: United Arab Emirates | collected...
GCGAATCCGGCCGCACGGTGCGGATATCGGTGGCGCCCGAGAAATCACCCTCGCGTTGATCGCATGAGCTGAGACATGAAGGGCGGGCCCAAAGGCTCGCCCTTCAGGGATGCTACTAGTTGCCGTCAGCGCTGGAGTGTGTCCTAGAAGTCAGGCCAACGAGGGAAACGCGATGTGCCAGTGGCACCGCAGATCGCGTGGCCTGTAAAGGCGACTGCGCTATCCTGTCCCATTCGCCGCGCTCGCTTCCCAACGACTGACCGAGGCGCATCCAACCGCACCTCAAAGTAGATCTTTCTGCGCACGCAATCATCCCAACGTTCGCGAAGGCGCTAGCATCAGCTCGAGAACTTCAATCAAATTCAAGGAGCGACACTTTCCTTCTACATCGTAGGTGACGCACGGAAAGTCGATGTGCTGCAGCCCGAGCTTGCTTCGGGTAGCGAAATTGATCGGCCGTGTGGCGACAGCCGCGCGAAACAAGCCAGGAACTTACTGTTTGGGTGGGTTAGAGCTTTACCGCCCGCGCCGCTTCTCTGATTTCGCACTCTCTCTCGATTGGCAGCGCAAAATAATTTGTCGTTCTGCGAGGATATTCGTGGCTATCGAGGAAAGCGTCTAGCTGACGCTGGAAGGGAATAAGATTGCTTGATACAGGGCCTGACAGGGTCGCGCCAGGGATATCGCCGCATGGCTGCTGCTGGCAGCGTGCGCGCTAGGACTTTTCGCCAATCTTGTGGGTGGTGGTGAAAGCCGTCCGCTTGATCATACGATCAGCCATTTGGCGCGATAAGCCACCGCCTTGAAATGATTTGCCGCTCGGCAAGTCCAACATCGCGGCAGAAAACATTTTCCTACATCGCCGCATGGTGCGCAGCCTGCGGTCCATGAAACACTGGCCCCCCGCTCGCCCCCGCGCCGCGTATCGCCGCCGCGTTCCCGCCTTCCATCCCGTACCCGTCGGCGACCGCCACGATGGCTGGACGCACGCCCGTCAGGCGGACTTCATCGGCATGCTCGCGGAGAAGAGGAGCGTGCTCGAGGCCGCGCGCTTCGTATCCATGAGCCGCGAGAGTGCCTACCGGCTCCGTCGCCGCCCCGGTGCGGCGAGCTTCGCTGCGGCGTGGGACTCCGCTCTCGGGCGCAAAGTTCACATGAAGGAGCGAGGCGGAGCGAAGGTGACAGACCTTCCCGCCGGATATCGCATCGAAGTGGGCTTGATCCAGGTCATCGTCTATGCCGGGCGCTATCGCGGTTTCGCCAGGAAAACAGATAGTTCCGGCCTGTTGCGCCATCTCGCCGCGCTCGACCGCGCCTGCCGCGACGCTGGATCGGCCGAATGAAAGTCACATGAATTCTCCCGGCAAACCGGGTCAACCGCTCCTCTCCGGCATGGGGAGGGGGACCATGCGCAGCATAATGGAGGGGCACGGTCGCAATAGGATGAGATCGAGAGCTTCGACTATGCGGCGCGTGCCCCTTCACCACCCTGCCGGCGGTTCCCTTCCCCCCGGGGGGAGCATCCCTTCACCTCAGCTTCGCGTGGCCCCCGGTCGAGCCGAACCCGCCCGATCCGCGCGCGGTCTCGTCGAGATCGGCGACCTCTTGCCATGCCGCCTGAACGACTGGGGCGAGGACGAGCTGCGCCACCCGATCACCGCGCGCGATGGCGAAAGGCTCATCGGAGTGATTGATCAGGATCACCTTCAATTCGCCGCGATAATCGGAATCGATCGTCCCCGGCGTGTTCGGCACGCTGATGCCGTGCTTGAGCGCAAGCCCTGAACGCGGCCGGACCTGGATCTCGAAGCCTGGCGGGATCGCCAGCGCCAGCCCGGTCGCGACGGCATGGCGCGCGCCGGGGGCGAGCGTGACGCTTTCGGCTGCGACGACATCCATGCCGGCTGCGCCCGCGGTCGCGTAGTTTGGCAGCGGCAGTCCCTCGCCATGATCGAGGCGGCGGACCTGCACCGTGATCGGATCGGCCATCTTTTGCGAAGCTATCCGGCGGCCACGGGTTCGCTGGCCAGGACATCGGCGGCGCGCCGCACCAGCTCGCGCGCAACGTCTTCCTTGGTCATCTCCGGCAGTTCCTCAACGCCTTGCGAAGTGACGATGTGGACATGGTTGGCATCGCCGCCCATCACGCCCGGTTTGCCCGGCCCATGGCTGACGTCATTGGCCACGATCCAGTCTGCGCCCTTGCGCTTGCGCTTGGACTTGGCGTTTTCGATGACATCCTCGGTCTCCGCCGCGAAGCCGATCAGGAGCTTGGGCCGCTTCCTGGCGGCGCCCAGCGAGGTCAGGATATCGGGGTTCTCGGTCAGGATCAGCGCCGGCGGCGCACTGCCGCGCTTCTTCATCTTTTCCCCGGCGACATGGCGGCTCTTCCAATCGGCGACAGCGGCGACCATGAACGCCGCATCCGCCGGCAGGGCGAGCCGGACGGCTTCGGCCATCTCCTCGGCGCTTTCGACATCGACCCGATCGACGCCGAGCGGGGTCGGCAGGCTCACCGGCCCCGCCACCAGCGTGACCCGCGCGCCGGCTGCGGCGGCCATGGCAGCGATGGCGAAACCCTGCTTTCCGCTCGAGCGATTGGCGATGTAGCGGATGGGATCGATCGGCTCCCACGTCGGCCCGGCGGTCACGATGACATGCCGGCCGTGCAGCGGCCGATGGTTGGGGTCGGCATCGAATTCGGGTTGGCCGGCGAGCGGGTCGCCGCCGACCTGTTGCGCAAGCGCGGCGAGCGCGGCGCCCGCATCGTCGGACAGCGGTTCGGGCCGTGCCCCCGCATCGCGGCGCGCGACTTCGTGGTTGATCGCCTCAGGATCAGTGGGCGGGGCCGCGCTGGCCTTGCCCTTCTTGGCGAGGATCGGCCCGCCGGGCAGCGGGCCCGCCTCCGGCGCCGCCTCGATCGGCGTGCCGCGCAGGAGGCCTTCCGCATCGAAGGGGTCGAGTTCGGGCAGGGCGGCCAGCTCGTCGTCCAGCTCGGCGTCGATCTGCTCGTGGCTGCGCCGGGCGGTCGATCGCGGAATGATCGCGGACAGCAGGCTCGTGAGGCGGCTGCCGCCCTGCGGTTCCTCTTCCGGTTCGTCCTCCGGCTCCAGCGCCTCGCTCACCATCTCGTCGACCACCGCGGCCTTGGCGATCGGCGGAGCGGCGAGGGCCGGGGCGGCGGGTTCCTCCGGCGCCAGTTCGGGCAGGGCGAGATCCAGCGACAGCTCGCGCGCGATTTCCGAGAGAATCACGACCGGCTCGGGCAATCGGCCCGGCCCCCATTCGCCGCAAGCCATTTTGCCCTCGTCGGGCTCCATCACCGTGACCCCGGCCTGGCGCAGCCATTCGGTGTTGCGGCGCGTGACCGAATGCTCCCACATCCGCACGTTCATCGCCGGGACGCTCAGCACCGGCTTGTCGGTGGCAAGGATCAGCGTGGTGGCGAGATCATCGGCGATGCCGGCCGCCATCTTGGCCAGGAGGTCCGCGGTGGCCGGGCACACCACCACCAGATCGGCCTGGCGGCTAAGCTGGATGTGGCCCATCTCCACCTCGTCCTTGAGGTCGAAGAGCGAGGTATAGACCTTGTTGCCGCTGAGCGCCGCCAGCGCCATGGGGGTGACGAATTGCTGGCCGCCCTCGGTCAGCACGCAAGTGACCTCGCCCCCGGCTTTGCGGATCAGCCGGACCAGCTCGCAGGACTTATAGGCCGCGATGCCGCCGCCGATGATCAGCAGAATGCGCAGCGAACCGCTCATCGGGCCGGACACTCGCCGGTCGGCGTAAGCGGCGCGGATCGGTGCGTGCTGTCCCATTGGTGCATTTCAGCGCTGCTAGCGCCCCCCGTTGCGCTTGGCCAGTACCGCGCAAATCTGCGGTTGCGGGCAAGCGCTTACCAATTCCTTCGCGCGGTCTTAACCGCATCGCGTTAGGATTTGGTTTCCTTGATATTGTGGGCCGCTCGGGAGGCCGCGCCCGCAAACGGTCCGGCCAGGCCGCGCTCTTGATTAGAGCCAGCCTGCCACCGATCCCAGCCAGACCAACGCCGCCCCGCTTGCAGCAGCGAGAACATATCCGAGCAGAGGACGGCCATCGCTGCGCCGCCGCCGCTCCCACATCAGCTCGATCTTCGGCAGCGGGGGCGGCTCGGGTGCCCCTCCGCGCGGCGGGAATTGCTCCTCCAGCCGGCGCACCAGAGCGGGAATGCGAAGCAGGGTTTCGGTGTCGGTCCGGATGCGCTCGGCCAGCGCTGCCTCCGGCCCCAGCTCGTCGCGGATCCATTCGCGCACGAAGGGCGCGGCCGCGTCCCACATGTTGATCGCCGGATCGAGGCTGGTCGCGATGCCCTCGACCATCACCATCGTCTTTTGCAGCAGCAGCAGATGCGGCTGGGTCTGCATGTCGAAGTCGCGCGTAATGGCGAACAGCCCGTCGAGCATTTGCCCGACGCTGAGCTCGCTCACCGGCTTGCCGCGCATCGGCTCGCCCACGGCGCGCAAGGCGGTGGCGAACTCGTCCACCGAATGATGGCTCGGCACATATTGTGCCTCGAAATGAATCTCCGCGACCCGGCGATAATTGCCGGTGATGAGCCCATAGAGGATTTCGGCTAGCCACTGCCGCGCCCGCCGATCGATCCGGCCCATGATGCCGAAGTCGATCGCCACGATTGTGCCGTCGGCGCGGACGAACAGGTTCCCCTGATGCATGTCGGCATGAAAGAAGCCGCTGCTGATGGCCTGCTTCAAGAACGCGAGAACCAATCGCTTCGCCAGCGCGGGCAGATCGTGCCCGGCGGCGCGCAGGCCATCGAGATCGGCGATCTTGACCCCGTCCACCCACTCCAGCGTCAGCACCCGGCCATTGGTGCGGTCCCAATCGATGGCGGGGATGCGATAGCCTTCGATGCCGATTGTGGCTTCGGCAAGTTCGGAAGCGCTCGCCGCCTCGCGCCTCAAGTCCAGCTCGCGATTGGTCCAGCGCTTGAAATTGGCGATCGTCAGTCGCGGGCGCAGCCGCGCCGCTTCGCCCCCCAGCGCTTCGAGATGGGCCGCGGCCCATTCATAGGTGTCGATGTCTTGCGCAAAGCGCTCCCGCACGCCGGGGCGCAGCACCTTCACCGCGACCTCTCGCCCGTCCGCTGTAATGGCCCTGTGGACCTGCGCGATCGAAGCCGCGCCGACCGGGACGGGGTCGAATTCAGCGTAAAGCGCCCCAAGCTGCTGACCGAAGCTCGTCTCGATCGCCTCACGCACCGCCTCGAATGGGACGGGAGGCAGCGAATCCTGCAACGTCAGCAGATTGCGCGCTGCGTCCTCGCCGACGATGTCGGGCCGGGTGGCAAGCGTTTGGCCCAGTTTGATCGCTGCCGGGCCGATCGCTCGAAACGCTCCGGCATAGTCGGGAAGGCGCGATTTGATGGCACCAATCGAGAACAGCCCGATGAGCCGCTTGACCGGCACGGGCGTATTCGGATCGTGCTGAATGCCGCGCAGCGCCCCGTGGCGGGCTGCAATGCGCGCCCACTTTCCGAGCCGCCAGATGTGCTTCGCGGGGCTAGTCACTCACGCCTTCCAGCCTGAATGGATGGCGACAAGCCCACCCAGGATCGGTTCAACCCTAGTCTGCTCGAAACCAGCCGCGCGGATCATCGCTTCGAACTGGGGCATCGGCGGAAAGCGCCGGATCGATTCGACGAGGTAGCGATAGCTGTCGGCATCACCGGCGATGGCCTGCCCCATACGCGGCACCAGATGCTCGGAATAAAGATCATAGGCTCTGTCGAAGCCGGGCCATTCGACCGTGCTGAATTCCAGGCAGAAGAACCGCCCGCCGAACTTCAGCACGCGGAACGCTTCGCTCAGCGCGCGATCGATGTGCGTTACATTCCTGATGCCGAATGCGATGGTGTAGGCGTCGAACTGGCGAGCGGGGTAGGTCAGGCTCTCCGCATTCTGACACGACCATGCGAGACCCGTGAGGCCACGTTCAAGCGCGCGTTCGATGCCCACGTCGAGCATGTCCTGGTTGATGTCGGCGACAGTCACTTCCGCGCCTCGCTCGGCCATGCGGAAGGCGATGTCCCCGGTGCCGCCCGCCATGTCGAGGATCGCCTCGCCGGGGCGGGGCTTCACCCGGCGGACGAACTGGTCCTTCCAGAGCCGATGCATTCCCAGCGACATGGCATCGTTCATGACATCGTATTTGCTCGCCACGGAGGAGAACACCGCGCCGACGCGGCGGGTCTTCTCCTCCGGCGCGACCTGCTCGTAACCGAAGGATACCGTCTCGCTCATGCGAGCGGCCTTAGGGGGAATTGCAGGGGGCGCAAAGGGTGTTAGGGGCCGCAGGCGATGCCTGAATTGCCCGAAGTCGAAACCACCGTGCGCGGCCTCGCACGCATATTGGACGGGCAGCGGATCGAACGGGCCGCGGTACATCGGGCGGATCTGCGTCGCCCCTTCCCGCCTGACCTGGTGCAAACGCTCACCGGCGCACGAGTCACGGGGCTCGGGCGGCGCGCGAAATATGGCATGGTGCATACCGACCGTGGGCGAACGCTCGTGTTTCATCTGGGCATGAGCGGGCGCTGGCGCATCGATCCGCCCGCGCTCGACAAGCACGATCATCTCGTAATCGAAACGGCGCACCATCGGCTGGCGCTCAACGACGCCCGGCGCTTCGGCTCCGTCGATTTGGTGCTAGAGGCAGAACTGGACGCCTGGCCAGCTTTTGCGGTCCTGGGACCGGAACCGTTGGGAGCTGATCTAACACCCTCCTTGCTCCGCGCTGCCACTCGGGGCCGGAAACCTCCGATCAAGCTGCTCCTGCTCGACCAGCGCGTGGTAGCAGGGCTGGGCAACATCTATGTTTGCGAGGCGCTTTGGCGAGCTCGGATCGATCCGCGCAAGCGGGGCGGGAGCGTCACCCGCCCCCAGTTCGAGCGTCTCGTGCCGGCCATCCGGGCCGTGCTCGAACAATCCATCGCCGATGGCGGCTCGACCCTGCGCGATTTCGCCCAGCCCGACGGCGAACTGGGCTATTTCGCCAGCCGGTTCGATGTCTATGGCCGCGAGGGGGCCACGTGCCGACACGATGACGGCGGGGTGATCCGGCGGATCGTGCAGGGCGGGCGCAGCACCTGGTTTTGCCCGCAATGCCAAAAGTGAGCGCCAATTTTGGTGCGTCGAGCCAGGGCCAACCGAACGGCTCCGCGAGGCCACAAGGATCTTGACCTCTCGGCCCACTCTCCGTATGTGCGCCGCCTTCCGGTGCCTCGTGCGCCGCCTTTCGCACGATTGTTGAGCACCTGCACGGGCCGATCGCGGTCCTGCCCAAGAGACGAGACCAGAGACCGCATATGGCCAATACGCCGCAAGCCAAGAAGCGCATCCGCCGCAACGAAAACCGCGCCGCCATCAACGGCGCGCGCATGAGCCGCATCCGGACCTTCCTCAAGAAGGTCGAGAGTGCGATCGAAAGTGGTGACGGCGCGGCAGCGAAAGCGGCTTTGGCTGGGGTTCAGCCTGAATTGGCGCGGGGTGTGGCCCGCGGAGTGATTCACAAGAACACCGCCTCGCGGAAAATGAGTCGGCTTTCAAAACGGGTCGCCGCGCTCTAATCTCGCTTCATCGCTAGTGTAGAAGCAGGCTCGTCGCTAGTAAGCGGCGGGCCTTTTCATTTTCGCTGCTTGGCATCGCCCACGTCGGCCTGCGCAACTCGCAGCAGAGGCGCGGAATCGCTACGATTCGCTGCTATTAACCAGCGTTAGTTTCGACAGTTCAATCGCTTAAACGGGCCTCTGCGGGCTTGCGGCGAGTCAACGAAATTATTTAAGTTTTTTTGCAGTTGCGCCTCTTGCGACTCGTTCGACCACGGCTTTAGGAATGGCCCAGCCGGGACGGGACAGCCCGGCATTTACAACTGGGTTCGCAATGGACAGGCGCCGGGAAGGTCGGTTCCCGGCGGGGGCTGTGCTTTATCGGTGGGTTGGCGGCGCTGAATGGCTGACCGGGGGCTTGCTTCCGGCCAAACGGGTGGTTCGACGGGAATGGCAAAAATGCAAGAAGCGGGCGCGGGGCGGAAGATGCGGGACGAGATGATCGACGAATCCGAGGCGGTAAATCTTGCCGCCGATTGGGCCGACATCAGCCAGGGCCTGCGCAAGGACCTCGGTCATCAACTTCACAGTCAATGGATCAAGCCGATTCAACTCGGCAGTTTGTGCCCCAACTCTGGAACGCTGGAACTCTTCCTACCAACCGAATTCAGCGCCAACTGGGTTCGGGATCGCTTCGCCGATCGGCTTGCGCTGGCATGGAAGATCGCGAGCAGCGATGTGCGCCAGGTAAAAATCGAAGTACTGCCGGGCCGTAGGCAGGTGCAAGAGTTGCGTCTCCATACCGATGGTCGCCGACCGGCCAATGACGGTGCCGATCCAGCGATGATGGCGATCGCGGCCGATACGATCGGCGATGCAGGCTTCACTTCCAGCGTCGGCCTGGATCCCGCGCTAACCTTTGCGGCCTTCGTTACCGGTGAGGCGAATGTGTTGGCCTGCAACGCTGCGCAGCGCATGGCCGCAACCGAGAAGCCGCAGTTTGCTCCTCTTTACCTCAAGGCTGCGACGGGTCAGGGAAAAACACACCTTCTCCACGCGATCGGCCACTCGTTCCTGCTTGCCCATCCGCGCGCGCGTATTTTCTACTGCAGCGCGGAGCGCTTCATGGTGGAGTTCGTTCAAGCCTTAAAAACCAAGCAAACGCTGGAGTTCAAAGCGCGACTGCGGAGTTTCGACCTGCTACTTGTGGACGACATTCAGTTCATCATCGGCAAAGAAAGCGCACAAGAGGAGCTTCTCTACACGATCGATGCATTGCTGGCCGAGGGGAAGCGCCTTGTGTTCGCAGCTGATCGGGCGCCGCAGGCCCTAGACGGTGTGGAGCCGCGCCTCCTCAGCCGCCTCTCAATGGGTCTGGTTGCGGACATGTCGGCCGCCGATTTCGAGCTGCGTCGCAAAATACTTGAGGCCAAGCTCACCCGGTTTGCTCCCTTGGATGTGCCGGCGGATGTCATCGACTTCCTTGCACGGACCGTAACCCGTAATATTCGCGAGTTAGTCGGCGGCCTCAACAAGCTGATCGCATATGCGCAGCTGACCGGCCAGGAAGTATCGCTCCAACTCGCAGAGGAGCAGCTCACCGATATTCTCTCGGCGAATCGCCGCCGGATCACGATCGACGAGATCCAGCGCACGGTTTGCCAGTTCTACCGCATCGACCGTGCCGAGATGAGCAGCAAACGCCGCGCGCGAGCTGTTGTCCGCCCCCGCCAGGTCGCGATGTATCTTGCCAAGGTGTTGACCCCGCGCAGCTATCCGGAAATTGGACGGAAATTCGGAGGACGTGATCATTCGACCGTGATCCATGCGGTGCGCCTGATCGAAGATCTGCGCCAACGCGATGCCGATATGGATGGCGACGTGCGCAGCCTTTTGAGGCAGCTGGAGAGCTGAGCGACGCTTGACGGAAAGGCTGCTCGCCCCCTGTTCAAATCTGGTGGACAGGGGCAGGACGATCGGATGATTGCCAAGCTACGCGGCATAGTTGACGATATCGGCGCCGATTGTGCGGTGATTGATGTTGGGGGCGTGGGCTATCGTGTCCATTGCAGCGCCAAGACGCTTGCCGCCCTGGGCGTTGCCGGGGAGGCTTGCACTGTTTTCACTGACCTTCAGGTTAGCGAGAATGACATGCGCCTGTTAGGTTTTGCCGAAGCGGCCGAGCGCGATTGGTTTCGACTACTTACCCAGGTTCAGGGGGTAGGCAGCAAGGTTGGGCTGGCAATCCTCTCCGCGCTGGCTCCGCATGATCTAAGCATCGCCTGCGCGCAAGGCGACGCCGCGATGGTCGCTCGCGCTAATGGCGTGGGGCCGAAACTCGCAAGCCGAATCGTCAACGAGTTGAAAGATCGGGTCGGAGCCATTCCCGCGAGCACGATCGGAGGCGTTGCGGCAGCTTCTGCGGCTGGGGCGGGCGCCGATGCCGTAAGCGCGCTGGAAAACCTCGGCTTCAGGCCCGCCAGCGCGAGCCGCGCTGTGGCTGAGGCGATAGCCGAGCTGGGTGAAGGGGTGACGGAGAGTGAGCTGATCCGTGTGGCGCTCAAAAGGGCAGCGGGCTAGGGGGCAACGATAACTCTGACCTGAGAAAGAGATTGGTGCTCATGAGCTGTAGCGTCATCTGGGAATTTGCCGTCGAGGAGCGCCTGCGGCCCGAGTTCGAGCGCGCGTACGCGCCGGGCGGTCCCTGGGCACGATTGTTTTCCGAAGGTGATGGGTTTCTGGAAACCCGGTTGCTGCGCGCCAAGGAAAGCCCCGGCGTTTACCAGACCATCGACCGCTGGGCTTCGCGGGAAGCTTACGCCAATTTCAAGCGTAGTTTTGCCGAGCGCTACGACGCGCTGGACGAGGAGGTTGGCGACCTCAGCCGCCGTGAAACATATATTGGCCTATTCGACGAGATCGACGTGTGAGCGAGCCGGCTGGTCCTGCCCGTCCGCTGCCGAGCCATGCCACCGACGTTCTGACCGGAATTGCTTTGCCGCCACTATCTGCGCTGTTCTTCCCGCTGGCGATCGAATTTGGGCATTGGGCACGCGCGATCACGGGAAAGCTGGCCCCGATCGGATCGGCCATCGTGGCGTGGGCGGGGGTCGTCCCGCTGTTCGGCGCCCACTCGACGGCCGACTGGCGTGATGGCATCGCCAAACTCGCCGGCACGTTGTCTCAGCATTTCTTCGTTCGCGCGGGGCCAAGGGCGTTCGCGTGACCGAACCTGTGCCCCTTCACACCCCCGCGCGACAGCCTGAGGACCCGGACGCTGCGCTGCGACCCAAGTCCCTTAGCGAATTCGTGGGGCAGGCCGCCGCGCGTGAGAACCTGGGTGTGTTTATCGAAGCTGCGCGATCGCGCGGTGAGGCGATGGATCATGTGCTGTTTTTCGGACCACCGGGGCTGGGCAAAACTACGCTCGCGCAGATCGTAGCAAAAGAGCTTGGCGTCGGCTTTCGCGCGACCAGCGGGCCGGTGATTGCGCGAGCGGGGGATCTGGCTGCATTGCTGACAAATCTCGAGCCGCACGACGTGCTCTTCATCGATGAAATTCACCGACTGAACCCAGTAGTCGAAGAAGTGCTCTATCCAGCAATGGAGGACCGCGCGCTCGACATTATTATTGGCGAAGGTCCATCGGCGCGCTCGGTTCGTATCGACTTGCCGCCCTTCACCTTGGTGGGCGCGACCACCCGGCAGGGGTTGTTGACGACACCGCTGCGCGACCGCTTCGGGATCCCCGTTCGGCTCAATTTTTACAGCGAGGACGAGCTGCTACGCGTGGTTGCGCGGGGAGCCGGGCTGCTTGGCATGGGCGTGGACGAGGGGGGCGCGCGCGAGATCGCGCGACGCAGCCGAGGCACGCCGCGTGTGGCCGGGCGCTTGTTGCGGCGAGTGCGCGATTTTGCGCACGTGGCCGGCGCTGTCACCATTACGCGAAAAGTCGCCGATGAGGCGCTGACGCGGCTCGAGGTTGATCGTCTCGGTCTCGATGCCATGGATCGTCGCTATCTGACGATGATAGCGACCACATACAAAGGCGGGCCGGTGGGTGTCGAAACGCTCGCGGCTGGTCTTGCGGAGCCGCGGGACACGGTCGAGGAAGTTATCGAACCCTATCTCATTCAGCTCGGCCTCATCGCACGCACGGCGCGGGGGCGTTGTCTGAACGACGGCGGCTGGAAACATCTCGGCATGGCGCCGCCGCAGCCGCCGCAGAGCAGTCTGTTCGACGAAAAATAAGGGCTTCAAGAGAAAAAGGGCGACCGTTGCCGGCCGCCCCTCTTGTCCAAGCTAGTGTGATCAGGCGAAGCTAAGCTGGCCTTTGCCACGACGGCGCAGGGCGCCGCCGACGAAGCCGAAACCGAGGATCATCATTGCCCAGGTGCCCGGTTCGGGGACACCGGCAATGAAATCGGCGTGGATGAAGGTCGGAACGAAGCCGTTGAGTTCGCCCCAACTCGACTGGAGGCCGCTCTTGAAATCGCCGAAGCCGGTTCCGAACGAGAGTGAGTAGCTGTTCACCGAGGCGATCCTGCCGTTGATGAAAGCCGCACCGCCAGAGTCGCCCCCGGCGATCCCCACCTCGGTCAGGCCCAGACCATTGGTGCAAAAGCCAAGCGCCGTCGCTTGGGCCGTTCTTTCCGCTGCTGTGGCCCCAGCCACTAGAGCGGCTGCGAGACGGCAAGCCTGGCTATTGGTGGCGGTGCCATTGTCAAAGTCGGAGATGTATGAATATTCGATCGAAGCCTTGCTGCCAAAGAATTGATTCCCATTGGGCCGCGCATCGGTGAAGAATCCGTTGAATGCGGCATCACCGAGGCGATAATCGTACAAATTGTCGCCTTGGCGGCGGCGGCTCGGTCCAAGACCAAAGCCACCGTCAGTACCTTGCTGCCCCCCGACGGAGGACCGCGTACCATACCCTGTCACATTGAACTGATCGCCGGTCAAATCGCCCTGGTCGTAGATCTCGTAGGCCTGAGCAAAAGCAGGCGCAGCTTGGCTCAAGGTGAGCAAGGCGATGTCATTTTGGTCGATGACCTCGCCCGTGTAGCCGCCATGAACATTATAACCGGCGACGTCGATCGCAGTTACGCCCCCCGGAAATGCGTAAATATTCTCGTCAGCCGCGTTCGATGCAGCATTTTGGAACAGGACTTGTGTGCGAACCAACCCCTCGGCCACTCCATTGGGTGTGCGCCATGCCCCATCGCTCACGCAATGAGCAGCGGTAAGAATCTTGCCGCTTGTTAACAGCGACCCAGAGCAAACGAACTGCCCCCCGGTGGAATAAGTCATCAAGAGACCCACCACGCCGCTATAGCCCGACGGATTCGGCGCCAAGTATAGCGGACTGCCGCCACTTGCGACTGTTCCGGTCGAGGTCTGGCCGACGACGTTGGAGCTAGCTTCCCAATTCAAACCGTTGGCACTGCCCGAGGCGGTGTTGCCATTGGCCGATGCAGCGACTGGCCACAGAGCAGCCGCCGCGACCGCTGCGTAAAACATTCTCATATTTGGAACCCCTTCCCATTTCGGCCCACTTCAGCGTCTGCCGGATCGACTCATCCTATCACTGCATTTTGCGTTCGCAATGGCTGTAACGGATTGTATCGACCTGATTTGGGACAGCGGGTGAAAATGTCTCGCAGAAGGACGAAGACGGAATTGGGCGAACAGCGGTCTTAGCCAGTCTGACAGGCCCCGCGCCGCTTCCAAGAGCATTGCCGATACCATTGTGTCACCACGTATTTGCGGCCCGCTAGGACGGGCTGTCCTGCGTGAACGGTGGCGTAGTTTGCGCTACCTTTCTCGCTCATGTTATTCCAAACAACCAACATGTCTGGCTCCGGCTGGATCGACAGGTCGAGCCTTGGGAAATGCGTCGCTCCGCCCATCTCCACGGCATTAAGATAGAGCATTGCCGTCCAGGTACGCTGGCCGCCGCGAAGGCGCTCGCGGTGCCAGTGCTCGCGATCGGTCCGGAAGAAATCGCAATGGTGGCGGTATTCTTCGCCCGGGAGGTAGCGCTGACCCTGCAACGTCTCGGCGTGGCTGCGATCCAGGCCGAGGAGAGCATCGATCCGGCGCGCGACGGCTTTGGCAACGGGCTGATCGTCGGCAAAGTAATGCGTGGAGCTGGTGCGAATGCCGGCACCGTCGCCGTCATTGAACAGGGGCGAGGGCGTTATCCGGCTGTCGATCAGCTGGATCAATTGCGAGCACTGCTGTTCGCCAATAAAATCACGAAAGATATAGAGCGCGCCGCGGCGCCCAGCCCGATTGCGGGCGCCGAAGTCGGCTTCGAGGCGGTCTCGCACCGCAGCTCCGATGCGCGCCAGTTCGGCAGGGTCGGCTGACGGATCATGCGGAGCTGCGCTGCCGAACAAGCGCGCCAGCAGCCCCGGCATCGAAATCAGGCTGCCAGCTTGCGCAGCACGTAGGGCAGGATGCCGCCGTTACGGTAATATTCCATCTCATTGGCGGTATCGATGCGGCAGAGCGCGGTGAAGCTGTCGCGTCGGCCGTCGGCACGAGTGACCTCAACTACCACTTCCTGGCCAGGTTCGAGATCGGCGAGGCCGCGTATGGAGAACTGGTCGTCGCCGGTTAGCCCCAACGATTGACGCGTCTCACCCTCGCGGAACTGGAGCGGCAGCACGCCCATGCCGACGAGATTCGAGCGATGGATGCGCTCGAAGCTCTCGACGATGACCGCGCGGACCCCCAGCAGGAAGGTCCCCTTGGCGGCCCAATCGCGGCTTGAGCCGGTGCCGTATTCCTTGCCAGCGATGACTACCAGCGGGGTGCCGTCGGCCTCGTGGCGCATCGCTGCGTCATAGACGGGCATCGTCTCGCCGCCGTAGCGCGACAGGCCGCCCTCGGTTCCGGGCACCATCTCGTTCCGGATGCGGATATTGGCGAAGGTACCGCGCACCATGACCTCGTGATGGCCGCGGCGGCTGCCGTAGGAGTTGAAGTCTTGAGGCGAGACCTGGCGTTCCTGCAGCCAACGGCCCGCGGGGCTGTCAGCCTTGATCGATCCGGCCGGGCTGATGTGGTCCGTGGTGACGCTGTCGCCCAGGATCAGCAGCGGCTTGGCACCGACAATGTCGCTCACGGGCGTGGGCTCCATCTCCAACCCCTCGAAATAGGGCGGATTGGCCACATAAGTGGAATTGGGCCGCCAGCTATAGGTGTCCGAGCCGGTGACATCGATTGCCTGCCAATGCGCGTCGCCCTTGTAGACGTCGGCATAGCGGGCGAGGAACATCTGCCGGTCGATGGCGCCAGCGCGAACCGCGGCGATCTCGTCGTTGGACGGCCAGATGTCTTTGAGGAACACATCTGCGCCGGCCTGATCCTGGCCGATCGGGGTGGCGACGATATCCTCGGTTACCGTGCCCTTAAGTGCATAAGCCACCACCAGCGGCGGGCTGGCGAGGAAATTGGCGCGCACGTCGGGGCTTACGCGGCCTTCGAAGTTGCGATTGCCGGACAGGACACTCGCGGCGACGATGTCGTTGGCATTGATCGCGGCGCTGATCGGCGGGGCGAGCGGGCCCGAATTGCCGATACAAGTGGTGCAGCCGTAGCCGACTAAGTCGAAGCCCAAGGCGTCGAGGTGATCCTGCAACCCGGCCCTCTCGAGGTAGTCGGTCACCACCTGAGATCCAGGGGCCAGGCTGGTCTTGACCCAAGGCTTGGGCGTCAAACCGCGCTCATTGGCCTTCTTAGCAACCAGGCCGGCGGCGATAAGAACGTCGGGGTTGGAGGTATTGGTGCAGCTGGTGATGGCGGCGATGACGACATCGCCATCGCCGATATCGTGTTCCTCGCCTACAACCTTGCAGCGCTTGGGCTGGTTCTTCTTGTAGAGCTCAGTGAGTTGCGAGTTGAACAGGTCGTCCACATCGGGCAGCGCGACCTTGTCCTGCGGGCGCTTGGGGCCGGCGAGGCTTGGCACGACCTGCCCCATGTCCAGCTCCAGGGTGCGGGTGAACACCGGCTCATTCTCCGGAGTGAACCACAGACCCTGCTCTTTGGAATAAGCCTCAACCAGAGCGATGTCGGCCTCGGGGCGGCCAGTTAGGCGCAGATAGTCAATAGTCTTCTCATCAATGCCGAAGAATCCGCAGGTGGCGCCATATTCGGGCGCCATGTTGGCGATGGTGGCGCGGTCGGCAAGGCTCAGGCTCGATACGCCGGGGCCGTAAAATTCGACGAAGCGACCGACTACGCCCACATTGCGGAGCATCTGCGTGCAGGTCAGCACGAGGTCGGTGGCGGTGACGCCCTCGCTCAATTGGCCGGTCAGCTTGAAGCCGACGACCTCCGGGATCAGCATAGATACTGGCTGGCCGAGCATGGCGGCCTCCGCCTCGATGCCGCCGACGCCCCAGCCGAGCACGCCCATGCCATTGATCATGGTGGTGTGGCTGTCGGTACCGACGCAGGTATCAGGATAAGCGACGAGTTTGCCGTCTTGGTCTTCGCTCGACCAGACACCTCGCGCGATGTGCTCGAGATTGACCTGGTGGCAGATGCCGGTGCCGGGCGGAACGGCGGAGAAATTGCGGAAGCTTTTCGAGCCCCATTTGAGGAAGTCGTAGCGCTCGGCGTTGCGCTGGTACTCGAGTTCCACATTGCGCTCGAAAGCCTTGGGATGCCCAAATTCATCGACCATCACCGAGTGGTCGATGACGAGGTTGACCGGCACCTGCGGATTGATCTTGGCCGTGTCGCCGCCCAGCGCAGCAATCCCATCGCGCATCGCGGCCAGATCGACCACGCAGGGCACGCCGGTGAAGTCCTGAAGCAAAACCCGGGCCGGGCGGTACTGAATCTCCCGCCCGGTCTTGGGGTTATACTGCCAGGCGGCGATGGCGCGGATGTGATCTTCGCCGACGGTGAAGCCGCCGTCTTCGAAGCGGAGCATGTTTTCCAGCAGAACCTTGAGGCTGAAGGGCAGCTTCGAGACATCGCCGATCTTCGCCGCGGCCTTGGCGAAGGAGTAATAGGCGTAATCCTTGCCGTTCACTGTCAGGGTGGAACGGGTTTCGAGCGTATCCTTGCCGACCTCGGTCATGCGGGGATTGATCCTTCTGTATGGAGCCGGCGAGCCTGCTGGTGATCGCGGCGGGATATGGCGCGCCCCTGCGCCCAACGGGTCTGAAAATCAAGCTTCGCCGCCCGCTAGATGACGACCTGCTCGGGCTCCTGACGGCGCGCGGCGATCCAGCAGCCAACGACGATCAGCGCTGTGCCCAGCACGGTCGTCGCCGTGACGCCTTCGCGGAAGAACAGCCAGCCGAAGAGGCTCGCCCACAGAAAACCCGAATATTCCATCGGCACCAGCACCTGCGCCTCGGCGCGCGCATAGGCCCAGGCAAGAACCGAGGCGCCGATCACTGTCAACACTGCCGAAATGGCCGTCGCCCCGAGCACTTCGCTATCCGGCACGACGAAGAGGAAGGGGGCCGCCAGCGCCAAGATCGCCGCAGTCCCGCCCGAGTGGAAGAGGGCGATCTCTGCCGGCTTCGCCACCTGCGACTGGCGGCGCATGACGATAAAATTATAGGCATAGAGCAGCGCCGAAACCAGGATTGCGGCAAGGCCGAGCATCGTATCGCGGTCGAAATCGCTTTGTCCCAGGCGCGCCCATATGATGATGATCGTTCCGGCGAAGCCAAGCAGCGACCCCCAAACCGCACCCGGACGAATGGCTTCGCCAAGCAGAATACGCGCCAGATACAGCGTTATCAGTGGCGCAACGAAGCTGATGGCAATGGTTTCGGCCAGCGGCAGCTTGGTCAGCGAATAGAAGAATGTGACCGCCATGAAGCAGGAAACGACGCCCCGCTCGATATGAAGCTTCATGACCGCCAAGGGTGGACGCCGAGCGCCGACTGACAGCCAGACGGGGAGCATGATGCCCGTGCCGATCAGGGCTCGCAACCAAGCGGCGCTGAAGGCTCCGACGGCGAGCGCGGCCCCTTTCATGAAAGCGTCCATCAGCGACAGCAGTGCTACGCCGAGCAATGCGGCGAATATTGGAAATGGCAGGTTGGCAGCTTTCATTCGCCGTGCCGCTAACGGCCTGGCTGCGCTCCGTCACGCAGCAACTACAATTCACCGTCGCTTCAGGCGCGGCAGTGGAAAGAGCCGCCGCAAACGCATATAGTTGAATCCGGAAATCCCGGACGGGGCAAATGGTGGACATGATGACTTCGAGGACGGTATTTTTCGGTGGCGTGGCGGTTGTCGGCCTGGCTGCGGGTGCCGTGCCGCTAGCGGCGCAGCAGGCCCCGCAAGATCTGCTCTCGGCAACCCGGCCAGCACCGACGCCGGCACCGACCCCCGCTCCGACGCAGACAGTCGATCAGGCGTTCGGCGATCTGGCCAAGCCCAGGACCGGCGAGGTCGTGCAGCCACTGCCGGCGCCGCCCAAGCCGATCCTGGCAAGCTGGACTGCCGCGCAGGCGCGTGAGCTGGTCAGCTTTGCAGAGGGCGTCGGCACGGAAGGGCTCGATCCTAAGGATTATCGGCTCGCCGAGTTGAAGACGGCGCTGGCTGGCCGCGATCCGATTGCGCTCAACGAGGCCGCCAGCCGCACCTTCCAGTTCCTGGTAGAAGATTTGCGCGATGGCCGCACGCCCATGGAAGCGCGGCGGCAGTGGTTCGTGGTCGATCCCGATCCCGACCGCATGCCCACGCAGATGTTGCTGGACAAAGCAGTCGGCGGTGCCGGCGTCGCGGCGACCCTCAAGGGCCTCAACCCGGTCAATCCCGACTATGGCAAGCTTAAGGCGGAACTGGCACTGGCCAAGGACCCGGCGCGGCGCAAGCTGATCATCGCCAACATGGACCGCTGGCGCTGGCTGCCACAGGCGCTCGGCAAGCACTATCTCGTCACCAACATTCCCGAGCAGAAGCTGCGGCTGACGGTGAACAACCGCATCATCAAGAGCTACCGCACCATTGTCGGCAAGCCTGGTCGCACCGCGACCCCGCAACTTGCCGAGATGGTCGAAGCGGTGATCTTCAACCCGACCTGGACCGTGCCGCAATCGATCGTGAGGGGCGAGGGGCTGGGCGCCAAGGTGCTGGGCAATCCGGGCTGGGCTCGAGCGAACGGCTACAAGGGAACGAAGGGTGAGAACGGTTGGATCACCGTGGTTCAACAGCCGGGGCCCAACAATTCGCTCGGGCTGATGAAGCTCGACATGCCCAACGAGCATGCGATTTTCCTCCACGATACGCCTGCTCGGAACCTGTTCGCGCTCGACAGCCGGGCGCTAAGCCATGGCTGCGTGCGGGTTGAGAATGCGCGCGAGCTGGCCATGACCATGGCGATGCTCGGGAACATGAAGACCAAGGACGACATTCCAGCAATCCAGGCCGAGGTTTCGGAAATCACCAAGAGCGGCAAATACACGCGCTATCCGCTAGCCAATCAGTGGCCGGTCTATCTCACCTATTTCACGATGGCCTCCGACGTGGACGGCAAGATGACCGCCTTCAGCGACATCTATGGTCGCGACGCGCCGGTGCTGGCGAGCTTCGACAAGCCGAGGGTGGCCGATCGCGCGCGCAAAACCGATGAGGAAGTTGTGGAGATCGTGGACGACCTGCAGACGACGTAGTTTGTGGCGGCCCTCAAGCGCCGGGCGCGATGCGTCCGCATCGCTTGCTTTCCTCGCATAAGCTCGGGCGCACATTCGCGCTTGCGGGCTCCTGGTCGCAGCCAGGGGCTTCCGATCTTTCGTCACCCCGGACTTGATCCGGGTCAGGCTTCCTTGCGGCGCCACGTGGCTTGAAAAGGCACTGGCGCGGATCACGTCCGGGCCGACGGAGAGGTTAGTAAACCCCCGGATTGGTCCGGTCGAAGGTGCTTTGCGGCGGATAGCGAGTTAGCAGCTCGGTCTGCGCCACGGGCGGCATGATACGGCTTCCATCCTCGGCGAGCCCAAGGCTGTCGGCGTAAAGGAGCCGGCCGCCGGCGAGCTTGATCAGGGCCGCGTCGAATTGCTCTGGACCCATGGCGAAGCAGCCGTTGGAGCGCCCGAGTCTCCCAAAACGATCGATATGTTCAGGCCGGGCGTAATCAGCCTGGTGCATCACGATGGCGCGGGGCAGGGCGTTCGAATTGGTGGGATCGAGCCCGTCGAGCCGGATCGAAGTGCCGAATTTCCCGACATACCAGCTCCGCGTCATATAAGCGCCCTTGCTGGTGCAGTGTGAGCCCTCCAGGTTGGAATACCACTTGAGCCAGCCGTCGTGGTCGGGGTCCGAACCGTCGCCATGCGAGACGTGGAAGCTTTGCACCCGGTTGTTAGCGAGATCCACGAAATGAAAGCGCTGACGGGCGCTGTGTAGCCCGAAATCGGCGATGGCGACCATGTCGCGGTGCCACAGCCTGGGGCCAACACGAGCGACTTGTCGGCGCGCGATCGCAAGCAGCTCCGCATCGCGCCGGGCCGTCGGGTTCACCTGCGCGAATACGCGCGCCGGCACCGCTAGGGAGGCAGCGGCGGCAGTGACCGAAGCAAGGAGCTGTCTGCGGTTCATTTGCTAACCATAACAGAGCGGGTGTTGTCAGGCCATGAACAGATGCGACCACTCGTCGCGGCGTGGCGTTCGTTCATCCATAACGCTCCCGTCATGACGCCCACTCCGGACACTGCCCGACGAAATCTTGGCCGGCCGACCTTAACGCAGCCCGCCTCACCTGGTTTCCTGCTTATGCGGCGCTGTGCGCTATTGGGACAGAGCGGGTCGTGGACGTTACGCGCCGCCCAGGATCATGCGGTCTTTTTCAATCCGCACCGGCTCGATGGTGGCGAGGAAGGACTGCCCAAGTAGCGAGATCGGCAGTCCCTCGGGAATGATCACCGCCTCGACATTGCGCGCCTCGTGGTTGCCCAAAGTTATTCGGTCGAGCCTGAGCGCGACGCCGCGGATGGGCCCGCTCGCGCCCTGCGCCACGACGCCCAATTGCCTTGGGTTCCAGTGCAGGCCGGCAGCTTGAGCGTCCGCGGCCGTCAGTGCCACAACGCTAGCGCCGGTATCGACCAACATGGTCACGGAGCGGCCGCCGACTGATACGCCAGCGTAAAAATGCCCGTCCGCGGCGCGGCGAAGTTCGCTCGGTGCGCCCGGTGCGATGCTTGCTACCGGAGCTGCTGGGGCAATGGTCGCAGCGGCTATCGGCTTGGCCGTCTCGGGCGGCCGTTCATTGCCGAACAGCGCTACAACCGCGCCGATTGTCACACCAGCGAGGATCAAGGCTTCGCGCATGGTCGAGCGCTAGCCGCGGCGGCGTTAAATCGGCGTAAACCAGACTATTCGGCAGCGACCGCGATGCCGTCTGCCTGGCCAGCGTCGCTCATCTCCGCTTCGATCCTGGCCGCCTCAATCTCGGCGGCTTTTGCTTCGACCAGGCTGACGATGTGGTCGAGCATGTTAGCGTCTTCCACATGATGGTCCTTGAGGCCCGAGAGATAGACCATGTGCTTGCCGCCGCCGCCGCCGGTCAGCCCGATGTCGGTCTCGCGCGCTTCGCCTGGGCCGTTGACCACGCAGCCCAGCACCGAGAGCGAAAGCGGGGTCTTGATGTGGCTCAGTCGGTCCTCCAGCGCCTCCACCGTGCGGATGACGTCGAAGCCCTGGCGCGCGCAGCTTGGGCACGAGACGACGCGCACGCCGCGGGTTCTGAGGCCAAGCGATTTCAGGATTTCGAAGCCGACGCGCACTTCCTGTTCAGGCTCGGCCGAGAGGCTGACGCGGATGGTATCGCCGATCCCTGCCCATAGCAGGCTACCGAGCCCGATCGAGCTCTTGACCGTGCCGCCGATCAATCCACCCGCCTCGGTGATGCCGAGATGCAGAGGACAATCCACCGCCTCGGCAAGCCCGTGGTAAGCCGCGACGGCGAGGAACACGTCGCTCGCCTTCACCGCTACTTTGTATTCGTGGAAATCGTGGTCCTGAAGCAGCTTTATGTGATCGAGCGCGCTTTCGATGAGCGCCTCGGGGCACGGCTCTCCGTATTTCTCGAGCAGGTCGCGCTCCAGCGAACCGGCGTTGACGCCGATGCGGATCGCGCAGCCATTGGCCTTGGCGGCGCGCACCACTTCGGCGACCCGGTCGGACGAGCCGATATTGCCTGGATTGATCCGCAGGCAGGCAGCGCCCTTGTCGGCTGCTTCCAGCGCGCGCTTGTAGTGGAAGTGGATGTCGGCGACCACCGGGATGGCGCTTGCGCGGGTGATCTGGTCGAAGTGCCGGGTCGCCTCTTCGGTCGGGCAGGAGACGCGGATGATATCCGCCCCCGCTTCCTCGCAGCGGCGGATCTGGTCGATCGTCGCCACTACATCTTCAGTCGGCGTATTGGTCATGGTCTGCACGGTGATCGGCGCATCGCCGCCAACCGGGACCTTGCCGACCATGATCTGGCGGCTCTTGCGGCGCTTGATCGTGCGCCAGGGTCGGATTGCAGACATGGTCCGCGATATAAGCGGCTGCGCATTACGGGGCAATGACTGCCATGTTTGGCATGAGCGAAGTGCTGCGGCATAGCGGCGCAATGGATGCCGCACCCGTTACCGTTCCATCGCCCCAAAGCGATTGCCCGCTGTTGTTTGGCCGCGTGCTCGACGGGAAGGGAGGCGCGAGGGCGATCGAATGGGACGAGGCGCAAGGCTGGACACCCGCGCGTGCGGGGGAGGTGCTGTGGCTGCACCTGCAGCGCACCTGTCCTGGCCTCGAGGAATGGCTGCGGTTCAAACTGCACATTCCCGAGCCCACCGCTGAGATGCTGGTTTCGGACATGACGCGGCCGCGCGCCATTTGCGAGGGCGAGGCGCTCGTCGCCACGCTTCGCGATCTCAATTTCAACCCCGGCTCAGAGCCCGAGGACATGATCTCCATGCAGTTGTGGAGCGATGGCCAGCGCCTGCTGACGTTGCGCCGCGCGCCTCAGCAGAGCCCGAACGAGATCCGCGACCAGCTCGATCACGGCATGGGTCCGCATGACGCCGGGGCGATGATCACCCAGATCGCCGAACTGATGATCGACCATCTGAGCGGCGCGGTCATCGACATCAATGCGGCGATCGACCGGCTGGAGGACAATGCGGACCACTTGCCGATGGAGGAGCGGGCGCGCGAGATCGCCGAGATCCGGCGCGACTGTCTGGCACTGCAGCGGCATATCTCGCCCCAGCACGAGGCATTGCAGCAGATCAGCCGCGACGCGCCGGCCTGGTTCGAGGCGCACGACCGGCGCGAAATCGCGGAATCGATCGCACGGCTTCGACGGCATCTCGACGACATCAACATCAGCAAGGAAAGCGCTGTGGTGCTGCAGGACGAGCTGCGCGCCCGTGCCCAAGCCGTCGGCCAAGAGGCGACCTATAAGCTCGGCGTAATGGCGGGCGTTTTCCTGCCGCTCACTTTCTTCACCGGGCTGCTCGGCAGCAATGTTGCCGGCATTCCCTGGGCCGACCATCCCCAGGCATTCTGGGGAGTGATCGGGCTCTCGGCACTGATAACCCTCGTGATCCTAGCCATTTTCTGGCGGAGGCGCTGGATCTAGTCGTCGATCCAGCGGGCGAAGCGCGCGCCCACCAGCTCTTCCGACAGCGACCAGAGCCGGTCGGCTTTGCCGCGGTCGAGTGCGTAGGAGCGCACCCCGCCCGTCGAGCGCGTGTCGTCCACCTCGGCGATGTGGCAATCCTCGGCATAGAGCCCGCCGCGCCCGTTCAACTCATCGGCCGTGGCAGCCCAGCAGGTCGTGGCCGCGCCTTGTGGGATGGTTTTGAAGGGCTGGGGCTGTTCGCCGGTCCGTTCGGCGTTCTTGCGAATGCGCTCGACGAGCGCCGCCATGTCCTCCTCGCTCATGTGGCGACCGAGATTGGTGTGGATGCCGCCGGGATGGACCGCGAAGGCGTGAATACCCTCCCCGCCGAAGCGCTGCTCCAGCCCCACGGTGAAGAGGATGTTCGCGGTCTTCGATTGGCCATAGGCCAACCATGGATCGTAGGGGCGGGAGCGGAAGTTGGGATCGTCGAAATCGACCGGCGCGATGTGATGGCCGCGGCTCGAGAGATTGACGATGCGCTGGCGGCTTCCCCGCTCGAGCAGCGGCATCAACTCCTTGGTCAGCAGGAAGTGGCCCAGGTGATTGGTGCCGAATTGAGTTTCGAAGCCGTCGGCAGTCTTGCCGAAGGGCGCGGCCATGACCCCGGCATTGTTGATCAGCACGTCGATGTGCGCAAAGCGACCCCGCGCCTCCTCCCCGGCGGCGCGGATCGAGGCCAGGGAAGCGAGATCGCAGACGAGCGTATCGACCTTCCCACCGGTCCCAGTGGCAAGTTCGTCTGCCGCGGCGGATAGCTTGGTGGCATCGCGTCCCGAAAGGATGACATGCGCGCCCTTGGCCGCCAGCGCTCGCGCGGTCTCCTTACCGAGCCCGGAATAGCCGCCGGTGACCAACATCGTCCGGCCGGATAAATCCTTGCCCTCCAGCACTTCGTCGGCGGTGCTGGAAAATCCGAATGCGCTCATGAGGCATCTCCCTGAGTCAGGCGCTTTTCGAACAGATATTCGTCGTCGAGCTGATTGCCCACGCGGAAATGGATGTCGGCGATCTTTGCAAAGCCGTAACGCGCGTAGAACCGCTGCGCTCCCGTATTGCCGCTATAGACCGACAGTAGAACCGCGTCATGGCTACCGGCCTCAGCTTCCCTGAGCGCCCACTCCATCAGTGCTGCTCCGATCCCGCGGCCGGTCGCATGCCCAGCGCAGTAGAGCTGTCCCAGCTCGAGCGGATCGCGCGCCTGGGAATGTGCGCCCAGCTTGCTGGGGTAACGCAGCTTGCAATAGCCGAGCAGCGATCCGTCCTCGTCCACCGCCAGCGCGTGACGGCATTCCTTGCCCGCAATCTCACCCGCGACCGCCTCTTCGTCATGCACTTCGGCAAGAAAAGCCGCGAGGTCGTCGGGATGGTAGAGAGGGCCGAAGGCGTGGGTGAAACTCTCCCGTCCAAGCGCGGCAAGTGCGGGAACATCGGCGAGGGTGGCGGGGCGCAGCTGCATTGCGCGCTTCCATGGCGCGGAGCGAAGCGCTTGGAAAGTGGACTGGCGCGCGAGCCGGGCGGTGGTATGCAAGCGCCATGAACATCAAAGCAGCGATGGCCGCGGCAGTGGCCGCCATCATGGCATGGGGGACGCCGGCGATGGCGCAGGAAACCGCGGCTACGGCCGCACCGCGCTGGTCGCTGGCGATTCACGGCGGGGCAGGAACGCTGGAGCGGCGCGACATGACGCCGGAGATGGATGCCGCTTATCGCGCTTCGCTTCAGCAGGCGCTCGATGCCGGCACCGCGGTGCTCAAGGCGGGCGGCAGCGCGCTCGACGCGATCACGGCGGTCATCATCCGGCTGGAGGACGATCCCAAGTTCAACGCCGGCAAGGGGGCAGTGTACACCTGGGACGGGACGCATGAACTCGATGCTTCGATCATGGACGGGAGCAGCCGCGCGGCGGGGGCTGTCGCCGGGGTGACGACGGTGAAGAGCCCGATCCTGCTGGCGCGCAAGGTGATGGAGGACAGCCCGCATGTCATGTTGGCGGGACGCGGCGCCGAGCAATTCGCCAAAGAGAAGGGGCTGGCGCTGGTCCCTAACAGCTATTTCGGTACGCCCGAGCGCAAGCGGGCACTGGACCGCGTGAAGGCGGAAAAGATTTCCGCGCTCGATGTCGACATCAAGTTCGGCACGGTGGGCGCGGTCGCGCTCGACGCGAGGGGCAATTTGGCCGCGGGCACTTCGACCGGCGGGATGACCGGCAAGCGCTGGAGCCGGATCGGCGATGCGCCGATCATCGGCGCGGGCACCTATGCCGAGAACGGCACCTGCGCGGTTTCGGCAACGGGATGGGGCGAATATTTCATCCGCGTGGGCGTCGCTCGCACGATCTGCGCGCGCATGGCGATGAAGAGCGAAAGCGCACAAGCGGCCGCCGACGCGACCATCGCCGATGTCGCCCGGCTCGGTGGCGATGGCGGCGTAATCGTGGTCGGCGCGAATGGCGATGCGGTGTTCAGCATGAACACCAGCGGCATGTACCGCGGGCGGGCCAGCAGCGCCGGGGTGAACGAGGTCGCGATCTACAAGGACGAGTGATCCGCCGGCTCCAGCGCGAGGCCCGTTGACGCTAGATCCCGGGAGAATTTCTGTGACCTTTGCCTGCCGTCCGCCGCCTGCTGAAGGGCCTTCTCCGGACAGGTGCCCCGTCACCTTTGTTGGCAGCCTACGCTTATGCCCGGACGGCGTGTAAAATTGGGGCCCGGTGCTCATCAGCCGGAGGCTGCCTGCGGCGGGGCCGTGTAGGAAAGCCTTTTCTGACGTGATATTGGAATTGCCGAGGGGGGAAATCTCGCTGGGAGGGTTGAGCGAGGCCAGAATGGGCCCACCCCCGGCCCCTCCCGCAAGCGGGAGGGGAGATGTTCGGCGCCATCCGGTTGCCCCAGGCGGAGGGGAGACGATTGGCGCAGTCGATTCCCCTCCCGCTTGCAGGAGGGGCTAGGGGTGGGCCGACCTCAGCCCCGCGTCCGCGCTCGGCGGTAGCTTCCCAGCAGCCGAAGGTCGCTTACCTGGAACTCGAGTTCCTCCAGCGCCGCGTCCACACGCGGATCGCCCGGGGCGCCTTCGATGTCGCAATAGAATCGCGTGGCGGCAAAGCTGGCGCCTTGCTGGTAGCTCTCCAGCTTGGTCATGTTGACGCCATTGGTCGCAAAGCAGCCGAGCGCCTTGTAGAGCGCAGCGGGGAGGTTGCGGACCTGGAACATGAAGGTGGTCATCGCCGGCTGGCCGGCCAGGCTGGCGGGATCCGGCGCGGCTTTTGCCAGCACTACGAAACGGGTGGTGTTGTCATGCGCATCCTCGACTTCGCGTTCGACGATCTGGAGGCCATATAGCTCGGCTGCGAGCGGCGGGGCGATCGCCGCCATGGCCGGGTCGCCGCGCTCCGCCACCAGCGCGGCTGCGCCGGCGGTGTCGGCATAGCTGAGGCCCGCAATCCCACGCTCGGCGAGAAAATGGCGCGATTGGGCGAGCGCGTGCGGATGGCTCCACGCCCCTTCGAACGGGCCCGGGCCCAGCCCCATTAGCGCATGGGTGATGGGCATGAAGTGCTCGGCGATGATGAACAGCCCGCTTTCGGGTAGCAGGAAGTGAATGTCGGAGACGCGACCGGCCTGCGAATTGTCGATCGGGATCATCGCTGCGCCGGCAACCCCCGCATGCACGGCATCGAGCGCGTCCTCGAATCCGTAGCAAGGCAGCGGCAAGGCGTCGGGCGCATAAGCCATCGTGGCCTGGTGCGAATTGGAGCCGGGCGCCCCGCCGAAGGCGATAGCCCGCGCCGGATCGCTCCGCGCAGCCGCCCGCATCGCATCGACCAGGGCCAGGGCGGGCTCGGGGAATTTGCGCATCGGGCGCGGCTGCTATCGGCCGCGTTCAATCGCGGCAAGCAGCAAAAGCGTGCCCTTGCGCGCCGGCAAGCACGTCAGTAAGGCGGCGCCCAACTTCTTCCTCACAAACGCGCGGACCACTTCACGCATGGACGATCGCTTCAACACCGCTGCCGGATGGGTTCTGTTCGCCGGCATCATCGCGCTGGGTTCCTCGATCGCAAGCGGGCTTTATTTCCACGCCGATCGGCCCGAGCAGCAGGAAAAGATGGGCTATTTCATCGAGGGCGCAGCTGAAGAGGGCGAAGGCGCTGCGGGTTACGACCTCGGCACCGTGCTCGCCGCGGCGGACCCGGCGGCGGGCGAGAAGCTGTTTGCCAAATGCACTGCCTGCCACACGATCAATCAGGGCGGGGCCAATGGCATCGGCCCGAACCTGTGGGCCACGATGGGCAAGGCCATCGCCGGCGTCTCGCCGGGCTTTGCCTATAGCTCGGCGCTTTCGGGCAAGGGTGGCAATTGGACTTACGAGAACATGGATGCCTGGCTGAAGAGCCCCAAGGCCTTCGCCGATGGCACGAAGATGAGCTTCGCCGGCCTCTCCAAGCCTGAAGATCGCGCCGCGATCATGGCTTATCTCAAGGCCAATGGCGGTGGGCCGGAATTCCCGGCTCCGAAGGCGGCCGATCCTGCCGCCGCTCCGGCCGAGGGAGCGGAACCGGTGGAAGCTGCAGGGGCAGGCAGCACTGCGGCACCCGGTAGCTCGGCACCCGTCGAGGGCGAGCCCGCGACTGCAGTCGAAGCCGCCGGAGCGGCCAGCGCCGATCAGCCAGTGGCGACCAAGCAGGGCCGGGTCCCCGGTTAAGTCTCCGGGGCGTCGCGCCCCTTGAAGCCCTGCGCGATCACATACCATTCGGACGAGCCTTTGCGGCTCGCCGGGGGCTTGGCGTGCTTCACCGTGCGAAAATGCTTCTTGAGCAGGGCGAGCAGCTCGGTATCGGTCCCGCCGGCGAGAACCTTGGCGAGATAGGTGCCGCCCGGCGCCAGGTTCTCGATCGCGAACCAGGCGCCCGCCTCGACCAGTCCCATCGTTCGCAGGTGGTCGGTCTGTTTATGTCCCACCGTATTGGCGGCCATGTCGCTCATGACGAGATCAGGCGGGCCGTCGAGGGCCGTGGCCAGCGCCTCGGGCGCGGCATCGTCCATGAAATCCATCTGGAAGATCGTGACGCCTTCGAGCGGCTCGACGGGTAGCAGATCGATCCCCGCGACTGACGCATTTGGAACCTTGCGCCGTACTACCTGGCTCCAACCGCCGGGCGCGATGCCGAGATCGACCACCCGCTGCACGCCCCTGAGCAGCGCGAACTTCTCATCCAGCTCGATCAGCTTGTAGGCAGCACGGCTGCGATAGCCATCGGCCTTCGCCTGTTTGACGTAAGGGTCGTTCAACTGCCGCTCGAGCCAGCGGACCGAACTGGCGGTGCGGCCGCGCGCGGTCTTCACCCGCTTGCCGGTGTCCTTGGCCCCCCTTGTCATGACGAGAAGCCAGGCATCAGGCCGCCCCGGTCATATGCCACGCCGGCGCATCAGATGCGCGCGGCTTTCCTCAGCCTTCGCGTCGGCGGCGATCAGGCTGCGCAATATGCCTTCGCGGATGCCGCGATCGGCCACGCCCAGCGTCTTGGCCGGCCAGATATCGAGGATGGATTCGAGAATCGCGCAACCGGCGACGACCAGGCTCGCGCGGTCGTCGCCGATGCAGGGCAGACCGCGGCGCTCGTCGGCACTCATGGTCGCGAGGCGCGTGCACAGCTCGCGCATGGCAATCGAGGGGACGATCAGCCCGTCGACTGCTTGCCGGTCGTAATGAGGTAGCTCGAGATGCACGCTTGCCAGAGTGGTGACCGTGCCGCTGGTCCCCAGCAAGCGCACCTGCGGCTCCCCAAGCGCTGCCGGCGCCACGCGCTCGGCGAAGGGGGCGAAGGCGGTCGAAACGAGCTCGCGCATGATCCGGTAGCGTCTGACGCGGCCCTCATGGGTGCCATCGGGTGGCGGGGCGCTGTCGGTAAGCGAGACCACGCCCCAGGGCACGGAAAGCCAGTCGAGGATACGCGGGACAGGGCCACCCGGCTCGATCAGCACCAGTTCGGTCGACCCGCCGCCGATGTCGAACACCACCGCCGGGCCCTTGCCGTCTTCGAGCAGGATGTGGCAGCCCAGCACGGCCAGCCGCGCTTCTTCCTGGGCGGAGATGATATCGAGCACGATGCCGGTTTCCTCGCGCACACGGGCGATGAATTCGGCCCCGTTCTCGGCACGGCGGCAGGCTTCGGTCGCCACCGAGCGGGCCAGATGCACATTGCGGCGCCGCAGCTTGTCGGCGCAGATATGCAGCGCGCCGAGCGCCCGATCCATTGCCGCGTCAGACAGGCGGCCGCTGGCGGCAAGCCCTTCGCCCAGGCGCACAACCCGGCTGAAGGCATCGATCACGGTGAAATGCTCGCCCGAGGGCCGCGCGATCAGCAGGCGGCAGTTGTTAGTGCCCAGATCGAGCGCGGCGAAAGCCTGCCGCCGCACCCAGGCATCGCCGCTTGCGGACTGGGCCTGGCGCCCCGCGCCGTTGAGCGGTGGAGCTGGCGGCTTGTAACGGAAATCGGCTATGGCCCTGGACGTGCCAGCGCGTGGCTGTGCGCCGTGCCTGCCGGCCAACCGGTTGAAATCCGGCGGGAGTGTGTCCGCCATAGGGCCTGTCGTCTTTCGTTTCCTCCCGCGAATTCGTCGAACACCGCGGGGACTTGGGAGCGATGCTACGGCCGATGTGCGAACCCGGCAAGTGCCCGCGCGCAATCGCTTCGGGAGCATTGCCTACGCTTGACCACGCAGGGCGGCGGGCCTAAGTGGCCGCCTCGCCGCGATGGCCCGTGATCGGGCCGCGCCGCGCGCACCGCTGCGCCGATGCCCCGTCGTCTAAAGGTAAGACTACGGACTCTGACTCCGTCAATCGAGGTTCGAATCCTCGCGGGGCATCCAGCGGCACGTGCCTTGCTCAGAATGTGATAGTAATGGTGATCGTCTCGCCAGAAGTGCGGGAGAGTGAACTGCTGGGCTGCCAATGGACATAGGTGGTGTGGGCAATCTGACTTCCGGATATGTCCTTGCCTTGGGCAATCTGCCGCCCGCCTTGAACCGCGTTCCGCGCGTCGCTGAACAAGACGAGATAGCGAGTGTCGGGCGAGCAGGCGATAACGGCTGGCGCTTGCGCGGCGTTCTCTTGGAGCGCGGCAGGCACCACGCCGAAGGTGACGGGCCGCGTGCTGATGCGACAAGACTCTTGGACGGTCACGGTCACTGCCATCGCGCCGCTGGCTGTGCCGGCAACAAGCGGCGCAGAGCCGAGCGACAGCAGGCCGAGCAGGCAGCGGCAGCCGATTCTAACCATTTGCTAACCATGATGCCCGGTTAGCCTGCCGGCTACCCCCGGCCTGTCAACACGTCAGGAGCCGTCCATTAGTAGGACATTTCATCGCCGTACAAATATGCCGGGTCGAAGCCGGCGTACGCCTCCAGAGCCTTCCAGTCGGAGGTGTAGAGATCGCCGCGGCGAATTTCCGCCAGGCCCAGCTCTCGGAGCCGGGCAACCGCGCGATTGGCGTGGATCGCACTTACGCCGCACATATCGGCAAGGTCGCTTTGCGTGAATGGCGTGCGCAGGGCGCGGTTCACATTGTGACCGATTTGGGTGAGCCGATGGTGAAGCTCCGCGAAGAGATGAGCGATCCGCTGAGGCGCATCGAGTGCTTCCAGATTGCGAATCCATTGACGGTGGATCGCTGCATCGAGCAGGGTTGCGAACCATAGCGCTCGAGCGATCGCGGGCCGCTCGCGCGTGACCCGATCCAAATCTTCGTGCGACACTTGCGCGATCCGGGCCGGACCGACAGCCAGGATGTCGTGGTCAAGCCTCTTCAATATGAGACCATGAAGATCGACAAAGTCGCCGGGCACGTGAACCCCAACGATGAAGCGCTTGTTGTCCCGTGCGATGGAGCGCAGCAGGTAGCCTTCCAGAAGAAGCGTAGCCCGATGAGCTTTCTCGCCGCGGAGAATGAGCGTCTGCCGATCGCCAATTACCCGGGTTTCGCTCAGCAGCGATTCTAGCTCGCCACGGTCTTCGTCAGGAAGCTGATCGCGAACTCGCCCACCAACGAAGCCACCGGTGAGCGGAGCAGGGGACGTGTGTGCAGTGCCATGCATGGCGGGGATTTATGTAACCCCTCCCGACGGGTCCACTGACAAATGTTAGGATTTCGTTGTATATATTTATGAATAGCTTAGCTATGTTAGCTCACGTTGAGAAATCCCTAAGGTCGAGCGAGGCCGACCCATAAAGATAGGTCGGATCGAAGTCTGCATAGGCTTCCAATGCAGGTCGATCGGCTATCGTCACTCTACCTCTTTCAAAGGTGGCTATACCGCGTTCGCGGAGGTCGCGGACGGCGCGATTGGCATGAATCGGAGTGGTTCCACACATATCGGCGAGGTCGATCTGGGTTAAAGGCGTGTCGAAACCTTCCCGATCGCCGAGCCCAACCATTTCCAGCCGACGCCAGGTCTCGGCGAAGATATGCGCAAGCCGGCGCGGGGCGGTGAGATGTTCCAGGCTGGTTATCCACTCACGGTGTAGGGCCGCGTCGAGCAAGGTAGAAAACCAGAACAAGCGAGCCAGGTGCCGATGCTCGCGCATGACCTCGTCCAAAGCTGCGTGCGACACATAGCCCACCTTCACCCGGCCGACGGTGTCGATGTTGTGGTCCAGGCGCTTGAGCGCAAATGCATGGAGGTCGACGAAGTCGCCGGGCACATGAAAGCTGACCGCATGGCGCCGGCCCGTGTCATCGAGTGTGCGCAGCATGAAACCATCGATCAACATGGTCGAATGGTCGGTCTTCTCACCGCGCGCAATCAGTCGGGACGGTTTGTCGATCCACTCGGTCCGCTCGATGATGCCTTCTAACAAGGCTTTTTCCTCGTCGCTCATCAGTTCGCGCAAGCGGCCGAGGAGAAATCTCCCGGTGAATGGATAGCGCACTGCTTCGGCGTTCGGGTCGGTCATTCTTTTCGCCGCATAGACATTCGCGGCGAACTGTCCAAGCGGTCTCAAATTGCCGGCAGGCTCTGCTGGGCGAAGCCCCACCCGGTCAGGGCTTTCGAACGGGCGCGATCGAGGAGCCGCTTGCCATCCTCGATGTTGAAGGGATGGGCGTCCTTCATCCCAGCCAGTTCGCCCCATGCGATCGGCACCGCCACGGGGGCATTCTCCCGCGCGCGGGCCGAGTAGGGAAGAACGGCGGTGCTGCCGCGCTGATTGCGCAGCCAGTCGATGAAAATCTTCCCCTTGCGCTTGGCCTTGCTCATCGTGGCGATGAAGCGGTCAGGCTCCGCGAGACTGAGTGCTTCGCTGAAGCGGCGGGAGAAGTCCTTGTGCACCTCCCAGCTGTGCCCGGTGTCAAGTGGGACCACCACGTGAACGCCCTTGCCGCCTGAAAGCATGGCGAAGCTGGTCAGCCCCAGGTCCGAAAGCCGGTCGCGGATATGAACGGCCGCGGACTTCACATCCTCGAAATCCAGACCTTCATCGGGATCGAGGTCGAAGACCATGCGATCGGGAGCCTCGACATCGCCGGTTCGGGCGCCCCAGCCGTGGAATTCGATCGTGCCCATCTGCACGCATTGCAGCAGGCCTTCGGCATCCTCGACGTAGAGGTAGTCCTCGTTGCCGCCGTCCTTCTCGCGGATCGGAACATGATGGACATGAGGTCCGAACGATCCGCTGTCGTGCTTCTGGAAGAAGCACTTCTTCCCGCGCCCCTGTGGGCAGCGCACCAGACTGATCGGGCGGTGCGCGGCCCAAGGCAGCATCAGCGGCGCCACAGTCGCATAGTAATCCGCGAGCTGCCCCTTGGTCTGGCCGCCTTCGGGAAAGATCACCCGCTCGCGATTGCTGATCGTAACTGCGAGTTCCTCGTCGGGCGCAGTCTCAGCGACCTCGGGCTTCACCTCGCTAGCGGGCTTGTCGCCGCGCAAGCCTAGGAAGCTGCCGTGGCGGACATTGCCGTCGGCGGTGAACTCGGCGAAGGCGATTTCCGCGACCAGTTGGGGTTTGACCCAAGTCACCCCGCGCGCGCTGACGCGATCGACCTCGGCCGGGGGGGTGTCGGTTTCGAGCTTCTTCAGCTTGGCGGCTAGCCCGGCAAGCGTCTCCGCGCCAAAGCCAGTGCCGACATTGCCCTTATAGACCAGCTTCTTGCCTTCGTACTGCGCCAGCAGCAGGCTGGAGAAGGGCCGGCTCTTCGCGGTCGACTTCTTCCAGCCGATGATAACGAATTCCTGCCGCCGGGTGCATTTGACCTTTACCCAGCTTTTGCCCCGTCGGCCTGAATAGGTGCCGTCGATCGTCTTGGAAATGATCCCTTCCTGCCCCGCCTCGCACATTGCTTGATACAGCGCTTCGCCGGCGCCGATCACATGGTCGGCAAGATGGATCGGCGGCTGGGCCTCGGCGAGCAGCGCCTCGAGCCGTTCCTTACGCTCGATATTGGGCAGTCCGGTCAGGTCCTCGCCCGCCAATTCCAGCAGGTCGAAGGCGTGAAAGTGCAGGTCGTCGTCCTTGCCCTGCGAACCGTGACCACGCTTCAAGACGTTCTGCAGCGTAGAGAAATCGGGATTGCCGGCCTGGTCGGTCGCGACGATCTCGCCATCGATCAGGCAACTCGGCAGATCGAGTGCGGCGATGGTGCGGACGAGTGGGGCGAACTTGTCGCTCCAGTCCTTGCCGTTGCGAGTATAAACCCGAACCTCGCTGCCCTTGGCCGCAAGCAGTGCGCGATAACCGTCGAACTTGATCTCGTGCATCCAGCGGTTGCCAGTCGGGACGCTGTCGACGAGTGTCGCAAGCTGCGGCGCCCGGAACTTGGGGAGCGGGACATCACGCGCGGGCTTGGCGCGTGCTTTTTTGGCGTTGTGGACGGACGCCTTCTGCATTTGCTCGAGGAAGGCATCGTCTTCCTTGCCGGCGAGCGAAAAGGCACCGGCCTTGTCCGCCGCGATCTCGGCCATGGAGCGGCCCGTCAGCACGCTGGTCAGCGCTCGCTCCACCAGCACATCGCCAGGTTGGGAGAATTCATCCTCCACCTTGCGCAGCAGCCAGTTCTCGCGCTTTTCGCCGGGGCGGGGCTTGAGGCGAATGAGGATCCATTCGCCCTTCATCCGCTCACCCTGGACGGTGAAGTGGAGGTGGCCCTTGTCGATGTCCTTCCAGCTCTTGCCCGCGACCGGTGCCCAGGTGCCGCGGTCCCACAGCATCACCGTGCCGCCGCCGTATTCGCCCTTGGGTATGGTACCCTCGAACTCGGCGTAGGACATGGGATGGTCTTCGGTCCGCACCGCGAGCCGTTTGATCGAGGGATCGAGGCTGGGGCCCTTGGTCACCGCCCAGCTCTTGAGGACCCCGTCCGCCTCCAAGCGCAAGTCCCAGTGCAGCCGCGTGGCATCATGCTTCTGGACGATGAAGCGATCGCCAGTAGAACTGCTCGCGCGCTTGCCCGCAGGTTCAGCCGTCTTGGTAAAGTCCCGCTTGGCGTTGTAGAGCGCCAGCGGATCGGCGGCTTTGGCTCTACTGGTCGCGCCTTTGCCCGCAGCGCTCATGCGGCAGCCTTACATATAAGCCGGACAATCACAGGGACATGCGCCATCAGGCGCGCTTCCGCTTTGCCGGCGGCGTCTTTGCCGCCGCTGCCGCTTTCTTGGCCGGTTCCTTTTTCGCTGCCGGCGATCGGGGTGCTGGCGCAGTATCACCAACCGACTTTTTGAGAGCAGCCATCAGGTCGATGACATTCGAGCCCTTGGCCGATGGCTCGCCCACATCCTCAAGAATTTTCTTGCCCGTCTTGGACTTGGCTTTCTTGTCGATCAGGCCGCGCAAGGCATCGATGTAGCGGTTGCGGAATTCGGACGCATCGAAAGGCGCGGTGCGTTTTTCGATGAGAGTGGTCGCCAGATCGAGCAGTTCAGGCTCCGGCTTGGTGTCGCCGATCTCGGAGAAAAAGGCCTGCCCTTTGCGAACTTCATCGGCATAGCGCAGCGTCTCCATCAGCAGCCCTTTGCCGCACGGCTTGATGGCGACGAGCTTCTCGCTGCCGCGCACCGACATCTGACCAAGCCCGATCTTTTTGGCCTTTCGCATGGCTTCGCGCAGCACGATGAAGGCTTCTTCAGCCAGATCGTCCTGCGGCGCGACGTAATAAGGTTTTTCGAAATAGAGCGGGTCGATCGCATCCGAATCGACGAATTGCACCAGTTCCAGCGTGCGCTTGCTTTCGATCTTGACCGCCTCGATCTCGTCGTCTTCCAGCAGAACGTAATTGCCGCGGCTGATCTCATAGCCTTTCACGATTTCGTCGTGATCGACCGGGCCGATGCCGGGGACGACCTTTTCATAAGCGATGCGCTTGCCGCTGGGCTCGTGAATCTGGCGAAAGCTGATTGCCGCGCCGCTCTTGGTCGCCGGATAAACCTCGACGGGTATCGATACGAGCGCGAGGCGTATCTGCCCCTGCCAATAGGCGCGTGCTGCCATCTGTGATCCTCCTTCCTTCCGCCTTAGCGATTCAAGGCGGCAAAAGTTTCTGCGAGGAAGGCCCAGGGCGCGCGAAGACCGGTCGCAGGTCCAGCAAAGGCGACACGGCCGGGCAGAGGCTGTCGTAGGATTGCCTTGTTAATTATGCTAAAGCAGCCGCTGGCGACAGGAGGACCGGCCATGGTGGAAGACGACGGGAACGATCAGCGCAATGACCTTGCCGAGGCGCAGACCTTCTTCATCCGGCTTGGAGCGAACGACGATGCGCCATTTGCCCTGTGTGAGAGGATCGGCAGCGTCGAAGGCGCGTCTCCCGTGCCCGGCACCGGAAAGACAGTTGCGCAGCTCGTGTCCGAGCAGGCGCTCTTGGCTGCCGTGGCGCCGCGCGGCCAGCGAGACGATTTACCTGAATTGCTCGACGACTCGGCAACGGGCGTCAACCTTGGCGGCGGCCAGACCGGCGGCAATTAATGAATTGGATCCGGGCGAGGGGTCTGGGTGAAACCTGGCCCCTCGCCTTGGCCGCTGGGGCCCACGCCGGGGTAACTCGCCTGGCCGACATAACCGAATTGGCCGGCCTCGGTTCGCCGGTCTTTCAAGCTGTCCGACCATTTTCCCGATCGCTTTCGGTCTCGCTGGGCAAAGGCGGCTCGCGGCTGGCGGCAAAGATCGCGGCCTTGCTTGAAGCGGCGGAGTTCGCTTGCGCGGAAGCCTTGCCAAGACCGCCGCGCGAGGTGCCGCTCGATCGTCTGCCACGGCCCGTTCAACGCTTATGGTCGGGCGAGCGACCGCCACTGACCATCGATCTCGATCCTGGTCTTGCGCGCGGCTGGGTGGGCGGACATCTGCTCGGTAGCGGCGAGCCCATGCCCATGCCCTGGGATCTCCTGTCCCTGGACTTCACTTGCCGCCCGCTCGAATACGCCGCAAGTTCCGCCGGCTTGGCGACGGGAAACACTCGCGATGAAGCGGTGCACACTGCCCTGGGCGAGCTTCTCGAACACCACTTGATGGCCGAGTTCCAAGTCCTCAGCCCTCGTGATCGGCGCGCGCTCCAGATCGACGCGGCTAGCCTTACGAATGCCAGGCTCGCATGTGAGCTACGCCGGGTCTCGGCGGCAGGCTTTACCCCTCGATTGTGGAGCCTCGGTCAGGCCCATGGGATCGCCGCCATCTTCTGCGCTCTGTTTCCGCCCGAACCCATGCTGGACGGCATGCCGCCAGCGGGCGGGAAAGCATGCCATCCCAACGCCATAATCGCGGCCCTGACCGCTGTGCGAGAAGCGGTTCAGTCACGAGCCGCGCTGGTGGCGGGCGCGCGCGACGACATGGTCTTCGCCGACTATACCGACGGTCGTGACCGAGCGCTTGGGCTGGCCATGGAGACGCTGGCGCTGGGCGACGGGTCGCTTGCCTGGGCTGCCGTTCCGACCCGCGACTGCCCATCGACCGCCGAGGGGCTAGAACTTCTGAGTGACACAATTGCGCGCCTGACGCGCTTGCCGGTGGCGGTCTACGACCACTGCCCACCTGTCCCGGGGCTGCACGTGGTCCATGCGCTGGCACCGGGGCTTCTTAATCTTGGACGACGCCGCGCGACTTCAGAGGCCGCGCGGGGGCGCGCGCCCTGTCAGGTTAAGCCCGCATCGCCCGAGTTCGGCCGGGCGATCCTGTTCGCCGGCCCCAGCATCGCCGGCCTATCACTTCCCGACAGTGTCGAGCTGCGCCCACCGGCAATCTGTGGCGATCTAGCGGCGCTTGCTGCCGACCCGCCGGCGGCGGTCGGGTTAATCGATGGCAGCTTCGGTATCGCTCCGACCGTGTGGCACAAGGAGATCATCGATCTCATGGCGCGGGGCGTTCGCGTGCTGGGGGCGGCGAGCATAGGTGCGATCCGGGCCGCCGAGCTGGCAGATGCAGGCATGGAGGGCATCGGCGCGATCTATGAGGCCTATCGCGCGGGCGCAATCGAACGCGACGATGCCGTAATGGTGCTTCAAGCCCCGGCCAGTTATAGCTTTGCCCCCTTGACCCTGCCGCTGGTCGACGTCGAGCATGTGCTCTGCGGGCTAGCTTGCCACGCGGGAGAACGGCGCCCGATGCAACGAACCGTGCGCAGGATGGCGTATGACATCCGCACATGGCGCCGCTGTCGGGATGCCTACCGCGCGCAGACTGGGAAAAGTTTTCCGGCTTCGTTGGCCGAATTGTCGGCCGCGCCCTCCTTGAAGCAACTGGACGCTGCGCTGCTGGTGAAAAAGCTCACTCAGGCTGCGCGTGATCCGCCGCGCCAACCGTCGTGCGCCCCACTGCCCATGACCGGCTATTATCTCAGGATGCTGGCCAGAACAGCGGCAGGCGCTGCTCGAGCCCTCGAGTCACGAAGTCTCGGTGTTCTTGCTGGCGAAGTGGCAACACCGTTCCGATCCATTCAATGACATTTGCACCCGCGGGCGAGCCGCTGGCCTGCCAGGCAGCAGCGAATTTGGTCGCGAACCTTGCCTCGACTTCATCTGCGCTCGGCGGAAGCACCGCCAGCGCCGAGAAATTGGCGATGCGGACTGCATCGTAAAGCAACCCCGTCTCTCCTGAGACGAGGAAATGATCCTCCGCCTCTTCCGCCTTGCCCGCCAATGCTTTCATCGTAGCGTAGTCGGCATGATAATCGCTGGGCGCGAAGGGATTGAGTTCGAAGGCCTGCTGCATGAGCGCTTGAGCCCGCTCGATATCCCCCAGAAAGCATAGGCCGAACGCGCATTGGTTCAGAATGTCGGCATCGAGCTGACGCTGGCCCAGAACGGCATCGAATTCCTTCACGGCGCTATCGTAGGCGCCGCGACGCAGCAGGACCCAGGCACGTCTGACCCGCACCTCGACCCGGTCTGGCGCCAGACGTGCCGCGATCTCCAGGTGCTTTGCGCCCCGTTCGCGCAGCGCAGCGGTGTCATGGCCGGTCATCTGCTGCCAGTAATCATTGTTGTACATGCGGCCCAGCAGGAGGTGCGCGCCGAGGTGCCGCGGGTTTTGTTCGACAAGCCGCTCAAGGGCGGCGACACCGGCGAGGGTTTCCTGCAGATCGGTGGCGCTGCGAATGATGAGCCGCGCGCGCGTGTACATCGCACGCTCGTCGCCCCAATCGGGCGACAAGCGCAGGGCACCTTCCAGATCCCGGTCGATCGCTGGCTGCAGCGCCCCCACTGCCTTTGCCACGATCGTATCGCAGGGATTGCTCACTCCAGCGAGGGGCAGGCTAGCCGTCCATAATATCGTGTGACGCCGCGCATCCGCGAGTTGGAGCGTGGCCACCTCGCCGCTGCCAGGATCGCGAACCTTCCCGCTGAGCAAGTAGATCGCGAGTGAATCGGTGCTTTGCGCAACCAGAGTGTCGATGTCGGCATTGTCGACCGCGAGAACCCTGATTCCTGGCATGGCGCTGATGGCGACACGCATATCATCGCTGCAAAACTCTGCTTGCGCTTGCGTGAAGCTGGTGTTCCCCATCAACTGCAGCGGCGCGACGACAACAGCCGGCATCAGATCGCCGGTCATCGCCGGTGCAACGGCTTCGACCTTGCCCGGCGAGGGTTTCTTCTGAGCATTCGCGGATCGCCCCGCCTCGGATTGGTCGACGTCTGGTGCGGTTCGTGTGAGTTGATGGAACAGCGTCCGCGTCGCCTCGGTCGGCGCAGCTCCGAATTCGCGGAGAAGCTGGTCGGCAAGCCGGCGATAGCGACGATGAAGCGCTGCACTGTCAGCGGCCGCATGATCGAGACGCATGCCGAGCCGTGCCACGCCCTCGTTGGCGGGGTCGATGCGATCGAGCGCGCGCAGCACCGCCTGTGCTTCCTCCAGCGCGGTCATGCCGACTTCTTCCGCGCAAGCGAGGCTTTCAGACACGATCTGCGCACGGCGGGCGGGCCGCTCGGCAGCGAGCCAATCGTCGAAGCGCGGCGATACATCGCCGAAGGACTCGAGCAGATCGCCTTCGATAACTCGAAGCGCACTGGCCAGGGCGACGATGTCCCTGAGGGCGGCGGCGGCCAGGACGTCAGCCATGTCGCTGGTGAAGCCTCGCGCGTCGAGAGAGACGTTGTTTCGGTCGATTGTGAGAACAGCCGCCAGGGGCTCGACGTTGCGCAGTTCCGCCAGTGTCTGGCGGAGGCTGGCGCGTGCCTGTTCCGCGGCGCGATCGGTCCAAAGCAGGTCCGCGATCTGCTCGCGCCCAGCACGGTGATCGCGCGCCAGAGCCAGAAATGCGAGAAGTGCGCAGGCCTTTCTTGCGCGTAGGATGATTGTCTTGCCGCCCGCGGCCATCTGAAACGCGCCGAACAGTGCCAATGCGATGGGCGCCGAACCAGCATGGACTTCGTGCATGGGCATCTCCCGCACGTCGAACGCGGCCGCCGCGTCGCTGCGGAGGGCCGGGTGCCAGCTTCAAGGCTGCTGCTCCAGCTATACCATGCCATCGTCCGCCACCTTACGGCAAGACGGGGAACGCCGCCCGCGCCCCCCGCCTGCTGTCCGGCGACCCATGCGTTCTCAGCGCTTTCCCGACGAAGTGCTGCCGAGAGTTAGCGCGGCAATGCCGGTGCGGGTGCCGCCTGCTCGGGCGATAGCCACGTCCATCTGGCGATAGGCACTTGCCAAGCTGGCGCGCTTGCAACGGTGCCAGTCGAGCGCGTCAGCTGCTGAGGAACCAGCCGGGCGGCACACGCGCTTCACGGCGCCTTGGATGCGCTTGGCGAGCGCGGCTTGTCCGGCCTCCCCCGACAAATCCAAGTCGCTGAACACCACCCGCTCCTCGCGGTTTTGCTGCGCCGTGGCAGGGACCGTGAGGGTCAAGGCGATGGCAGACAGCGCGGTGTAGCCGGCACAGACGATGGCATTGGCCAGATTGCGGTTGGTCATTTCAGTTACTCCCGTTGGAACTGTCCAGCGACTATCGCCGGACCGAGAGTCCTCTCGCACCGCGGGCGTCAGAGCAGCCGTGGGGTGAGCGTGAATTTATCGTCAAAAATGGCGTCGCGAGCGTTAAAACGACAGTCTGCAAGCCGGCGTCGGCACGGCAAGCCCCTTGCTCCCCCGTGCCCCGGCTTCTAGCGGCTGCCACCATGACCGAAAGCGACGAGGGCGGCCTTACCGACCGCAAGTTCTATCCCGCCGATGAAGAGGCGCAATTCGCCAAGCAGGCTCCGCAAACGCCCCAGACCCGGCATCCCGCCTATAAGCTGGCCTTCCGTGACACCGATTTTTTGCTGCGTGAAGAGTTGCGCCCTGTCCGCTTCCAATTGGAGCTGCTCAAAACTGAAATGCTTCTCGAAGAAGCGGGCGTCGGTTCGACGCTGGTAATGTATGGCTCGGCACGAATTCCACCTCCCGAAGCGGTTGAGACCGCTTTGCAGGGCGCCAAGGATCTTCCGGACGGCGAACGCATCGTGGTGGAGAGGCTCGCTGCCAAGGCACAATATTATGGCGAGGCGTATAAGCTTGCGCGGATGGTGAGCGAGAAATCGATCATCGAGCGGGGGCAGAGGCAATTCGTGATCTGCTCGGGCGGCGGGCCGTCGATCATGGAAGCCGCTAACAAGGGCGCAAGCGACGCCGGCGCGGAATCGATCGGGCTCAACATCGTATTGCCGCACGAGCAGGCGCCGAATCCCTATGTCACGCCCTATCTAAGCTTCCAGTTTCACTATTTCGCGCTCAGAAAGATGCACTTCCTGCTGCGCGCCAAGGCGGTCGCAGTGTTCCCGGGCGGGTTCGGCACCTTCGACGAATTCTTCGAGCTGTTGACCCTCATCCAGACCGGCAAGCTGAAGCCGATTCCGATTATGCTGTTCGGCAGAGATTTCTGGACGCGGGTCGTCGATTGGGACGCGCTGGTCGAAGAAGGTGTGATCGGCGCGCGCGATCTCGACCTCATTACCTGGTGCGAATCCGCGGAAGAGGCCTGGGGTCACATCGCCGAATTCTACGAGCTGGATCGCTAGGCAAGCGACCTGACGGCCTGATGGCCGAGCGGGCCATTGCCCCTGCCGAAGCCCGGTGCATGCTTGATTGCAGCGCGCACGAATTGGCGGGCGAGGCGGACCGCGTGCGGCAGCGCTTGGCCGTGCCCCAAGAGCGTGGCGATTGCGCTCGACAAGGTGCAGCCGGTGCCATGCGTGTGTTCCGACGGCAGCCGCGCATCGTCGAACACCACCGCCTCCCCTCCTGGAGCGACGAGGATGTCGATCACTCTTGCGCCGCCGCCATGGCCGCCCTTGGCCAGCACGGACACGTCATGCCTGGCGGCCAGAGCATGCGCCGCCGCGCCGATCTCATCGACGTTGCCGAGGGGCATGTCAGTCAGCGCCGCCAGCTCGGGAAGGTTCGGCGTCACCACCGTGGCGATATCCATCAACGCCGCAAAGCCGCCAATGGTGGGCTCATCCGCCAACACCGCGCCGCTCGTCGCCACCATCACGGGGTCGAACACGATGCCGCCCGCAAAGCTTTCGAGCCGCCGGGCGAGCGCTTGCGCAATCCCCGCCGAGCCTAGCATGCCGATCTTGATCGCGTCCGCGCCGATATCGGACAGGCATGATTGGACCTGGGCAAGCACGAGTGCTTCGGTCAGCGTTTCCACGCCTTGGACGCCGGTTGTGTTCTGAGCCGTGATCGCCGTCAACGCCGTCATCGCGTAGCCGCCGAGCATGGCGACGGTCTTGATGTCGGCCTGAATGCCCGCGCCGCCTGAGCTGTCTGACCCGGCGATGGCGAGGATGCGGGGCGGCTGCTTCATGCCTTGTACTTCCGCTCGGTGCTGGCCGGATATTTCGCCTGCAAGGCCTTGCTGCGAGTAGGCCGGTCCATCAACTCGCCGCCGCAATTCGGGCAACGATCGTCGAGCGCATCGGCACACTCGGCGCAAAGGTGCATTCGAAGCTGCAGATGAAGGCGCCCGGCGCTTCGGCGGGCAAGTCCGCGCCGCAGCCTTCGCAATCCGGGCGCATTTCGAGCATCAAGCCGCCTTTTGCACCGCATCGCATATGGTGGTCACAACGCGCTCCACCTGCGCTGCATCGTCGCCTTCCGCCATGACCCGGATCACCGGCTCGGTGCCCGAGGGGCGGATGACCAGGCGCCCCGCGCCGTTCAGCTCTGCCTCGGCTTGCGCGATCGCAGCCTTCACTCCTGCGTCATCCAGCGGCGCGCCGCCGGCGTAGCGGACGTTCTTGAGCAGTTGGGGGACGGTGTCGAAGAGATGCAGCAGCTCGCTGGCCCTCTTGCCGGAGCGAACAAGCGCGGCGAGCACCTGGAGGGCGGCTACCAAGCCATCCCCAGTGGTGCCATGGTCGGCGAGGATCATGTGGCCGGACTGCTCGCCGCCGACATTGAAGCCGCCTTCGCGCATGCGCTCGAGCACATAGCGATCGCCGACCTTGGTCCGCTCGAGCGTCAGGTCGATACTGGCCAGATAGCGCTCGAGTCCGAGGTTCGACATAACTGTTGCCACGACGCCGCCGCCGCGCAACTGGCCGGCCGCCTGAAGCTCGGTCGCGATCAGCGCCATGAGCTGATCGCCGTCGACCGTGGCGCCGGTTTCATCGACCACGATCAACCGATCGGCATCGCCGTCAAGAGCAAGACCGATGTCGGCACCCGTCTCCACCACCTTGGCCTTAACGGCCTCCAGCGCGGTCGAACCCACGCCGGCGTTTATATTCGTCCCGTTGGGGCTGTTGCCAATGGTGACGAGCTTCGCCCCCAGCTCCCAAATCGCCGTCGGCGCCACCTGATAGGCCGCGCCATGAGCGCAATCGAGCACGACCTTGAGCTTGTCGAAGCGGACGTCGGCGGGGATCGACTGCTTCACGGCATGAATATAGCGGCCAGGCGCATCGTCGATCCGGCGGGCGCGGCCGACTTCTTGGGCGTCGATCAACGGCACGCCGCGCTCCATCAGGGCTTCGATCGCAAGCTCGTCTTCATCCGACAGCTTGTAACCATCCGGCCCGAACAGCTTGATGCCATTGTCCTCATACGGATTGTGGCTGGCGCTGATCATCACGCCGAGATCGGCACGCAGCTCGCGCGTCAGCATGGCGATGGCGGGAGTGGGCAGGGGCCCAGTCATGACCACATCCATACCCACGCTGGTAAAGCCTGCCACCAGCGCGCTTTCCATCATGTAACCGGACAAGCGGGTATCCTTGCCGATCACGACCCGGTGGCGGTGATCCCCGCGCAGGAAATGCGCCCCCGCGGCTTGGCCGACGCGCATGGCGAGTTCGGCGGTCAGCTTATCGGCATTGGTGCGGCCCCGAATCCCGTCGGTGCCGAAGTATTTGCGGCTCATTGATCTGCGCTAGCTCCTCGGCGCTGCCATGGCCCGGCGCGTCCGCGATGTCACTAGCATGGACGCGCAAAGCCGTTATGGCGCAGTGGAATGACGACAGGCGACGCGCGCGGCACCGAAAGACAACTGGTCACGGTTCGGATCCCGACATGGTGGACACTGGCGGGCTTGCTTTCAGGCCTCGCCCTAGGATGGCTGCTGGCCGGAACGGACGTGCTGGATGGCGTGCTGTCCGTGACGGCGCCGCTCGGCGCCTTGTGGCTGCGCGCCTTACAGGCAACGATCGTGCCGCTAGTCGCGGGGCTCCTGATCATCGGCATCGCGCAAATGGTCCGGGCGGCCAAAGCCGGCGCGGCGGCGAGGCGCATGCTCGGGCTGGTTGCGGCGGTGCTGGTCTTTTCTGGCGTCAGCAGCACGCTCGTCACTCCGCTGCTGCTTGATTTGTTTCCGCCGCCGGGCGCTGCCCGCGGCGTGTTGGCGGCAGGCGGCGAGGCGCAGGAGGTGCCGGGGCTGGCCGCGTTCATCGAATCGCTCATCGCGCCGAACATGGTGGCGGCTGCTGCCGAAACCGCGATGCTGCCGCTGACGCTGTTCTTCGCTGCCTTCGCCGTTGCGGTCGCGCGGCTGCCAGGCGACCAGCGCGAGACGTTGCTCGGATTTTTCCGGGCGCTGGCCAATGCCATGCTGCTGATCATCGGCTGGGTTCTGTGGGTCGCGCCGTTGGGCGTGTTTGCGCTCGCCGTGGGCGTGGGCGCGGAAAGCGGCAGCGGCGCCTTCGCAACCCTATTGCACTACATCCTGATCGTCATCGCGGCGGGGACGGTCATCCTTATCGCTGGCTATTTGCTCGCCTGGGGGGCGGGGGGCGTGAACCCGCTACGCTTCGCACGCGCGGTGCTGCCGGCGCAGACGGTGGGGCTGTCGACCCAGAGCTCGCTCGCCAGCCTTCCGGCCATGCTGGTCAGCGCCGAACAGCTCGGCGTTCGCGAACGTTCCGCCGAATTCACCCTACCGCTCGCCGTAGCAATCTTTCGGGCCACGAGCCCGGCGATGAATTTGGCCGTGGCGATCTACGTCGCGCATATCGCCGGGGTTGCGCTCGGGCCCCTGACATTGGCGGCCGGGGTGGCGGTTGCCTTCGTGATCGCGATCGGGTCGGTGAGCCTGCCCGGCACGATCAGCTTCGTCATTTCCATCGGTCCCATCGCGCTGGCAATGGGCATACCGATCGAACCGCTGGCGCTGCTGGTGGCGGTCGAGATGCTGCCCGACATCATGCGCACGATCGGCAATGTGACAATGGACGTGGCAGTCACCACCGCAGTGGACCGGCAGGCCGCGGACGACGGCGAACATGACACCCGAGCCTTGCAACGCTAGCAAGCGGCGCACATTTCTGTAGGGAGCCCTGCACAACCTTCAGCCGACCACGGGAGATTACCATGGCGTTCCAGCTCATCGACCTGCCTTACAACGACACCGCGCTCGAACCGGCGGTTTCCGCCGAGACGCTGAGCTTCCACCACGGCAAGCATCACAAGACCTATATCGACAAGACCAATGCCGCGATCGAAGGGACGGATTTGGATGGACAGCCCTTGG
>ERZ1066119.213-NODE-213-length-45548-cov-20.384741_pt1 | contig 45548 bp, 35 predicted proteins | sample MGYA00382766_ERZ1066119 | MGnify/ENA primary metagenome ERZ1066119 (study PRJEB33369, sample SAMEA5778349) | biofilm metagenome | biome: Industrial cooling water; feature: Water cooling tower basin; material: Biofilm | place: United Arab Emirates | collected...
ACTCAAGTTGCTAGTTATGAGGTCAAGCATTTTAGATCCCCCTAAATCCCCCTTGATAAGGGGGACTTTGAATCCGGTGCTAGCCCCCCTTATCAAGGGGGGCTAGGGGGTATCAAACCGACAATATTTGTAACTAGCAACTTGCGTTATTTATTAGAGTTAAACTTTTTAGAAAATAGCAATAAATCAAATTGGGTGCAGCTTAGTCGGTGAAAAATATCGAATTATCAAGATTTAGTTACGCAGAAGAACACCCAAATCATGCAGATCAAAACTCTGAGAGAAATCGTTAGAAAAACCCGTTTAAACTTACCACTAAGAACAGTAATCATTGTCCCTTTTGTGCTGCAAATCGTTACTGCGGTGGGATTGGTGGGATATCTATCGTTTAAAAATGGACAGCAAGCAGTCAACGATCTGGCGCATCAGTTGATGGGGGAAACAAGCGATCGCATTGGGCAAAAACTGAATAATTATCTAGCAGTACCGCGGACTATAAATCGGATCAATGGGAATGCGATCGCGCTCAATCAATTAAATCTGCAAGATCCAAACAACTTAAATCGCACCTTTTGGCAACAAATATTTTTATTCGACGAAGTTAGCATATCTGCGATTTATTTTGGCAGTGCTGAGGGAGATTTTACCGGGCTAGGACTGCAAAGCGACAACACCTGGCAAATTAGTAGAGTCAATCAAACTACCAACTACAAATTTCACAGCTACGCTACAGACAATCGGGGAAATCCGACAAAATTACTAGATGTGGGGAAGCATTACGATCCCAGAATTAGACCTTGGTATAAAAAAGCAGTAGCAGTAGGCAAATCAGCCTGGAGCGATATTTACCTTGATTTTAAAGAACCAAGGCTAAAGATTACTTTAGCTCAACCTATCTACAAATCAACTCCAAATCAACCTCCATCCCTGCGGGGAGTCATCGGAGTTGATTTTGTCCTGACTCATATCAGTAAGTATCTCAAGAGTTTGAAAATCGGTAAATCCGGGATAACATTTATCGTAGAGCGATCCGGGTTAATTGTCGCCTCTTCCACAGCAGAGGAACCATTTTTGCGAGATAAAGATGGCAAAATCTCTGCCAGAATTGCCGCTACAGAAAGTCGCGTTTCCTCGATTCAAACTACAGCAAAATACTTAATGCAGCGCCATAGCAATTTAGCCACAATTAACAGCAACGAACAATTCATAGCGACGATTGCGGGAGAACGTCAATTTATCCAAATAACACCTCTGAAAGATAATCTCGGTATTGACTGGTTAATTGTCGTGGTAATTCCAGAAACCGACTTTATGCAGCAAATTAACGCCAATACCCGCACCACTATTTTGCTCTGTATTGCTGCATTAGCCATAGCAATAATCGTCGGAGTTTTGACCGCTGGTTGGGTAACACAGCCAATTTTACGCTTGAATGCTGCCGCTAAAAACATCGCCAAAGGAGACTGGGATAAAACCGTAGAAATTAACCGCGCTGATGAAGTGGGAGAACTTGCCAATTCATTTAACAGCATGGCGCACCAGTTGCAAGAATCCTTTGAAACCTTAGAAGAAAAAGTTAAAGCCAGAACCAATGAGTTAGAAATTGCCAAAGAAAAAGCCGAAGTTGCTAACCAAGCTAAAAGCGCATTTCTGGCTAACATGAGCCACGAATTACGCTCGCCGCTCAATGCCATTATCGGTTTTTCTCAACTGATGGCGCGCAGCCAAACTTTGCCTAAAGAGCAGCTAGAAAATGTTAGCATTATTAACCGTAGCGGCGAACATTTACTCACCTTAATTAACAACGTCTTAGACTTATCCAAAATCGAAGCTGGACGGACAACCCTGAATGAAAAAAACTTTGATTTAATCCGCCTGCTATCCGATATTGAAGATATGTTCCGTCTCAAAGCAGATGACAAAGGATTGCATTTATTAGTTGAACATACACCCGATGTGCCGCGATACGTTCGCACCGATGAAGTCAAATTGCGGCAAGTTTTAATTAACCTGATTAATAACGCGCTCAAATTTACTGAAGAAGGCGGCGTATCGGTAAGAGCAGGCATAACTAATCCTAACCAATTACCAATTACCAATTACCAGTTAAATTTTGAAGTTCAAGATACAGGTTTTGGAATTGCTCCGGAAGAATTAGATACTCTTTTTGAAGCCTTTGTGCAAACCGAAACCGGAAAACAAGCGCAAGAAGGGACGGGTTTAGGTTTGCCGATTAGCCGCAAATTTGTTGAGTTAATGGGCGGCGAAATGACGGTGAGTTCTAAAGTAGGAGTGGGAACAATTTTCAAATTTAATATTCAGGTTAGTCTTGCTGATGCGGTCGAAGTTGAAAGCCAGAAAGTAACAAAACGAGTAATTGCCCTTGAGCCAAATCAACCTGAATATCGGATTTTGATTGTGGATGACAAATCTCTCAATCGTCAATTGCTGATTAAATTACTCAATCCCCTTGGTTTTGCATTGAAAGAAGCGAGTAATGGCAAAGAAGCGATCGCAATCTGGAATGAATGGGAACCGCACTTAATTTGGATGGATATGCGGATGCCAGTAATGGATGGTTACGAAGCTACCAAACAGATAAAAAGCACAACTAAAGGTCAAGCGACTGCTGTTATTGCCCTGACTGCGAGCGTTTTAGAAGAAGAAAGAGCCGTTGTGCTATCAGCGGGTTGCGATGATTTTATGCGGAAACCGTTCCGGGAAGCCGATATTTTTGAGGCGATGCACAAACATATTGGAGTGAGATATATATATGAAGATATAAAAGAATCTGAACCTCTGAAAGCAAAAGAGAATGGTAAGGAAATATTGACCGCCGTTGCTTTTAAGGAATTGCCTTTAGAATGGGTCGCTAATTTGGAACAAGCAATCCTTAACATTGACTTGAATTTAATTGCTCAAGAGAGCGATCGCATTCGTTCTCAAAATCCCCAACTGGCAGATGCGATCGCCAATTGTATCCAAAACTTTGAATACGACAAGATTTTGAATTTAATTGCCCAGAATAACCCAGCCGAATAGCGAATATCGAGCGGCAAAATTTCTGCAATCTACTTTTCCTAAAATCATCTCCGTTAGCAAAGGTTGTGTATAGTTGTTTATCCTGTAGGGGCAAGTTTTACCAGATATGTTTAAACGCAGCGCCAAAGATAAATAAACTCGCCCCGACGTGCAGCACTATGACGGACATGATATAAGTCCTGTATTTTATTTGATTAATAAAATTATTTCTTTATCAGACGTAAATAGAAAAATGATAAACTTTAAAGAGTACGACAAGATTTTGGCTTTAATCTCAAAAGACCGCTAGCTATGTAACGACTTTTGAACATTATCTATGTTACTTAAAACTTTTAGCTCTATGCTTGCTCAAGTAACTAAGCTGCCCCTGCGAACCGTTCTCGTTGTTCCTTTTGTCCTGCAAACCGTCACGGCAGTGGGACTGGTGGGTTACCTCTCGTTTAGAAACGGACAGCAAGCAGTTAATGACCTAGCAGAACGTTTGATGCGCGAAGCCAGTTCGCGCATTTTCCAGTCCCTTAATAGTTACACTGCAACGCCCCGCATAATTAATCAAATCAACACCAATGCCATTCGTCTCGGTCAAATAAATTTACAAAATTCTCCCCAGCTACAACGTCACCTCTGGCATCAAATTCAAGCATTCAATTCAGTTACCTTCATCCAATTCGCCACCGAACAAAGAGACTTCGTTGGCATCCAACGTTTAGAAGATGACAAATTTACCCTGACAATCTCCGGGTCATCTACAAAGAATGTTTACACAACTTATGCCGTCGATTCTCAAGGAAATCGCACTCAATTGTTGAACCTTAGACAAAACTACGATCCGCGCATTCGACCTTGGTATATGGCTCCAGTCAAAGCATCTGGTACTGCATGGACTGAAATTTACACTTATTTTGACTTTTCCAAGCTGGCGATTACTGAAGGAGTGCCTCTTTACGATCGCCAAGGAAAGCTGCTGGGAGTAACTGCGGTTGATTTGTCTTTATCTCAAATCAGCGAATTTTTGCGTACCTTAGAAGTAGGTTCGACGGGTCAAACATATATCGTGGAACGCAATGGGATGCTGGTGGCTAGTTCTTCTGCATCCGAACAGCCCTTTACCAAGGAAAAAGCAAAACCTCAGCGTCTTTCGGCAGTGAATAGCAAAGAGCCATTAATTCACTCGACTGCCAAGTATTTACAGCAGAAGTACGGTAATTTAAATCAAATTAAGCAAAACATTCAACTAAATTTTGATATCAAAGGTAAGCCTCACTGGGTGCAAATTACACCCTTTTCCGATCGGTTTGGTTTAGATTGGTTGATTGTGGTTGTGGTGCCAGAATCGGACTTTATGGCACAAATTCATACCAACACCCGCACCACCATTCTTTTATGTTTTGCCGCACTGTTTGTATCCACCTTACTAGGTTGGTTGACCTCGCGCTGGATTAGCCAACCCATTCGCCGTCTCAGTCAAGCAAGTCAGAAAATAGCGAGCGGCGAACTCGACCAACAAGTAAAGCTAAGAGGAACGCAAGAGCTAACAATTCTAGCCCAATCTTTTAACCAAATGGCGCAACAGTTGCGCCTCGCTTTTGCTGACCTAGAAAAAACCAACGCCGAGTTAGAAACTCGAGTTGAACAACGCACCGCCGAACTCAAAGAATCCCAAGCTCAATTGCAACAGCAAGCCCAACATTTAGAAGAAAGAGTGCGACAGCGCACCGCGGAATTATTAGAAGCAAAAGAAGCGGCAGAAGCAGCAGATGAAGCCAAAAGTACTTTTTTAGCCACCATGAGCCACGAGTTGCGAACGCCGCTGAATGCCATTCTCGGTTTCGCCCAATTGATGAAATATGACTCATCTATTTCGCCATCCCACCAAGAAAATATCAACACCATTGCTCGCAGTGGGGAACATCTACTGGCATTAATTAACGACATTCTCGATATGTCCAAAATCGAGTCTGGTCGGATGTTACTAATGGAAAACGCTTTTGACCTGTATCATTTGTTAGATAGTGTAGAGCAAATGTTTCAACTACAGGCCAACCAAAAAGGCTTAACCCTTAAGTTTGAACGCAGTTCGGAAGTTCCCCAATACGTCAATACCGACGAGCGAAAATTGCGCCAAATTTTAATTAACTTGATCGGTAATGCGATCAAATTCACCCAGCGCGGGGGCGTCACAGTCAGAGTGCTAATGGCTAATGGCTCATTGCTCATAGGTAAAGAGCAAGAAAATCCCGATTACCAATTACCCATTACTAATTACCAATTGCAGTTGGAAATTGAAGACACAGGCTGTGGCATTCCTCTAGAAGAGATCGAAGATTTATTTGAACCGTTTGTGCAGAGTAAAACCAATCGAGGGTTTCAAGAAGGCACGGGTTTGGGCTTACCAATTAGCCGTGCTTTTGTTCGTTTAATGGGAGGCGATCTAACTTTAGTTCGCACGGCGGTGGGTGAGGGAACGACATTTGCCTTTGACATTCAAGTAACTCTGGCGGCGGCGGCGGCGGTGGAAGTAACTGCACCCCTGCGCCGCGCGATTGGACTGGAAGCGGGGCAACCAACTTATCGCTTGCTGGTGGTGGAGGATGGTTGGGAAAACCGTCAACTGCTGGTTAAGTTACTGCAACCTTTGGGTTTTGAGGTGAAAGAAGCCGTGAATGGACTCGAAGCGTTAGAGGTTTTAGAGAGTTGGAAACCCCATTTAATTTGGATGGATTTGCGAATGCCAGTCATGGACGGTTACGAAACAACGCAACAAATTCGCGCCAAACTAGAGGGGGAAGCGATGGCAATTATTGCCTTGACTGCTCACGTGTTTAAAGAGGAAAGGGCGATGATTTTGTCGGCTGGTTTTGATGATTGTGTCAGCAAGCCATTTCGCGAAGCTGAATTGTTTGCCGCCATGAGTCAGCATTTAGGCGTGCGTTACATTTATGAGGAAACAGCAATAACGGAAACTGTCCAGGAGCAAAAAGCATTGAGTGTAGAAGAAATTGCCTCTTTACCCGCCGAATGGTTGAAAGCCCTAGAAGAGGCGATTTTGATGGGAGATTTAAATTTAATGGAGGATGCGATCGCGCAAATCCGTACCCAAAACCAGGCGATGGGTGATGCGATCGCTCATTGTCTCAATAACTTCGAGTACGACAATATTTTGCACTTAATTGAAGCTGCCAATCAACTTTTAACAACTAACCGTTAGCACCCGATTAATTCCATGCAACCTGACAACTGTAAAGGCAACATTTTAGTCGTCGATGACACCCCAGCCAATCTCCACCTGTTAATCGATATTTTGAGCAAGCAAGGCTACGAAGTTCGCCCCGCCCCCAACGGTAAATTTGCCCTATCTGCTGCCAAGGGAATGCCGCCAGATTTGATTTTACTAGACATTATGATGCCGGGAATGAACGGTTACGAAGTCTGCCAACAACTCAAAGCTGATGAGCGAACCAAAGACATCCCGGTTATTTTTGTCAGCGCGATTAACGAAGTGCTAGATAAAGTCAAAGCTTTTTCTATTGGTGGAGTTGATTATATCACAAAACCCTTTCAAGTAGAAGAAGTTTTAGCCAGAGTACAAGCTCACTTGGCAATTCGCAACCTGCAAACAAGCTTAGAAAAGAAAAACGCCGAATTAACCACAACCTTACATCAACTAAAAACCACTCAAGCTCAGTTAATTCAATCAGAAAAAATGGCAGCATTGGGACAATTAATTGCAGGTATTGCCCATGAAATTAATACACCACTGGGCGCTATTCGCTCATCTATCAACAATATTGCTGGGTTTTTCACCGAAAACTTGCTAGCATTACCTGCATTTTTTCAAGAACTCTCGGCGGAAAATCAGCAGTATTTCTTTGCTTTGATGGAAAAATCTAGCAAACAAACAGCCTCCTTCTCTAGTAAAGAAAAACGTCAAATCAGAAAAGCTTTGCAGCAGCAGCTAGAAGAAATCGGAATAAAAGAAGCCGATAATCTTGCCAGTAATCTGGTTACTATTGGCATTTACGAGGATATTCAAGCATTTTTGCCCTTACTGCAAGATCCCGAGCGGGACAAATTGCTGAAAACAGCCTATGACTTGGCTAGTTTTCAGAAAAGTACTAAAACTATTATGACTGCTACAGATCGGGCTGCCAAAATCGTGTTTGCCCTCAAAAGTTATGCCCGCTACGATAATTTTGAAGAAAAATTACAAGCGAATATCGTTGAAGGAATTGAAACCGTATTAACCCTCTATCACAATCAACTCAAACAGGGAGTAGAAGTAGTCAGAAACTATCAAGAATTGCCGCCGATTTGGTGTTACCCTGATGAACTGAACCAAGTTTGGACAAATTTAATTCACAATGCCGTGCAAGCCATGAACAATCAGGGAACATTAAAAATTAGCGTAACTCAGCAAGAAACATATCTCAAAGTCCAGATTACAGATAGTGGCTGCGGCATACCCGAAGAAATTATGCCACGAATATTTGAGCCATTTTTTACAACCAAACCGGCTGGTGAAGGCAGTGGGTTGGGATTGGATATTGTTAAAAAAATTGTCGAAAAACATCAGGGAAAAATTGAAGTTTTATCCAAACCTGGAGAAACAGTATTTACCGTGTTTTTACCAATAAATTTGAGCGATAACCCTAGTCTTGCTTAAGCCATGTATTTGATGCTAGAGTCTTAGCTATATCCATTTCAAACAGGTAACCAGCAATGCCTAAATCAGCCATTATCTGTGTAGATGATGAGGTGACTGTCTTAGAAAGTCTCGAAATAGAACTGCAAAAAGCATTTAAAAATCAATATCAGTATGAATTTGCTGAAAGTGCTGACGAGGCTTTAGAGGTGATTGAAGAATTAGTAAAAGATAACGTAAAAATTGTAGTAATTGTATCAGATTGGTTAATGCCGGGAATGAAAGGCGATGAACTTTTAATTTTAATTCATCAGAGATTTCCAGAGGTGACGACGATTTTATTAACTGGACAAGCCGACAGAGAAGCAGTTGAACGTGCTATCAACGAAGCAAAGATCTATGCCTACTTGACCAAACCCTGGAATACCAAAGAATTAATTGAAACCATTCGCTCCGGAATATCAAAATCATGAAAAAGCCCGCGATTATATGCGTAGATGATGAACTGACTATCCTGGAAAGCCTGGAACGAGAACTGCGAATATCTTTCGCGGGCAAATATAAAATCGAAACAGCAGAAGGAGGAGAAGAAGCTTTAGAAATATTGGATGAATTACTGGAAAATCAATATGAAGTTCCTTTGGTCATATCCGATCAAATTATGCCGGGTATGAAAGGAGATGTATTATTAAAAATGGTTCGGGAAAAATCGCCGAAAACGGTGACGATAATGCTCACTGGTCAAGCCAATCTCGAAGCAGTTATCAATGCAATTAATCAGGCAAATTTATATCGTTATATTGCCAAACCCTGGGAACCAGAAGACTTAAGGTTAACCGTAGAAAAAGCAATTGATAGCTATTTTCAGGAGAAACAGCTAGCAGAACAAAATGCCAAATTACAGGAAATGAATGAATTGCTGGCGCGATTAAACAGCGAACAAGCGGCGCTAATTGCCCAACTGCAAGAAAATGAGATCCGCTTGAAACAGTTTTTAGAAGCGATGCCAATCGGCGTTGCTGTTGTAGATGCACAAGGCAAACCTTACTACATTAATCACCAAGCAAAAGAAATATTGGGTAAAGGCGTGGTGCCTGGGATAAGCTTGGAAAATTTATCACAGGTTTATCAAGTTTATCAAGCAGGTAAAGATCGACATTACCCAACTGAAAAATTGCCAATTATGCAAGCATTGCAGGGAAAAAGCGTTATCGCTGACGATTTAGAAATTCGCCAAGGTGACAAGATTATACCGCTAGAAGTTTACGCAACACCTATTTATGATTCCCAGGAACAAATTACTTATGCAATTAATACTTTACAAGATATTACCGAACGGAAACAAGCAGAAGAAGACCGGGCAAAATTTATTTCAGAACTGTTTGAACTGAATTGCAATTTAGAACTGGCGCTGTACGCTGAATCGGAATTAGCCAATGCGGCTAAAAGATTTGTCCCGAATGAATTTCTTTCTTTGTTGGGACATCAAAGCTTAGTGGATGTGAAATTAGGCGATGCGGTGCAGCAAGAAATGTCAGTGCTGTTTTCCGATATTCGCAACTTCACAACGCTTTCTGAAACCATGACTCCCCAAGATAATTTTAAATTTATTAATTCTTATCTATCGACGATGGAACCTGCGATCGCGCAAAATCATGGTTTCATTGATAAATATATTGGCGATGGCATTATGGCACTCTTTAGCGGCGGTGCCGATGATGCTGTCAAAGCCGGAATTAACATGTTACAACGCCTAGAAGATTATAATCAAAATCGCATCAGAGCGGGCTATGCACCAATCCGCATCGGCATTGGCATTAATACCGGATCTTTAATGCTGGGAACTGTTGGGGGACAAATGCGGATGGATGGGACAGTGATTAGCGATGCGGTAAATTTAGCCGCGCGCGTGGAAAATCTGACCAAAGCATATCAAGCCCCGATGTTAATTACTCACCAAACATTTGTCCAATTGAATCAATCCCATCAATATGCAATTCGCCTGATCGACCGCGTCCAAGTTAAAGGAAAATCACAATTAGTCACGGTTTATGAAGTATTTGAAACCGAACGCCCAGATATTAAAGAAGGCAAATTAGCAACTTTACCAATATTTTTAGAAGCTTTGGATAACTATAGCGAGGGAAAATTGAGAGAAGCACAACAACTGTTTGCAGATTGTTTGCACCAAAACCCGCTCGATAAAGTAGTGCAAATTTATTTAAAACGCTGTCAGGAACAAAATAGGGTAACGCCAATTTATTCGGAACCTAACTTGAGCGGAATTTCTGCCAATGGAGCGAGCAACTCTTCACTATGAGACGCTGCGCGATCGCCAAAAGCAAGTTAACGGAAATAGGTAATTAATAATTGGTAACGATCTGTACACCTCTACCTACCTCTTCTTTTTTCTTCTCTCTGCGTTCTCTGCGCCTCTGCGGTTCGTTAAATAATAGCTAATGATAAAATGCAGTATAACAATATAAAAACCATAAAAAACCGTGAAAAAATACATTGCTGCCATCGACTCAGGCACAACCAGCACCCGCTTTATCATTTTTGACCAAGCCGGAAAAATTGTTACTTTCGCCCAAAAAGAACACGAGCAAATTTATCCTAACCCCGGATGGGTAGAACACAGCCCAACCGAAATTTGGTCCCGCACGCAAACAGTTATCGATGAAGCTTTAGACCGAGGAAATATCCCCCCTGAAGAGATTAGCGCCATCGGCATTACCAATCAGCGCGAAACCATTGTAGTTTGGAACCGGCACACCGGAAAACCTTATTATAACGCCATAGTTTGGCAAGATACCCGCACCGATAATATCTGTAACGAACTAGCTCAAAATGGCGGCATAGCTCGTTTTCGCGCCCAAGTTGGTTTACCACTTGCCACCTATTTTAGCGGCCCTAAAATTAAGTGGATGTTAGATAATATAACAGGTTTGCGCGCCGCAGCTTTATCCGGCGATGCGATTTTTGGCAACATCGATACATTTTTAATTTGGCATTTGACTGGCGGTACTCAAGGGGGATTGCACATTACCGACGTCACCAATGCCAGTCGCACGATGCTGATGAATTTAGCAACCTTAGATTGGGATCAAGAAATTTTGCAAATCATGGATATTCCGCGCCAGATGCTACCAGAAATTCGCCCTTCTTCCCAAGTTTACGGTCATGCCGTTGGTCGGTTAGCGGGAGTGCCGATTGCGGGAGATTTAGGCGACCAACAGGCGGCATTAGTCGGGCAAACTTGTTTCCATCCAGGTGAGGCTAAAAACACCTATGGCACGGGGTGTTTTATGTTATTAAATACAGGCCATGAAAAAATTGCTTCTGCAAGTGGGTTGCTGACTACTGTGGCGTACAAAATGGGCGAGGAAAAAGCGGTTTATGCTTTGGAGGGGAGTGTAGCGATCGCAGGCGCATTGGTACAATGGTTGCGCGATAACTTGGGCATGATTTCCACTAGCGCCGAAGTCGAAGCCCTGGCTAATTTAGTAGAAGATAACGGCGGAGTTTATTTTGTCCCAGCATTTTCCGGATTGTTCGCCCCTTATTGGCGTGCCGATGCCAGGGGGGCAATTGTGGGACTCACCCGCTACGTGCAAAAAGGTCACATCGCCAGGGCAGTTTTAGAAGCAACTGCATGGCAAACCAGGGAAATATTAGATGCAATGGAACAAGATTCAGGAGTGAAATTAACCGCGCTTAAAGTCGATGGCGGCATGGTGGGAAATGAAACTTTGATGCAGTTTCAAAGCAATGTTTTAGGCGTGCCGGTGATTCGTCCTTTAGTAGCAGAAACTACAGCGCTGGGAGCCGCTTATGCAGCGGGTTTGGCAACGGGTTTTTGGAGTAGCATCAACGAGTTGCAAAACAATTGGGGAGTCGATAAAACTTGGCAACCTAATATGATGGCTGATGTCCGAGAGGCTAAGTACGCACAGTGGAAAAAGGCCGTTACTAAAACTTTTGATTGGGTTTAGGTTTGTTTACTCAGATCTTGCATCTACCCGATAAACAGCCCAGAAATAAATTTCTGGCTGAAAGCTAAAACCCGTTAAAACGGGTTAAAACCTTGATTTAACTTAGCTTTAGCTAACTTAAGCTTTCAGCCCCCAAACCAATTATATCGTGTCCGTTAGCATCGGTAGTAGGGGCGAAGCATTCGGGCGATAACTTCTGCAATTAACCCAAGGTTTTATATCCGAATGCTTCGCCCTGACCTTACGCAACCGATGCCACCGGACATGATATTACGGGCTGTTTATTGGGTAGGTGCAAGATGTGAGTTTATTTAGATCTTGCGCCAATCTCATAGCCCGCCAGGGAATTTATTCCCTGGCTAATAGCGAAAGTCCGTTAAAACGGACTGGTTTGATGGCATTGAGTCGGTTTTAACTCAGATCTTGCACAGTGGCTCAAAACCGGGTTTCTTGCAAATAGCTAAACTTGAAAGCCTAGATCTTTCATCAAGAAACCCGGTTTTTCAAGGCTTGTTGACAATGGTGCAAGATGTGAGTTTTAACCGACTTGAGCTATTAGCCCGGAAATTTATTTCCGGGCGGGCTATGAGACTGATATCGTGTCCGTTAGCATCGGTAGTGTATCTTTAGGCTCCCGCCTGGGAACCACAGGAACCGGGTTTAGTTGCGACTGGAAGCTTCCTGTTGTTGCCGCTTGCGTTTCGCCAAAGAACCCGCACCAACAGCACCCAACGCCAAGAATGCCAGTGCAGAAGAGGGTTCGGGAACAGATTTGGCAGTATTAGGCGTTAAGAGGAAAGCTCGGGTTTGACCATTGTAAAGGCCATTACCTACAATCTGCCCCGCATTGTTGATGCCTACTACACTGTTTAGTATCCAGTCAGGAGCGAAAACCAAGTCGTTGAGGTCGCTCATACCGCTGCTTTTGTCCCAGAAGAAGGGGCGATTTTGCCCATCAGCGGTGTATGATTCACCAATCACCTGACCTAAGTTGTTGATGGCTGTGGCAGAGTTATTGTTACCCCCCAGACTACCCAGGTTAATCATACCGCTGCTCTTGTCCCAGAAGAAGAGGCGATTTTGCCCATCAGCGGTGGTTGAAGTACCGATCGCCTGACCTAAGTCGTTGATGTCAGTGGCAGAGCTATTGTTACCCCCCAGAGTACCCAGGTTAATCATGCCGCTGTTGTTGTCCCAGAAGAAGGCGCGATTTTGCCCATCAGCGGTGGATGAAGTACCAATCACCTGACCTAAGTCGTTGATGTCTGTGGCAGAACTATAGTTACCCCCCAGCGTACCCAGGTTACTCATGCCGCTGCTCTTTTCCCACAAGAAGGCGCGATCGCCATCAGTGGTGGATGAGTAACCAACCACCTGACCTAAGTTGTTGATTGCTTTGCCAAAGGTATAGCTATTGCCATAAGAGCCAGTCCCCAGCGTACCCAGGTTAATCATGTCGCTGCCGTTTTCCCACACGAAGGCGCGATTTTGCCCATAAGGACCAAAGTAGGTGTATGTGTTACCAAGCATCTGACCTAAATTGTTGATGGCTGTGGGAAAGGCAAAGCCATAGCTAGCACTCGGTGGATAGAGGTAAATCGTGCCGCTGTTCTTGTCCCAGAAAAAGGGATGTTCCCCATTGGCGTATCTGCTACCAACCACTTGGCCTAAGTCGTTGATGGCTTTGGCAGATAGGGAGCAATAATTGTAATAGCAATAGCCATAGTTACCCCCCAGCTCCCCCACCCTAATCATGCCGCTGGTGTTGTCCCACAAGAAGGCGCGATTTTGCCCATTAGCGATAGTTGAGGAACCAACCACCTGACCTAACTCGTTGATGTCTGCGGCATAACTAGAGTTACCCCCCAGCGTACCCAGGTCGGTGAGAGAAAAAGTAATAGCGCCAGCAGGTTGGGAGGTAGCTAGTCCCAAGAATGCAGCGGCAGTTAGTGCCATACCGACTTTGCAAGTATTGAGTGTTTTCATGGTGTCTCCTTACAGAAGAATGGGGACGGTGACAGGGAATAGGTGCGAACGGGAGTCCCTATGAGTTTTGAGTATTTCTGTTGCCAATAACTCGGATCTTTTTGTCGATTTTTGACAAACTGAATCGACAACAGCTATTAGTTTGTAATGACTGTTTGTGAATGGGGTGCAGCTTTTTGCCAGTGGAAAAAAACTTTCTAGAACTATTCTTTTATCCGAGTCCTGAGAGTTATCCTGTTATTCACCTGTTTTAAGTATTTTCATTGACCCTGACCGTTTAATTTTCTTTAATTTATCAAGCTACTTCAGTAAATTTATCATCTTGATTAAAACTTGATTGTAAATTCACTATATTTTTACCGTATTTTCACTAAAGCTTCATAAATTAGCTAAGTATTTTTACGTAGGCTGGCAGGCGAGGTGTTTGGGAAGCGCGATCGCCTAATATATTTCTAAGTATATTTCTAGGTACTATTGAAAAAGGCTGTTACTAAAACCTTTGGTTGGGTGTAGGTTTGTACGGAGCCTCGCGCATCTCTTCCAACTTACGTCGAATTACACGAATAGACTTGAGAATCTGGAGCAACTAACAATGTTCAATGAAGCTCAACAATGGCAGCAATTTGTGACAGACCTCCAAACCGATATCTTACCCATATATGCCCGCCATGAGGATGAATTCGACTATCCCAGAATTCATGGAAGACTTCATATTTGTCGCAGCATTGTTTTAGCGGAGTGCATGGCAAACCTATATAGCCAGTTTGTTGACATCGATCGTTTTGCTATTCGGTATGCGGTGGCGTTTCATGACTCTGGTCGGCAAGGCAATGGCGTCGCTATTTGGGAAGCAGACAGTGCAGCTAATTGCTATATCTATTTACAGCAGAAATTATCAATCGATCGGTCGCGGGCAGAATACATCTCGCAATTTATCGTGAAAAAGGAAACGCTAGTTGATATCAATGAGCAAATTACTCACGATGCTGATGTTTTGGAAATCATGCGGTTAACTGGAAAAACAGGATTTAAGCCATTTCACCTACAATTTGGCAGAGATTTTCCAGTATTGGCAGAATTGAAGGAAACGCTGATTAATGAAGCGTGGCAGTTGATTGATATTACCGAGCAAATTAAAGGACGACTCTCACCAATTACTTATCTTCAAGACGCGATCGCTCTTGCCCAAGCCTACCCTCTTTTGGCATCTAATTTGCAGTCATTTATCTGAACGTAGCCTGATTTTTAATTTAGACCGGAGTTGCGTTGGGTTTCGTACCTCAACTATTGATTGCGATCGCATTCACAGAGAAAGAAATCTGGTTTCTTTAATAACACCTTCGCCAATTTTCTGCACCGCCCACACCCTTAAGGGTGTGGCTACACAAACAAAGCCCACCTTCGTGGGCTAAAATCTTTGCTAAAGCGTGGGGCTACACAAACAGAGCAATCCTGCGCGGGCTTAAATTATTACAGGCTGCGAAGGCAGCCTTTGTTTGTATATTCACATCTTGCACCAAGCCCAGAAATAAATTTCTGGCTGAAAGCTAAAACCCGTTGAAACGGGTTAAAACCTTGATTGTAGTTAGCTTTAGCTCACTTAAGCTTTCAGCCCCAAATTTATTTGGGGGCTGTTTATCGGGTAGGTGCAAGATCTGAGTATAGCGACACCCTTAAGGGTGTCGGATTTTGGTTTACCACCCAATTTCTGTCGGCGCAATGGGTTCAATATCAGGATCGTATCCTCCCACTTGATTGGCGCGAAGTACCCACACCGATGCATTTCGCAATAGAAACCTCTTAGCAATTGTCTCGCTCGCTAAACGGGGTAACATCGTTCGCCAACTCAATAAACCCCTTAAAAGCGCTGCAATCGGATCGTCTTCTATACTAATTCCCAACATCTCAGTATTATTCTGCCAGTCAGCACGAGCAGTGCCAAAAGGTAGCAATCTGCGATTGAGGGAATTTCCTAGTTTTCCTAACTGTTCAAAACGTTGAGCTTGTTCGGGATGGTTACTTAGCCATTCTGCTAAATCGGGATTGGCTGCGATCGCTTTTTCCATGTTTTTGATCGCGGCATATAAAGCTTGATTGGAATCTTGGGAACAGTTATTAGCAGGACCTACATAAGTTCCACCCGTGCCATCTCCAATTCGGTAGCGCGCCATTGCGATTTCTAAATAATAGATCAGGGTAAGCAATGGAGATCGTTTTAATCCTTGGATATCGTAATTTTCAGTCACTGCATCCAGTTTAATTATGATATCTGAAACCGGGCGGGTTCCCAGCCATCCCCACTGGCGATCGCCTAAAAAACGACACCATGCGTTATGCCCTGCAATAATACCATCGATGTTGTGGGTATAAACCTGACAATATTCGATATCAAAGCATAATTCGTCGGCGATTGGTTCGCGCACTACCGTTGCAATTCCATAGGCAAAATGACCGAAGAATATGGGAGTTTTAGCCGCGGGTTCGCGTTTTTTGCCGCCAATCCCGCCGTAGACGTGAATCAGTAACGCGCGATCGCCTTCTTGCCATTCTGCGATCGCTGCCTGGATTTCCTGATGTTTTGGGCTTAAAAGCACCGATGAGACTTTGCTTTTTTGTCCTTCTATCTGCCAAGATTCTTTTTTCAGGTAATTCATGGCTGCTTTTTTGCCGAAAATTATTTCATCGGGTTGCAATCGCAATAATCTGCGGGGCGCGATCGCTTGCACGATAAACACCCCATTTCTATCCTTAGCTCCATAAATATACCACCCGTTTTCGTTAACTGGCGACTTTTCAATATCGCGATTTGTAGAAGGGAAAACGCCATTAATATCCGGGACAACTTGCGGAATTCTCACTCTGTCTTCTGCCCCATCAAATTGTTTCGATTGGCGATTATAATGAACTACTCGGAAACAATCTGAACCATCTGACATTGGGTGTAAAATCTTCACCAAAGCATAATAACGCCCGGTAATTTGGACGGGTTCTTTTGATATAATTAAATTAGGTCTTTCGCTATCTGTACTTTCGACAAGAGCAACGATTTCGGGCAACTTGACAATAATATCATCGTTCGTTCTGGAGCCTGCAAGAGATTCTAACGGATCTACTTGTTGCCAATGATTCAGTCGTTCTGGATGAATAAAACCTTGGCTGATGCTATATTCTGTTTCTTCAGAAAAGTGGACGCTTTTAGTCACGCGGCGGACATAATCTTGCACTGGGCGAGCGTTACTCCAGCGCAAGTTAACAATTTGTCCGACTAAATGTTGATATTCACCGGGGGCGTGATGGACTTCAAATAATACTCCTTTAACTTGGCGGCGTTGCTCTGGTTGGGGTAGAATTAAACGACCCATCCAGGGTGCGATCGCACGATAATTTTCCCAGTTAACAGATTGTTGAATTGGATAGTAACTCGGCTGATTAAAAGGCGCTGACCAATACCGTTCGTAATTGCTCGGCTTTCTTCTAGAATTATTCTGAGTGAAGGGGAATTTATCTAAAATAATTCCTTCAACGATATCAACAGTTTGCTGTAAAAAGCTAGTAGTACCATCGGGTAAAAATCGATTCGCATCAAATGGCCCGCCAGTACCGTTGTGACCCACAGGCCCCAAGGAAATGATACTAATTTTACCCCGACGTTTGGCGCGATTCCAATAGGATAAAAAGAAAATTCCCCAGCGCTTGGGAAACAAAACTGGCCCTTCCCTTTCGACAAAATCTTTATCGCCGACGAGGTGATAGAGGTGTTCTAACTGCAAAGCATTTGTATTTCCACTTAACACCCCGGATATAGAAATTACCTCAATCGGTGCATCCAAAGCTTGGCGTAAATAAGGCGCTGAACCCATCGCAATTTGTCCGCCACCGCTGTAACCAATTAAAGTTATTGGTATGCCGCTTTCAGGTTCGTAGCCGTGAGTAATCAGGCTGTTATACATCACCTGTGCGGTGCCTTGATTGTAGATTGGGCCGTAGCGTTGATCCGCAGAAACCGTGACAACTAAAGTATTGCGAATATTAATCGTACAGCCAATTAAAGCACCGAAAATCCCGACAGATTTAGATACTTGCAGTCTATCTGCTAAGCGCCAAAAAAATGATAATAATCGGTCTTTTGTCAAGGGGCGATTCATGGGAGAATAGGGCATTAACCCGCGAATAATTAAAATATCATCGGGCAAGCGGGCGGCTAATTCATCGAGAAATTGTTCTACATCTGGGAAATATCTGGATTCAGCTTGAGCAATTCCATCGAAGTAAATAACATAACGAATGACTTTTGTATTAGGCGGGAGAGGTTCTGCTAAAGTACCGGGATCGAGGTTTGTATCGACTTGATCGCCGTACCATCCCGCCCACCATCCTAATGCTTCTAGGGGCGAGAGAAACGCGGCAAATATAATTGCGATCGCGCTAATAAACAGCAGGTTAATTACCACATCCAAACTATGGCCTAAAACTGCGTATCCCGCCAAATATAACGGCTGTAATTGGGGAAAAACAATCACACAAGTGCAGACGATTGCACCGACTAACAGAAATTTTACTCGCTTATTCAACGTCTACCTCCGCGATCGCGTACTCTGGTAGCTATTCTACGTTGCAATCCGGTTTGCACGATTTCCTCTAAAGCTTGTAAGTTAGTGACTAAATTAACTCCGGCAGCTGTAGTTTCTAACCAATGACCGAGAGCAATCAACGGACGCCCGATCGTGCGTTGGGATATTTGAAACACCGCCCATCCCAAGACGCTACACCAAAATGTTTGCCACGTTCCTAAACCTAATGCCACTTTTAATCCGGTTAAAAATGCTAAAAAACTCCACAATGATAGTATTACCGAAATCGGCACGCCCAGGTAAGGTAAAGCAACGAAAAAACTCAATATTTGCGGTGCATAAGCAAGTCCTAAAACGCTGGCAATTGCTGTGAACGCTGTGAGGGAAGGATAGATCGCGAAAAGAATTATACTCGCCACCCAAGTACTGAGTACCCAAAAAATGTAGCTAAACGCAAATAACAGCGCCGCAATGATTAAACTGAGGATAAAACGAATCGGTTTGACGCGGTTAATAAATAAAACAATCCCTTGACCTATTGCTTGGGAAAATCCCGCGATCAAGGCAATCAACAGTGCAGTTATCGTTCCAAAAGGGAGGAATTGAATCTGCTCAAAGGCAGATGTGTCGAGAGCGATCGCTCCCCATACTAACTCCCAAAATTTGTCTAGTGCCGTCTCCGTCATCTTTGGTTACAAAGGAATTGCTCAAAGATTTTGAACTCAAATCAGCTTTTTGTCATCTGCCATTTGGTTTAAAGCGCGATCGCTCTCAAGACATAAGCCGCATTTGTTCTTTCTGTCAAGCAATATTCATATTTTTTAACTCATAAATACCGTAATTTTATAACTTAAAATACAATTGCCGGACAAGAGATACAGCCGAAAATTTTGACTCCAGGAAAAAAACACCTATAGGTTGGCGGGCTACCAACCTATAGCGCGACAACACAGCCCGCAACGGGAAAAGGGTAAAGGGCGCAAAGGTGGAAAGGCTGTTTCATCTTTCCCCTCTTTCCCCCGTTTTCCCCTCTTTTCCCCTTTTCCCCTTTTCCCCCTTTTCCCCTCTTTTCCCCTCTTTTCCCCTTTTCCCCCTTTTCCCCTCTTTTGATCGAAGCGGGTGCTATTCTAAGTTATTTGGAGGCAGAACTTTTACCCAAAGCCGAAGCAGCTTATGTCAACCAAAATCAATCGCCATCTAGCGAACAAGTTGCTAGAAGCTGTCAAGCGTGAGGTTAACCAAAGGCTAGAACAGTCTTTGCACAATGCCGTACTGATCGATTTGTGTAAAGAAAAGCCATCGGAACGAATGCCCAAACTTTGCGATTTTGAAGTGAAAATCGGCAATCGTCCCAATTTTCGGTTACCTCCAGGCAAAAGCGTGACGCATATTTTTGACGAAACAGACGGTAAGTTGCTGATTTTAGGAGCATTGGGAAGCGGGAAAACTACCGTTATGGTCGAACTTGCAAAAGAGCTGATAAATCGCGCCCAAAACGACCCAGAACAACCGATTCCAGTTTTATTTGACCTTTTATCTTGGAAAAAAAGCCTCTCCCTCGCTGATTGGATCGTCGCCGAACTGAAGTTAAAATATGGCATCCAAGATAAAATTGGCAAGCAACTCATACAGCAGCAAAAGTTACTGCCTTTACTCGATGGATTGGACGAACTAGAACCAAGGCAGCGAGAATTATGTTTGCAAGCAATTAATCGCCTGGTGGTAGGAGAAAATCCTGTCAAACATCTGGTTGTTTGCACTCCCCTAGAAGATTATAAGCGCTGCAAAACTAGGTTAAGATTGCAGGGTGCAATTTATTTGCGGCCCTTGACCGAGGCACAAATTAAAGAATATTTGGTTGGTGCCAGCAGCCTCCAGCTTTGGTATGCTATAGAGGAAGATCCAAACCTGCTGGAATTGGCAAAAGCACCGCTGTTTTTGTGCATGATGACTTTAGCCTATGAGGAAATTTTAATTCAAGCTTGGAAACGCCTGCCGTCTAAGGAAGAACGGCTGAAATATTTGTTAAATGCTTACGTTCGTTTTTTGCTAACGCGGAAAATTAAAAGTCGGTACTATGGCAAAGAACCGCGCCCCGAAGCAACTCGCCCTTGGTTGGTTTTTCTAGCTAAAAGAATGAAAGAAGACAAGCAAGTAGAGTTTGCTATGTCGCAAATTCAGCCTGATTGGTTACAAACTAATGCTCAAAAAAGCATGTATCGTCTCGGAGTCGGTGTAACTTTGGGCGGTATTGCCGGAATGGGAGGATTTGTCCTGCGTTATATCCTTTGGCGCAATGGTTACATTCCCTGGAATTATGCCCGGTTTTTGGGCTTCGCAACCGAAAAAAGATTTCTGCAAAAAGTCGGCGATCGCTTTCGTTTCACTCACGAATTGATCGGGCAACATTTGGCTCAAATGTAATGCTAATTGTTAATGGCTATCAATTCAGTGTTGCGCGATCGCTTGGCAGAAACTAGCGTCGGCAGACCGATGACTCAAAGCATCCGGCAATATACTAAGTAAAAGTTCCCCAACAGCGGTAAAATAATTCCAGGACGGGTAGTTGCTATCTCTACCAATCGCCCGTTAATAGAATTGAGAGTATCGCCGATCCGATGACCCAAACTTACAACGTCGAAATTATTCACCAGGGTAGTACCCACACCATACAAGTGCCAGAAGATCAAAAAATTCTGCGCGCTGCCTACGCCGCTGGAATAGAATTACCAAGTTCCTGCAATGCAGGAGTTTGCACCACCTGCGCCGCCCAAATAGTTAATGATGGCAAAGTCGATCAAACTGATGGCATGGGTGTAGGAACAGAACTGCAAAAAGAAGGTTATGTTCTGTTATGCGTCGCCTATCCCCGTTCAGATCTAAAAATTGAGACGGAAAAAGAAGAAGAAGTCTATAATCGTCAATTTGGACAACCTTAAAATTATGACCACCCATTTCATTACCGCAGAAATTGACCTCAACGAGTCTCCCGCTAAACTGAATCAAGAAATTGAAACAGAATTGAAAAAACGCGGCGAACCCCTACGTTGGGCAGTGACAAAGGTCGATGCCGAACAGCAAAAAGCAACCGTAGAAGCAATTGTTACCAATCCCCAATCTGAAATCTAAAATCTAAAATCTGCAATTGACCCAACGTCCTTACACAGTTGTATTAATTGTTCCTACGGGGATTGGGGCGGCAATTGGGGGTTATGCAGGTGACGCGCTACCCGTGGCGCGGGCGATCGCTCAAACCTGCGATCGCCTCATCACCCATCCCAACGTCCTCAACGGCGCTATGCTCTATTGGCCTATCGATAACGCATTCTACGTCGAAGGCTACGGACTCGACAAATTCGCCGCCGGATGCTGGGGACTACAACCCGTGCATCAAAACCGCATCGGTTTAATCCTCGATCGGGGAATTGAACCCGACTTGCAACTGCGTCAAATTCAAGCCGCAGAGGCAGCTAGAGCGACGCTGGGACTGAGTTTGACCGACTACACATACACGGATGCACCTTTGGGGGTAGAACTGCGGATAGCCGCTTCTGGCGCATCCTGGGGAACAATTCAAAATCCCGATAGCTTGTTGCGGGCAGCCGAGGTTTTGATCGAACGAGGCAGGGCAGAAGCGATCGCAGTCGTCGCCCGTTTCCCAGAAGATATCGATAGTCAAGCCTTGCAAAACTATCGTCAAGGTAAAGGCGTTGATCCCATAGCCGGTGCAGAAGCCGTCATCAGTCACCTAATCGTGCGCCAATTCCAAATCCCCTGCGCCCACGCCCCCGCCTTCTCACCCTCGGCTTTAGATCCTCACCTCTCCCCCCGATCCGCCGCCGAAGAATTAGGCTATACCTTCCTTCCCTGCGTCCTCGCGGGTTTAAGTCGCGCCCCGCAGTTCGTCACCAGAGGAGCAGAGGAGCAATTACCAATTACCAATTACCAATTACCAATTACCATCTGGTCAGATCAAGTAGACGCCGTTGTCATCCCCGCCGATGCTTGTGGAGGAAGCGCTATCTTGAATTTGAGCGATCGCGCGCTAGCGATCGCCGTCGCAGAAAATCAAACCGTTTTGCGAGTTCCCCCCGAACCTTTAGGCATTAAAGTATTGCGGGTAAACTCGTATTTAGAGGCATTGGGCGTTTTAGTTGCTCATCGAGCCGGAATTAGTCCCGCTGCCCTCCATCCGCACCTCTCACCCCTACGTTGCATAACACGAACTGGTGACCAAACCACTACCCGAACAACCGGAATTTGAACCCCTGACGCGCACCCAATTGCTAATCGCAATGGGTGTGACCGCTATTGTATTGCTTGTCGTCGCCAAGCTTTGGCAGCACTTTGGTTCTGTTTCCCTGCTGCCCGTTAAATGGAAAATCGAGGCATTCCCCCAAGGATTGGGTGTCGGACTGTTAATTACTGCTCTTAGTAGCTTGGTATATCGCCTTTGGCCTGCCTATCGCCAAAGTGCGGATTTATACTTAGAAATGGTGCTAAAACCTTTATTGCTACCTGATATTATTTGGCTGGGATTGTTGCCCGGTTTGAGTGAAGAATTATTATTCCGAGGCGTTATGTTACCTGCTTTGGGTTTAGATATGCCTGGTTTACTTTTCACCAGCCTTTGTTTTGGCCTTTTGCATCTCAGTGGCATAGAACAATGGCCTTACGCCGTCTGGGCAACCGTTGTCGGATTTATCTTAGGATATAGCGTTCTGACAACGGGCAATTTGTTAGTGCCAATTGTGGCTCATGTGGTCACAAATTTGGTTTCGAGCTATCTTTGGAAGCTCGATAGCAATAATAGTGGAGGAACAACTTAGAACCCAGCCGCAAAATCTACTCATCTCAGTTCTCTGCCCGATCTTACATCTTGTCCCTGATGCTTCTTTCCTCACATCTTGCACCAAGCTCAGAAATAAATTTCTGGCTTAAAGCTAAAACCCGTTGAAACGGGTTAAAACCTTAATTTTAGTTAGCTTTAGCTAACTTAAGCTTTCAGCCCCAAATTTATTTGGAGGCTACCTAATCCGGGTTGTAAACCCCCTTTATTTTACAGCCCGCGTTCGCGCAGCGTGCCGGAGGCATAGGCGGGCTTTGTTTGTGTAGCCGCGACTTTAGTCGTTCGGCATCAAAGCGGATTTGATATCATTTCCGGTTGTATCGGTAGCGTAAACCGGGGCGGGTTTATCTAACCTTTGCGCTGCTAGCAAATATCTCTTGTAAAACCCGCCCCTAAAGCATAAAAAACACTTGCACTACCTTTGCGACCCGACATGATAATATAAGTTGCCTTCAGGTATAACGAATTTCCGCAAGTGCAAGATTTATCCTAAATATGCTTGTTTCACGCGCGGATCGTTGAGTAAATCCGAGGCTTTTCCTGTGAGAGTAATACAACCCGCCTCCAGTACGTATCCTCTATCAGCAATTTGCAAGGCGAGATTGGCGTTTTGTTCAACTAATAGGATAGTAACGCCAGTTGCGCGCAAATTTTGAATTATGGTAAAAATCTCGCGGACAATTGCTGGAGCAAGACCCAAGCTAGGTTCATCCAATAGTAACAGTTTTGGACGACTCATGAGGGCGCGCGCGATCGCCAACATTTGCTGTTCTCCTCCACTCAGGGTTCCTGCTAGTTGATGGCGTCTTTCTGCCAACCGGGGAAACAATTCAAATTGTTGATTAATATCCGCCTTAATTTCTGCCGCATTAGAACGAATATAAGCACCTAATTCCAAATTATCTAAAACCGTTTGCCTTGCTAAAATTCGCCTTCCTTCAGGGGAATGGGCAATCCCCAGTTTTACAACTTCATGCGATGGGCGACGGGTAATGTTACGTCCGTTGTACATAATTTCGCCCCGGCGGGGATTAATTAGTCTGGAAATAGCGCGTAAAGTTGTACTTTTTCCCGCGCCGTTGGCTCCTATCAGGGTAACAACTTCGCCAGTATTGACAATTATATTTACATCTTTTAAGGCTTGAATGCCTCCATAGTTAACAAAAAGATTGTTAATTTCTAGCAGTTTAATCATAAAATAATTTTAGATTTGAGATTTTAGATTGCAGATTTGGTAATTGGTAATTGGTGATTGGTGATTGGTAATTGGTGATTGCGCCTGTGGGTCATAATTATTCATCGCCTAAATAGGCTTCAATTACGGTGGGATCGTTTCTGACGACAGCAGGGACGCCCAAGGCGATCAATTTGCCAAAGTTTAACACGGCAATGCGATCGCATAACCCCATAACTAAAGGTACGTGGTGTTCGATCAAGATCACAGTTAAGTTGAAGCGAGAGCGAATATCGCGAATAAAATCGCTGAGTTGATGCTTCTCGCTGGGGTTCATCCCCGCTGCGGGTTCGTCTAGCAACAAGACTTGAGGATCGAGGGCGAGGGCGCGGGCAATTTCCAAGCGCCGCTGATCGCCGTAGGCGAAGTTTTTGGCTTTTTCTTGGGCGCGATCGCTCAATCCTACCATCTCTAATAATTCCTGCGCCTTTTGTTTTGTTTCCCGTTCTTCCTTCACAGCAGCAGGTAACCCCAACATCCCCGAAACCAGGGCAGATACAGCATTACCGCTGCGACTGTGGACGTGTCGTCCAATGGTGACATTTTGGAGCGCCGAAAGTTCGCCAAACAAGCGAATATTCTGAAACGTGCGAGAAATGCCTTTAGCGGCAATTTCATGGGGACGCCGTTGGGAAACTTCCTCCCCTTGATAAATTAACTGTCCGCTGGAAGGTTGCAGCAGACAGGTGATCAAATTAAACAGCGTTGTTTTGCCCGCCCCATTTGGGCCAATCAGTCCAAATATCTCGTGTTTTTGAACTGCAAACGATACGTTATTCACCGCCACCAAACCCCCAAAGCGGCGCGTCAGGTCTTTAGCTTCTAGGATAGGGCTGCTGTTAGTCTCTAAAGCACTTTCTGTGAAGTTTTGGCGTTCCATAAGTATAAAATTTCGCATTAAACCGAGTATATGATAGATGCGATCGGATTGTTAACCAATTTTCTGATAAAACTTCCAAAGTAAATTTGACCCTAGCAACGAGCGATCGCTTCTCCTTGACTGCATAATAGTTGTTGTTTCCCATCCGTCGATGACAATATTATTTCTTGCTTTGTTCCGCTAGTCATGTTAATTCTTTAAATTACCGATTTTATCGACATTTTTAGCCATGTTTTTATCTCTAAACTTGTCAGCATTAACTGTCAAATACAACTGAGCTAATTTGGCACGTTTTGATTTATCTAGCAACATATTTTTAAGTAAAATATAATGAACAATTTGTTATGTTAAAATAACAGTACTTCTCAAAACAGGATAACTTTCTTATGTCAATGATGAGAATAAAAGACTTAGAGCAAGTTCAAGCTGCCTTTGCTGAAGCAGGTTTGGATTACCAGGTAGAACTAGAAGACGGGAGTATTTCAATTGTGGGGCCATCAGACATCGTATCCAGTGAAATTGCAGGCATTTTAATTCGTTTACTCGGTAACTGGGTCTACCCTCGCCGCCTCGGAAGAGTCTTTGATTCCGCAGGTGGTTTCATCCTACCGGATGCGAACTTGAAAGCACCCGATGTTTCCTTTGTGCAAGCAGCACGTTTGCGGCAAAGTCCGCGTTATTTTGGCGAACTTGTTCCCGACTTGATTGTAGAGATTAAATCGCAGAGCGATCGCATTAAAACTATCGAAAAGAAAGTCAAAAAATTTATAGAGCTAGGGGCAATTGTAGGAATTTTGATTGACCCAGATGAACAGAAAGTCATGGTTTACAGTGGCGATGCTGAACCAACCGTATTAGAAAATGGCGAAATATTGACGCTTCCAGAATTATTTCCGGGTTGGGAATTGCCAGTTTCTGAATTATGGCCTCCCATTTTTACAGAAGAAGAAACGCAAGCTTGAAAATTCGACCAATCTTGGCAATGGTAATGAAAGCGATCGCTTGTCAACTGTCAACTGTCAACTGTCAACTGTCCACTGTCCACTGTCAACTGTCAACTGTCAACTGTCAACTGTCAACTGTTGTGAAATCCACCCTAAATAAGGCGCAGATCCATTAAGTATTGGCAAGGCAATGATTTCGGGTACTTCGTAAGAGTGAAACTCGCGAATTTTGGCTTCTAGGGTTTCAAATAAAGCCAAATCGGTTTTAATCAAAAGTTGCCACTCTTCCTCGTTATGTACCTCTCCTTGCCAAGTATAAATCGAACGAATTGGCATGATACTGACGCAAGCGGCGAGTTTGGATGCAATTAAATTTTGCGCGATCGCTTCCGCCTCATCCCTCGAAGCTGCGGTTACCATCACAACACCGTAGCTTGCGGCGTCTAAATTCTGCTCCATAACCCGCTACCCTATTTTTTTCCAGCGACGATTGTATCAATTTTACGCAGCTATTGATTGTTCTGTAGCTGAGTAAAAATAATTCTTGGTCGCTTCCTCTAGAATAGTGCCTGTCAGGATAGCACTCTTGATATCAGCTCCCATCAGCGTCGCTTCATTGAGGTCTGCATCGCTCAAATCTGCATTCTCCAGCATTGTCCAGCTCAAGTTTGCCCCATGCAAGCAAGCTTTGGCTAAATTCGCTCTCCTCAGATCTGCGCCTGCTAAGTTTATTCCCCGCATCTGCGCTTGCGATAAATCCGCTGCTATGAGATTGGCTGCTTCCAGGGTGGTACCGCTCAGCTTTGCTTCCCTCAGATCGATCCCTTCGAGATCGACACCCGTCAAATCCAACCCGTTTAATAAGGCTCTGTTAAGATTGATACCTGTTAAGGAAGCGCCATATAACATAGCGCCGCTCAGCCTAGCACCTTGCAAATTTGCCCAGTTAAAATTAACACCCGTCAGGTTCGCTCCCCGCAGATTAATCCCTTGTAGACTGGCACTACACAGATTTGCACCCCACAAGTTAGCGTTACGCAGGTTAGCACCGTTAAGATTGGCGCCGCTCAAATTTGCTCCTGGTAGTTTTGACTTTTCCAGGTTAGCTCCCTTCAGTTGAGCTTTCATCATGTCTGCTTCAACGAGTTTGGCTTCCCGCAGTTTAACAAATGTTAAATTAGCCCAATTGAGTAAAGCACGGCTCAAGTCTGACTTGGTTAGATTTGCCCGACTGAAATTGGTTCCTCTCAGGTTAGCACCTGTGAGGTTAACCCCGATTAATACCGCTCCTGTGAGATCTGCTCCGCTGAGGTCGATTCCAGCAAAATCTCTACATCCTTCTTCGTACAGCTTTAAAAACTCGCTAAGTTCCATATCACTTCTCCTCCACTTATTGCAAGTTTGTATTAAAAATTAACTTCTCTCCTGATAAAAACAAGCTGATAATATCGAACCGCTGATGTTTTGCCTTGAGGGAGAAAAGCCTGCTAAAAAGGAAACTTGCTTCCTTAATAATGATTTTACTATTCAGTTTTTTTAACTGTTATCCAGCAGAGGGTTCGTGTTACAAATATTTTTGTACAGGGGATTTAAACTGAGCGAGGAAGATGAGCAAGTATAGCGGATTGCAGTCGTATGAGGTACACCTTCGTTTGTGTAGCGGCAGTATTAATGCTGCCGCTACACAAACGAAGCAAAAATGCTGTACCTCATACGGCTGCAATCCGCCGTATCGTGTCCGGTTACATCATCCGGCTGTACGCCGCAATCAAAAGCGCTCTGAGCAAGATCGCTCAGAGCGCTGTCATAGTTTTTTACTGAGATCGGCTGCTAATTCAGCGACAGGGAATAGACCTGACCATCGATTAGCAGGCGGGTAATCCCTTTCGCTTTCAGATGATCGCCAACTTTTTGCAGCATCTTGCCATCGGGAACTTTGATTACCCGCTGAGTCCGGTTAGAAAAGCGACGCGCTACTCGGTGGTTGTCAAACACGGGTAGGGTTCTTTCTTGGACTTCTTCTTGGGGAATGATACCCAAATCGCCAAAATCTTTGAGCGGTCGCGCCACCAATTCAGCCGCCCGATCTACCACCAAGTAACAGGTTTTGGGAATCAGCGCTTGCGAGAAGGGCAAAACCTGAACTTTGACGCCAGCACGTACCGTCCTTTTTAAGATAGGGGCTTCGTCTTCGTCATCTTCCTCATCCCCATCTTCAAAATCGTCGTCGTCTTCGTCGTCTTCCTCCAAATCTGCCAGATCTCCTTGAAGCTCTAACAGATCTTCTCCCAGCATTTCTCTGAAACTGCTAGCTTCTTCAGCATAAGTTGCCTCGAGCAATTCAGGCTTAGCTGCTGCACGAGGCTTAGGAACTTCTCTAGCTGGCAATGGGGCTTCTAGCTCAGGTTCCGAGCTGTTTATCTCTTCCTCTGCAACGGGACGCCTTCGCCGCAGTTTGGCGGCTGGGGTAGTGGCTAGAGGTAATTCTAGCTGCTGCGATCGCGGCGGTTCGACTTCCACCTCCTCTGGTTCGGAACTCTCTTTGAGCGTGCGACCAGAACGTTTTTGCTGAATTAGCACTTCGTATTCCGAAGGCGACAGCGTGCTTTTAAGAAAGCGGCTGATGGTCGAGTGACTGACATCATACCGCATAGCCAAAGTTGAGGTCGTCTCATCGGTTTCGCGATACAACTTGACGATCTCAACTTTGTCGGCATCGGTTAATTTTCTGGCGCTCATACGGCTTTTTTTTCCTAACCCCGTCTGCGTCCGGCGGGACGACGAGAACGGCTTGATGTATCGTATTCCAGGGCTGCTCCAATCGCAAACAGCACGCCGCTGAACACCCAGAATACTTCCGGTAGAGAGCCGCTTTGGTAATCCGGTTGTTTTTCGGCCCACTTAAACCACATATCTGCAATGTACAGCGACAGAGCTGCCGCTGCGATTACCCGCCAAGATTGAGCAAAACGTCCTCCCCAGAAAGCTAACAGTAGCATCGTTGCTAGAATTAACAAACAAATATCGCTGACCACGTAAAACAGACTGATAGGAGCGGCAAGAGGCTTGAGCTGTTCGTCTAATGCCATAATCCAAGCGGGTGCTGCTGGTTTTTCCACCGCAGCTGGTTCGGGAGATGCTGCTGGTTTCGGAGATGGCAAAGGTTTGGGTGTCGCGGCTGGCTGTACTGCGGGAGCTTTTGGTGCTGGTTTAGCAGTTGGGGACGCTTGTTGAACGATAATTTGGGCAATATTTTGGTGCTGAGGCATTAACTCAGCGGCTGTCGTCGGCAGAGTGGTAATCCACCAAGCCAAGCCAGATCCGATTATAGCGATCGCGCCGACAATTCCCCATTGCCACCATACTAGACTCAGTCGCTTAGATTTTACCGCCAGAATCATTCCCCAACCCAGACAAATATAGGTGGCGATAAAAAAGAAATCCCCAAGCGATACATCTGGTTCCAGACCTAAAAACAGTTCCCAATACCCAAACAACAAGTTCCCTATGAAATAGAACAGCATACCCAGACCAATTCCCAGCCAGACTCCGCGTCCGCTGACAATTTGTGGGCTGCGCCAATTTCTAAAACACAGCAACGACGCTCCCAGGTATGCTACCTGTTCAAAAATATAGGTGCCATAGACGTACCAAGGTGGACGCTCGGTGCCTGCGGGAGTAATGCTGAACAGCATAAAAAATAACAGTGCCAGTACAGCCCAAGCAATTCCACCCAGGACGATTGTCTGGACTGGTATTAACGATTTAGGACTCGATGACTTATCTGAAGGGTTACTCATAGGGATGCACTTGACTTTGGAATAGCTGGTGATCGAAAGCATCGTCTTCAATGGGTGGCGCCACTGCTGATGTCAACCTCATAACCCAAAAGTTGCAAGGTAGCCACCTGATTGTGGCGCTGTTTGAACATGCCCTCACACCTCAATCGAATCGAGCGCAGCGGCTATTGCCACAGCTTACCAAGGGGAGATTGATTCAGCCAACTGATAAACTGAGTTTGCTCTGCCTCTGGCATATCTTCTAAAGCGTCGATGGCTCTGGCAACAAAGCTGGTATTTCCGAAATACTGTTTACCAAGACGATGCAACTCTTGCAACAAGGTAATCAGATGATGTTCTTCCCAAGGGGGAACCTGGGAGCTTGAGAGCGGGTCATTAGTAAGTAAATTTCTGACGGCGTCTGGCGAGTCCGCCTTGGGAAAACGCCACTGCTGAAATACCTCCGAGATATTTTTTTGAAATAATCCAGCTTGCCTGGAACCTAAAAGGTCTTCGATGTCTATATAAACCGCTTGGAGCAGCAAGAGACAAGCTTGGGTAAATGGTGTCGTCTTGACGCTGTCGGCGGCTTCACCGCCGATTTGATCCAAACGCACTTTACCCCAGACGCTGTATCGCTCCGGTTCCTCCAATAATACACAAGCTTTCCCGCGATTGTCGGTCAGATCCCGCCAGAAAGCTTTGGCTTCTTCCTCTTGGCTCGCTTTAAACACGCTGATTAAGCGAAAAGTTTGCCCCTGATAATGGAGAATCGGAATCTGCTGGTCCCGATTTGGGTGCTGAATGCTTGATATTTCAACATCCTGCCGTTTCAGAATAAACATGTCACTGGCAATTGACTCCTGTCAGGACCACTGGGTGCAGATGCGACTGTCACTGCGATCGCACCTGTCTGGATGCAACGAGTCTAGTTCAGCCCGTAATTAAAGGCACAAACGAGCGCTCGCGCAGTTAAACATCACACTATCTTATCCAACACCCGTGGTGTTGGTCTTTATTAAATCATCTCCCCTGTCCGAAAACAGGAAATTCCACCTCACCTCAATCGCAGCTGGTTGCTTTTCTCCTTGGGGAACAGCTATCTGGCTACGCTTTTCGGAGTTGCTAGGTATCTGCTGTGCTGGCGCAGTAAACTGTTCGCTTAGCAGATGGTCGATATTGGCTTTGGTGCCCCTAGCAAGGCGGATTGCTCCCCTGAATGCGGTTGAACTACATTCGGCATCAAAAGCCATCTCGGTTAAACAAAGGGCATAAAGCCCGATCTGTTTAGAACGGGCTGCTGACCAACGTTCTCCTTGAGCGGTGATAGCAATGCTATCGATGAAGCAATTCTACTACGAGCCTATGGCTGCACAAATATCGATCGATTTTTGATAATATGACACACAGGTAGTTGGGTGCGTAACTCAGGTGGATAGAGTAACTGCCTTCTAAGCAGTCTGCCGCAGGTTCGAGTCCTGCCGCACCCGTTGCAAAAAAAACGCCCAGAAGAGGGGAAAGGGGGGAAAAGAGGGGAAAAAGGGAAAAGATGAACCAGCCTTCCCACCTTTGCCCTTTCCCGCTTTCCCCCTTTTCCCCTTGCGCGCTGTCTCCCGCTTTAGGTTGGTAGTTTTAGCGATCGCATTTCTTTGGGCGATCGCTGACTGATATAGCGGATTACACTCGAATAAGGTACACCGAAGGTTTGTCAAGCGCGCACCCTTAAGGGTGCGCGCTTGACAAACGAAGCGATAACGCTTTCCCTCACAAGGGCTGCAAGCCCTGTATTACAGCGATTCTCGCTGTTATGAGGTACAGCATTACTGATACTGAGCAAGATGGCGAAGTCATTAGTTCTATTTCCCTATCTCCCTCAGCTCCCTCAGCTCCCTCAGCTCCCCCAGCTCGTGAGTGTACCTCATAACAGCGCAACCCGCTGTATGTCCCCTGGCATCGTCACCATCGATACAATATTGCTTGGGAGCGAAGCTGTCTGGTAAAACCCGCCCCTATGACGCTATTAACCATATGGTTCGGATACTACCCGACTGGATCTGATGACTTCCTTCATCCGCATAAGTGCTTAATCCAAATTTAACCTTTGGTTTTTAGGTTCTGCACAATTTCTGCACATTTAAGCTTTATCTTTAAAAACGAACTGAGAGCGAACTTGCTATCAGCTATACCGAACCAGTTAAACCCACTAACTATTTGTAAAGGGGTTTGGGAAAGCGGCCTCAACACTTTGCCAAACCCAATTAAACACTTTCTTTGGGGTCATTGCCTTTTCTTTTCGATAACCAGTATCTCTCCTTTGTTGGTTGTGACATGTGAGAGCAAGGACGGTAATTCATACCGTCCTTATTTTTTTGCCCGATTGTGGATTTTTTAATTTTTGGTTTGGCTCTGCACAAGAACTGCACAATTTGAGTTTAAAGTAAAAACCAGACAAGGGGAAAAACCTTGAGTTTTATGGATAAGGTAAGCCGAAAACCCTTAAAACCCAATCCCTTGAGAACTGATCGCCACCCCGAAACGGGAAATGGATTGTAGTTCTGCCTGACTTGCACCAGTTATAAGCGATCGCTTGATTTTCTCGAATGCTTGCAGCAAGTTCTTCTATTTAAGCCAAAATTCTCCTCTACACCGGCGGTGATAGCTGCTCATTTTGAGGGGAATTTTCCCAGAAAACAGCCATCAATAATTGAATTCTATCACCAGATCGATTAGAGAGATAAAAGATTAAAGGTACAACACCTATGAGTCAACTAAGTTTCATTACTTTGCTAACCGCTGCTTTACAACCCATCCGTCAAAAGCTGGATGCGATTGAAGTCCAAGACTCTTTTGTCGCCCACAGTCTGTGTAAACTGATTCCTTCCCGTTGTCCGTTTGAACGCAAAATTCAACTTTTTAACCGCACTATCCTCTACATTCCGCCTCTGTGCAAGCTCAACCCTTTTTACGAGCAATTAGTCTGCCTTCGTTTCCGCGCTTTAGTTTATCTTGCCGATCAATGCGGTGAGGATGTCACAGTTTATTGTTAGAGAGATTGTGACTGAAAATTCTATCAGGTTCCACGCAAGGGCGTTGCTAGAAACCGGGTTTCTGGCTGCAATCTCTAGTTTTAAGTCGAAGATATTTCAGAGAAACCCGGTTTGTTTGCATATCCTGTCCATTACAAGACAATCCCACTGGTTTTGAGCCAGTGGGATTCTCAAAATAACTATGTATTGCTGAGAATTATTCAAGAACCTGCTGGTTCCAGTCGGGAATTTCTTCGCCAAATTCGCCACCAATACCAATCGCTGTGTTAAAGATATCAGCATCGGTGATATTTAAGTTGTTCATGGATGCCCTATAGACATTCGAGTCATAAATAGTGGCACCTGTCAAATTTGCATCGTCGAGATCGGCTAATTTAAAATCAACGTTGGTTAAAAAAGCAGACGTTAAATTAGCGCCGGTCAAATTTGCTCCTGTTAAGTCGGCTCCTTCCAGGTTCGCTTCTGACAGGTTAGCGCCTTGCAGATTAGCTTCTCGCAAGTCCGCGCCGATTAAATGTGCGCCGCTGAGATCCGCACCCGACAAATCGCATTGAAAACATTCCCTGGTTGACAACAACTGTTCTACGTGTTGTGGATTCGCAGCGTTGACCGCACTTGCAAAAAATAGCGGAGTTACCAGGGTTATAGCAGCCAAAAGTTTGCGGTTCATAAGTTATCCCCCTTGGGAATGATTTTGCTTCCGCCTTTTCCCTCACTCTTTCATTATCGCACTTTTACGATTGACGAATGCGATCGCGATCGCTAAGAAATGCGATCGCATCCCGTCATCCACCCCCAACGCGCATATCCCTGCCTTTCCCCATCTATAGTTCTTCCGGCAGATTGACCATCAAAGTGTCAAGGGTTTTAATATTTCTTAATGCAGCAACTACACTTTCATTCGGCTTGGCATAGACGATTGGGTAATCCAATTCACCCATTTGTTCTCTGACTGGAAATGCCAACATTTCTTTTTCAATGTTAAACTCTGCCTGCACGCCTTCTTTATTGCCGCGAGCATCGACTCGAATCCATTTATCTAAATCTTCTAAATAAATTGCATTCAAGCCATGTAGCGTTAAATAAGAGGGGTTGGAGTCATCAAAAACTAATTTTTGGTAACAAAAACCTGTGGGAATTTTTAGACACCGTAAAATCGCCGCTAGTAAATGGGATTTAGCATAACAAATTCCTTCTTTATGCCTCAAGACACTTGACGCTTCACATGTGACTACGCGACCTTGAATGTCACAGGAATGGGCGATAGAATCCCGCACGTACTCATACGCCGCTTTTGCTAATTCTACCTTGTTTTTACTGCGAGCTAATAACTCGGCTGCTACTGCTTGAATTCCTTTATCTTCATAGTCAATAACTTCTGAAGCTGCCAGGTAATAGCTTATATCTTTGATTTCCGATACTAATTCCATTTTTGGCTCTCGTTGTGGCTTTGTATTATACTTGTATTATAAATATGCATTAAATGGCAAGGAGTTGGTGGTGAATCGCAAAGTAAGGGAAGCGATCGCTTTTGTAACCAATTACGCGGGCGTATTCTGTCGTTCGGTGGGGATATTGTGGACAGCCGCACCCAAGGAGACATTTTATGTTACTATCAGCTTTTTGTTACAAGGTGCAATTCCGGCGGCGGGGGTTTGGATTACCAAGCAAGTTGTAGATACGGTAACCGCAGCGCTGACGCAAGGACGGCAAGTAGATAGTACCACAGGGGGAATGTTAATTGCTGCTTGGATTGCAGCGCTGTTAATTGAATCGCTGTTGAACCCTTGGGATAGTTTAGCGCAGGGTAATTTAAATGAGAAACTCACCGCGCATATTAATCTGTTATTAATGCGGAAAGCAGATAGTTTTTTAGACTTGACGCGGTTTGAAGATTCGCGTTTTTACGACCAATTACAACTCATAAAACAAGAAGCAGCTTACCAACCATCTTTTTTGCTGCAAGTGCTAAGTATTGGGGGAAGGGAATTGTTTACTACCCTGGCGATGTTTGCTTTGTTATTTCCTTTAGGTTGGTGGGTGCCGGTGCTAATTTTAATCGCTACTTTACCTCAAAGTTATGTTTCCCTGAAACTGCGAGAAAAATCCTGGGAACTTGCTGCGGGGAAGAGTCCCCAGGCGCGACGGATGGATTATTGTGCTTCGGTGATGCTGACGGATACTTATGCTAAAGAAGTGCGATTGTTTGGGTTGGGTAATTTTTTAATCGACCGTTACCAAGGTGCGTTTGATGAGTTGCACGGGGAAATGCAAAGGTTTCGCAGCAAAGAAGCGCGATGGTCAACCAGTTTAGCTTTGTTGAGCGCGGGGGGGAATGCGATCGCATTTTACTGGATCGTACAGCAAGCTTTTAGCGGCAACCTCAGTCCTGGAAATGTTTTGCTGTTCGTCCAGTCACTGGCATACATTCAACGGGGATTGTTTACCCTGATCGCCGTAGGAGTCAACCTCTACGAAGTCTTGCTAAATATGCGGCGACTGTTAGACTTTTTGGCAACCAAACCCTCGCTGACTTTAAGTTTAAATCCCCAACCCGTTCCCGCACCAATTCAATTAGGAATTCAGTTTGAAAACGTCAGCTTTTCCTATCCCGATGGTAGGGATGCATTAGCCAATATTTCCTTTACCCTCCGTCCGGGGGAAACTGTGGCTTTAGTCGGGGAAAATGGAGCGGGAAAGACGACAATTGTCAAGCTTTTGACGCGACTTTATGACCCGACAGCCGGGAATATTTCGATCGATGGCACAGATTTAAGAGACTTAGATCTAATTGCTTGGCGCAGACAAATAGCCGTCGCGTTTCAAGATTTTGGGCGCTATAGTTTCAGCTTGGCGGAAAACATTGCTTTGGGAAACCTTGCAGCTTTGCCAGATTTAGAACAAATCAAAAAAGCCAGTCAACAAGCGGGTTTAGATAAACTCTGCGAAGAGTTACCGCAAGGCTATCAAACTTTATTAGGAAAGCAATTCGACGGCACCGAACTATCGGGGGGACAGTGGCAAAAACTAGCATTGGCGAGGGCTTTTATGCGGGATAATGCCCAGATTTTAATATTAGATGAACCAACGGCAGCTTTAGATCCCCGCAGCGAGTACGAAATTTACCGGCGTTTCGCTTCCCTGACTCAAGGAAAAACGACGCTGCTGATTACCCATCGTTTGGCATCTGTTCGCATGGCTAATCGCATTTTAGTCCTCAAGGGCGGACATTTAATTGAGCAAGGAAACCATGAAGAACTGCTGCAACAAGGTGGTGAATATGCCTTGCTTTGGGGAATGCAAGCGGAGCAATATGGGGGGTGATTCCTGTTAGAATAAAGAAACGGGGTTCATCTAATAATACCTGCGCTAATTTTCTGCAACGCCCACATGCTAAAGCATGTAGCTACACAAACAAAGCCTGCCTACGCAGGCTCAAATCCTTACAGGCTGCGGAGGCAGCCTTTGTTTGTATAGCCGCACCCTTAAGTGGCTAAACAAACAAAGCCTGGGAAGGCAGGCTCAAATCCTTACAGGCTGCGGAGGCAGCCTTTGTTTGTGTAGCCGCACCCTTAAGGGTGCGGGATTTGGAGAAGGTATTGTTAGAGAAAGCCGGTTTGTCCAACTTTTTCCTGGAATAGAAGTTTGCTGATGAACGCCTTCTTTGAAACGACTCGCCTGATAATTCGCGACTGGAACCCTGAAACAGATGCAGAACCAGCTTTTAAAATCTACGGAGAGCCGGATGTGATGCGCTTTATTAACAGCCCAGTTACAGCGAGTGTCGAGGCACAAAAGGTAGCGCTAGAAACAACAATAGAAAAGTATGCAAAACTCGACAATGGCACAGGTTCTTGGGCAGTGCTGGAAAAAGAAACTGGAGAAATTGTAGGGGCGATTTTACTCAAACAATTACCCGACAATGAAGGTAATTTGACGCAAGATTACGAGGTAGGTTGGCATTTGAGGAAAGCTTCTTGGGGTAAGGGGTACGCTACTGAAGCCGGAAAATGGGCGCTTGAGTATGGATTTAAAGTTCTCAAGCTGCCGGTAATTTATGCTGTGGCAAAACCAGAAAATTACGCATCGATTCGGGTAATGCAACGGTTGGGAATGATACCGATGGGTCGCACTAAACGCTATTATGGCGCAGAATTGGAGTTATTTCGGATTGAATCACAAATGGGTAATGGGTAATGGGTAATGGGTAATGGGTAATGGGAATATTACCCACTACCAATTACCCGATTGTGGGGAATTCTGCGACGCAGATGCTGGTGCGATATGCCTGGAGGCCCGCTGCGCGATCGCATCTTGTGGTAAAGTACCTTTGCAGACAGGCTTTGGCTGGACTTCCAAAACGAAGGTATCGAAATTATGGAACAGCTGGCAAAACAAAAATGCGTACCTTGCTCTGGCGGTGTACCCCGTCTCAACTCTGAGCAAATAGCAGAACTCACACCCCAAGTTCCCAACTGGGAAGTAGTTGAGGTAGAAGGGATACCACGCCTCGTGCGTCTTTATAAGTTTCCCAACTTTCTTTCAGCCCTAGCATTTACTAACCGCGTCGGCGACGAAGCAGAAAAAGAAGGTCACCACCCAGCTTTGCTTACCGAATGGGGTAAAGTAACCGTTAGTTGGTGGACTCACGACATCGGCGGACTGCACCAAAATGATTTCGTTATGGCTGCCAAAACCGATGAAATTGCCAACCAAATGGCTGCAACAAAATAATTTATTGAACGCACAAAAGACTCATTGTTAATCTTTAGTCTTTCAAGTGTTTCTACCCAAAAAATCGGGTTTTTTAAGTTAATAACAAAGAAGCCCGGTTTTTGTCTCAATTATATTTATCACCTTCCTCCTAACAATGAGCGAACAACCGGAAAACCTATTACTTTTATCTCGCACTCCTTTATTCGATCTGGCTGTAGAACTCAAAGCGCGCCTCACTCCTTTTTCTGGGTGGGAAATGCCCGTGCAATACAGCGGTATTGGTGCAGAACATCAAGCGGTGCGAACATCTGCTGGCATGTTCGATATCTCCCACATGGGAAAATTTGTTTTGCGGGGAAAAGATTTAATCGCACAACTTCAGCGCTTAGTTCCTTCAGATTTGAGTCGCCTGCAACCGGGTCAAGCTCAGTATACGGTGTTGTTAAATTCCGATGCTGGAATTATTGACGATATTATTTTTTATTACCAGGGCGAGACTGAAACGGGCGAGCAGCGGGGATTTATTATTGTTAATGCGGCTACGACTGAGAAAGATAAACGCTGGCTTTTGTCCCACTTAGAATCAGCTAAAATCAATTTTGAAAATGTTTCCTCGGAAAAAGTTTTAATAGCAATTCAAGGGCCAAAAGCTGAAAGCTATCTGCAACCTCTGGTTAAAGAAGATTTGACATCGATAAAGCCATTTGGTCATTTGGAAGCCACTGTGTTAAATCAACCCGCTTTTATTGCCCGCACTGGCTATACCGGCGAAGATGGATTTGAGGTAATGGTAGATCCAGAAGTGGGGATTGAATTCTGGCGTAATTTGCATCAAGCTGGGGTAATTCCCTGCGGTTTGGGTGCTAGAGATACGCTGCGTTTGGAAGCTGCAATGGCTCTTTACGGACAAGATATTGATGATACGACGACGCCTTTAGAAGCTGGGTTAAATTGGCTGGTTCACCTCGATACAAAAGGAGAATTTATTGGTCGCAATGTTTTGGAAAAACAGAAAGCTGCTGGGGTGCAGCGGAAATTAGTAGGATTGCGAATGCAAGGACGCAATATCGCGCGTCACGGCTATCCCGTTTTATATCAAGGGGAAATTGTGGGAGAAGTGACTAGCGGAACTCTTTCGCCCACTCTGGGTTATCCTGTTGCGCTGGCTTACGTTTCGACTGAGTTAGCAATAGTAAAACAGCCTTTAGATGTAGAAATTCGGGGTAAGGTTTATCCGGGAGTTGTGGTTAAAAAGCCTTTTTATAAACGCAGTCGCTAATGTTTGATGCTTGCTCAACAATTTCGGTAGTGTATGTATGGCTAATAGCTAATTGCTAATTGGTGATTTTAAATTGCTAGATAGTCGCCATGAGCGATTAGCTATTAGCAGTTAAACAAACGTTTCTACCGCAGATGATATGATTAATCGGATACCGAATCACAAGCAGCAACTATTCGATCTGTGGGCAAGTTCTTACGATACTTTGTTTCCATCGGTGTTTTATCAGGCAATTCACAAGCGGTTGCTCGAATATGTTGAGTTACCCAAGCAAGCGAATGTGCTTGATATTGGATGCGGTACGGGACGCTTACTTGACCGTTTGGCAAGTCAGGAACCGACTTTAAAAGCGACAGGATTGGATTTTTCTGGCGAAATGATTCGGCAAGCGCGCGCCCATAATCGCCACCGACCCCGTATCATCTTTATAGAAGGGAATGCGATCGCGCTGCCTTTTGCGGAAAATCAGTTTGATGCTGTCTTTAATACTCTGAGTTTTCTGCACTATGACTCGCCCGAGCAAGTTTTTCAGCAAGTCAGTCGCGTCTTGCGTCCCAACGGTCGGTTTTATTTGGTCGATATTACCACGCCCACACAGTCTGAGTCCGAGTCGGCGTATGTTCCCGTTTCTCCGGGTGGGGTGCGGTTTTATAGTCGGGGGGCGCGCGCTAGGTTAGGAAAACAGGTACGATTAAACTGTTTGGGTCACCATCACCTGTTAGGCCCGGTGCTGCTAACGGTTTTCGCTAAATAATTCCGGATTGAGATCGAAGCACAACGCTCCATGCAACGTGCTAGCATCTGAAAATGCAGCCGTGGTAATATCTTGAGCCATTAGCAGGTTAGCAAGTAGTGGAACAACCGTTTATTTGGGGGATGAAAATGCAGCGTCAAAATCTCAATCTTTTCGCCTTAATATTATCCCAACGCAACGTTGTGCTTTCCACATTGCTATTGTCTGTTGGTTTTGTCAGCGAACAATCTACTTTAGCTCAAACTGCCCCTGGAATTTCCAAGCAGGAACGGCAAGAATTAGAACGTTTGCGCCAAGAACAGCGCGTGCAAGACCAAGTGGATGCTAGGGTGGCGCAGACGACGACGCTGTTTAACGTTATGCTGGCTATTTTAGCGCTGCTGATAGCGGGTGCGATCGCGGCTTTATACCTACTACGAAAAGCGGTGATTCACGAAGTCGCAGAAATTGTCAGAACTCACCTCAAAGAAGTCAAAGATTTAGAAACCAAGCTGGCGCAAGCAAATCAAGAAGTGCAAAGATTGCTGGAACAGGCAGAAAACTTGGAAGACGATATCCATGAAGAAGCCAAAAACTTTAAGCAAGATATCGGCGCTAAACGGGAAAACACCTCGAAATTGCTCGCAGAATTATCCCAATCTAAACAACAGGGCATCGCCGAATTAGAAACGCAAATTCAATCCGCCCACGCCACGATTAGAAACTTAGAAACAGACTTGAGGCATCAACTGGTAGATCTCAAATCAGATGCAGAACAGCAAAAAGTAATGCTGCTGGATAATTTAGCCAAATTGAGCGCCGAATTTTCACCCCAGTTACAAGTCATAGAAGCCAACGTTAACGGGCAGAAAGAAGCCGTATTACAAAATTTAGCCACATCCGAAGCCGAGTTTGCATCTCGCATGGCCCAAATCCAAGCCAACTTACACAAACAACGAGATTTAATCGTTCAAGATTTAGAGAAAGTCAGCGCCGACTTTGCACCCCAACTAGCGGGAATGCAAACCGATGTGCAGCAGCAAAAGCAAGCAATTTTAGACAATTTACAAAGATTGGGCAACGAGTTTGGTAACCAACTAGCCGAACTGCAAACCGGATTGCAAAAGCAACGAGGATTAATACTTCAGAACCTGGAAAAATTAAGCGCCGACTTTGCACCCCAGCTAGCGGGAATGCAAACGGAAGTTAAAGGACAAAAAGATGCTGTATTGCACAGCTTAAAACAAGCCGAAACCGAGTTTGCTCAGCAAGTAGGACAACTTCAGTCAGAAGTGAGGAAGCACCGCGATTTACTTTTGGAAAATCTGAGTAAACTCGAAAAAGATTTTGCGCCGCAAATGAATTTAATTCATTCAGAAACAGCCAAAAAAGCTCAACAGCTACACGAGCAAGCATTGCAAAAGATGGAGCAAATGGGAGTGGCTCAAAGGGGCCAACTTTCAGAATCTCATGCCCAAATTCAAGGACAAATGGATGGGATACTAGCCAGCATCAAAAATATAGAATCCCAGTTTACCAGTGAAGTAGAAGGATCGCGAACCGATATTCGAGACAAGAAGAAACAAACCCTGCAAACTTTAGAACAATTGGCGACCGAAGTAGCAGGTCAATTTAACCTAGTTAAAACAGAGATTCAGAAGCGGAAAGATAAAGCATTACAAAATTTGGAAAGACTCGAAAGCGACATCACAACGTTCTTGTCCCAATTCCAGATAGATATTGAGGCGCAAAAAGATAAAACCCACCAGAATCTGGAAAACTTTGAAACCACCTATTCCACCAGAATGGCTGAATTATTTGCCGAAATTCAAGCCCAAAAAGCGCAAATATTGCAGGAATTAGCAGATAGATCGCCCATCTCCATCGCAGAAGCAGTCATTCCCGAAGTAATGCCAAAAGTGATAGCTTTGAGCGAAGAAATGGAACGCCTCAAAGCCAATCATCCCCAATTATTTTTGAATCCCGATGACTATGCAAACAAAGGCGATGAATTATTAGCGCAACAGCGTTATGAAGAAGCGATCGCTAACTACGAACAAGCCATCGACCTCAAACCAGATAATGCCAAAGTATGGTATAATCGCGGCCTCGCATTCTGGGAATTAAAACAATATAACGAAGCGATCGCATCCTTCGATAAAACCCTGCAATTCAAACCCGATGACCCCGATACCTTATATCACCGCGGTTTAGCCCTCAAAGAATTAAAGCGGTATGAAGTAGCATATTCCACCTTTAACCAACTCGTAGAACTTCAACCAGAAAACGAAAAAGCTTGGTTCCAAAGAGGAATGACACAAGGAAAATTGAAACGCTATGAAGAAGCGATCGCATCGTTTGATAAAGCATTAGAAATCAACCCCAAAGATCGCGAAGCATGGGTGAATCGCGGCGTCATATTAGGCACCCTAGAACAATCCGAAGCAGCATTCAAATCCTTTGACAAAGCCGTTGAAATCGAACCAGACCATGCAGTAACCTGGATCAATCGCGGCTTAGCATTAGGAGTATTAAAACGCTATGAAGAAGCTCGCGCATCCTTTGAACGCGCCATCGAACTCAACCCCGAATCCCATAAAGCGTGGAACTACAAAGGCGAAATGCTGATCAAACTAGAACGCGATCTAGAAGCAATTGAAAGTTTAGATCGAGCCTTGCAAATTGACCCCAAATATGCTATTGCATATTACAACAAAGCGCTTTGTTATGCATTGCAAGAGCGGTCAAAACTAGCATTAGAGAACTTAGAACGAGCGATCGCACTCGATCCAAAATATCGCGAACAGGCGAAAAACGACCCAGATTTTGATGCGTTGGTAGAAAGCGATCGCTTCTGGCAAATAGTAGAAGGTTAATTCAGAAACCCGGTTTCTTTAATAATACCTTCGCCAAAATTCGACGCCCTTAAGGGTGTCGCTACACAAACAAAGGCTGCCTCCGCAGCCTATTAAAATTCGACGCCCTTAAGGGTGTCGCTACACAAACAAAGGCTGCCTCCGCAGCCTATTAAAATTCGACGCCCTTAAGGGTGTCGCTACACAAACAAAGGCTGCCTCCGCAGCCTGTAATGATTTGAGCCTGCGTAGGCAGGCTTTGTTTGTATAGCCCCATGCTAAAGCATGGGGGCGTTGCAGAAAATTGGCGAAGTTGTTGTTTAAGCAACCGGGTTTCTAGATCCAGATCTCCCACTTTAGAAATACAAATTACCAAAAAAGTCCCTCTAAAATAGCAAAGAGTAGAGCCAGGACGCTCTCATGGCAAATATAGAACAAATCATCCAACAAATATCAGACACCGTGTGGGAAATACCAGTTTCCTACAAAGAAGGAATGCGAGTCCCCGCCCGCATTTATGCCACCGAAAAATTAATGCGCGACATGGACGATGGCGTATACGATCAAGTAACCAACGTCGCCACGCTGCCTGGGATCGCCAAATACGCCTTGTGTATGCCAGACGGACATTTTGGATATGGATTTCCCATCGGTGGCGTTGCCGCAATGGATGTGGAAGCAGGCGGGGTAATTTCTCCTGGCGGTATCGGTTTTGATATCAATTGTGGAATGCGTTTAGTAGTAACAAATCTCACCTACAAAGACGTTAAACCTTACATCAAAAAACTCGTAGATAGACTTTACGAAAGAGTACCCGCCGGAGTCGGCAGCACAGGTTTTGTCAAAATTTCCCGGCAAGAATTTCGCCAAGTTGTCGAACAAGGTTCCCAATGGTGCATCCGCAACGGTTATGGATGGGAAGCAGATTTAGATCTAACTGAAGAAAACGGATGCATTGAAGGTGCAGACTCGTCAAAGATTAGCGAAAAAGCCATCGATCGAGGATTTAATCAAATAGGTACTTTAGGATCGGGTAATCACTATTTAGAAATCCAAGTTGCCAGAAAACAAGATATCTTCAACCCCGAATTAGCTGCAACTTTTGGTATTACCCAACCAGATCAAGTAGTCATCATGTTTCACTGCGGTAGTCGCGGATTTGGACACCAAGTTGCCACCGACTACTTGCAAGTTTTCCTCAAAGTAATGGAAAGCAAATACGGCATCAAAATTTTAGATCGGGAACTCGCTTGCGCGCCGTTTAATTCCGCCGAAGGACAAGCTTATTTTAAAGCGATGAAGTGCGGTTTAAACATGTCTTTTGCCAACCGCCAAGTTATTTTACACCGCATCCGCGAAGTATTTTCTGAGATATTTGGCACCGATGCCGAAGATTTGGGAATGCATGTGGTTTATGATGTGGCGCATAATACGGCTAAGTTAGAAAAACATATTGTAGATGGAGTTGAGCGCAATCTCTTAGTCCATCGTAAGGGTGCAACCCGCGCTTTTGGTCCCCATATGGCAGATGTTCCCCAACAATATCAAACTGTTGGTCAACCTGTTATTATCGGCGGTAGCATGGAGACTGGGTCTTATTTATTGGTTGGCGTTAGCAGCGGCGATCAAACTTTCTTTAGTACTGCACATGGTAGCGGGCGCAGTATGAGTCGAACTAAAGCGCGCAAAACTTGGCGGGGAGAAACGTTGCAAAAAGATCTAGAAAAGCGAGGGATTTATATTCGCAGTACTTCGTGGGCGGGGCTTGCTGAAGAGGCTGGTGGTGCGTATAAGAATATCGACGATGTGATCGAAGCTGCTGAGTTATCTGGTATTAGTAAGAAGGTGGTGCGCCTGAGTCCGATTGGTAATATTAAGGGGTAGTTGAAACGAACCACAGAGGTACAGAGGGCGCAGAGAGGAAGAGAAGAAGAGAGAAGAGGTAAGGCAATGCCACCGCTAATCCAAAATCTGAAATCTGAAATCTAAAATCTCAAATCCAATGATGCAAGTTCGCACGCCACTAACAGTAATTACGGGACCTTTGGGGAGTGGAAAAACTACCCTCCTGCGCCACATACTGGATATTTTTCCGAAGAAGATCGCTATCTTGATGAATGAGTTTGGCGAGATTGCCATCGATAGTAAAATTATTCAAGGGAAAAATGTGGAGATGGCAGATCTGGGCGGGGGTTGTGTTTGTTGTTCTTTGTTGGGTGAGTTTGAAGCTGCTGTCAATGAGATTATAGATAGCGTCGATCCAGAGTATATTATTGTGGAAACAACTGGTGTGGCAGAACCGGATGCGCTGGTTTTTGATATTCAAGAAAGTTTGCAAAGCGTGCGACTTGATGGGGTTGTCACGGTGATGGATGCGGATTCCATCATTAAATATCCCAGTATCGGTCATACTACCCGGATACAAATCGAAGCCGCAGATACTATGCTTTTAAATAAAGTGGATTTGGTGTCGGAATCCGAGTTAGAACAAATAGAAGCTAAGTTGCGTCATATCAACGAAATTGCCACTATTTTACCCACCATCCGCTGTAAAGTAGACCCAGATTTGCTGTTTGGAATTGGACGCGATCGCACGCAACCACCCCCCCACCACGTCCACCACCCGGAATTTGAATCTTTTATCTATTCTTCCAGCGCCAATTTCAATCGCCAGTGTTTCAATGAATTTGCTTCTAATTTGGCAGAAGATGTTTATCGCGCTAAAGGATTTATCCGATTTGATGATAAAATTTATCTGTTTAATTTTGTCGCGGGGCGCTGGGATCTCGAACCTTTTGACCAAGATGCAACTGAGTTGGTTTTTATTGGTAAGCAGTTGAACAAAAAGAAAGCAGAAATCATCAGTCGTTTAAAATTATGCGAGCAATAATATTAACGTAACTAGCTAATAGCTAATGGCTAATGGTAAAATATTCCCCTAAGCAATTACCAATTACCAATTACCAATTACCAATTACCAATTACCAATTACCAAT
>ERZ1066119.215-NODE-215-length-45453-cov-18.767236_pt1 | contig 45453 bp, 40 predicted proteins | sample MGYA00382766_ERZ1066119 | MGnify/ENA primary metagenome ERZ1066119 (study PRJEB33369, sample SAMEA5778349) | biofilm metagenome | biome: Industrial cooling water; feature: Water cooling tower basin; material: Biofilm | place: United Arab Emirates | collected...
GGTCGGCGCCGGGCGGTCGGCGCGCAGGAACTCGGGCAGGGGCGGGGCGGCGGCCGCAAGGGGGGGCGCGGCGGGCGCGGCGAGGGGGGCCGCGACGGGGCGGCGGAAGACCAGCAGCGTCTGGAAGGTCGTGGCGCGGCCGCCGAACCAGCCCTGGCGGACCTCGCAAGGCAGGGTGTCGGAGCGGACGAACTCCCAGCCCTCGCGGGCCATGCGGTTCATTTCGCCCTCGACGGCGCGGGCGAAGCGGTCCTCGGGCGACTTGGCTCCCCTGGCCTTCACGCCGCGCCGGGGCGCGGGGATGGTGCGGTACTCGTGGGTCTGCATGGCTCCCCCCTTGGGCTGGGGTATAGGCGGCGTGGGCGGGAAGGCTAGAGGCCGAGCGCGCGGGCGACCAGGGCGTTGACGGCGGCGGGGTTGGCCTTGCCGCCGGTCTCCTTCATCACCTGGCCCACGAACCAGCCGGCGAGCTTGGGGTTCGCGCGCGCCTTCTCGGCCTGGGCGGGGTTGGCGGCCACCACGCGGTCCACGGCCGCCGCGATGGCCGATTCGTCCGTCACCTGGCGCATGTCCCGCGCCTCGACGATGGCGGCGGGGTCGCCGCCCTCCGCGTAGACGATCTCGAAGAGGTCCTTGGCGATCTTGCCCGAGATGGCGCGCGAGGCGATGAGGTCCAGGATGGCGCCGAGCTGCGCGGGGCTCACGGGGCTGTCGGAGAGGGCGCGGTCGTCCTTCTTGAGCCGGCCGAAGAGGTCGTTGACCACCCAGTTGGCGGCCGCCTTGCCGTCGCGCCCCTCCGCCACCGCCTCGAAGAAGGCGGCGTCGGCGGCCTCGGCGGTCAGGACCGCCGCGTCGTAGTCCGACAGGCCGTAGCGGGAGGCGAAGCGCGCGCGCTTCGCGTCCGGCAGCTCAGGCAGCGCCGCCTCGATCTGGTCCACCCAGGCCTGCTCGATCTCCAGCGGCAGGAGGTCGGGGTCGGGGAAGTAGCGGTAGTCGTGCGCCTCCTCCTTGGAGCGCATGGAGCGCGTCTCGCCCCTCTCGGGGTCGTAGAGGCGCGTCTCCTGCGTGACGGTCCCGCCGTCCTCCAGGATGGCGATCTGACGGCGGGCCTCGAACTCGATGGCGGCCTGGATGAAGCGCAGGGAGTTCATGTTCTTGATCTCGCAGCGCGTGCCGAGCCGCCCGGCGTCAAAGTCGCCGGGGCGCAGGACGGACACGTTGACGTCGGCCCGCAGGTTGCCGTGCTGCATGTCGCCGTCGCAGGTGCCCAGGTAGCGCATGATCTGGCGCAGCTTCGCCACGTAGGCCGCGGCCTCCTCGGGGGAGCGGATGTCGGGACGGCTGACGATCTCCATGAGCGCGACGCCGGTGCGGTTGAGGTCCACGAAGGAGAGCGCGGGGTCCATGTCGTGGACGCTCTTGCCGGCGTCCTGCTCCAGATGGATGCGCTCGATGCGCACCCTGCGGCGGGTGCCGCCGGGGAGGTCCACGAGCACCTCGCCCTCGCCCACGAGGGGCATGAAGAGCTGGCTGATCTGGTAGCCCTGGGGGAGGTCGGGGTAGAAGTAGTTCTTGCGGTCGAAGGCGGAGCGCAGGTTGATGCGCGCCTTCAGGCCCAGCCCCGTGCGCACGGTCTGGGCGACGGCGCCCTCGTTGAGCACGGGGAGCATCCCCGGCATGCCGGCGTCCACGAAGCTGACCTGGGTGTTGGGCTCGGCGCCCACGGCCGTCGGGGCGCCGGAGAAGAGCTTGGCGGCGGTGGCGACCTGGGCGTGGACCTCGAGGCCGACCACCATCTCCCAGGGGCCGGTGAGCCCTTCGATGACCTTCGGCCTGGGGGCGGGGCGCGGGGCCTCGTCGAGCATGGGGGGCTCCTCCTCGGGGGTCGGAGGGCGGCTTAGGCGCAACGGCCGGAGGCATCAAGGGCCAGCGCGATCCAGGGGTTATCCCCAGGGATCGGCGAGTCTCCGCGCAGCCTTGACCCTTAGGTCAGGCGAGTCTCCGCCGAGAATCGCGGCGCGGGAACCGCCCGGTTGTTCAACCTTGGTGATCAATCTTCAAGCGGCGGCACGATCAGGAATACCCGGAGCTGCCCCGCGTGATGACCCTCAAGACCCGCGCCCATGTGGCGCCTCTGCTGCTCGGCCTTTCCGTGCTCGCCGCCTGCGCCTCCGCGTCAGGGACGGCCGACCTTCCCCCCGACGCCCGCGCCCTGCCCGCGATGGCCTGGGACGGCCAGAACGCCGAGGACGACATCTGGACCGGCGCCACGCTGGCGGCGCTCCAGGACGAGGGCGCGCCGCTGCTCTCGGAGGTGCCTGCCGACATCGGCGCCTGGTGCCCTCGCTACGCCGAGGCCCCCGCGCCCCAGCGCGCGGCCTTCTGGGCGGGGCTCCTGTCGGCGCTGGCCCGCTTCGAGAGCACCTGGAACCCGCGCGCCGTGGGCGGGGGCGGGCAGTGGTTCGGGCTGGTGCAGATCAGCCCCGCCACGGCGCGGGGCTATGGCTGCGAGGCCGATTCGGGGGCGGAGCTGCGCGACGGCGCGGCCAACCTCGAATGCGCGGTGCGCATCCTGTCGCGCACGGTGGCGCGCGACGGCGTGGTCGCGGCCGGGGGCGGCGGCATCGCGGCCGACTGGGGCCCGTTCTCCTCGGCCTCCAAGCGCCGTCAGATGGCGGCCTGGGTGTCGAGCCAGGAGTACTGCCAGGACCCGCTCCGGGGCTGACGGCCCCGGGGGTCTTGCGCGGGCGGCCCGGGCCGCGCCACGCTCCGCGCCATGCGCGCGGGCCTCTGGATGCTGGGATCTGTGCTGGCGGCGACGGCGGCCTCGGGCGAGGCGCCGGCTCCTGTGCCCGTGCCCAGGCCCTTGCCGGTCGTCCTGACGGGGGAGCCCCCGCCCGCGCGCCCGGTGCTCCTGCCGGAGGCCCGCTGGGACGGGCGGGCGGGGGCGGAGGGCTGGACGCTGGCGGCGCTGATGGCCCTGGCCGAGACGCCGCGCGACCTGCGCGACGCGGTGCCCGCCGACATCGGGGCGTGGTGCCCGGCCTACGCGGCCAACTCCGGCGACCTGCGCGCGGCCTTCTGGGTCGGCGCGCTGAGCGCGCTCGCGCTCCACGAGAGCCGCTACGACGAGGGGGCCGTGGGCGGGGGCGGGGCCTGGCTGGGGCTGTTCCAGATCTCGCCCGCGACCGCGAGGTCGGCGGGCTGCGGCGCGGAGGCGGCGGCCCTGCGCGACGGCGCGGTCAACGCGGCCTGCGCGGTGCGCCTGGCGGCGCGGGCGGTGGCGCGCGACGGGGTGGTGGCCGAGGGCGGGGGCCTCGCGGCCGAGTGGGGGCCCCTGCGGCGCCCCGAGGTGGCCGAGGACGTGCGGGCCTGGGTGCGAGGGCGGGACTACTGCCAGCGGCGGGCCGCGCCGGCTGCCGGGCTGCGCCCGCCGGCGCGGGGCTAGGACAGGAAGGCCGGGCGGCGGGTGGCCGCGATCATGCTGATCGTGCGGTCCTCGCGGTCGCCCAGCGCCAGGGTCGCGCGCTTGAGCATCTCGATGCCCTCCTCGCTGCTCGCGGGGAGCGAGGCGGGGCCGATCTCCTCCCCGATGGTGACCACGTAGGGCTGTCGGTCCTTGTTGAGCATCTCGTGGAAGAGCGTGATGTCGCGCAGCGTGGGGTGGATCGCATCGAAGAGGTAGAAGAGCAGCGAGTTGCGCGCGCGGATGTTGATGGGGACGACCGGCAGTTCGAACTTGCGCGCGAGCATGGCGGCCGAGGGCATCCAGGGGCGCTCGTGGAGCCTGAGGCCCACGCGCTTGGCCAGGCGCCCGGAGGGGAAGATGACGCCCAGGCGGCCCTGCTCCACGGCCGTCTTGGTGAGCGCCATGGTCTCGCGCGCCTTGGCGTGGGTGCGCTTCTCCGCGCGCCACTCGACGGGGATGATGAGGTCGGCGAACTGCGGCATGACGCGCAGGATGTCGCGGTTGGTGAAGATGTAGAGGTCGGGGCGGACCTTGGAGAGCACGTGCCACAGGACGATGCCGTCGGCGATGCCGGTGGGGTGGTTGGCCACCACGAGGGCCGGGCCGTGGCGGGGGACGTGGTGCAGGCCCGAGACGGTGACGTCCTTGCACAGGAGGCGCGCCAGCTCGTCCATCAGGGGGGCGATGGGGAGGTCCTGGAGGCGCTCGCCCAGGGCCACGGTGGGCTCGTACTGGAGGGCCCGGTTGAGTAGCGCGCGGGCGGGGCGCACGAGGGGGCTCCCGGTGGCGAGCCAGGGGGCGCGCTCCTCGATCAGCGGGTCTATGCGGTCCCTCATGCCCGGTCCCTTGGGCGGGGGCCTCTCCCCCGGCCGTCCCGGGGGAGGTATTCCGCCATCACGGGCTCGGCAACCCCCGGGGGGCGCCCGCGCGGCGGGGGCTCAGGCGCGCATCCGCGCGACCATCTCGGAGAGGTCGCGCGAGAGGTCGGGGGCGGCCTGGAGGCGGTCGAGCTGGGCCTCGGCCAGCGCCCGGCGGCCGGGCTCCAGGCGGCGCCAGGAATCGAAGGCGACGGAGGCGCGGGCGGCCGTGACGGGGTTGGTGGCGTCCATCCTGAGCAGCCAGTCGGCGAGCAGGCGGTAGCCCGCGCCCGAGGGGTCGTGGAAGCCCGCCTGGTTGGCCGAGAGCGCGCCCAGGACCGCGCGGAAGCGGTTGGGGTTGTGGGGGTCGAAGAGCGGGTGGCGGGTGAGGGCCTCGGCCACGGCCACGGCGCGGTCGGGGCGGGCGCGCGCGACCTGGAGGGCGAACCACTTGTCGAGCACCAGTCGGTCGTGCCCCCAGGCGTCGAGGAAGCGGGCGAGCTCGGGCTCGCCCCGGCCGGCCGACAGCAGGGCGGAGAGGGAGGCCACGAGCTGGGTCATGTCGGAGGCCCCCGCGAACTGGCGGGCGGCGGCCTCGCCCCCGTCCAGGCGCGACAGGTAGGCGAGAGCCGCGTTGCCGAGCGCGCGCCGGCCCGCCGAGGCGGGGTCGGGGCTGAAGGGGCCGGGGACGGCGGCCCCGGCGTGGAGAAGGGCCAGCAGGTCCGCGAGGGCGCCCGCGAGCGCGTCGCGGAGCGATTCGTGGGCGGCATGGACGGCGCCGGGGTCCATCGGGACGCCCCGGTCCCACTGGGCCTGCGCCGTCTCCTCCTCGGAGGGGAGGGTGAGGAGGAGGGCGCGGAAGGCGGGGTCGAGGGCCTCGTCGCGCAAGGCGGCCGCGAGGCCCGCGATCCAGCCGTCGTCGGGCCGGGCGCCGTCGAGGCGGGCGCGCAGCGAGCGGCGGGCGAGCGACTGGCCGGCCTCCCAGCGGTTGAAGCCGTCCGTGTCGTGGGCCAGCAGCAGCGCCGCCTCCTCGGCCGGCTGGTCGCGCAGCAGGATGACCGGGGCGGAGAAGCCGCGCAGGAGCGAGGGGACGGGGCGGGAGGCCAGGCCCTCGAAGGCGAAGGTCTGCGAGGCCTGCCTCAGCTCCAGCATCCGCGTGGGGACCACCTCATCGCCGTTGGGGTTGAGCAGCCCGACCGCCACGGGGATGACCATGGGGGCCTTGGCGAGCTGGCCCGGCGTGGGCGGGGCCTCCTGCGACAGCGTCAGGCGGTAGGTGCCGCCGTCCCAGTCCTCCGAGACCCTGACGCGGGGCGTGCCGGCCTGGGAGTACCAGAGCTTGAACTGGCCGAGGTCGCGGCCCGTCTCGGCCTCGAAGGCGGCGAGCCAGTCCTCGACGGTGGCCGCGCGCCCGTCGTTGTCCGAGAGGTAGCGGGCGACGGCGCGCCCGTAGCCGTCCTCGCCCACCAGGCGGCGGAGCATGCCGATGACCTCGGCGCCCTTCTCGTAGACGGTCACGGTGTAGAAGTTGTTGATCTCCACGAAGCTCTCGGGGCGGACGGGATGGGCCAGGGGGCCGTTGTCCTCGCGGAACTGGCGTGCCCGCAGGAGCTGGGCGTCGCCGATGCGCCGGGTCGGGCCGCGCGTGTCGCCCATGAACTGCTGGTCGCGGAAGACCGTCAGGCCCTCCTTGAGCGAGAGCTGGAACCAGTCGCGGCAGGTGACGCGGTTGCCGGTCCAGTTGTGGAAGTACTCGTGGGCGACGATGCGCTCGATGCGCTCGTAGTCGGCGTCGGTGGCGGTGTCGGGGGAGGCCAGCACGGCCGAGGAGTTGAAGACGTTGAGGCCCTTGTTCTCCATGGCGCCCATGTTGAAGTCGTCCACGGCGACGATGTTGAAGACGCCCAGGTCGTACTCCAGCCCGTAGGCCTCCTCGTCCCAGGCCATGGCGCGCTTGAGCGCGTCCATGGCGAAGGCGCACTTGGCCTCGTCGCCGGGGCGCACCCAGATGGCGAGCGCCACCTCGCGGCCCGAGCGGGTGGTGAAGGCGTCGCGGTGCGCCACGAGGTCGCCCGCGACCAGCGCGAAGAGGTAGGCGGGCTTGGGCCAGGGGTCGCGCCAGCGCCCGCGCCCCAGCTCGTCGCCGTTGGAGAGCAGCACGGGGAGGTCCGAGTCGATGGTCACGTCGAAGGTGGCCAGCACGTCGGGGCGGTCGGGGTAGAAGGTGATGCGCCGGAAGCCCTCGGCCTCGCACTGGGTGCAGTACATCCCCTTGGAGAGGTAGAGGCCCTCGAGGCGCGTGTTGGCCTCGGGGGCGATCTCCACCTCGGCCTCCCAGGTGAAGCGGCCCGGGGGCACGTCGCAGGAGAGGCCCTCGGGGGTGAGGGTGGGAGAGACCTCCTGGCCGTCCACCCGGGCGGAGATCAGCGAGAGGTCCTCGCCGTGCAGGACGAAGGGGCCGGCGGCGCCCTCGCGCGGGGCGAAGCGGATGCGGGAGTGGACGCGCGTGGCGCGCGGGGCGAGGCGGAACGTCAGCTCGACGCCCTCGACGACCCAGGGGAAGGGCCGGTAGTCGGCGAGGCGGACGGTGCGGGGGTCGGCGGTCTCCATCGCGGCCTCGTGCATGAACCAAAGCGGGCGGGGGACGTTAGGGCCGCGACCGCGGGGCCGCAAGCCGCCGCCAACCCCAGGAGCCCGCCCATGTCCGCACCCGACACCAACACCCAGAAGCAGGCCGAGAAGCATCGCGGACCCCTGACGGGGATGATGGCGGTGGTGCTGTTCGCCCTGGTGCTCCTCGCCGTCACGGGCATCGTGCTGGTCAACCGCGGCGGCGCCCCCGAGGGGGCGGCGGCGCAGGTGGACGGGCGCACGGGCGAGGTGGACGCGGCCGGCGGGGCGGACCCCGCGCCCTCGGCCACCGGCGACTCGCTCGAGGACGCCACGGGCACGGCCACGGCGACGGGCCAGGGCACCACGCAGGCCGTGACGGACGCCGATCCGGGCCCCACGGGCGGCATCGCCCCCACCGGCGGCGGCGGCACCACGGGCCAGCCCGGCGCGACGCCGACCGGCGGCACCGAGGAGGGCGGCAGCGTGGAGACGCGCGGGACGGGCACGGCCACGCCGCCCGGCGCCGGCACGGGCGCGGGCACGGTGGACGGGGGCGCGGCCACCACGGGCGCCGCCACGGGGGGCGGGCCGGCCACGGGGACCGGCACGGGCAACTGAGGCCCGGGGCCAATGCCCAGGATGCGACGCAAGGCGGACCTGCCTACCAAGGCCTGCGCCGCCTGCGGCCGGCCCTTCGCCTGGCGCCGCGCCTGGGCCAAGGTCTGGGACGAGGTGCGGTGGTGCTCGGACGCCTGCCGGCGGCGGGGGCCTACTCGTCCAGCGCCGCCGCGAGCTTCGTGAGCGTCTCGCGGCCGCGCGCCTCGGCGTCGTAGGCCCGGGCGGCGTCCAGCGCCTCGGTCGTGGGAAAGGTCACGGTCTGCACGAGGCGCGTGCCGGACCCATCGGGGTGCAAGCGCACCTCCACCGCCATGGGCTCGGCCGCGCCGTCGCCGGCGTCCATCAGGAAGGCGATGCGGGACGGAGGTTCGAGCGCGGTCCAGCGGTGGCGGTTGGGGAAGGTCATGCCATGGCCCACCATGTCGAAGCGCCATTCGCCGCCCACGCGCAGGTCCATGGCGCGGGTCCGGCAGTCGAAGCCAGCCGGGCCGAACCAGCGGGGCAGGACGGCGGGGTCGGTCCAGGCCGCGAAGACCGTCGCGGGCGGCGCCTGGAGGCGCCGCTCGATGGTCATTGTGCGCTCGCGCATGTCAGCGCCCCAGCCCGGCGGCGTAGGCGCCGAGCTGGTCGGCGACCGTCCCCCAGCCCTGGCTGAAGCCCATGGCCTCGTGGGCCTCCGCATCGGCGGCGCTCTTGTGGCGAGCCACGACGCGGTAGTCGGTCCCGCCGCCGGGGGCGTCGGCAAAGGCGAGCGTGGCCGTGAAGAGGAAGGGCGCAGACGGGGCGTCCGCCGGGCGGAAGTCGGGGCCGAGCGCCGAGGTCCAGGTGAGGCGCTCCTCGGGGACGACCTCCAGGAAGCAGCCGGGCTCGCTGCCCAGCGACTTGCCATCCATGAACATCTCGATCCGGAAGGCGCCGCCGGGGCGCAGGTCCAGCTGGTGGACCTTTGTCACCACGGGCGCCGGCGCGAACCAGTGGGGGATGTGCTCGGGCGTGGTCCAGCAGGCCCAGACGAGGCGGCGCGGCGCCGGCAGGACGCGGTGGAGGTGGAGGTCATGGGTCATCGGAGGTCTCCGTGAGGGTCTTGAGGTAGGCTTCGAGCCGGTCGTGCCGGCCATCCCAAAGCAGGCGCTGGGCGGTCATCCAGTCGCGGGCCGGGGCGAGCGCGCCGGTCCTGAGCGCGCAGGTCCGCACGCGCCCCGCCTTGGCCGTCTCGATCAGGCCGCCCTCCTCCAGCGCCCGGACATGGGCGAGGAAGGAGGGGAGCGCCATGGCGTGGGGCCGGGCGAGGTCGGTGACGGAGGCCGGCCCATGCGCCAGCCGCGCGAGGATGGCGCGGCGCGTGGGGTCGGCGAGGGCGCGGAAGAGGCCGTCCAGCTCCTGTTCGTTAGGCATAAGGCTAAGTGTCATGCGGGGGCGATTCGGGCAAGCGGAAAGTGAGGCCCTGGGCTAACCGTTGCCGCTTGTGGCGCGGAGGCCGCTTCGCTACCGCTGGGGGGCGACGGGGAGGCGGGCATGGTCGAGCGGGCGGGGCTGGAGGTGGACGCGAGGCTCGCGTCGTTCCTGGAGGGGCGGGCCATCCCGGGGAGCGGGGTGGAGGCGGGGGCCTTCTGGGAGGGGCTGTCTGGCCTGCTCCACGACTTGGCGCCGCGCAACCGGGCGCTGCTCGCGCGGCGCGAGGAGCTGCAACGCCTCCTGGACGCGCGGGCGCGGGGGAGGCCGGGCGTGGCGGAGCCGGACGAGGCGTTCCTGCGCGGGATCGGGTATCTCGTGCCGGACGGGGCGGCCTTCCTTGTGGAGACGCCGCCGACCGACCCCGAGATCGCCACCCTGGCGGGGCCGCAGCTGGTGGTGCCGGCGACCAACGCGCGCTTCGCGCTCAACGCGGCCAACGCCCGCTGGGGGTCTCTCTACGACGCGCTCTACGGGACGGACGCGCTGGGGTCGCCGCCGCCGCGCGGGCCCTACGACGAGGCGCGCGGCGCGGAGGTCGTGGCCTGGGCCAAGCGGTTCCTGGACGACGCCGTGCCGCTGGCGGGCGCGCGCTGGGACGAGGTGACCTCCATCGAGGCCGGCGACGTGCTGGCGCTGGCGACGGCGCGGGGGCCGGTCGCGCTGGCCGACCCGGCCGCCTACGCGGGGCACGCGACGCGCGGCGAGTGGCGCTTCGTCCTGCTGCGCCACCACGGGCTCGGCATCGAGGTGCTGGTCAACCCCGGATACGAGGTGGGCGCCCGCGACCCCGCTGGCATCGCCGGGGTCAACCTGGAGGCGGCGCTTTCGACCATCGTGGACCTGGAGGACTCGGTCGCCTGCGTGGACGGGGCCGACAAGGCCCTGGCTTACGGGGTATGGCTCGGCCTCATGCGGGGCGACCTGGAGGCGACCTTCGACAAGGGCGGGGAGAGGGTCACGCGGCGACTCTACGACGACTTCACCTATACGGCGCCGGATGGGTCGGACCTGCCGGTGCGGTGCCGTTCCCTTCTCCTGGTGCGCAACGTGGGCCACCTGATGACCACGCCCGCCGTCCGGCTGCGCGACGGGTCCGAGGCCTTCGAGGGGCTGCTCGACGCGATGGTCACGACGCTCTGCGCGCTCCACGACCTGCGGCGCGAGGGGGGGCCGAGGAACACGCGGACGGGCTCGGTCTACGTGGTCAAGCCCAAGATGCACGGACCCGAGGAGGTCGCCTTCGCCTGCGAGGCCTTCGACCGCGTGGAGGCGGCCCTGGGGCTGCCCAGGCTCACCGTCAAGCTCGGCATCATGGACGAGGAGCGCCGCACCTCGGCGAACCTCAGGGAGTGCATCCGCGCGGCGCGGGATAGGGTCGCGTTCATCAACACCGGCTTCCTGGACCGCACGGGCGACGAGATCCACACCTCGATGGAGGCGGGGCCGATGGTCCCCAAGGGGGACATGAGGGGGGCGGGCTGGATCAAGGCCTACGAGGACCGCAACGTGGACGTGGGGCTCGCCTGCGGGCTGCGGGGGCGCGCGCAGATCGGCAAGGGGATGTGGGCCGCCCCCGACCTCATGGGGGCGATGCTGCGCGAGAAGGTCGCGCATCCGCGGGCGGGCGCCTCTTGCGCCTGGGTGCCCTCGCCCACGGCGGCGACGCTGCACGCGACGCACTACCACCGGGTGGACGTGGCGGCGCGGCAGGCCGAGATCGCGGCCGAGGCGCCGAGGGGGACGCTCGCGGACCTGCTGACCCTGCCGCTCCTCTCGGGCCGCGACCTGTCCCCCGAGGAGGTCGCGCGCGAGGTGGACAACAACTGCCAGGGCATCCTGGGCTACGTGGTGCGCTGGGTGGACGGGGGGGTCGGCTGCTCCAAGGTGCCCGACATCCACGACGTGGCGCTCATGGAGGACCGCGCCACCTGCCGCATCTCCTCGCAGGCCCTGGCCAACTGGCTGCGCCACGGGGTCGTGTCGGAGGCGGAGGTGGAGGCGGCGCTGCGGCGCATGGCGGCGGTCGTGGACCGGCAGAACGGGGGCGATCCCCTCTACCGGCCGATGGCGCCGGGCTTCGACGGGCCGGCCTTCCGCGCGGCGCGCGCGCTCGTCCTCGAGGGCGCCGCTCAGCCCTCGGGCTACACCGAGCCGATCCTGCACCGGCACAGGCGGGAGGCCAAGGCGGCCGGGTAGGGCCATCCCGACTCGTCCCTTCGCCGCGCGTCCCCTAGGGTCGCGGCGCGAATCGGGGGAGGTCCGGCGTGGACGGGCTGATCGTTCTGGCGGTGGCGGCGGTCGTCGGCCTGCCCGTCGCGGTGGTGGCACTGCTGGTCGCCGTGGCGCGGCTCTCGGGCCGCGTGGGCCGGCTGGAAGGCGAGGTCGCGGCTCTGCGCGCCCGCGCGGTCGCGGCGGCGAGGACGGCCGGGGAGGAGGCGCGCGAGGCCCCCGGCCCCTGGGCGGCCCCGATCGCCGCCGCCGATGGCGCCGAGAGGCCAGGGGGCCGGAGCGGGCCGCCGCCCCTGCCGCCGCTGGCCGAGGCCGAGCCGGCACCGGCGCCGTCCGTGCCGGCGGGCCCGACCTGGGGCGAGCGGGCGCTGGCCTGGGCTCGCGCCAACTGGTTCTACCTCGCCTCCGCCGCCTCGCTGGCGCTGGCGGGCATCTTCCTCGTGCAGTACGGGGCCGAGAGGGGGTTGCTCACGCCCTCGGCCCGGGTGGCGCTGGCGCTGGCGCTGGGCGCGGCGCTGGTGGGCGCGGGGGAGTGGGTCAGGCGGCGCTGGGGCGACGAAGGCGGCAGCAGCGCGGCGCTGCCCTCGACGCTGTCGGGCGCGGGCATCGTCACGCTCTACGCGGCCGTGCTGGGCGCGCGGGCGCTCTATGGGCTGATCGGGCCGATGCCGGCGCTCCTGGGCCTCGCGGGGGTGTCGGCGCTGGCGCTGGGGCTGGGCTGGCGCTACGGGCCGCTCCTCGCGGCCGTGGGCGTCACGGGGGCCACGGCGGCGCCCTTCCTGGTGGGGGGCTCGGCCGAGGCGCCGGGCGGCACGTTCCTCTACCTGGGCCTCGTGGCCACGGTGGGGCTCGGGCTCGACGCGCTGCGCCGCTGGGGATGGGTGTCGGGGCTGGCCCTGGGGCTGCCGCTGCTGGCGGCGGGCGTCGTGCAGCTGGCCCTGCCGGGCTTCCCGGCCTTCGTCGCGCTGATGGCGTGGCTCGCCGCCGCCGCCGTCCTGGTGCCGCGGCTGGAGGCCCTGCCCACGCATCCCGGACCCTCGCTCCTGGAGGACCGGCGCGGCGCCTCCCCGCCCGTGCGCATCGCCGTGGGAGGCGTGGCGGGGGCGGCGCTGGTCCTGTCGGTCCTGGCGCTGCTGGAGAGCGCGCCCTCGCTCCTGCTCGCGCTGGCCGTGCTGGCGGGGCTGGCGGCGGCGCTGGCGCTCCTGTCGGCGCGGGCGCCGGGGCTCGTGGAGGCGCCGGCGGCGCCCGCGCTGCTGTTCCTCGTCCTCCTGGCGCTGGGGCCCGGCGTGCCGCCGGTGCCGGCCCCGCCGAACCTGCCCTGGGCGAGCCTCGCGCTGCTCCTGGCGCTGGGCGTGTCGGCGGCGGCGGCGCTGCGCAGCCTCCGGGGGACGCATCCCGTCCCCTGGGGCGCGGCGGCGGCGGGCTTCGCGCCGCTCGCGGCGCTGGCGCTGGAGCTGGCCTGGGCGCCGGCCGAGGCCATGGGCAGGGGCGCCTGGGCCGCGCAGGTGCTGGCGGTGGCGGCGGGCGCCACGGCGCTGGCGGGGCTCTACGGGCGGCGCGACGGGGACCGGCGGCGCGCGGCCTACGCGGCCCTGGGGGCGCTCGGCGCGCTCGCCTTGGCCCTCACGGTGGTCCTGTCGGACGCCGCGCTGACGGTGGCCCTGGCGGCGCTGGTGGCCTCCGCCGCCTGGCTCGACCGGCGGCTCGACCTGCCGGAGATGGCCTGGGCCGTGGCGGCGGGGATCGCGGCCCTCGGCTGGCGGCTGGTGGTGGCGCCCGGCCTGCCGGCGGCGCTGGGGGACGCGCCGCTGGGCGGCGTCGTGCTGTCCTTCGGGGCGGCGATCCTGGCCTTGGGGGCGGCGCGCGTGCTGCTGCGCCCGGGGCGCGGCGGCGCGCGCGCGGGCGCAGAGAGCGCCGCCGGCGCCTTCCTGGCGGTGCTGCTGAGTGTGCTCCTGTGGCGCTGGGCCGCCGCCTGGTCGCCCGAGGGGGCGACGGTGGCGCATTGGACGGCCGGCCTGCTGGCGACGATCTGGGGGGCGCTGGGGCTCGCGCAGCTCCGGCGGGCCGCCACGGGCGGGCCGCTCGGCCCGCCGCGCCGGGTGTTGGCGGCGGCCGAGGGGGCGGTCGCGGCCCTCGGCCTCCTCGCCGCCGTGGGGCCGCTCAACCCGCTCCTCGGGGGCGCGGTGCTGGGACCCTGGCCCCTCGACACCCTCCTGCTGGCCTACGGCGTGCCGGCGCTCGCGCTCTGGCTCGCCGCGCGGCTCCTGCCGCGCTGGCGCCGGCCGCTGGACCTGGGGGCGGGGGCGCTGGCGCTGCTGTGGGCCGGCCTCGCCATCCGGCGCTACTGGCGCGGGGACGTGGCGCTGCCGGGCATCGGGCCGGGCGAGCTCTACTCCTACACCGTCGCGCTCCTCCTGCTCGGCGTCGGCCTCCTCCTGCGGGCGCTCCAGACGGGAAGCGGCGCCCTGCGCCGGGCGGCGACCGTCACCCTGGGGCTCGCCGTGGCAAAGGTCTTCCTGGTGGACGCGGCCGGGCTCTCGGGCCTCCTGCGCGTGGGCTCCTTCCTGGCGCTCGGGCTGGTGCTGGCGGGGCTCGCGTGGTTGGACCGCTGGGCGGCCGAGCGCGAGACGGCAGGGCGCGAGACGGCATCGTGACCTTCTCTTGAGGACGTCCATGCCATAGCTTGGGGACGACGCGCAGGAACGCCCCCATGTCACGGCCCCCAATGTCACGCCCCGTCATCGGCATCGTCTCCAACAGCCACCTCATCAACGACGAGTACCCGGCCCATGCCGGCGGCACCATGAGCAGCCGCGCCGTGGCCCATGTCGCCGGGTGCCTGCCGCTCCTGATCCCGTCGGACCCCTCGCTCGTCACCGTGGGGGAGCTCCTGGACACCTGCGACGGGTTCCTGCTGACGGGCGGGCGGCCCAACGTCCACCCCACCGAGTACGGCGAGGAGGAGACGCCCGCGCACGGCGCCTTCGACCGCGACCGCGACGCCATCGTCCTGCCGCTCGTCCGCGCCTGCGTGGAGCGGGGGCAGCCCTTCCTGGGCGTCTGCCGGGGCTTCCAGGAGGTCAACGTGGCCATGGGCGGCACGCTCTGGCCCGAGATTCGCGACCTGCCGGGCCGCATGAACCACCGCATGCCCCCCCACGGCACCCTGGAGGAGAAGTTCGCGCTCCGCCACAAGGTGACGTTCACCGACGGCGGCCCCTTCCACCGCCTGCTCGGCGCGCGCGAGGTGATGACCAACACCTTGCACGGGCAGGGCCTCAAGGTCGCCGGCCCGCGCGTCGTGGTGGACGGCGAGGCGCCGGACGGCACGCCCGAGGCGCTCTTCGTGCGCGGCGCCCCCGGGTTCACGCTGTCCGTCCAGTGGCACCCCGAATGGAACGCCGACCACGACCCGGTGTCGCGCCCGCTCTTCCAGGCCTTCGGGGAGGCCTGCGCCCTCTGGGCGGCGCGGGGCGTGGGGGCGCTCAGGCGGGCCTGACGGGCCCGGGGCCCCCGGGGGGGCGGCCGCGCGCCGCGCTAGGAGGGCGGGCGAGGCCGTGCTACCATCGCCGGCGACGCGGTGACGAAGGTTCATGGTGCGGAGCCGATCCGTGCTGTCCGAGGTGCCGGGCATCGTCCGACTGGCGGTGCCGATCGTGGTGGGCCTGGTGGCGACCACGCTGCACGCCGTCGTGGACGCCGCCATGCTGGGGCCCCTGGGCGCCATTCCCCTGGCCGCGGCCGGGCTCGCCTCGGCGGCCAGCCTGATCGTCGTGTCGGCCGCCTGGGGCACGCTGTCGGCCGTGGCGGTGCGCGCGGGCCACGCCAAGGGGGCCGGCCAGAACCGGCGGGTCTGCGCCATCCTGCGCAACGGCCTCGCGCTGGGAGGGCTGGTCGGGGTCGCGGGGGCGGCGGCCATGGGGCTGTTCTGGCTGGCCCTGCCTCTGATCGGCCAGCCGCCCGAGGTGATCGCCGCCATGCCCGCCTACTGGGCGGCCATGTCGCTGGTCCTGATCCCCTTCTCCGTGTCGGCGGTGTTCCGCTGCACCTTCGAGGCCGTGGGCCGGCCCTGGCTCGGCGTGGCCATCGCCGCCGTGGCCTTGGGCGCCAAGGTGCCGCTCAACCTCCTGCTCATCTGGGGCGCGGGACTGGGGCTGCTCGGGGCGGGGCTGGCGACGCTCCTGGCCGAGTGCCTGGCGCTGGCAGTGGCCTGGGCCTATTGGGCGCGGTCGCGCGGGTTGCGGCGCCTGCGGCTGCGCCGCCCCCTGGCCCCGCGCGAGATCGCCGCCTGCGCCCGGGAGGGGGCCCCGCTGGGCGTGCTCAACGTCGCCGAGACCGGGGCCATGGCCGTGGTCACGCTGATGATCGGCACCTTCGGGGCGGCCGCGCTCGCCGGCAACCAGGTGGCGCTGTCGGTGGGCGGCGTGTTCTACGTCCTGCCCATGGCCTTCTCGGCGGCGGTGGCGATCCGCGTGGCGCAGGAGGGGGGGGCCGGGCGCGCGGACGCGCTGCGCCCCGTCACCCTCGCCGCGCTGGGCCTGGCGTCGGCCTGCATGGCGCTGGTGGGGGCCGTCATGTGGTGGGGCGGGGAGGCCATCGCGGCCGCCCTGGTGGCGGATCCGGCCGTGGTCCTGGCGGCGGCCGCGATCTTCGCCGTCTTCGCCCCGATGCAGCTCGCCGACGCCGTGCAGTCCGTGATGCTGGGCTCCCTGCGGGGGCTGTCGGACACGGCCTTCCCGGCCACCGTGTCCATCGTCGCCTACTGGGCGGCGGGGCTGCCGCTTGGCTGGCTCATGGCCACCGCCGGGGGGTTGGGGCCGCCCGGCGTCTGGCTCGGCTTCTTCGCGGCGCTGGTGGGCTCGGCCCTGGTCCTGTCGGCCCGCTTCGCCGCCCGCACGGGCTTGAGAGGCGCGGCGCCGGCCGTATAGTCCCGCTCGGGCAGGGGAGGGGCGACCATGAAGCGCAGCCGCGTCAACGGGATCATCCGCGAGGCCGAGGGGATCATCGCGTCCCACGGCTTCCGCCTGCCGCCCTTCGCCGGCTGGTCGCCCGAGGCGTGGAAGGCCCGCAAGGCCGAGGCCCGCGCCCTCATTGACGCGCGCTGCGGCTGGGACATCACCGACTACGGGCGGGGCCGCTACGACGAGATGGGCCTGTTCCTGTTCACGCTGCGCAACGGCCGCCTGACCGACCTCCAGAAGGGGCAGGGGATGTGCTACGCCGAGAAGCTGCTGATCTCGCACGACCGGCAGATCTCGCCCATGCATACCCACGTCATCAAGGCCGAGGACATCATCAACAGGGGCGGCGCCACGCTGGTGGTCGAGCTCTACGGCTCCGACGAGGAGGGCCGCTGGAGCGAGGCGGCGGGGGGACGGGTGCTCTGCGACGGGGTGCCCGTGGACTACGCCCCCGGCCAGCGCCTGCGCCTCGCGCCGGGCGAGAGCGTCACGCTCATGCCCGGGGACTGGCACGCCTTCTGGGGCGAGGGCGGCACCGTGCTGATCGGCGAGGTCTCGACCGTCAACGACGACGAGACCGACAACGTCTTCCGCGAGCCCATCGAGAGGTTCGCCACGATCGAGGAGGACGAGGCGCCCTATCGGCTGCTCGTGAAGGACTATCCGCAATGGCTCGGGTGAGCCGCGGGGGCGAGCCGCCCGAGGCGGCGCTGGCCCGGGTGCTGGACGGGGAAGGGCGGCTCCTGAGCTGGCCGCGCCGCCCGGCCGTGAGGCTCGCGGCCCTGCGCCACCTGGCCGCGCGGCTGGACCCCGAGGCCGTCCTGACCGAGCGCGAGGTCACGGCGCGCCTCGCGGGCGGCCTCCGGTGCCTGGACCCCGTGACGCTCCGCCGCGAGCTGGTGGACGCGGGGCTCCTGTCGCGCGACCCACGGGGGCGGGCCTACCGCGTCACCCCCGCCGGATGAGCCGGGCCTCGTGCGCCTTGAGGCTGCGCCGCGCGGCCTGCCCGTAGGAGCGCGGCAGCGAGCGCAGCTCAGGGAAGAGCGCGAAGAGCTCGGCCCGCGCCTCGTCCTCGATGGCCGACAGGCCGGTCTCGCCGGGGTGGAAGCTCTCGGTGGCCGCGCCTTCGGCGTAGATGACCTCGTGGGCGTCGAAGAGCACGTGGTGGTAGTTGATCCACCCCCCCTCCTCGCGCGTCACGGCGCGGCCGTCCACGAGGTGCTTGGCCGGGACCAAGACCTCGGACTCGCCGAACAACAGCTCCGCCCGGTAGCCCTGGAAGAGCATCCGGTGCTGGGGCGACACCAGCAGGTCGCGGTCGAGCCCCGGCACCACGCCGGGGCGGATGCGGATGGGGGCCAGCGCGCCGCGCGCCTCCACCCGCCGCCAGCCGGCCCAGCGCACGGGCTGGAGCCCGTGGTCGCGCGTCACCACCAGGTCGCCGGCGCGCAGCTTCTCCACGCGGCGCGCGCCGCGCGGGGTGGCGATGCGCGTGCCGGCGGCGAAGCAGATGATGCTCTCGATCTCGCTGAACTGCAGGACCGTCCCGTCGTCCAGGGTGACGCGACCCGACAGGCCCCCCCCCTGGTCGTTGCCGTTCGTGATGACCAGCGTGGACATGTCGGCCAGCGTGCCGAGCCGGAGCACGTCGCCGGTGGCCTCGCCGCCCTCGCCGCCCGTGACGGTGATGGAGCCGCCCCCGCCCTCCCCCAGGTCGCGCAGGTCGAAGACGTCGTCGCCGCTCCCCCCGAAGGCCTGGTCGCCCATGCCCACCTCGATGCGATCGTCCCCCGCCTCGCCTTGCAGGGTGTCGGCGCCGGTCCCGCCCGCGAGGCTGTCGGCGCCGTCGCCGCCGAAGACGCGGTCGTCGCCGCCCCCGCCCGCGAGCGAGTCCGCGCCGCCGCCCCCCGCGAGGCTGTCGGCGCCCTCGCCCCCGTCGAGGCGGTCGTCGCCTTCGCCCCCGGCGAGCGCGTCGTCGCCGGCGGCGCCCGAGAGCGAGTCCGCGCCGGCCCCGCCGTCCAGGCGATCCGCGCCCTCGCCCGCCAGGAGCGTGTCGCGCCCCGCGTCCCCCGCGAGCGTGTCCGCGCCCGCGCCGCCGTCAAGGAGGTCGTCGCCCGTCCCGCCGTCGAGGCTGTCCGAGCCCTCCTCGCCGAAGAGGAGATCGTCGCCCTCGCCCCCGTCCATCCGGTCGTCGCCGGCGTCGCCGTGCAGCTCGTCTGCGCCGTCGCCGCCGTCCACCGAGTCCGCCCCCGCGCCCCCGAAGGCCGTGTCCGCGCCCAAGCCGCCGTCCAGGCTGTCGCCCCCCGCGCCGCCGTCGAGGACGTCCGCCCCGTCGCCGCCCGCGAGCCTGTCGGCGCCCTCCCCGCCCCAGAGGCGGTCGTCGCCCGCGCCTCCGTCCAGGCGGTCCGCGCCGGTGCCGCCGTAGAGCAGGTCGTTGCCGGCGTCGCCCGCGAGGGTGTCGTCGCCCGCGTCGCCCGAGACCGTGTCGTCGCCGGCCCCGCCCGCCGCCCGGTCGGCGTCGTCGCCGCCGCCGATCGTGTCGTCGCCGGCCCCGCCGTCGAGGCTGTCGGCGCCCTCGGCCCCCACCAGGAGGTCGTTGCCGTCCCCGCCCAGGAGCGTGTCGTCGCCCTGGCCCCCGTCGAGCGCGTCGTCGCCCGCCTCGCCCGCGAGCCGGTCGTCGCCCGCGCCGCCGTAGAGCGTGTCGTCGCCGGTGCCGCCCAGGACGCTGTCGTCGCCCTCGCCCGCGAAGACGCGGTCGCGGCCGGCGCCGGCGCGGATCGCATCGTCCTGCGGCCCCGCGCCCGGCAGCAGCGCGTCGCCCGCGTCCACGCGGTCGCCGTCGGGGTCGCCGCGGTAGGCGTCGCCGATGACGTCGTCGCCGGCCGTGCCGTCCACGAAGCCGTCCGGCAGGGGGATGCCCATGGCGTTGAGCGCCTCGGGCGTGAGCCCGGCGGCCGGCACGCCCACGAGGCGGATCGTCTCGCCCCCGGGGAAGCCGAGCACCGCGTTGCCCTGGCCGTCGTCGGTCACGGTGACGTGGCGGACGGTGAGGGGGCCGCCGTTCGGGTTGGTCATGCCCGACACGTCGAGCGAGTCGCGGCCCGTCCAGGCGCCGCCCGAGAAGGTCGGGCCCTGGAAGTTGGCGACGGTGTCGGCGCCGAAGCCGTTGCCCAGCACGAGCACGTCGCGCGCCCCGTCCGCGCCCACGTCCACGCTGTCGTCGCCGGCCCCGCCGGCGATCCTGTCGGCGCCCGTCCCGCCCAGGATCGCGTCGTCGCCCGCCCCGCCCCTGACCGAGTCGTCGCCCGCCCCGCCCTGGAGCGTGTCGGCGCCCGCGCCGCCGTCGAGCGTGTCGTCGCCGGCGCCCCCGTCCACCGAATCGGCGCCGGACCCGCCCAGGACGCTGTCGTTGCCGCCCCCGGCGTTGACGCTCTGCCCGCCCGTGGTAGCGGCGGCGTTGACCGTGTCGGCGGCCTCGGTGGCGTCTATGCGCTCGATCTCGGTGAAGGTGCCGGTGCCGGTGCCGAAGGCGAAGGTGCCGGCCTCGTCGCCGGTGAAGGTGACGGTGACGCCGGTGGCGGGCGAGGCCGCGTTGGAGAAGGCCAGCGCGTCCTGGTCCACGCCCGCCGCGCCGCCGTCCACGAGGTCCGCGCCGTCGTTGGCGTCCACGCGGATCGTGTCGCGGCCCGCGCCGCCGAAGAGGCTGTCGTTGCCGGCGTTGCCGCCCAGCGTGTCGTCGCCGTCGCCGCCGAAGAGCCGGTCGTTGCCGGTGCCGCCGATGAGAGAGTCGTTGCCCGCGTCGCCGTGCAAGGTGTCGGAGCCGGCGCGGCCGTCCACCACGTCGTTGCCGGCGCCGCCGTAGAGGACGTTCCAGTACTGGTCCGAGCCGCTGAACGCTTCCCCGTCGAAGCCTGTCAGCGTGTCGTCGAAGGCGGAGCCGATGATGCCGTCCGTGCCGGCGAAGCGGTCGCCCTCGGCGTCGCCGCCCGCGCCGGTGCCGGTCTGGAGGCTGACCCGGACGCCGGCGCCGGAGGCCGAGTAGTCCACGAAGTCTAGCCCCTGGCCGCCGTCGAAGGCGTCCGCGCCCGCGCCGCCGGCCATGCGGTCGTCGCCGGCCCCCCCCTGGATGCGGTCGGCCCCCGAGCCCCCCGTGATCGAGTCGTTGCCGCCCCCCCCGGAGAGCGCGACGCCCGAGGACAGGGCGGAGGCGTCCAGCGTGTCGGCGTTGCCGGTAGCGATCACCGATTCGACGCCCGCGAAGCTGCCGGAGGCGCCGCCGAAGCTGAAGGTGCCGGCGTCGTCGGCCGTCCAGGTGACGGAGGCCCCGGAGGTCGTGGCCGAGTTCGCGAAGGCCACCGTGTCGGCGCCCGCGCCGCCGAACGCCGTCTCGCCCTGGGCGGTGTCGAGGATCGTGAAGCGGTCCGCGCCGTCGCCGCCGAATAGCGTGTCGGCGCCGGTCCCGCCGGCCAGCGTGTCCGCGCCCGCACCGCCGAAGAGCGTGTCGTCGCCCGCGCCGCCGAGGGCCGAGTCGTTGCCGTCGCCCGCCACGATGAGGTCGTTGCCCGCCCCGCCGTCCACCGTGTCGGCGCCGGTGGCGGACTCCGAGGTCGTGCCGCCGCCGTAGATCTGGTCGTCGGACGCGGTTCCCGCGAGGGTGTCGTCCTGCTGCCCGCCAAAGATCGTCGCCATGCCCGAATCCCCCGGGGCCGCGGAGGCCCCTTCGTGCGTTCCTTTATCGTTCCGCCGGCTTGACGGGCGGTTAACGCACCGCGCGCTGGGCGTTGCGCCCGCCCGGTCTAGAGGGAGGAGGGGGCGGTTCTCGGGTGGAAACGGGGCGAAATCGCCTCAATCGGTCGCGCGGGCCTGGCTTTAGGTCACGGCCGCGCGGCGCCGGAGCGCCGGGTCGTCGTGGAGGCGGCGGTCGAGCACCTCGGCGAGCGTGGCCACGGCGCGGTCCACCTCGGCGTCCCCGAGGTAGAGCGGCGCGATCCCGAAGCGCAGGATGTCGGGGGCCCGGAAGTCGCCCACCACGCCCCGCGCGATGAGGGCCTGCATGACGGCGTAGCCGTCCGGGTGGCGGAAGCTGACCTGGCTGCCGCGCGCGGAGGGCTCGCGGGGGGTGGCGAGCGCCAGGGAGGGGCAGGCGGCGAGCACGCCCTCGATCAGGCGGTCGCCCAGGCGCAGCGACTCGGCGCGCAGGTCGTCCAGGTCCACGCCCTCCCAGGCGTCGAGCGCGGCGTCGAGGGCGGCCAGCGCGAGGACGGGGGGCGTGCCCACGCGCATCCGCTCGACCCCCGGGGCGGGGCGGTAGGCGAGGTCGAAGGCGAAGGGGGCTTCGTGCCCGAGCCAGCCCGACAGGGCCGGGGGCGCGCGGTCGGCGTGGCGGGGGGCCACGTAGATGAAGGCGGGGGCGCCGGGGCCTGCGTTGAGGTACTTGTAGGTGCAGCCGACCGCGAAGTCGGCCCCGAGGCGGGCGAGACGCACGGGGAAGGCGCCGGCCGAGTGGGCGAGGTCCCAGACGACGAGCGCGCCGGCCGCGTGGGCCTTCTCGATCAGGCGGGCCATGTCGTGGCGCCGCCCCGTGCGGTAGTCCACCTCGGTCACGAGGAGGACGGCCACGTCCTCGGCGATGGCGTCCTCCAGCGCCTCGGGCTCGGCCAGGCGCAGGGCGCGGCCCTCGCCCATGAGGCGCAGGAGCCCCTCGGCCATGTAGAGGTCGGAGGGGAAGTTGCCGCTGTCCGAGAGCACGACCTTGCGGTCGGGGCGCAGCTCCAGGGCGGCGGCGAGCGCCTGGTGGACCTTGATGGACAGCGTGTCGCCCACGGTGACGTGGCCCGCCTCCGCGCCGATCAGGCGGCCGATGCGGTCGCCCACGCGTCCGGGCAGGGCCATCCAGCCCGCCTCGTTCCAGCCGCCGATGAGCCGGGAGCGCCACGCCTCCAAGGCCTCGGCCATGCGCGCGGGCACGGCGCGGGGCAGGGGGCCGAGCGAGTTGCCGTCGAGGTAGCACAGGCGCTCGGGCAGGTCGAAGAGGGCGCGCGTGGCGCGGAAGTCGGTGGGCATGGCGGGTCTCCCTGCGTCCCCCGTTAGCGCGGGGGCGCGGGCTTGCCCAGCGCCCCGCGTCCTTGTGACCGCCCGGCGCGCGGTCTAGCGTCGCCGCAACTGCGAAGGGGGACGGCCCATGCGGATCGGGTGCTTGCGCGAGACGGCGGCGGGCGAGGCGCGGGTGGCGATGACGCCGGCCAGCGCGCGCGACATCGAGAGGCTGGGGCACGCCTGCATCGTCGAGGCGGGCGCGGGGGCGGCCTCGGGCTTCGCGGACGCCGACTACGCGGAGGCGGGGGCGCAGGTGGTGCCGGACGCCTCGGCGCTGCTCGCGGTGTCGGACGTGGTGGTCAAGGTGCGCCCGCCGGAACCCTCGGAGGTCGCGGCGCTGCGCGAGGGGCAGACGCTGATCTCCTTCCTCTACCCCGCGCAGAACGCGGAGCTCTTGGCGCAGGCGGCGGCGCGGGGGGCGACCGTGATCGCCATGGACATGGTGCCGCGCATCAGCCGGGCGCAGAAGATGGACGCCCTGTCGTCCATGGCCAACATCGCGGGCTACCGGGCGGTGATCGAGGCGGCGGGCAGCTTCGGGCGCTTCCTCCAGGGGCAGGTGACGGCCGCGGGCAAGGTGCCGCCGGCGCAGGTGCTGGTGATCGGCGCGGGCGTGGCGGGGCTCGCCGCCATCGGCACGGCCGCGAGCCTGGGCGCCCAGGTCCACGCCTTCGACGTGCGCCCGGAGGTGGCCGAGCAGATCGAGAGCATGGGGGCGTCCTTCGTGTTCCTGGACTTCGCGGAGGCCCAGGACGGGGCCGCCACCGGGGGCTACGCGGCGCCCTCCTCGCCCGAGTTCCGCGACAAGCAGCTCCAGAAGTTCCGCGAGCTGGCGCCGCGCATGGACATCGTCATCACCACGGCGCTGATCCCGGGTCGGCCCGCCCCGGTGCTCTGGACCGCCGACATGGTGGCGGCCATGCGGCCGGGCAGCGTCGTCGTGGACCTCGCGGCCGAGCGGGGCGGCAACTGCGAGCTGACGGTGGCCGACCAGAAGGTCGTGTCGCCCAACGGGGTCACGGTGGTGGGCTACACCGACTTCCCCTCGCGCATGGCGCCGCAGGCGTCCTCGCTCTACGCGACCAACGTGCGGCACCTGCTCGCGGACCTGACGCCGGGCAAGGACGGGGCGATCGTCCAGGACATGGAGGACGACGTGATCCGGGGGGCCACCGTCGCGCACGCGGGGGCGGTGACCTGGCCGCCGCCGCCGCCCAAGGTCCAGGCCATCGCCGCGCGCCCCCCCGCGCCGCGCCCCAAGGAGCCGACGCCGGCCGAGCGGCGGGAGCGCGAGATGGTCGCGTTCCGGGGCCAGACGCGGCGCCAGGTGGCGCTGATCGGGGCTGGCGCGGCGCTGCTGGGGCTCGCGGGGCTCTTCGCGCCGCCCTCGTTCATGTCGCACTTCATCGTCTTCGCCCTGGCCTGCTTCGTGGGCTTCCAGGTGATCTGGAACGTCTCCCACGCGCTGCACACGCCGCTCATGAGCGTCACCAACGCCATCTCGGGCATCATCATCCTCGGCGCGCTGCTCCAGGTGGGGTCGGGGTCGTGGCTGGTCACGGCCCTCGCGGCGCTGTCCATCCTCATCGCCACCGTCAACGTCGTCGGCGGCTTCCTCGTCACCCGGCGGATGCTCGCCATGTTCCAGCGGAGTTGACATGAGCGCCGGCGTCGTCGGGGCCGCCTACGTCGCGGCGGCCATCCTGTTCATCCTGTCGCTCGGCGGCCTGTCGAACCAGGAGAGCGCCAAGAGGGCCGTGTGGTACGGCATCGCGGGCATGGCGCTGGCGGTGGCCGCGACCGTCCTCGGGCCGGGGGTGGCGCATCTGTGGCTCGTCGCGCTCATGGTGCTCCTGGGCGCGGCGGGCGGGGCGGTGGTGGCCCAGCGCGTGCGGATGACGGAGATGCCGCAGCTGGTGGCGGCGCTGCACAGCTTCGTGGGGCTCGCGGCGGTCCTCATCGGGCTCAACGCCGACATCGAGCTGGGCCGCGTGGAGTCCCTGCGGGCGCAGGCCATGGCGGGCCTCGACGGGGCGGCCGCGCGGCTCGACGGGCTCGCGGGCTTCGCGGGCGTGCTCGCGCAGAAGACGGCGGCCGAGGTCAACGTCATGCTGGTGGAGGTCGCCCTGGGGGTGTTCATCGGCGCGGTGACCTTCACGGGGTCGGTGGTCGCCTTCGGCAAGCTCGCCGGGCGGGTGGACTCCAAGGCCGTGCAGCTGCCCGGCGGGCACCTGACGAACCTCGGCGCGGCAATGGCTTCTCTGCTGCTCCTCGTCCTCTACGTGAGCACGGGATGGATCCTCTGGCTCCTGCTGCTGGCGCTGGTCGCCTTCTTCATCGGCTGGAACCTGGTCATGGGGATCGGCGGCGCGGACATGCCGGTCGTGGTGTCCATGCTCAACAGCTACTCGGGCTGGGCGGCGGCGGCCATCGGCTTCACGCTGAGCAACGACCTGCTGATCGTCACGGGGGCGCTCGTGGGCTCCTCGGGGGCGATCCTGAGCTACATCATGTGCCGGGCCATGAACCGCTCCTTCGTGTCGGTGATCCTCGGCGGCTTCGGCAACGCGCCCGCCACGGCCCAGGCCATCGAGGGGGAGATGGTGGCCGTCGACGCGGACGGCGTGGCGGCGCTGCTGGAGGACGCCGGCAGCGTCGTCATCGTGCCGGGCTACGGCATGGCCGTGGCGCAGGCCCAGGGGTCGGTGGCCGAGCTGGCGCGGCGGCTGCGGGCGCGGGGGGCGACGGTGCGCTTCGCCATCCACCCCGTCGCGGGGCGCCTGCCCGGGCACATGAACGTGCTCCTGGCCGAGGCCAAGGTGCCCTACGACATCGTCCTGGAGATGGACGAGATCAACGCGGACTTCCCCGCCACGGACGTGGTGGTCGTGATCGGCGCCAACGACATCGTCAACCCGGCCGCCCAGGACGATCCCGGCTCCCCCATCGCCGGGATGCCCGTCCTGGAGGTGTGGAAGGCCCGCACCGTGGTCGTCTCCAAGCGCGGCAAGGGCACGGGCTATTCGGGCATCGAGAACCCGCTGTTCTTCAAGGACAACGCGCGGATGCTCTACGGCGACGCCAAGGCGAGCGTGGACGAGGTGCTGGCCAGGCTGCCGCAGGGGTAGTGGCGCGCGCGCCACGCGCGGGTTTATCGGAGGGCGCCACCGGAATCATCTTGATCCCCGGGGCGGCATCCCCCACATCCCGGGCTCAAGACGCCAACGCACGCGCCTCTGGCCGCACCTCGTGTTTACGTAGCGACGGTAACGTCTCCCTTGGAAGTGAACGGGCATGGGGCAACCCTGGCCCTCGTCTGTCGGAGATGACCGATGCTCTACCCGAACGCGGGGGCCGTGGCCCTCCCGCCCGACCTCGCCCCGTCCCGCCTGGAGGCCCACTGCCGCGACACGGAGGTGGACCGGCCCACGCTGGTCCTGGACGTGGACCGCATGGAGGCGCAGTACCGCGCGCTCAAGGCGGGCCTCGGCGAGGCCGTGGTCCACTACGCCGTCAAGGCCAACCCGCACCCGGCGCTCCTGCGCCGTCTGGCGGCCCTGGGCGCCAACTTCGACGCGGCCTCGCGCGGCGAGATCGAGCAGGTCCTCGCCGCCGGCGCCACGCCCGACCGCGTCAGCTACGGCAACACCATCAAGAGGGCCGCCGACATCGCCTGGGCGCACGGCGCGGGCATCGCGCTCTTCGCGGCGGACGCCGAGGAGGAGCTGGAGAAGATCGCCCGCCACGCGCCGGGCGCGCAGGTCTACGTGCGCGTCGTCGTGGAGCAGTCCCAGGCCGACTGGCCGCTGACGCGCAAGTTCGGCTGCGACGCGGACACGGCGCTGGAACTGTTGGACCGCGCCGTCCTCCTGGGCCTCTCGCCGGTGGGGCTCTCGTTCCACGTGGGCAGCCAGACCCGCAGGGCCGAGATGTGGGAGCCCACGCTGGACGCCGTGGCCGAGCTGTGGCGGCGCGCGCGGGCGCAGGGGCATGACCTCACGCTGCTCAACATCGGCGGCGGCTTCCCGGCCTTCTACGGCGAGGCGGTCGAGGCGCCCGAGGCCTACGCGCGGGGCGTCATGGACCGCGTGCGCGCGCGCTTCGGCGCGGTCCCCCGCGTCATGGCCGAGCCCGGGCGCGGGCTGGTGGCCGAGGCCGGCATGATCGTGGCGGAGGTGGTCCTCACGAGCCGCAAGAGCGAGCGCGACCTGCACCGCTGGGTCTACCTCAGCATCGGGCGCTTCTCGGGGCTGGCGGAGACGGAAGGGGAGGCGATCCGCTACCAGTTCGTGACGCCCCACGACGGCGGTCCCACGGGCCCCTGCATCGTGGCGGGGCCGAGCTGCGATTCGGCCGACGTGCTCTACGAGAAGCGGCCCATGCAACTGCCGCTGGCGCTGGCGGCGGGCGACCGGGTCCTGATCCGCAACGCGGGCGCCTACACGAGCACCTATTCCAGCGTGTGCTTCAACGGCTTTCCGCCGCTGGACGTGGTGGCGATCTGAGGGGGGCCGCCCCGCCCGTCAAGGGCGGGGCAGGCGCCGTTCGTCGTCCACCACGCGCAAGCTGTCGGGCGACCAGCGCCAGAGGACGAGGTTCATGTCCTTGGGCCCCGCCAGGGGCGCGAAGCTGTTGACGAGGAGGCCGGAGGCGCCCTGCGCCTCCAGGTCCTCCGCGAGCGCCTGCGACGGGGCGACCTCGCCCCGCCGGATGGCCCACCACCAGGCGTCGCCCCTGAGGGCGTCGGGGTCCAGGCCGGAGGCGGCGACGTCCGCCACGTCGTCGAGCGCGGCGTCCACCGTGACGACCAGCGTGGGCTGGAAGCGGCCGTCGCGCATGACCTCCTTGATGGAGGTGAGCGGCGACAGGGACAGATAGAGAGTCGGGCGGCCACGCCGGTTGAAGCGGCCCCCGTGCTTGGCCGACCAGCGGCCCGTCAGGGGCTCGTGGCCCGAGCGGGGATGGACGGCCCGGTAGAGGAGGCCGCGGAACGGGGCGAGGACGAGGCTCAGGCGTGGATCCCGTGGTCCACGGCCTCGATCCAGTCATGCACCCAGTCGGCGTGCCCCTCGCGCACCAGCTCGAGCGCCGTCGAGGCGCCGTAGCCTGAGAGCGGCTCGGACCGCAGCCAGGCGTAGGCCATCAGCGGCCCGCCCATGCGCGGCTCCATGATGTTGAGCAGCTCCACGAACTCGCGCAGGCGGGTCTGCACCTTCACGCCGCCCACGCGGTCGCGGCGCTGAACGGCGTCGAGGCCGAGGCCGAGGGAGTCGGCCAGCTCCGCCACGGTCGTGCGCAAGGGCCGCGCGATGAGGACGGGGTCGAAGAGCCCTTGGTCGTTGGCGAGAGCGGCCACGTTCATGGCGTCACCTCCAGTGATCTTGACGCAACATGGCGTCAGGATCACTGGTTGTCAACGCCCCCGGATGCGCGGGTCCAGCGCGTCGCGCAGCCCGTCGCCGATGTAGTTCACGCTCAGCACGGTCAGCGAGATGGCGAGGCCCGGCCAGATGACGCGCTCGGGGAAGTCGGCCATGCGGTCGGTGCTGTCGAACAGGAGCTTGCCCCAGGTGGGGAAGTCGGACGGGAAGCCCAGGCCCAGGAAGGACAGGGCCGATTCGGTAATGATGGCAGAGGCGAGGCCCAGCGTGGCGCTGACCATGATGGGCGAGAGCACGTTGGGCAGCACGTGGCGCGGGATCATGCGCCGGGCGGGCGTGCCCAGCGAGCGCGCGGCCAGGATGAACTCGCGCTCCTTGAGCGCGAGCACGTCGCCCCGGACGATGCGCGCGGTCTGCATCCAGGAGGTGATGCCGATGCCCGCCACGATGAGGAGGAAGATGCCCGTCTCGGGCCCGAAGGCGGCGCGCAGGGGCTCGCGGAACAGGAGCATCATGACCAGCAGCAGCGGCAGGAGCGGCAGGGCCAGGAAGAGGTCCGTGAGGCGCATGAGCGGCCCGTCGAGCCGGCGGTGCCACCCCGCCAGCACGCCCACCAGCGTGCCGATGACCATGGACAGGACCATGGCCGTCCAGCCCACCGCGAGGCTGACGCGCCCGCCGGCGATGAGGGCCGCGAGGTTGTCGCGGCCGAGCTGGTCGGAGCCGAGCGGGTGGTCCCATCCGACGCGCGCCGTGGCGTCCCACAGCGCGTGGTAGATGGGGCGCAGGTCCTTGTTGCGCACGTCGAGGTCGCCGGGGTCCACGCGCCAGAGCCAGGGGCCGAGGAGGCAGGCGAGGGTGACGAGGAGGAGGAAGGCCGCGCCCAGCACCGCGCCCTTGTGGCTCAGGAACTGCCGCCAGACGTCGCGCCAGGGGCTGCGGCCGGCCTCGGGGGGCACGTCGGCGAGCGGGTCGGACCTGGGGTCGGCGGGCAGGGGGAGGTCACTCATAGCGGATGCGCGGGTCAAGGAGGCCGTAGAGGAGGTCGGCGATCAGGTTGAAGAGGACGATCAGCACCGCGAAGATGAAGGTGAGCGTCTGCACCATGGGCAGGTCGTTGCTGTTGATGGCGGTGATGAGGAGCTGGCCCAGCCCGTTCACCTTGAACACCTGCTCGGTGATGATGGCGCCGCCGAAGATGGTGGGCACGCCCAGCGCGACGACGGTGACGACCGGGATCATCGAGTTGCGCAGCACGTGGCGCAGGACCACGGCGCGCTCCTCCATGCCCTTGGCGCGGGCCGTGCGCACGTAGTCCTGCCCGAGGTTGTCGAGCATGGCCGCGCGCATGTAGCGGCTGATCTGGGAGGCGTTGAAGAGCGCCAGCACGAACACGGGCAGGGCCATCTGGCGGAGCTGCCGCACGAGGCTCTCCCAGTCGTCCACCACGAGCTGCGTGTCGTAGATGGAGGGGAACCAGCCGAGGTTGACCGAGAAGACCACGATCAGGAGCACGCCCATGAAGAAGGTGGGCACCGAGAAGCCGACCATGGACACGAAGGTGCCGAGGTTGTCGAACCAGGAATACTGGCGCACCGCGCTGACGATGCCGATGGGGATCGCGATCAGGACGCCGATCAGGTAGGCCGAGCCCACCACCCAGAGCGTCTGCGGCAGCCTCTGGACGACCACGTCCATGACGGGCGAGCGGAACTGCCAGGACACCACGCGCGCCTCGCCGGCGGCGAAGGCGGTGCCGAGGACGCGGTCCACGAGCACCAGGGGCTCGACCACGAAGAACTGGTAGAGCCAGAGCGCGAAGCGCGTGGGCCAGGGCTGGTCGAGGCCCAGGGCGGCGCGCATCTGCTCGCGCACCTCGGGGGGGATCGTCAGGGGCTGGTTGGCCAGCGGGTCGCCGGGCGCGAGCTCCAGGATCAGGAACACGACGAAGGCGATGACGAGGAGGGTAGGGATCGCCAGGAGGAGCCGGCGGAGCGCGTAGGCGAGCATGGGAACCCCCGGCGGGAGGCCCCGCCCGGGAGGGGCGGGGCCAAGGGTCGGCGCGTCACTGGGCGACGCGGTGCCAGTCGGCGATGTTCCACAGCTCCGAGTCCCAGGTGTTCATGACCACCCCGCCCAGGGAGTTGGCCCGGCCCGACACGCGGCCCCGGTCCACCAGCGGGATGATGATGTTGTTGTCCACCGTCAGGTAGTCGTTCATCCGCCGCGCCAGCGCGCCGCGCTCCTCCGGGTCGCCGGTGGTGGCGAGCTGCGCGACCAGGGCCTCGTATTCGGGGCTCTGGACGCGGTTGATGTTCTCGCCCTGCCAGCCGTTCTCGGGCGAGGGGATCTTGTCCACCGTGTAGGCCGCGAGGTAGGCCTGCGGGTCGGTGCCCTCGAAGTTGTTGGCGAACATCTGCACGTCCGCGTAGAAGCGCTGGAACGTGTCGGGCGAGGCGGGGTCGCCGCCGAAGAACACGCCGGGGTCCACGTTCCTCAGCTCGGTCTCCACGCCGATCTGCTCCCACCAGTCCTTGACCAGCGCCTGGAAGTCCTGGCGCACGGCGTTGGTGGAGGTGAGGTAGACGACCGACAGGCGCACGCCGTCCGCGTTCTCGCGCACGCCGTCGCCGTCCGCGTCCGTGAAGCCCGCCCCTTCGAGCAGCGAGCGCGCCCGGTCGAGGTCCTGCGTGAGGCAGGCGGTGTTGTCGGAGGCGAAGAGGGGCGGCGCCGGGACCAGGTTGCAGGTCGGACGCCCCGCCGGGCCGTAGCCCACGTCCACCAGCGTCTGGCGGTCTATGGCGATGGACAGCGCCTCGCGCACCTCGGGGATGGTGAGGAAGGGGTGGGGCTGGGCGATGGTGCTGCGCTCGCCCTCGGGGAGGTCGGGGGAGGGGTTCGTCAGGTTGACCTCGATGCGCTCCACGAGCGTGCCGAAGGCCGACTCGATGGTGCCCTGGCCGCCGCCCATCATGCCCTCGAGCACGTCCGGGGCGAGCTGGAGGTTCCAGGCGTAGTCCACCTCGCCCGTCTCCAGCACGGCGCGGGCGGCCGCGGCCGCGTCGCCGCCGCCCTTGAAGGTGACGGTGGCGAAGGCGGGCTTGGAGCGGTCGCGGTAGGCCTCGTTGGCGGCGAAGCTGACCACGTCGTCGGGGCGGAACTCGGTCACCACGAACGGCCCCGTGCCGATGGGCATGGTGTTGGCCTCGGTGCAGGAGGGCGCGGCCGCGCCCAGGCAGTCGGCGAACTGCGCGGCCTGGAGGATCGGCCCCTGGCCGCCGGTGAAGGGCTGGTAGGGGAAGGGGGTGGGGGCGTCGAAGGTGACGCGCACGGTCTTGTCGTCCACGGCCTCGACGTTGGCGACGCCCTGGAACTTGGCGGCCTGGGCGCAGCCGCCGCCCTCGGCGGTGCAGTAGCGCCAGGTGAAGACCACGTCCTCGGCCGTCACCGGCGCGCCGTCCGACCAGGTGATGTCGGGCCGGATGGTCCAGGTGATCGTGGTGAGGTCCTCGCTGACGCCCCCGTTCTCCAGCGTGGGGATGTCGGCGGCGATGTAGGGCACCAGCGTGCCCGTCTCGTCGTAGCGCGCCAGCGGCTCCAGCACGAGGCTCGCGGCCTCGATGTCCTTGGTGCCCGCCGACAGGTAGGGGTTCAGGATGCTCACGGCCTGCCAGTAGAGGATGTTGAGCTGGCCGTCGCGGCCGCGCTCCTGGGCGAGGGCCGGCTGCGCCAGCGCGAGGGCGGCGCAGCCGAGGAGGACTGCTCTGGTCATGGGGGACTCCCTGGTGTTGCGGGGCTCGGCGCCCCTGTGATGCGCTCGATGGAGGCCTCGGAGGCGCGGGTTGGCTCCCGCGTCGGGACGGAGGGGTCATGGAGGTGGCAGGCCACGCGCCGGCCCGGCGCCACCTCCCGCAGGGCGGGGTCCAGCTCGCGGCACGGCGGCATGACGGCCGGGCAGCGGGTGGAGAAGTTGCAGCCCCGGGGTGGGTCGGCCGGCGAGGGCACGTCGCCCCTGAGCACGATCCGCCGGCGGGCGCGCGCGGCCAGGGGGTCGGGCTCGTTGACGGCCGACAGCAGCGCGCGGGTGTAGGGATGGAGCGGATCCGCGAAGAGGTCGTCGCGCCCCGACTCCTCGACGATGCGCCCGAGGTACATGACGGCCACGCGCGGCGCGATGTGGCGCACCATGCTCAGGTCGTGGGAGATGAAGAGGTAGGTGAGCCCCAGCCTCTCCTGGAGGTCCTCGAGCAGGTTGACCACCTGGGCCTGGATGCTCACGTCGAGCGCGGCGATGGGCTCGTCGCAGACCAGGAAGCGGGGGTTGAGCGCGAGCGCGCGGGCGATGCCGATGCGCTGGCGCTGGCCGCCGGAGAAGGCGTGGGGGTAGCGCGAGGCGAAGCGCCGCGACAGGCCCACGGCGTCCATCAGCTCGTGGACGCGCTCGCGCTTCTCGGCGCGGCCCAGGCGGGCGTGCTCGTCGAGAGGCTCGCGGATGATGCTCTCGACGGTCATGCGCGGGTCGAGGCTGGCTTGCGGGTCCTGGAAGACCATCTGCATGCGCGGGCGCAGGGGCCGCAGCCGCCCCTGGGACGCCCGCGCGATCTCGGTGCCCTCGATGCGGATGGAGCCCGAGGTCGGGTCGAGCAGGCGCAGGACGGCCCGGCCCGTGGTGCTCTTGCCGCAGCCCGATTCGCCCACCAGGCCCAGGGTCTCGCCCGCCTGGATGGCGAAGCCCACGCCGTCCACCGCCTTCACGGCCCCCGCGCGGCGGCCGAGGAACCCCCGCCGGAGGGGGAAGTGGACGCGCAGGTCGCGCACCTCCACCAGCGGCTCAGCCATGGGCCGCCTCCAGGGCGCGGGGCGGCGCGAGGCCGGGGTCGCACAGGAAGCAGGCGGCGTCGTGGCCCTCGCCCACGGGGTAGCGCTGGGGGTTGAGGCGGTAGCAGGGCTCGAAGGCGTGGGGGCAGCGGGCGCGGAAGGTGCAGGCGTCGGGCGGGCGCGACAGCACGGGCGGCTGCCCCTCGATGACGCGCAGGCGGCGCCCGCGCTCGCCCCGGACCTTGGGGATCGTGGCGAGCAGAGCCTGCGTGTAGGGGTGGCGCGGGTCGGCGAACAGCGCGTCCACCGGGGCGTGCTCGACGATCTGGCCGCCGTACATGACCAGGACGCGGTCGGCGATGCCGGCGATGACGCCCAGGTCGTGGGTGATCCAGACCACCGCCATGCCGAGCTTGCGCCGCAGCTCCGCCATCAGCTCCAGGATCTGGGCCTGGATGGTCACGTCGAGCGCCGTGGTGGGCTCGTCGGCGATGAGCACCTGGGGGTCGCAGGCCAGGGCCATGGCGATCATCACGCGCTGGCGCATGCCGCCCGAGAACTGGTGGGGGTAGTCGCCCAGCCGGCGGGCGGCGTCGGGGATGCCCACGAGGTCCAGGAGCTCGGCCGCGCGACGCCGGGCGGCGCGGCGCGACAGGCCCAGGTGCTTGCGCAGCGGCTCCATGACCTGGAAGCCCACCGTGAAGACCGGGTTGAGAGAGGTCATCGGGTCCTGGAACACGAAGCCCACGCGCGCGCCGCGCACCCGGCGCAGCTCCGCGTCCGGCAGGCCCAGCAGGTCGCGCCCCTCGAAGAGGACGGGGCCGCCCGCCACCTCGGCCGGCGGCGCGGGCAGGAGGCCCAGGAGCGCCATCATGGTGACGCTCTTGCCCGACCCGCTCTCGCCCACCACGCCCAGCAGCTCTCCGCGCGCGAGCGAGAAGGTGACGCCGTTGACGGCGTGGACGTCGCCCGACCGGAGCCGGAACGCGCAGCGCAGGTCGCGCACGTCCAAGACGCGGGCGTCCGTGGTGGGCGCCGCCCCTGCGCTCATCCAGGCCCTCCCCGCTGCCTCGCGCCTCCGGGGGCGCGTTGGGGGGGACGCTACCACGGCCGGAAGGCCCTGCAACCCCGCAAGGCCCGTGACGCGGCGGCCCGGGTTGTGGCCGGGGCGCGGCCCGGCGATGATCGGGGCCGAGAGGGAGGCCGCCATGCCCGTCCGCAACCGCTTCGCCGAGATGCTGCCCGAGATCGCGGCCTGGCGGCGCGACATCCACGCCCACCCCGAGATCCTCTTCGACACGCACCGCACCGCCGCCCTGGTGGCCGGCAAGCTGCGCGCCTTCGGCTGCGACGAGGTCGTCGAAGGCATCGGGCGCACGGGCGTCGTGGGCGTCATCCGGGGCCGCCAGAGCGGCGAGGGCGTGGTGGCCTTGCGCGCCGACATGGACGCGCTGCCCATCGAGGAGGCCACCGGCGCGCCCTGGGCCTCCACCGTCAAGGGCGCCATGCACGCCTGCGGGCACGACGGGCACACGGCCATGCTGCTCGGGGCCGCGAAGTACCTCGCGGAGACGCGCGCCTTCGCGGGCACCGTGGTCGTCGTCTTTCAGCCCGCCGAGGAGGGCGGGGGCGGGGGCCGCGAGATGGTCGAGGACGGGCTCATGGACCGCTGGGGCGTCACCGAGGTCTACGGGATGCACAACTGGCCGGGCCGCCCCGTGGGCAGCTTCGCCATCCGCGAGGGGCGGTTCTTCGCCGCCACCGACAGCTTCGAGATCGCGGTGGAGGGGGTGGGCGGCCACGCCGCCAAGCCGCAGGAGACGGTGGACCCGGTGCTGGCCGCCTCCCACGTGGTGCTCGCGCTCCAGAGCGTCGTGAGCCGCAACGCCGACCCGGTGAGCCAGGTTGTCCTGTCCGTGACCGCCGTCGAGAGCGCCTCCAAGGCGTTCAACGTCATCCCCCCGCGCGTGACGCTGCGCGGCACCGTCCGCACCCTGGACGCGGAGGACCGCGACATGGCCGAGAGGCGCCTCAAGGCCGTCGCCGAGGCCACCGCCTCCGCCTACGGCGCGCGGGCGGAGGTGCGCTACGCGCGCGGCTACCCGGTCATGTCGAACCACCCCCGGGAGACCGAGCACGCCCGCGAGGTCGCGCGCGCCGTGGCGGGGGCCTGCGAGGAGGCCCCCCTGGTGATGGGCGGCGAGGACTTCGCCTACATGCTGGAGGCGAGGCCCGGCGCCTACATCCTGCTGGGCAACGGCGACACGGCCATGGTCCATCACCCCGCCTACGACTTCAACGACGAGGCCATCCCGGCCGGCTGCTCCTGGCTCGCCGGCATGGCCGAGGCGCGGCTGCCGCTCAGAGGCTGAAGCGCGGGTCGCGGGCGAGCAGGGCCTCGACCCAGGCCCGTTCGGCGGCGAAGTCGTGGGGCACGTCCCGCGCCCCCCGCCGCCCCGAGAGCGACAGCGAGGCGAAGAAGTCGAAGCCGTGGAGCCGGACGGCGGCCACCTCCGAGCGCGCGAGCAGGTCCACCGCCATGGCCCCGGTGGAGGGCCTGGCGCCCAGCCTCGCCGCCAGGGCCTCGGCCCAGGCGGAGGGCAGGACCGCGAAGCCGGGCCTGCGCGCCAGGCGCCAGTGCAGGCGGCGCCGGCGCGGCGTCATCCACACCAGGCGGCGGGGCGCGAGGGCGCTCAGCCGGCCCTCCTCCACGGGCACCGACACGAGCAGCCAGTCGGTGCGCGCCCCGTGCGAGAGGGAGGAGGGCAGGGGGGCCGCGTTGATCCGCAGCACGAGGTCCGCGCCGTCGATGGCCGCGCCGCCCGCCCCCGCGGCGAGCGATCGGGCGTTGCCCACCAGCGCCACGCGCCGTCCGGCCAGCTCCGCGAGCGGCACGGGCGGGCCGAGCGCGGCCTCCGCCCCCCGCAGCTTGGCCAGGTGGAAGCGCAGGGGGCTCACGGGCAGAGCGCCCGCAGGTCCGCGAAGAGCCTGCGCGCCTCCCCCCGGGCGCGCGCGAGGTAGGCGGCGACGGCCCGCGCCTCGGAGTCCGCCAGGGGCCGCCGGGCCTCCTCCGGGCTCAGGCGCTCCAGGGCCTCGGCGGAGAGGAGGCGGGAGGGGAGGCCCGCCTCGGCGAGCAGGCGCTCGACCTTGGAGGTGGCGGAGGCGACGGCCCAGACGGGCGTGCCCGCCAGGAGCGACAGGCAGACGCCGTGGAAGCGCCCCGTGGCGTGCCCCTCGGCGCGGGCCAGGCGGGCCAGGTAGGCGCCCTCGTCCGGGGCCAGCTCCAGGGGGGGAAGGGGGCCGGACCAGGCGCCCGTGTAGGCGCGCCAGAGCGCCGCCCGGGCCGGCCCCCAGCGCCACAGGCGGCCCGGCGGCGCCTTGGTGGGCAGGTAGGCGGCGCCCAGCCGCTGGGCGGCCCGGGCGAGCGCCCGGCGCGGCGCGGCCCGCACCGAGTCGCCCACCACGAGGCCCCGGCGCGAGCCGGCGGCCCCCTCCCAGGGGGCGCTCAGCGACAGGTCGGGGAGCGCCCGCGCCTCCAGCGCGCCGCCCCGCCGCAGGGCCTCGGCCGACCCTTCGTCGCGCGCCGCCGCCAGCGCGAGGCGCGGCAGCCAGCGGTCCCAGCAGGGGGGGTTGCGCTCCCAGAGCGCGTTGACCAGCGCCACGGGCTTGGCGGCCGCGAGCGGGTGGTCGAGCACCGACAGCAGCCGCGCGCCGAGGGGGGCGCCGTCGTGCAGCGTGCCCTCGCCGTTGACCACCACGAGGTCGGCGCTGCCCAAGGCCTCGAGGAAGGCCCGGTCGCGCGCCCAGTCGGCGCGGGCGGGGCTGCGCGCCGCCACCTCCACGCCCTCCCGCGCGAGGCCCTCCACGAGCAGCCGCACCACGCGCGCGCAGCCGTGGTGGAAGCGCGTGGAGGTGTCGTTGAGGAGGACCGCGCGGGCCATGGCGCGGGTTACGCGGCCCGCCGGTCCCGGGCAAGCAGCGGGCGCAGGAGCGCCAGCGTGCGCGGCAGGGCCTCGCCGCCCTCGGCCGCGACGGCCCGCGCGGCCGCCCGCATCCGCTCCAGCTCGGGCGTCCCCAGCAGCCCCGCGACGGCCTCGCCCAAGGCGCGCCCATCGGGGACGAGCCGCGCGCCCCCCGCCGCCAGGAGGCGCGCGAAGCCGTCGCGGTGGTGCGCCACGCCTGGCCCCGACAGCACGGCGCCGCCCAGCGCGGCGGGCTCCCAGGGGTTGTGCCCGCCCTCGGGCCCGAAGGAGCCCCCCAGGAAGGCCAGCGGCGCCACGCGGAACGCGGCGCCCGCCACGCCCAGCCGGTCGAGCACCACGGCGCCCTCCGCCAGCCCCGCCGCCGCCAGCGCCGCCCGCGCCGCCGCCCCCCGGCCCGGGTGGCGCGGCGCCCAGATCAGGAGCGCCTCGGGCCGGCGGCGGCGCAGCAGCCCGTGCGCCGCCGCCACCGCCGCCTCGTCGCCCGCATGGGTCGAGACCGCCGCCCAGACGGGCCGCCCCCGGGCGAGGCGCTCCAGCCCGGCCAGCAGCCCCGGGTCGGCGCCCGGCGGGGGCGCCGCCGCGCGCAGGTCGCCCACCGCGTGCACGCGCCCCGGATCGAGCCCGAGAGCCACGAGCCCCGCCGCGACCGCCCCGTCCTGCGCCGTCGCCACCGCCAGCCGCCGCAGCATCGCCCCCATCAGGCTGGGAAGCCGCGCCCGCGTCCGCGAGGCGCGCGCGTTGACCAGCGCCAGCGGCACCCCGCGCCGCCCGGCCTCCAGGACCAGGCGCGGCCACAGGTCGCCCTCCACGAAGACCCCCAGGTCCGGCCGCCAGGCGTCGAGGAAGCCCCGGACCGCCCCGGGCAGGTCGAGCGGCGCGAACTGGTGCAGCGCGCCCGCCGGCGCCGCCCCCGCGCCCCCCGCCGTGGCCGTGGTCACCAGCAGCGCCGCCCCCGCCTCGGCCGCCAGCGCCGCCGCCAGCCCGCGCCCCGCCGCCACCTCCCCCACCGAGGCCCCGTGCAGCCACAGGAGCCGCCCGGGCGGCCGCGCCAGCCCAGGCACCCCGAGCCTCTCGGGCAGCCGCAGGGGGTCCGCGCCCCCGTGCGCCGCCCGCGCCAGCGGGCGGGCGAGGGGGGCCGCCAGCCGCTCCAGGGCCAGCGCCGCCCGCAACGCGGCCTCCATCAGCCGCCCGTGTGGCTCATGTGGCGGCCGATCCGGCCCGCGACCCCCCGCGAGTAGTCGAAGTCGTGCCCCCGCGGCTTGAGCGCGATGGCCGCGCGGACCGCCTCCTCCAGCCCCGCCTCGTCCACCCCCGCGCGCAAGGGCGCGCGAAGGTCCGAGGCGCCCTCCTGCCCCAGGCAGGTGTGGAGCTGCCCGGTGCAGGTGAGGCGCACGCGGTTGCAGGATTCGCAGAAGTTGTGGCTCAGGGGCGTGATGAAGCCGACCTTCTGCCCCGTCTCGGCGATCCGGGCGTAGCGCGCGGGCCCCCCCGTGCGCTCGGCCAGGTCCACCAGCGTGAACCGCTCGGCGAGCCGCGCCCGCAGGTCGCGCAAGCTCCAGAACTGGTCGAGCCGCATCTCGTTGCCGATGTCGCCCATGGGCATGACCTCGATGAAGGTCAGGTCGTGCCCCTCGGCGGCGCACCACGCGAGCAGGTCGAACATCTCCTCCTCCGTGTCCCCCTTGAGCGCCACCGCGTTGATCTTGACGTGCAGCCCCTCGGCCTTGGCCGCCCCGATGCCGTCGAGCACCTGGTCGAGCCGCCCCCGCCGCGTGAGCCTGGCGAAGCGGTCGGGATCCAGCGTGTCGAGCGACACGTTGACCCGCCGGACGCCCGCCCGCCGCAGCTCCCCCGCGAAGCGGGAAAGCTGGCTGCCGTTGGTGGTCAGCGTCAGCTCGTCGAGCCCCGCGCCCAGCAGCCCGCCCAGCGCGCGCACGAACGTCATCACGTCGCGCCGCACCAGGGGCTCGCCGCCCGTGATGCGCAGCTTCCTCACCCCCAGCCGCACGAAGGCCCGGCAGAGCCGCTCCAGCTCCTCCCAGCTCAGCACCTCCCGCTTGGGCAGGAAGGCCATGTCCTCGCTCATGCAGTAGGCGCAGCGGAAGTCGCAGCGGTCCGTGACGGACACGCGCAGGTAGCGGATGGTCCGCTGGAAGGGGTCCACGAGGGGCGCCGTCATGGGCGCAAGGTAAGCCCCCCGGCCACCCCCCGCAAGTCGCGCGGGCCGTGGACGGGGAGGCCGGCGCGCCCTACCATGGCCCCATGCGCCCGCTCCTCCTCCTGGCCCTCCTGCCGCTCGGCGCCTGCGCCGCGCTCCAGGCCTCGGCCCCCGCCCCCGGATCGCCGGCCGTCGCGGCCTCGGCCGCGCCGCCCCCCGCGCTCGACCCGACGCCGCCGCCCCCGCCGCCCGCCGGGGCCGACACGGCGGACGAGCTGGACACCACCACCGAGGAGGACCGCGCGGCCGCCGTGGCCCCCCCGCCGGACCCGGCGGCCGCGGCGTCGCTCGGCACCACGGTCGCCAGCCTGGGGCCGCCCGCCGACCCCGGCATCTGGATGGAGACGCCGCTGGTGGCCGAACCGACCATGGGCCGCGTGGTCTACCCCGCCAACGGCAGGTCCGTGACGCTGGAGCTGCGCCCGTCGGGCGGCGAGGCGGGCTCGGGCAGCCAGATCAGCCTGGCCGCCATGCGGCTCCTGGAGGCCCCCCTCACGGGCCTCCTGGAGCTGGAGGTGTTCGGCTCCTAGGCCGGCCCCGCCCTACGCGAGCAGGGACTCGGTCGAGGAGAAGAACATCGCCTGCGAGATGGCCGAGCGCACCTGGTCCTCGCGGTAGGGCTTGGAGATCAGGAAGGCGGGCTCGGGCCGCTCGCCGGTCAGCAGCCTCTCGGGGAAGGCGGTGATGAAGATGACGGGGATGTCCTCGCCCGCCCCCAGGATGTCGTTGACCGCGTCAATCCCCGACGACTTGTCGGCCAGCTGGATGTCCGCGAGGATCAGGTCGGGCCGCTCCTCTCTGGCGATGGCGACGGCGGCGTCGCGCGTGCGCGCGACCCCGATGATGGCGTGGCCCATGTCGGCCACGATGCTCTGGAGGTCGAGCGCGATGATGGCCTCGTCCTCGATGATCATGACCCGGCCCGAGACCGAATCCTCCATGTCGGCGCGGGCGCGGCCGATGAGGTGCTGCACCTCGTCCTCGTCGGTGCGCATGATCTGGGCGATCTCGGGGACGGTGAAGTCCTCGATCGTGGACAGCAGCAGCGCCTCGCGCGTGTTGGGGGCGAGCCGCGCGAGGTGCGCCTGAGCGGCCCGGGCGAGCCCTGTCTCGCCGTCGCTCACGGGGGCGCCCGAGCTGTTCCAGATGGTGTGGAACACCGTGAACAGCGCGACGCGCGGGCTCACGTCCGAGGCGAAGAGGGCGGGCTCCTCGAGGATCGCTTCGAGGGTGGCGATGGCGTAGGCGTCGCCCGAGGACTGCGCGCCCGTCAGGGCGCGCGCGTAGCGCCGCAGGAACGGCAGCTCCGACCCGATCACGGTGCTGAGGTCGGGTGCGGCGTGGGTGCTCATGTGATCGGATGTCCCTCTTTCGGTGTGGAACCAAACGATACCCTTCGTCTTTTGGTTCCGAAAGGGCAGTGGGTAGGTCTCTGGCGTCATGGACGAGCTGACGGCACACGAGTTGCGGGGCGTGGCCTGCGCCGCCAACCTGCGCCGCGCCTTCGGCGTGGCGCCGGCGGACGACCTGCCGCCCCGCTTCCAGGCCCTCCTGCGGCGCATGAAGGGGCTGGAGCCCGGCGCGGCCCGGGGCCAGCCCGACGGCGCCCCGCCGGCGAGCGGCCTGCGGTCGGGCGCCTGATGGCCGGCGAGGGGCCCACGCGGCCGCCCCGCCCGGGCGCCGCGCGGCCCCCCGGGCCGCCCTCCGACGACCCGCGCGACGCGCTGCTCGGGCACCTGCCGGCCATGCGCGCCTTCGCGCTCAGCCTCACGCGCAACGCCTCGGCCGCCGACGACCTCGTGCAAGACACGGTGGTCAAGGCCTGGTCGAACCTCGACCGGTTCGAGGCCGGCACCAACCTGCGCGCCTGGCTCTTCACGATCCTGCGCAACACCTTCTACTCCTCGCGCCGCCGCACCTCGCGCGAGGTCAGCGACAGCGACGGCGCCCTCACCGGCGCCTTGGCCGAGAAGCCCGCCCATGACGGGCGCCTCCAGATGACCGACTTCCTGCGCGCCTTCCAGCGCCTGCCCGACGAGCAGCGCGAGGCGCTCGCCCTGGTGGGCGCCTCGGGCTTCTCCTACGAGGAGGCGGCCGAGATGACGGGCGTGGCCGTGGGCACCGTCAAGAGCCGCGCCAACCGCGCCCGCGCGCGCCTGGCCCTGCTGCTCCAGCTCGACGGGGCGGACCGGCTCGAGATGACCGACGGCGCCACGCTCGCGGTGATCGCCGCGCATGGCGGGCCGCACCTCTGATGGCCGGCCCGGCCTGGCGGCGGCCGCGCCTGGACGGGCTGGCGGCGCGGATGGCGGCCCTCCTGTCGGTGGCTCTGCTGCCGCTGGGCCTGATCGCGCTGCACCAGACGCGCGGCCTTCAGCAGCAGAGCGAGGAGACGGCGTCCCTCACGCTGCTGGCGCTGACGGCGGCCGGCAGCGCGGGCCTGCGCGAAGGCGTCGAGAGGGGCCTGGGCGTGGCCGAGAGCCTGGGCGCCGTGTCCGACCTCCTCGACGACCCCCGGACCTGCCGCGAGCGCCTGTCGCGCCTGGTCACGCCGGACGGCCCCTACGCCTTCGCCGGGCTGCTGCCCGAGGCGGGGGGCCTCGTGACCTGCTCGACCGCGCCGGCGCCCTTCGCCATGGCCCGCCCCGCCGACATGGGGCCGATGATGGCCGAGCCCCGCCCCCGCCTGCGCGCGGCCCAGGAGGGGCGGGTGTCGGGCGAGGACGTGCTGATCGTGCTCTCCCCGGTGACGCCGCCCGTAGGCTTCCGCGGCTACGTGGCCCTGTCGGTGCGCCGCGACGCCCTGGAGGCGGCGGCGCCCGCCCCCGACCTGCCCCGTCCCGCCGCCCTCCTGGCCTTCGACCGCGACGGCGTCGTCCTGGCCGCCGAGGCGCCGGGCGGGGCCTCGCAGGTGCCCCCCGAGGAGCTGGCAGCCCTGCTGCCCGCCGGCCGCGCTCTTGCCGACGAGCGCGCCGGCGCCCCCCGCGTCTTCGAGGCCACCGACGCGGCGGGGCGCGAGAGGCTCTACACGGTGGTGCCCCTCGTGCCCGAGGTGGCCTACGCCATGGGCGTCTGGTCGCCCGCGGACGCGGGCCCCCGCGACGAGGCGCCGCTCCTCTTTCCCGTGGTCATGTGGGCGGCCTCGCTCCTGGTGGCCTTCTACGGGATGCACCGGCTGGTGGTGAGCCACGTCTCCACGCTCGGCGCCCGGATGCGCCGCTTCGCCCAGGACCGCGGCATCGGCCCGCCCCTCCAGGGGGCCGCCCCCGAGCTGCGCGAGATAGACGAGTCCTTCCGCGCCGCCGCCCGCAGCATCGTCGAGGACGAGGCCCGCATGGAGGCCGCCTTCCGCGAGAGGGGCGTGCTGCTGCGCGAGGTCCACCACCGCGTCAAGAACAACCTCCAGCTGATCTCCTCGATCATCTCCATGCAGGTGCGCCGCACCGGCGACGCGCCCACGCGCGCCCTCCTGCGCCGCCTCCAGGACCGCGTGCTGACGCTCGCGGGGATCTACCGCGTCCTCTACACCGGCGCCGACATGGGCGCCGTCAACGCCGCCGAGGTGCTGGGCGCCATCATTGACCGCGAGCTGCAGGACGCCCGCCCCAGGGCCGCCGTGGAGGTGGCGCTCGACGACCTCGTGCTGGACCCCGACAAGGTGGTCCCCCTGGCCTTCCTTGTGGCCGAGGCGCTCAGCAACGCCGTCGCCCGCCTCGGCGGCCCCGAGCCGCGCCTCCAGGTGACGCTGCGCCGCGAGGGCGAGGCGGCGCGCCTCGACCTCGTCAACACGACCGGCCCCGGGGCGCAGGCGCGCCAGGGCCTGGGCGCCCACCTCATCCGCGCCTTCGCCGCGCAGATGGGCGGCGCCGTCGAGGAGGCGGCCGAGGACGGCCTCCACCGCCTGGCCGTGACCTTCCCGCTCGACCCGCCCGCCTGAGCCGCCCCCTCGCGCCGGCCGGGCCGCTCCCCCCCGGCCTTGCGGCCCCCCGCCCGCGCCCCTACGATGGGGCGCCTCCCAGACAAGGTGCGAGATGCAGGACCCGACCCAGCACTACCTCAACCTCGTGCCGATGGTGGTCGAGCAGACCTCGCGCGGCGAGCGCGCCTACGACATCTTCTCGCGGCTCCTCAAGGAGCGCGTGATCTTCGTCTCGGGCCCCGTCCACGACGTCATGGCCCAGCTCATCGTGGCCCAGCTCCTGCACCTGGAGGCCGAGAACCCCAAGAAGGAGATCTCGATGTACATCAACTCCCCCGGGGGGGTGGTGACCTCGGGGCTCTCCATCTACGACACCATGCAGTACATCCGCCCCAAGGTCTCCACGCTGGTGGTGGGCCAGGCCGCCTCCATGGGCTCGCTGCTCCTGACCGCCGGGGAGGCGGGGATGCGCTTCTCGCTGCCCAACTCGGAGATCATGGTCCACCAGCCCTCGGGCGGCTACCAGGGCCAGGCCACCGACATCATGATCCACGCCAAGCGCACCGAGCAGCTCAAGCGGCGCCTCAACGAGATCTACGTGCGCCACACCGGGCGCACCTACGAGGAGGTCGAGCAGGCCCTGGAGAGGGACAACTTCCTGACCCCCGAGGAGGCCAAGTCCTGGGGCCTCATCGACGACATCCTGACGGCCCGCGCCCCCGCCGAGCCCAGCGCCGCCTGAGGCTCGGGGGGGGCGGCCCGCCGCCCTCGCGGAGATTTGGCGTTGAGACTGCCGCCCCCCTGACCTATCCTTCCGGGGGCGGCGGGAGCCGAGCGACGGCCCGCAGGGGCCAGAGGAGACCCATGGCGAACGCATCCGGCGGCGACGGCAAGAACACCCTCTACTGCTCGTTCTGCGGCAAGTCGCAGCACGAGGTGAGGAAGCTCATCGCCGGCCCCACCGTGTTCATCTGCGACGAATGCGTCGAGCTGTGCATGGACATCATCCGCGAGGAAACCAAGACCTCGGGCCTCAAGTCGGCCGACGGCGTGCCCACCCCGCGCGAGATCTGCGACGTGCTGGACGACTACGTGATCGGCCAGGTGCACGCCAAGCGCGTGCTCTCGGTGGCCGTCCACAACCACTACAAGCGCCTCGCCCACGCCGCCAAGGCCCAGGACATCGAGCTGGCCAAGAGCAACATCCTGCTGATCGGCCCCACCGGCTGCGGCAAGACGCTTCTGGCCCAGACCCTCGCGCGCATCCTCGACGTGCCCTTCACCATGGCCGACGCCACCACGCTGACCGAGGCCGGCTACGTGGGCGAGGACGTCGAGAACATCATCCTCAAGCTGCTCCAGGCGTCGGAGTACAACGTGGAGCGCGCCCAGAGGGGGATCGTCTACATAGACGAGGTCGACAAGATCACCCGCAAGTCGGACAACCCGTCCATCACGCGGGACGTCTCGGGCGAGGGCGTGCAGCAGGCGCTCCTCAAGATCATGGAAGGGACGATCGCGTCGGTCCCCCCGCAGGGCGGCAGAAAACATCCCCAGCAGGAATTCCTGCAGGTGGACACCACCAACATCCTCTTCATCTGCGGCGGCGCCTTCGCGGGCCTCGAGAAGATCATCAGCCAGCGCGCCAAGGGCACCGGCATGGGCTTCAACGCCGTGGTCCGCGCCCCCGACGAACGCGGCGTGGGCGAGGTCTTCAAGGACCTGGAGCCCGAGGACCTCCTCAAGTTCGGCCTGATCCCCGAGTTCGTGGGCCGCCTGCCGGTCATCGCCACGCTGACCGACCTCGACGAGGCGGCGCTGGTGAAGATCCTGACCGAGCCCAAGAACGCCCTGGTCAAGCAGTATCAGCGCCTCTTCGAGCTGGAAGACACCAAGCTCAGCTTCACCGAGGACGCGCTCAAGGCCATCGCCAAGCGCGCCATTGAGCGCAAGACGGGCGCGCGGGGGCTCCGGTCCATCATGGAGGACATCCTGCTCGACTCCATGTTCGACCTGCCCGGGCTCACGTCCGTCCGCGAGGTGGTGGTCAACGAGGAGGCGGTGGCGCCCACGGGCAAGCCGCTGATGATCCACGCCGAGGAGAGGGCGCCCAAGAAGGAGATCGCGGCCGCGCGGTAGGGCGTGCGCGGGGGCCTCCCCTGGGGCGCGCTCGCGCTCCTGGCGGCCGGCCTCGGCGCCCTGGCCCGGGCGGCTCCGCCTCGCGCCCAGGGCGCGCGCCCCGCGCCCGCCCCGTCGCTCGCTTACGCCGACCACGTCTTCGGCGGCCTCCTGCCGCTCGACCGCACCCTGGCCGAGCAGGAATGGCATCCCTGGCCGTGGCAGGGGCTCGACTGCACCTTCGTGGTCGTGGCCCTCGGCGACGGCGCGCCGGCCGCGCCGCCGACCCGGGGCCGGGACGCGGCCGGCCCCCGCGACACCTTCGGCGGCGACTGGACGCCCACGCCGGCCCCCGCCACGGCGATGCTGGACGGCGCATGGCTCGAACCCCTGGACCTCTGCGCCGAGCCGATCGGCGAGGCGCTGGCCGCGCGGCTCGCGCGCGCGCTGGCGCGTCCCGGGGCCTGGGTGGCGCGCGAGGGGTGCTGCCAGGACTGGCTCATGTCCGTCTACGCCCCCGCCGACCGCCTCGCCGCCCGCATCCGCTTCGGCGACTGACCCTGGCCCCCCCGGGGCACCCCCTTGGCCACCCCCGGAGGCCGGGCGGCGGCGCGCCCCCTCGCCGGCGAGCCAGCCCCTTCGCCCCGCCCCCATCCCCCGGCCCGCCCCCTCTCTTCTGGCCCCAAGCATCCCGGGGGGAGCCGCAGGCGGGGGGCGG
>ERZ1066119.216-NODE-216-length-44801-cov-10.232132_pt1 | contig 44801 bp, 43 predicted proteins | sample MGYA00382766_ERZ1066119 | MGnify/ENA primary metagenome ERZ1066119 (study PRJEB33369, sample SAMEA5778349) | biofilm metagenome | biome: Industrial cooling water; feature: Water cooling tower basin; material: Biofilm | place: United Arab Emirates | collected...
CAGCCGATCTGCGACCTCGGCACGGGTGGCGTGGTCGCGTTCGAGGCGCTCGCCCGGTGGCGGGACGGGACGGGGCAGGAACGCTCGCCCGCCGAATTCATCCCGGTCGCGGAGGAGTCGGGACTGATCGTGCCGCTCGGGCGCTGGGCGATCGACGAGGCGGCGCGAACGTTGAGCGGGTGGGACGCGCGGGCGGGCGGGGATTGCGGCGTCCGGCTGACCGTCAACTTGTCGCCCATCCAGCTCCAGCGCGATCGGGCGCCCGCGCTGATCGAGCGGGCGCTGTCGGCGCACGGGCTGGCGGGAGAACGCTTCACGCTGGAGCTCACCGAAAGCGCGATCGTCGCCGATCCGGACGGGGTGGCGGCGATCATGCACGACCTGCGCGCGCTCGGCCCGCGCCTGGCGCTGGACGATTTCGGGACGGGCTATTCCAATCTCGCCTATCTGCACCGGCTGCCGATCGACATGCTGAAGATCGACCGGAGCTTCGTGTCGGGCATGCTGGCCGACCGCGACAAGGTCGCGATCGTGCGCGCGATCCTGGGCCTGGCGCAGGCGCTGGGAAAGCAGACCACCGCCGAGGGGGTGGAGAGTGCGGCGCTCGCCCAGACGTTAGCGGCGCTCGGGTGCAGCTATGGTCAGGGCTGGTATTACGGCCGCGCGCTGGAAGCCGAAGACGCCTGGTCCCGCATCGCGTCGGCGACGACCGCGTCGGCGATCTCGTCCACCCTCGGCTGAGCGGGGAAGCCTTCCGCAATCCACTGGCGCTCGACGGCCTTGAGCGCCGCGGCGACGGCGGGGCCCTGCACCAGACCGCGCGCGACGAGGGCGCCGCCGGAGATCGGCAGGCGGGGCGGCGTCCAGCCTCGGACGGGCGCGGGGTCTTCGCCCGCCAGTAGCAGCCGATCCAGCGCGAGCTCCGGTCCGACCCGGTAAGCGAGCGCGTGCGGGCCCTCCGTTCCGGGCCCCTCGGTTGCGGCGACCAGGCGCTTGCGGCTGGCGTTGGACAGCTTGAGGCGGGAGCCGATCGCCTCCGCCGCGTCGGCCGGAACCAGCGCGGCGAGCCGGCGCACCGCGTCCGGGGTCACTCCGGCCGCCGCTTCCCGCTCGGCGAGCGCGGCCAGCCGGTCGACGCCGGCCCGGTCGATCTCCGGCAGCACCGGTGCGAAGATGCCGTGGTCCGCCATCAGCCCTACGGCCGCGACAGCCCCCGGCGCGACGAGCAGCTTAAGCAACTCGGCCGCGATCCGCTCGCGCGACAAGGCCATCAGGTCGTTGGCGCGCGCGGCGCAGGCGGCCAGCCCGTCCGGGTCAGGCGCATCGCCGAAGCGCGCATGGAAGCGGAAGAAGCGGAGAATGCGCAGATGATCCTCGGCGATGCGCTGCAGGGGGTCGCCGATGAAGCGGACCCGCCGAGCCGCGAGGTCGGCCAGACCGTCGAAATAGTCGAACACCCGGCCGGAGCCGGGCTCCGCGTACAGCGCGTTGATCGTGAAGTCGCGCCGTGCCGCATCCTCGCGCCAATCGTCGGTGAAGGCGACCAGCGCATGGCGACCGTCGGTCTCCACGTCGCGGCGGAGCGTCGTGACCTCAAAGGGCCGGCCGTCGGCGACGGCGGTGACCGTGCCATGCGCGATGCCGGTCGGGACCGCTCGGATCCCATTCGCCTCCAGCCGTCGCACGACCTCATCGGGCGCGAGCGGGGTGGCGAGGTCGACGTCGGCGACCTTCAGGCCTAGCAGCGTATCCCGCACCGCGCCGCCGACGACCCGCGTGTCGCCCAGCGCCGCCGCGACCCGTGCCAGCCCCCGCCACTCGCGCCAGGGCGCAGGCGGCAGGGTCACGTCCATGCAAGCCGCCGCGACAGGTTGACGATCATCGCCGCCGTCGCGCCCCAGACGCGCCGGTCCTCCCAGCGGATCTCCCAATAACGCCGCGGCACCCCGCGCCACAGCGTGTCCTGCTGGACCTGGTTCGCCGGGTCGAGCAGGTGATCGAGCGGCACCTCGAACACCGCCGCGACCTCCGCCGGGTTGGGCGTGAGCCGCAGGTCGGCGGGGACGGCCGCGAGCACCGGCGTGACGGCATAACCGGTCACCGTGCGGTAGCGGTCGACCGGGCCGATCACCGTCGCCGCGGCGGGCGGAAGCGCGATCTCCTCCTCCGCTTCGCGAAGCGCCGCGCGGATCGCATCCTCCCCGGGATCGACGCGCCCACCGGGAAAGGCGACCTGGCCGGCATGCCGGCGCAGCGTCTCCGTCCGCTGCGTCAGGATGACGCCGGGCCGGTCGCGGTCGGTCACCGCGACCAGCACGGCGGCCGCTGCGAGCGCGTCGTCGGGTCCGGAGTCGAGCCCAACCTGGTCGCCGGTCAGCAATTCAGGGTTCGCCTCCCGCCCGCGGGCGAGCGCCTCGCGCAATCGGTCGGCGATCGTCATGCCGGCGTGATCGGGAAAAAGGCCCCGTCGCTCCATACGCCGGGCGGATCATCGCCGGATTCGAGCGCGCGGTCCGCCAGTTCGTAATAGATGGGGCGAGCGATCAGGGCTTCGAGCCCGCCGCGCACATGGAGATAGGGCCGAGGCTCCTCCAGCGTTCCGGCCACGCGCAACCGATGTTCCGGCCCGGCCGTCACCAGGTCGCCGGTATTGAGCTGAAACGCCAACCGCGCGTCTCGTCCTTCGCCCTCGGCCTTCATCTCGGTGGCGAGGAAAGGTGCGTCCTCGACCGCAATGTCGAGCTTCTCCACCGGCGTGACCAGGACGAAGCCGCCGTCCGGCTCACGCCTGAGGATGGTCGAGAACAGGCGCACCATCGCAGGGCGGCCGATGGGCGAACCCTGGTGATACCAGGTGCCGTCACGCGCGATCCGCATCTCGGAGTCGCCGCAATGCGTCGGGCTCCAGCGCTCGACAGGGGGCAGGCGCTGCTCGGCCGCGAGCTGCGCGATCTCCGCGAGCGAGAGCGAGGCGAGGTCGGGCGGCGGCTCCATCGGCATGGCGCGCGAGGTAGGGGAGGGGCCTGTCGGGAGCAAGCCGGTGATCGCCACCCCTCAAGCCGGGCCGAGTTCCCCGGCCCCGTCCGGCACATTGGCGCCGCGCGCGAGAAGGCGACGTCGCTCGACCGGGCCGGGCAGGCGCCACGCGCCCGTCCGGGCGGCCGTGAAGCCGAAGAACCGGTCGTAGTATTCCGGGTCGCCGATCAGCATCAGCCGATCGGCGCATCCGTGCGACTCGGCGGCCGTCAGCGCGCGCTCCATCAGTTTGCGGCCCAGCCCGTACCGTTGCCGCTCGGGCGCGACCGCGACCGGGCCGACCATGATCATCGGGACTTCCCCGCCCGTGTCCGCGCGGAAGCGGACGGGCCAGCACTGAACCGACCCGACCAGCGTGTTCCCCTCGAGCGCCGCGAAGCTCAGGGCCGGGATCGGCGCGGCGTCGCCCCGGACCCGATATGCGGTGCGCTCGCGGCGATCCGGGCCGAACGCGCGATCGAGCAGCGTTTCGATCGCGGTCGGCGCGACGGCGGAGAGTGGCGCGAGGTCTATGATGGCGGCGTCCGGCATGGAAAGGGCGCGCGCTGTAGCGGCGCCCGCCCGCGATGCAAGCCTTCGCGCGCCGCGCCGCCGCTGCTAGGGGCGAGCCGATGGACGATAGTTTGCGCTTGGAGGTGCACGGGCTGGAGGTGCCTGTGCTGACGGGGGTCTATTCCGAAGAGACCCACCTGCCACAGCCGCTCCGCATCTCGATCACCGCCGACCTCGACGTGCCGCCGCGCTTCGCGCCCGATACGCCGCTGGCGGCGTCGAAGAGCTATATGGACCTGAAGCACGCGGCGACGGCGGCGTTGCCGGCGGGGCAGCATTTCACGCTGATCGAAGCGGTCGCCGACCATATCTGCGAGACCCTGTTCCTGCAGGATGCGCGGGTGCGCCGGGTCGAGGTGAAGATCGTGAAGCTGGCGATCGCCGAATCGAGCGAGTCGATCGGAATGACCCTAGTCCGCCACCGCCGCTGAACCGCGCGTCCGACCGCACTCGCCGAGCTGCGCCAGCACGAACCCGTAATCCTCCTGCGCCGTCTGCGCGTCGGCGGGCTGGAGCGCGGCGATGCTGGCGGCGGGGAGGGTGGGCGGCAGCGCACAGGCGAGCCGGTACCAGAGCAGGGTGTCGCGCGCCGGCGGCGCGGCGGCCTCATCCACGATTTCCGACAATGCCGCCGCCCAGCGCGGGCGCTCGCCGGGCCGGCGCAGGACCGATAGCGACACGGGGCGGCCGTCGGCAGTCTGCAGAAAGATCTGCGTCTCGCCCTCGCCGGGTAGCGCGCCGGCGACGTGGAACGCCTCGCGTACGCCGGTGATTCGGGGCGGTGCGTCGGCGGCCAGCGCGGCACGCGCGATGCCACGCACCTGCGCATCCGCCGCCACGGTCCAGGGCAGCTGCGCATCGGGGGCGACGAGCTGCAACTGGCCGGGCAGGCCCGGCGCAGGCCGCGCGAACACCAGCACGCGGCTCTTCTTCAGTTTCGGCAGCTTCCCGTTCGCGTTCGGCACAAGGTCGACGAGGTAGCCGACCCGTGCGGGCGCGCCCTCCTGCCCACGGATCAGCGCGACCAGGTCGGCCTCCACATAGAGACGCTGACGGCCCGGGGCGACGCCGGCCGACTCCGCTCCGCTCAACCTGCTCGTCGAGCGGACCACCGCGTCCGCGATGACCGGCGCCGCAAGCGTCAGGTCGGCGAGATCGGCATAGGCGGATGCGGGTGGAGCGGCGGCGTTTTGCGCGGCCAGCGGGGTGGCGAGCGCCACCAGCGGAAGCACGAAGTGATGGGGCCTCATGCGACCGGGGATAGCGGCGATGGGATGAACGGCCAACAACCGGCCCAAGCCGCGCAATTTTGTTGCAGGATCGTTACGCGGACAAAGCGTTTGCACGCGCTAACCATGGGCGATAGACGCGAAGGGGTCTTGCGCCGGGATACAACAATCGGCGACAGGCGTTTTCGCACTCGGTCCAGTCCGTCATGTGGATCGAGGATGCCCTAAGGAGTTTCAGAGCCGAATGGCCTATGCTGATCGTGACCGTGGCGGTAGCCGACTGATTGCGATGATCATCGTCGCGATCATCACCGCAGGAGTCGGTTACGCGTTTGTGACCGGCCTGGCGGTCGACTTCGCCAAGAAGGTCAACAAGCAGCTGAACGTCTTTGACGTCGCGCCCCCGCCCCCGCCCCCGCCGCCCGAAGAGCCGCCGCCCCCGCCGCCGGACCAGAACCTGGAGCCGCCGCCCGTGGTGTCGCCGCCGCCCATCGTGCAGACGAACACGCCACCGCCGGTGATCATCAACACGGTGCCGACGCCGCCGCCGGTCTACGTGCCGACGCCGACGGCGCCTCCGCCGTCACCGCCCGCGCCGCCGCCTGCGCCGCCGCGCGTGTCTCAGGCCGCTGGTCTGAAGGGCAATCCGGGCCAGTATTTCGGCACGGACAACTATCCGCCCGCGGCCATCCGAGCGGGTGCGCAGGGTCGCGTGGTCGCACGCTTGTCGGTCGGCACCGACGGCCGGGTGACCGACTGTTCGGTGACGAGCTCCAGCGGCAACGACGACCTGGACTCGACCACCTGCCGCATCGCCCGGAGCCGGGTGCGCTTCAGCCCCGCCAAGGACGACAGCGGCAACCCGATCGCGTCCACCTATACGCTCCCGGTCCGCTGGGTGCTGCCGCAAGACTGATTTCAAGCCGACGGCGGCGAGGCCGCCGGTTTTGTACGCCAACTTTCATCAAGGACTGTTCGACGATGTTCACCACCATCCTCGCCGCCGCCCCGGCCGAAGGCGCTGCCGCCGGAGCCGAGCAATATGGTCTGCTCCCCGCCCTCAACCAGGGCGGCTTCATCTCCTGGTTCACCTTCATCGTGCTCGTCGTGATGTTGGTGGTGTCGCTGTACATCCTTTTCACCAAGCTGTTCGAGCAGCAGAAGATCCGCAACCAGCACAAGCGGGTGCAGCAGGCGTTCTGGCAGGCCAACTCGCTGCGCGAGGGCTCGGCCAAGCTGGAGAAGAACTCCGCCTACAAGCAGATCGTCGACGACGGCTTGGCGGCGCAGGAGCAGCACGGCAAGCTGACCGACCCGGTCGAGGCGCATGACTGGCTGCACGGCTCGCTGGCGCGCTCGGAGGCTTCGATCAACTCGCAGCTGAACGCCGGTCTCGCCTTCCTTGGCACCGTTGGCGCGACCGCGCCGTTCATCGGGCTGTTCGGAACGGTGGTCGGCATCTATCGCGCGCTGCTCAACATCGGCGCGGCGGGTCAGGCGTCGATCGACAAGGTCGCGGGTCCGGTCGGCGAGGCGCTGATCATGACCGCGCTCGGCCTGGTCGTCGCGGTGCCGGCGGTGCTCAGCTACAACTGGCTGCAGCGCCGCAACAAGTCGATCGCGGAGGACCTGTCGGCCTTCTCGAACGACGTGCTCGGCTATCTCGCCTCCAACGGCGCGGTGAAGCCGGTGTCGACCACCGCGCGTCCGGCGGCCGCCGCCGCGGCGGGCTCGACCTCCGTCAAGCCCTCGATGGGGACCACGGCGTCGAACACCGGCCCCGCCGGCTCGTCGACCTTCGGCGCGACCGGCGGCCGTCCCAACAACAGCTAAGGTTGCAGGGCCGGCGGGGCCTGTCGCTCCGCCGGTCCGCCGTCCCCTCCGGGCGGCGCACCGTGACGGCTCCGCTGGGAGCAGATGCAAGAGTAGGAATATCGCACCATGGCGATGAGCGTAGGCGGCGACAGCGACACGACGATGTCGGACATCAACACGACGCCGCTGGTGGACGTCATGCTGGTGTTGCTGATCATCTTCCTGATCGCGGTCCCGGTGGTCGTCCAGTCGGTCAAGCTGAAGCTGCCGGACGTCCGCTTCGACCCGACCGAGACGAAGCCCGAGAACGTATCCCTGTCGATCATCCAGGAGGCCGATGGCGCCTGCGGGGTCTATTGGGGCATGACCAAGGTCACGCACGAAGAGCTGCTGGATCGCGCGGTCGCCAAGCTGAAGGCGGAGATCGCCCGGCAAGGCGGCGTCGGCAATCCCGACCTGGAACTGCCGGAAGCGCATATCCGGGCCGACATCAACACGCCGTACCAGTGCGTCGGCGGGGCCATCTACAACATGCAGATGGCGGGCTTCTCCAAGGTCGGCTTCATCTCCGAACCCGCCGCCCAGGAAAACGCGCCGCGGCTGTAAGCCCGGCGGTACGAACGATCAGGAGTAGATGACACCATGGCGATGAGCGGCGGCAAGGACGACGGCGAGCCGATGATGGACCTCAACATGACGCCGTTGATCGACGTTTTGTTGGTGTTGATCATCATGTTCATCATCACGATCCCTGTGCAGACCCACGCGATCAAGGTCGACCTGCCGGTCCAGAACCCCAACCAGCCCAAGCCACCCATCGACCCGCAGAAGAACAAGATCACGATCGGCGTCGACGGCCTGGTGTCCTGGAACGGCGTGCCGGTGAACGAGGCGACGCTAGCCCAGTATCTGGACCAGTCCGCGGCGATGAACCCGGAGCCCGAGCTCCACTTCCAGCCGGACGCGCAAGCCCGGTTCGAGGTGGTCGACAAGACGCTGGCGGTCGTGAAGCGCTCGCCGGTGACCAAGCTCGGGTTCATCGGCAACGAGCAATATTATAACAAGTTCTAAACCTCGGCCCGCCGGGATGCCCGGCTGCCCGAATGACAGACGGCGAGGGCGGTCCTGCGGGGCCGCCCTTTTCGTTTCCGGGGACTCTCGTTTGGGTCACAGGCCCGTCAACCGGCGGTCTTTCGGAGGCTCGTTAACCATAAATGCTCGGGATGCGCTAACCTTGCCGCGCCTATCCCGCGGGCGTGCGATCCCGCTCGTTCCTCAACCCTCGCGCGATCGCCCGGCTGGCCGCCCTTGGGTTCGGCTACCTCGCCCTGGCGACGCTCAGCTGCGTGTACACACGCTTCGAGGGCGGCGTGGCGTTCGTCTGGACCGCAACCCCCCTTCTCCTGGCCTATCTGACTCTGACCGCTCCCGAACGCTGGGCGGGCGCGCTCGCGGTCTGCGGGATCGGAAGCATGATCGCGACCAGCCTGTTCGGGCTGGGGCCCTGGGTCGCGATCCCCTTCGCCGCCATCAACCTGGGCGAGGCGGTCGGGGGTGCGTGGCTGCTCCGCCGCGCCTTCCCCAAGGGCGTGGAGTTCGGGTCGACCCGCGAGGTCGGCGCTTTCGTGGCGGTCGGCGCCCTGACGATGCCTGCGCTGTCGGGATTGCCCGCGGCCCTCTTCGCCCATCTCGTCACCGATAGCGGGTTCTGGAGCAACTGGGCCAACTGGACCGCCGGCCACGCGCTCGGCACCTTCGTGCTCGCCCCGCTGCTCCTGCTGCTGTTCGGCGGCGCGGCATCGGCGATGGCGCGCGAGGCCGGGCGGCGCGGCGTGATGCAGGCGGTCGCGGTGCTGGCGCTCGTGGCGGGCGTGTCGACCCTCGTCTTCGCGCAGCGCACGATGCCGCTGCTGTTCCTGCCGTTCCTGCCGATGCTGCTGACGGTGTTCCGCCTCGGTCGACTAGGCGCGGTCACCAGCACCGTCGTCCTCGCCACGGTCGCCATCTACTTCACCCTGAGCGGCTCGGGGCCCATCGCGCTGATGCAGGCCGGCGTCGGCACGCGGACGCTGTTCCTGCAGTTCTACCTCGCGACGGCGGTCATGACGGTGCTGCCGGCCGCAGCCGAGCTGCGCCGACGCAAGACGCTGTTCGCCGACCTGCAACAGACCAGCGCGCTCCAGCAGATCATCCTCGACCGAACCAGCGACATCATCATGCGATTGGAGCTGGACGGGACGGTCGCCTATGTGTCGCCCTCGATCGAGCGGGCCGGCGGCTACACGCCCGAGCGGCTGGTCGGACAAACCTCCCACGAGCTGGTCTTCGCCGCGGATCGGCCGGCGGTGATCGACGCGCATCAGCACGCGCTCGCCCTGCCGAGCGAGACTGTCATCGTCGAGTTCCGCGCCATGCGCGAGGACGGCGATCTGGGCTGGTTCGAGTCGCATATCCGCGCAACCGTGGACGAGCATGGCAAGGCGACCGGCACCGTGGCCGTGATCCGGGAGACCACGGCGCGCAAGGAAGCCGCGGCCGAGCTTGAGCGTCGCGCCTCCACCGATCCGCTGACCGGCCTTCCCAACCGCCAAAGCCTGCACGCGCGGCTGCAGCGCGAGCTGGCGCGCAACGCGGGCGCGGGCTGCCTCGCCATGTTCGACCTCGACTGCTTCAAGGCGGTGAACGACCAGCATGGCCACCTGGTGGGCGACGCGGTGCTGAAGGCCTTTGCCCAGGTGCTGCGGTCGACGATCCGCGCCGGCGACCAGGCTGCGCGCTTCGGGGGCGAGGAATTCGTGCTCGTGCTGGGCGGCGCGTCGCGTGATGAGGCGAGCGCGGTCGTGGAGCGCATCCGCCGACGCTTCGCGGCGCTCGACCTCCGCGACGATCAGGGTCGGCCGGTGCGCACCACGGTGAGCGCGGGGCTTGCGCGCCTCTCGCCGGGCGGTACGGCCGAGCGGGCGCTGAAGGCGGCCGACGACGCGCTGTATCGGTCGAAGGCGGCGGGACGAAACCGGCTGACCATCGCCGCCTGATCGCGCTGGTCCGGCAGCTAGAGGCGGGGCAGAGTGACCCCGCGCTGGCCCATATATTTTCCCGCCCGGTCGGCGTAGCTCGTCTCGCAGGGTTCGTTCCCCTGCAGGAACAGGAACTGGCACGCGCCCTCGTTGGCGTAGATGCGCGCGGGCAGCGGGGTGGTGTTCGAGAATTCGAGCGTCACATGGCCTTCCCAGCCGGGCTCCAAGGGCGTGACATTCACGATAATGCCGCAGCGCGCATAGGTCGATTTGCCGAGGCAGATGACGAGCACGTCGCGCGGCACCCTGAAATATTCGACCGTCCGGGCGAGCGCGAAGCTGTTGGGGGGAATCACGCACACGTCCGTCTTGCGGTCGACGAAGCTGTTCGCGGCGAAGTCCTTCGGGTCGACCACGGCGGAGTCGACATTGGTGAAGATCTTGAACTCGTCGGCCACGCGCGCGTCGTACCCGTAGGAGGACAGGCCATAGGAGATGCAGCCGTCCCGACGCTGCGCCTCGACGAACGGCTCGATCATACCGTCAGCGCGCGCGCGCTCGCGAATCCAGCGGTCGGAGAGAATGGCCATCCGCCACTTACGCGATCAGGACGCGGGCCAAGTCAATCGACGGTGAACGCAAATCGTCGGACGACTGACATCGCGAGCACTGAAGCACTGCGCGGCCACAGCGCTGACGGGCTGCTGCCGTTCCGCAGATCGTAAAGGTCGCGCTCAGAGTCCCAGATCGGCGGGGCCGAAGGCGTGGGGGAGCAGGTCGGAGAGGCGGTGCGTCTCGATCCGGTCGCCGGTCAGGCCCGAGCAGTGGACGAGAAGGTCGCGGCGGCCGAGCTGCGCCGCTTCGTTCAGGATCTGGCGGCAGCGTCCGCACGGCCGCACCGGAGCGTCGTTTTCGGCTGAGTCCATCGCGCCGCCGACCACGCCGATGGCGACGATCTCGGCCAGACGGCCCTGCGCGCTGGCGGTCGCGATCGCGACCGTCTCCGCGCACAGGGACAGGCCGTAGCTGGCGTTCTCGACATTCGCGCCGGTCACCATGCTGCCGTCGGTCAGCAGCGCCGCCGCGCCCACCGCGAAACGCGAATAGGGCGCGTGCGCGTGGCGGGCCGCCCCGCGGGCGGCGGCGATCAATTCTTCCTTGGTCACGGGGCCACCACGCTCCAGTTCATCGGCTTCTCGACCCCGTCCACCCGTCGCATGTCGCTGGCCCGCCAGAGCCGCCAGGGGCGGTCGATATAGCCCGGGCGGACGAGGTTCGCCGCGACCCAGATCGGCCGATCCAGCGTTCGGGCGAGCCGCCAACGTCGCTCGGCGGTGCGCGACAGCTGCAGGATCACCGGCTTGCCCAGATGCGTCTCGACCGTGCCGACGAACGCGCGGACATTGCGCGCCGCGTCCGCGGGGCTGCAATCGCCAGCGGGCAAGACGGCGGCGGCCGCGGGAAGTTCGTCGGCCGTGCGGGGTACGACCGCGTTGAAGGCATCGGCCTGGGCGCGCCCGTCGAGGCACGGGTCGAGCTCGTGCATCGCCCCGCGGCGAAGCCCCGCCTCGGGCAGCGCCTGCCAGTTCGCCTCGAAATGGGGAGCACGATCGCGAATGCCGCTGGTGGCGGCCAGATAGGCGAAATCGGCGCCGGCGGCGCGGACGCTCCCCCACTCGATCACCGGCGCATCGACGGGCAGGTCGACGCCTTGCAGCGGATAGACCTCAGGCGACGGCCGCCAGTGCGTCGCCCAGCGCCACACGCCGATCCCGACCAGCCCAATGGCCGCGAGGAGGAGGGCGAGCCTAGCCACGGATGTGCAGCACGCAGATAAGGGTGAAGAGGCGGCGGGCGGTGTCGAAGTCGACCTCGATCTTGCCCTGGAGCCGCTCCATCAGCAGTTCCGCAGCCTCGTTGTGGACGCCGCGCCGGGCCATGTCGACGGTTTCGATCTGTTGCGGCGTCGCGTTACGGATCGCTTGGTAGTAGCTGTCGCAGATGGCGAAATAGTCGCGGATCGGCCGACGGAAGCGGCCCATGGCGAGGATCAGCGTTTCCAGCGGGGTGTCGTCCTCGCGCTTGATTGCGATCACCAGCCGCCCCTCTTCGACCGAGAGGTGGATGCGGTACGGGCCGGCATAGCCGTCGACATGCTGGCGCAGCGGCTTGAAGTAGTTCCCTTCGATCAGGTCGAAGATCGCGATGCGGCGCTCCTGCTCGACATCGGCGGACCGCCAGAGGATCGTCTTGTCGTCGAGCTGGACGTCGATGATGCGCGGATCGGACACAGGTTCGGGGACTTAGCGGCCAAGCTCTATCCCGTCACCCCGGGCTGGACCCGGGCTCCCGCTGCGTCGGCCGGTCGAAGGAGCGGGATCCCGGCTCGGGGCCGGGGCGATGGAAAGCTATCCACGCCTTTCCACCTTGAGCGCACGCCTGGTGCGCCTAGAAGCGCAGCGATGGCCACCACGCTCGCATTCCCCGCGCCCGTTCCCGCTCCGGAGCCGCAGCAGCTTCCCCGCAACGTCGAGGCCGAGGCGGCGATGCTGGGCGCGATGATGATCGACAACCGGCTGGCCGACGACCTGCTCGACCGACTGGAGCCGGCGCATTTCTACGAGCCGCTGCACGGGCGCATCTTCGCCGCGATCCGGACGCTCAGGTCCAATGACATGCTGGCGACCCCCGTGACGCTTCGCCCGATGTTCGAGGCGGACGAGGGGATGAAAGAGCTGGGCGGGCCGGCCTATCTGGCCAGCCTGACCGGATCGGGCGCCGGGCTGATCGGCGCGCGTCAGTTCGCGCAGCAGATCTACGACCTCGCCATGCTGCGAGCGCTGGTCAGCGTCGGCCGGACCCTGGTCGATCGCGCGATGGACACCTCCGAAGAGGTCAATCCGCGCGCGCAGATCGAGGCGGCGGAGGAGGAGCTGTTCAAGGTCGCCGCCGATGGCGGGGCGGAGAACAGCGTCAAGACCTTCGCCCAGGCGACGACGGCCGCGGTGAAGATGGCGGAGCGCGCGCTCAACTCGGGCGGGGGCGTGTCTGGCGTCACGACGGGGTTCGACTCGATCAACGCCAAGATCGGCGGCATGCACCATTCGGACCTGATGATCCTGGCCGGCCGACCGGGCATGGGGAAGACCTCGCTCGCCACCAACATCGCCTTCAACACAGCGCGGCGCTGGATGCGAGACATGCAGGACGGGATCGCGCCCAAGGACTCGGTGGGGGCCAAGGTCGCGTTCTTCAGCCTGGAAATGTCGGCCGACCAGCTCGCGACGCGCATCCTGTCCGAGCAGGCCCGGATCAGCGCGGAGGCGCTGCGCATGGGCAAGATCAGCAAGGCGGAGTTCCACCAGCTGGCGAGCGCGGCGGCCGAGCTGGAGAACCTGCCGCTCTACATCGACGATACGGGCGGGCTGTCGATCTCCTCGCTCCACACCCGCGTGCGCCGGTTGCAGCGGCGGCACAACAACGAGATCGGGCTGGTGGTGGTCGACTACCTTCAGCTGCTGACCGGCACGGGGCGGGGATCGAACGAGAACCGGGTGCAGGAGATCTCCGAGATCAGCCGCGGGCTGAAGACGCTGGCGAAGGACCTGAACGTGCCGGTGCTGGCGTTGTCGCAGCTCTCCCGCGCGGTCGAGCAGCGCGAGGACAAAAGGCCGCAGCTGTCGGACCTGCGCGAATCCGGCTCGATCGAGCAGGACGCCGACATGGTCTGGTTCGTCTATCGCGAGGACTATTACGTCGCCGCCAAGGAGCCGAAGCGGCCGGTGGAGGGCGACGACGCCCGCGTGTTCGACGACCATGCGCGCTGGGCGGCGGACATGGAGCGCGTCTATGGCCTGGCCGAGCTGATCGTGGCCAAGCAGCGCCACGGCGCGACGGGCAAGGTGGTGCTGAAGTTCGATCCGACGATCACGCGCTTCAGCGACTATGCTGGCTATTGAACGGGAATGCTGTCAAGCTGACTCGACATTTTAACCTGTCAGGCGCAAGGTCGCAGCGTGGCCATGTCGGCTGCGCGAAGGAGATGTTGCAATGCGGACGCGGCTGCTCACCCTGGGTCTGGTGGCGTTCTGCGCCGCTCCCGCGATCGCTGGTGTCCACGCCGGCCATAGTCACGCCCACGCGAGCGGGTGCGGCCACACCGCGATCGCGCATGACGGCCATACCGACTACCTTCATGACGGACACCTCCACAGCACGCATGACGGGCATGTGGACGAGCATGTGATCGGGATCGGCGGGTCCGGGCAGGCGATGCGGCTGGCGGCGGGGCACGGCCATGCGGCTGGCGACGGACATGCGACCGTCCGGCATGCCGACCATCGCGATCATCGCCATGGCGGTCGGCTCCACCACGAGCATGCCGGCCATGTCGACGATCATGGGGCGGCCGCGCGCCGCTGAGCGGGTCGCGCGTTCCTAGGCCTGCCGACGCCGCCAGATCGGCGGCTCCGCATCGGCGGCGGGCTGATAGCGGAACGTGTAGCGCTTGAGCGCGCGAGCGAGCGCGGCCGGGTCGATCGCGGCTTCGGGCGCGAAGCTGTCGAAGCCGGCGCGGCGCATGAAGTCGAGCTGGTCCACCAGCACGTCGCCGGCCGCGCGGAGCTCGCCCGCATATCCCGCCTCGCGCAGGATGCGGCCGGCCGAGTAGCCGCGTCCGTCGCGATAGGTCGGGAAGCTGACCTCGATCAGCCTGAGCTGCGCAAGGTGGGGCAGCAGGGCGCGGGCGTCGTCGCCTGCCTCCAGCCGGACCGCGCTCGCGTCCGCCTGGCCAGCGAGAAAGGCGTCGAGCGTCACCGCGGGCTCGTCATGCGGCTCGTCGTCGCGGAAGCGGAGCAGCGGCTCGCCGCCGACCGAGCTCTGGTCGGGATCAGCCATAGATCGCCTCCTTGAACGGCTCCATACCGACGCGGCGATAGGTGTCGAGGAAGCGCTCGCCATCTGCGCGTATCTGCAGGTACTTGGCGGTCGCTCTGTCCACCGCGTCGACGATGCCGTCCTCGTCGAAGCCGGGGCCGGTGATCTTGCCGAGGCTGACATCCTCCGCCCCCGAGCCGCCGAGCAGCAGCTGGTAGTTCTCCACGCCTTTCCGGTCGACGCCGAGAATGCCGATATGCCCGGCATGGTGGTGCCCGCAGGCGTTGATGCAGCCGCTGATCTTGACCTGCAGCTCGCCCAGCTCGCGCTGGCGGGGGGCGAGGCGGACCGCCAGCTTCTGCGCGATCGGGATCGATCGGGCGTTGGCGAGGCTGCAATAATCGAGGCCGGGGCAGGCGATGATGTCGGACACGAGGTCGAGGTTCGCCTCGGCCAGCCCCGCCTCGGCGAGCGCGCGCCAGACGGCGGGCAGGTCGGCCACGCGGACGTGCGGCAGGACGATGTTCTGCGCGTGCGTCACCCGGAGCTCGTCGAACGAGTAACGCTCGGCGAGGTCGGCCATCAGCTCCATCTGCTCGGCGGTCGCATCGCCCGGGATGCCGCCGACCGGCTTCAGGCTGATGGTGACGACGGCATAACCGGGCTGCTTGTGCTCGGAGACGTTCTGGTCGAGCCAGACGGCGAAGTCGGGGTCGCTCCGGTCGACAGACCGGGGCAGGCCGGTCTCGAACGGCGGGGCCGAGAAGAAGGCGGCGATGCGCTCCAGCTCCGCCGCGGGCGGGTCCATGCCGAGCGCCTTCACCTGAGCGAACTCGTCGGCGACCTGGCGGCGATACTCGTCGGCGCCGAGCTCATGCACCAGGATCTTGATGCGGGCCTTGTAGATGTTGTCGCGTCGGCCGTAGCGGTTGTAGACGCGCAGGCACGCCTCGAGATAGCTCAGAAGATCAGCGGCTTGGACGAAGTCGTTGATCTCCGGTGCGATCATCGGCGTGCGGCCCATGCCGCCGCCGACAAACACGCGGGCGCCCAGCACGCCGTCGCGGCGGACGAGCTGCAACCCGATGTCGTGGAGGCGCATCGCCGCGCGGTCGCGATCCGACGCGATCACCGCGATCTTGAACTTGCGCGGCAGGTAGCTGAACTCCGGGTGGAAGGTCGACCATTGCCGGATCAGCTCGGCCCAGGGGCGCGGGTCGGCGACCTCGGCGGCGGCGGCGCCGGCGAACTGGTCGGAGCTGATATTGCGGATGCAATTGCCCGAGGTCTGGATGGCGTGCATCTCGACCGTCGCCAGATCGGCCAGGATGTCAGGCGCCTGCTCCAGCTTGATCCAGTTGTACTGGATGTTCTGGCGCGTCGTGAAATGGCCGTAGCCGCGGTCGTAGACCCGCGCGATCCGGGCCAGCATCCGCATCTGCCGGCTGTCGAGCGTGCCATAGGGGATGGCGACGCGCAGCATATAGGCGTGGAGCTGGAGATAGAGGCCGTTCATCAGCCGCAGCGGCTTGAACTGGTCCTCGGTCAGCTGGCCCGCGAGGCGGCGCGTGACCTGATCGCGGAACTCGTCGACGCGAGCATCGACCATCGCCTGGTCGTAGGTGTCGTAGCGGTACATATCTCTCCCTAGTCCTCCCCGAGCGAGCTCGGGGAGGGGAACCAGTCGCGTAGCGGATGGTGGAGGGGCGGCGGGCGTAGCCCGCCGGCTTCGCCGGCGGCCCCTCCACCGCCTTCGGCGGTCCCCCTCCCCAAGCGGAGCTTGGGGAGGACGAAATCCGCGGTCATATCACCCAGCTGCCCGCCGCGGGATCGGCGGGCTTTAGCGTCAGGTCGGGGCGCACGGTGGGACCGAGCGCGCGGATGCGGTCCTTGATGTGCGCGGGGCGGGGGCCGTCCGGGCCAGGCGCGGCGTCGATCAGATAGGGGCCGTTGACCCGCCGCGCGCCCTCCTCGGCGTGGGCGACGGCGTCGCCGGCCGCGCCGACGTCCACCGCGTCCTCGACGTGGCGCGACCAGCCCTCGCCCGTCCACCACACCACGTCGCCGGTCGCGAGGTCGTTGCCAGTCAGGATTTTCATGCCACCGCGGCCTCGCTCACCCGCGCCCAGCGGGCCAGCTTGTCTTGGGCGTCCGACAGCTCGACCACCTCGCCGACCACGATCACCGCCGGGCTGCACACGGCCTCGCGCTCCACCATGGGCCCTAGATCGGCGAGCAGCGTCTTCAGCGCGCGGCTGTTCGGGCAGGTGCCGCGCTCCAGCACCGCGACGGGCATGTCGGGCGCTACGCCGTCCGCCATCAGCTTGTCCGCGATCTCGCCGGCGGTGGCCACGCCCATGTAGATGACGAGCGTGCGGCCCTGACCGGCGAGACCGGACCAGTCCTGATCCGACAGACCCTTGCACTGGCCCGCGACGAAGCTGACCGCCGAGCTGTGCTCGCGATGGGTGAGGGGCAGCATCGCCTCCGCCGCGCAGCCGAGCGCGGCCGACACGCCGGGGATGACCTCGACCGGCAAACCGGCGGCGCGCACGGCCTCCACCTCCTCGCCGCCGCGCCCGAAGATGAACGGGTCGCCGCCCTTCAGGCGGACGACGATCGCGCCCGTCTTCACATGCGCAACGATCAGCGCGTTAATCGCCTCCTGCGGCAAGGTGTGCCGGTCGCGGCGCTTGGCGACGGAAATGCGCTGCGCGGTCGCGGGCGCGAGGTCGAGCACGCGCGGGTCGATCAGCCCATCGTGGACCACGATGTCCGCGGCGCCGAGCGCCTCCACGGCGCGTACCGTCAGCAGCCCGGGATCGCCCGGCCCCGCGCCGACCAGGATGACGCGCCCGCGCGCGGTGGGATCGAGGAGCGTGGCCATGGGGCGGCCATGCGCCTGCGGCGGGCGAGCCGGCAAACGCGCCTTGCTTGCCCGGAACAAAGTTCAGCTTGCAGCGTCGTCATAAAAGTGAAACACAGGCGTCACGGAACTGTCACGAGTAGGGGTGGAGCCATGAAGAAGCTGCTGGCACTGGTCGGGACGGCGCTGGCCGCCACGGCGGCGCAGGCGTCCGACCTGCAGGGGTTCGCTGGGGCGCGGGAGATCGCACGCGGCGATTATGCGGCGGCGGAGCGGGTGATCGTGGAGCAGCAGCGGCTGTTCCCGCGCGATGCGGACCTGCTGATCAACCTCGCCTATGTCTATGCGCGCACCGGGCGGCAGGCGGAGGCGCGCCGGCTGTATCAGCAGGTCGCTGCCCAGCCCGACGAGCTGCTCGACCTGTCCGGGCAGCGGACCGCCAAGGCGCACCGCGTCGCCGCCGCGGGGCTCCGCCGCCTCGACCAGCAGGTGGCGGCGCGCTGAGGATCAGGCGTCGCGCAGGCCCACGCCGATCGCGGCGCGGGCCTGCTCGGCCTCGTTGCTGACCACCGGATAGGCGCAATAGTCGGCGGCATAATAGGCCGACGGCCGGTGGTTGCCCGACCAGCCGATCCCACCAAAGGGCGCGTTGGACGGCGCGCCGTTGGTCGGTCGGTTCCAGTTGATTACGCCCGCCCGCGCCCCTGCCCAGAAGCGATCGTAGAGCTGCGGCGTCTGGCTCAGCAGCGAGGCGGCGAGGCCGTAGCGGGTGGCGTTCGTCTCGGCGATGGCCGCCTCGAAATCGGGGACGCGCACCACCTGCAGCACCGGGCCGAACAGCTCCAGGTCGGGCCGGTCGGCCACCGCGGTCACATCGATGATCGCAGGCGCCAGGAAGGGCCGCTCGGGATCGGGTCGCTCTAGGTGTCGCACGACGCGCCCACCGCGCATCAGCAGGCCGAGGAACGCCTCCGTCAGCGCGTCGGCTGCGTCGTTGTCGATGACCGGGCCCATGAAGGGCGCGGGCGTGGCATGGGGGTGGTCGACGATCAGCCGCCCGGCAAGGGCGGCGACCGCCTCCAGCAGAGGTTCGTGCTTGCCGTCCTCGACGATCAACCGGCGGGCGGCGGTACAGCGCTGGCCGGCGGTGGCGTAGGCGGACTGGACGACGATCGCGGCGGCCGCCTGCACATCGGGCGCATCCCAGGCCACGATCGGGTTGTTGCCGCCCATCTCCAGCGCCAGGATCTTCTCCGGCGTATTCGCGAACTGGCGGTTAAGCGCGAGCCCCGTCCGCGCCGAACCGGTGAAGAGCAGCCCGTCGATGCCGGGATGGCCGGCGAGCGCCTTGCCTTCCTCCGGCCCGCCGATCACCAGGCAGACGCATTCCTCCGGCACGCCCGCCTCGCGGTAGCAGTCGACCAGCATCGCGCCCGTCGCCGGCGTCTTCTCGGACGGCTTGAACACGACCGCGTTGCCCGCGATCAGCGCGGGGACGATGTGACCGTTGGGCAGGTGCGCGGGGAAGTTGAACGGGCCCAGCACCGCGAGCACGCCGTGCGGCTTGTGCCGCACCGCGACGCGACCGAGCGGCGCTTCCATCCGGCGTTGCGCGGTGCGCTCGGCATAGGCGTTGATCGAGATATCGACCTTGCCGATCACGGAGTCGAGTTCGGTGCGCGCCTCCCAGAGCGGCTTGCCCGTCTCGCGTGCGATCACATCGGCAAAGGCGTCGATGCGCTGGCGGACGACATTGGCGAAGCGGCGCAGCGTCTCCACGCGCACGGTGAGCGGCCGCGCCGCCCAGCCCGCCCAGCCAGCGCGGGCGGCGGCGACCTCCCGGTCGACGTCGGACACCTCGCCCTCCCAAAGCTGCGCGCCGGTCGCGGGTTCGTGGGAGAGGAGGGTGGGCATGCGGCCTTGTAGCGAGGGTTAGCGAGGCATCAATGCTTTGCCCATGTCCCGGACCGGGTCAGGCCAGCGCCGTTCCCATCGCGCGGATCGCCTCGACCTTGGCGTGAAGCGCCGACCAGTCGTCGGTATCCGCGATCGGCGCCCAGATTGCTTCCACCTCGTCGATCAGCATCGAACAGGGCTCGCCCGACCAGTAGGCGTGCGAGCGATCCTTGCGCGGCGCATAGCTGGCGAGCGCGGCGCGGAGTTCGTCCCAAGGCGCGCCGTCCGGCGCCGAGCCCCCGAAGGCGTCGAAGAAGAAGCGGTCGAGCGAGACCCCGCTCTCCCGGAGGCCGCGCTCGACCGCCCGCGCCACCGCGCGGTCGCTCACCTCGTCGCGGGACATGACGCCAAGCCGCCAAAGGATGGTGGCGGTCAGCTCGCGCTGGAACGCCGGGCCGAACCCGTCCAGCGCGGCGATGAGCGGCTCGCTCTCGGCGATCAGACGGAGGCAGCTCGCGAGCTGCGCCACGTCCCAGCCGATCGCCTCCGGTTGGCGCCCGAAGGCGTACAGCCCCGCATGGTCGAAATAGGCCGCGGTGAAGCCCGGATCCCAAGTGGGGGCGAACCGCCATGGGCCATAGTCGAAGCTCTCGCCCGTCACGTTGATGTTGTCGGAGTTGAGCACGCCGTGGACGAAGCCCGCGGCCATGTAGCGCGCCGCGAGCCGCGCCGCGCGCTCGACGACCAGCGTCAGCAGGCGGACAGGGTCGTCGCCGGGCTCGCCGTAGAGCCGGTCCAGCACATAGCCGACGAGCCGGCGCATGTTGGCTTCGTCCTGGTAGTATGCGAGGCGCTGGAAGGTGCCGATCCGGATATGCCCGTGGCTGAGCCGGACCAGCACGGCCGAGCGGGTCGGGGAAGGCTCGTCGCCCCGCGTCAGCGCCTCGCCCGTCTCGATCAGCGACAGGGTGCGGCTGGTCGGCACGCCCAGCGCCTCCAGCATCTCGGCCGCCAGGATCTCGCGCACGCCGCCTTTCAGCGTCAGACGACCGTCGCCGAAGCGGCTATAGGGCGTCTGGCCGGACCCCTTGGTGCCGAGGTCCATCAGCCGGCCGGCGCGGTCGTGCATCTGGGCGAAGGTGAAGCCGCGACCATCGCCGATGTCGGGATTGTAGGAGCGGAACTGGTGACCGTGGTAGCGGAGCGCCAGCGGCTGCGGCAGCGTGGCCGACAGCGGCTCGAAGCGGCCGAAATGGGCGCGCCATTCGTCATCGGTCAGCATGTCCAGCCCGACCTCCGCGGCCGCGCGGTCGTTGCGGAAGCGCAACCGCGTCTCGGGGAAGCGCGCCGCCTCCACCGGATCCCAGAAATCGGGGCCGAGATCGAGGAGCGCGGTGGCGGGGCGATACGCTTGCGGGGTGGGCGGCATCCCGCGATATGGGGTGGCCATGGAGCGGGGCGCAACCGCCTATCAGGATCGCTGGTGGACCGCTGCCGACGGCGTGTGGCTGCATGCCCGCGACTATCCGGGACCGGACGACCGGCCGCCGGTGGTCTGCCTGCCCGGCCTGACCCGCAACGCGCGCGACTTCGAGCGGCTGGCGGGCCGGCTGTCGGGCACGTGGCGGATCGTCGCCGTCGACTTCCGCGGGCGCGGCGAGAGCAAGCCCGCCAAGGACCCGGCCAGCTACGTGCCCGAGACCTATGTCGGCGACGTCGAGGAGATGCTCGCCACGCTCGGCATTGCGCGGTTCGTCGCGGTCGGCACGTCGCTGGGCGGCCTGGTCACGATCATGCTAGCCGAGCGCGGGCCGAAGCGGATCGCGGGCGCGGTGCTGAACGACGTGGGGCCGCAGGTGGAGGCGGCGGGGCTGCAGCGCATCCGCGGCTATGTGGGCCGCGCGTCCAGCTTCCCGACCTGGATGCATGCGGCGCGCGCGCTGGCGGAGGCGCATCGCGACGTCCACCCCGGCTTCGGCGTGGAGGACTGGCTGGCGATGGCCAAGCGGACCTATCGCCTGACGCCGACGGGCAAGATCGTCCTCGACTATGACCTGAAGATCGCCGAGCCGTTCCGGACGCCGGGCGGGGCCGCGCCGCCCGACCTGTGGCCGGCGCTCGAAGCGCTCCAGGGTGCTCCGGTGCTGATCCTCCGCGGGGAGCGTTCCGATGTGTTGTCGCCTGCGACCGCCGCGCGGATGACCGAGGTGCTTCGCGATGCGGAGCTGGTGACGGTCCCCGCGACCGGCCATGCACCGACGCTGGACGAACCCGACGCCATCGCGGGGCTCGAGCGGCTGCTGGCGCGGGTCGGGCGAGTATGACGGCGATCCTGGACGACGCGCTGGTCTTCACGCCGCATGACGTCGACCTGGCGCGCTCGCCATTGGCGGGCCGGATCGATGCCGAGACCTATGTGCTGGGCGCGTTCAACCCCGGCCTGACGCGGCTGCCGAACGGCAACCTGCTGATGATGGTCCGGATCGCGGAGGCGCTGCGTCGGCCGAACTTCGACGGCCATGTCCATTCGATCCGCTGGACGGGAAAGGGCTATGCGCTCGACGCCTGGCCGTTGACCTTGGTCGACACTGCCGATCCGCGCCAGATCGCGATGCGCGGCGCGGGGTTCAGGGTGCTCGCGCTGACCAGCCTGTCCTGGCTGCTGCCGGTCGAACTGGACAGCGACGGGCGGCGCGTCGAGCAGGTCCATTACGACCGGGCGATCGCCCCGGCGGCGTCCTACCAGGCCTATGGCGTCGAGGACGCGCGGATCAGCCGGGTCGGGGACCGCTGGCTGATGACCACCTGCTCTGTCAGCCCGGAGCGGCAATGCACGGCGCTCTACACGAGCGGCGACGCGCTCGACTGGCGGCTGGAGGGCATCGTCCTCGATCATCAGAACAAGGACATGCTGATCTTCGAAGGGCTGATCGGCGGCGAGTATTGGGCGCAGACGCGGCCGCTCGGCGATCTCTACTTCGCCTATCCGCCCGCCAGCGAGTGGCGCGCGGGACCGTCGATCAACCTCGCGCGCTCGCCCGACGCGCTGCACTGGAAGCCGCACGACGCGCCCGGGCTGCGGCCCCATGCCGCGACCGTCTCGACCGCGCGGATGGGCGGGGGCGCGCCGCCGGTGCTGACCGACATCAGGGGTGTGGGGCGAGGCTGGCTGTCGCTGTGGCACGGCGTCGAGCCGTCCGGCGCGGTCGGCATCTATCGTACCTACTGGACCTTGCTCGACCGCGACGACCCGAGCGTGACGGTCGCGACGGCGCACCCGCCGCTGCTGGAGCCCGCGCCGGCGCTGACCGCGCCGCTGGAAGAGCTGATGTACCTTCGCGACGTGGTGTTCACGACCGGGCTCGTCGACGGCGGCGACCGCTGGATCGTGGCGAGCGGGGAGGCGGACCTGGCCTGCCGGATCACGCATGTGCGCAAGGATGGTTTTGCGTGACGGCGCGGGGCCGCTAAGCGGCTCGCCATGGCGCAGCCGGTTCGCATCCTGCATCTCTTCTCCGCCTTCGATCGCAGCGCGGTGCCGATCCGGGCGATCCGGCTGATGGCGGCATGGGGCGACCGGGCGCGGCATGTGATCGCGTCCGGCGCGCCCGATGCGCTGGATGCGCGTGAACTGCTCCCCGCGGAGGTCGGGTACGAGATCGCGCAGAACCCGCCGCCGCTGACCGGCAAGCCGTCGGTCGCGCGGTTCGAAGCCATTTCGGGCCTCTCCCGGCGCTTCGATCTGGTGCTGACCTATGGCTGGGGCGCGATCGACGGGGTCATGGCCGCGCGAGCCTTCCCCAAGGGCGCGACGCCGGTCGTTCATCACGAGGACGGCTTCGACCTGGACGAGGCGGACGGGCCGAAGATCCAGCGCAGCGTCTATCGCCGCATCGCGCTGCCCGCCGCGCATGCGCTGGTGGTCCCGTCCGACACGCTGGAGACCGTCGCGCGCGCGGCCTGGAAGCAGCCGGCGGCGCGCGTCCACCGCATCGTCAACGGCATCGACGTCGCCCGCTTCGCGCAGCCGCCGCGGTTCGACGCGATCCCGGGCTTCACCCGCCGCGAGGGCGAGGTGGTGATCGGCACGGTCGGGAGGCTCGCGGCGGTTAAGGATTTGCCGATGCTGGTCCGCGCGGCGGGCGGGCTCGCCGGGCGCATCCGGCTGGTGATCGTGGGCGAGGGGCGCGAGCGCGAGGCGATCAAGGAAGCGGCCTTCGCGATGGGGCTGGCGGACAGGCTGGTCATGCCCGGCTTCCTGCCCGAGCCGCACCGCTATGTGGGGCTGTTCGACATCCTGGCGCTGTCATCCCGGACCGAGCAATGCCCGACCGCGGTGATCGAGGGGATGGCGGCGGGGCTGGCGGTCGCGTCCACGCCGGTGGGCGATGTCGCCGAGATGGTCGCGCCCGAGAACCGGCCCTACATCACGCCGCTCCACAACGAGGTCTTCCTGCGCGACGCGTTGCAGCCGCTGGTAAGCCATGAGGCGGGTCGCCGACATCTCGGTCGCCTCAACCAGATCAAGGCGCGCGCCGGCTTCGATGAGGTAGCGATGATCGCCCGCTACAAAACTGTGTACGAGGCGGCGTTGAGGCGGCCGGGGGCGCTCGGCTAAATGGCTCGATTGCCGGCGCCGGTGCGTTATAGAGCGGGTTTCACGAAAGAAGAGGAAGCCTGTCCGTGTTCAAAGGCCTGACGCCCATCAGCTATAACGGCCGCGAGGTCTGGCCGCTGGTGGAGGGCGGCAAGGGCGTCTCCGCGACCAACCATGCGTCGGCGGGCGCGTGGGCGGCGGCGGGCGGCATCGGCACGGTCAGCGCGGTCAACGCCGACAGCTATGATCCCGAGGGCAAGATCGTGCCGCAGATCTATCGCGCCCTGACCCGGCGCGAGCGGCACGAGGAGCTGATCCAGTACGCGATCGAGGGCGCGGTCCAGCAGGTGCAGCGCGCGTGGGAGATCGCGGGTGGTCGCGGCGCGATCAACATCAACGTCCTGTGGGAGATGGGCGGCGCGCAGCGCGTGTTGCACGGGGTGCTGGAGCGCACGCGCGGGCTGGTCGCGGGCGTCACCTGCGGCGCGGGCATGCCGTACAAGCTGTCCGAGATCGCGGCCTCCTACAACGTGAGCTACCTGCCGATCGTCAGCTCCGGCCGCGCGTTCCGGGCGCTTTGGAAGCGGGCCTATTCGAAAGCCGCGGAGTGGCTGGCAGCGGTCGTGTACGAGGATCCGTGGCTTGCCGGCGGGCACAATGGACTGTCCAATGCCGAAGACCCGCTGAAGCCCGAAGATCCCTATCCCCGGGTGAAGGCGTTGCGGGACACGATGCGCGAGGGCGGCATCCCGGACTCGACGCCGATCGTGATGGCGGGTGGCGTCTGGTACCTGCGCGACTGGAATGACTGGATCGACAATCCGGAGCTGGGCCAGATCGCCTTCCAGTACGGCACCCGGCCGCTGCTGACGCAGGAAAGCCCGATCCCGCAGGCCTGGAAGGATCACCTGACCAAGATCGACGAAGGCGAGGTGCTGCTGCACCGCTTCTCGCCGACCGGCTTCTATTCCTCGGCGGTCCGCAATCCGTTCCTGCGCGCGTTGGAGGCGCGGTCGGAGCGGCAGATTCCCTTTTCCACCCAAGAGGCGGGCGACCACGTCTTCCAGCTCGACGTCGGCGTGAAGGGCAAGAACTTCTGGGTGACGCGCGGCGACCTGCTACGCGCGCGCGAGTGGTTCGGCCTGGGCTTCACCGACGCGCTCAAGACGCCGGACAATACGCTGGTGTTCGTCACGCCGACGGAGAAGGCCGAGATCAGGAAGGACCAGGCGGACTGCATGGGCTGCCTGTCGCAATGCCTGTTCTCGAGCTGGGCGGATACGGAGACCAACTCGACCGGCCGGCTCGCCGACCCGCGGTCCTTCTGCATCCAGAAGACGTTGCAGGACATCGCGCATGGCGGCGACATCGACCAGAACCTGATGTTCGCAGGTCACGCGGCCTATAATTTCAAGCGCGACCCCTTCTACTCGAACGGCTTCGTGCCGACGGTAAAGCAGCTGGTCGATCGGATCCTGACCGGCGACTGAGGAGGACGCCACGCCGCCTCGTGGGCGGCGTGGCCAAAACGTTCTTTCAGGCGAAGGCGACGGCGCGTCGCCGGACCCGCATGGCGCCGCCGACCAACCCGAAGCCGCCGACCAGCATCGCCCAGGTGGCGGGCTCCGGCACGACGGCGGTCACGGTGATGCTCGGTCGCCCGGTCTCCGGCGTGTTCGGGGTTTCGAAGCTGATCCGTCCGTCCCGCACCAGGAAGATGGCGGCGATCCCGTCCGCGTCCGACAGGATGGGCGCGAAGACGCCGGAGTTGAACTCGGCGCGATCATAGGCCGAAATGCCGAACACGGTCTGCCCGAAGGCCCCGGCGTCGAGCCCCGGTCCACCGAAAGTCAGCCGGAAGGTCGTCAGATCGCCAAGGGTGATCTCGCGCAGATAGGCGTTGAAGTCGGTCACGTTGCCGAAGGTGAGCGTGCCCGGCAAGCTGCCGGCGACCTGGCCGTCCGATTCCTCCTGAGACCCGAGCGCGCCGTCGGTGGCGAAGTTGCTGAGCGTGAGCGTCAGCGGCGACGCGGGGTCGCGCGTGCCGTCTCCGTCCGTGTCGACTCGCACGAACTGCAGGTCGAGTAGCGCGTTCACGCCGTTCCGGGCGGCGGTGTTAAAGCTGATGTCGTAAACGGTCGCGGCCGTCGCGGGCGAAGTCACCGCAAGCGCCGCACCGATGAGTCCAAGCGATCCCAAGCGCATCGTTTTTCCCCGTTTGTTGAGCTGCAAAGGTCAGCCAAGGGGGCCATAGCTCTTGGTTAACGGGCGCGTAAGGGGGACTCTGTCCCGATCTGGCACGCTGTTCAGGCCCAACCCTCCAGCACCTGGTCGGGCGGGCGATGGCCGTCGGCCCACATGCGGATGTTCTGGATCACCTTCTCGCCGGTCGCGAGGCGGCCTTCGAACGTTGCGGAGCCCATATGCGGCGTCATGACGACATTCTGCAGCGCGAGCAGTCGCGGGTCGATCTCGGGCTCGTGCCGCCAGACGTCGAGGCCAGCGCCTGCGAGCCGGCCGCCCTCCAGCGCGTCAACCAGCGCGTCCTCGTCCAAGATGCCGCCCCGGCTGGTGTTGATGAGGTAGACATGGGGGCGCAGCAGACCGAGGCGGCGGCGATCGATCAGGTTCTCGCTGTCCGGATTGCGCGGGGTATGCAGCGACAGGATGTCGATCTGCGCGAGCATCGTGTCGAGATCGGCGTGCCAGGTCGCCGCCAGCTGCGCCTCCAGGACGGCCGGCAGGCGGTGACGGTTGTGGTAATGGATGGCCAGACCGAAAGCGCGCGCGCGGAGCGCCACGGCCTGGCCGATCCGTCCCATGCCGACGATCCCGAGCGCCTTGCCGCCGATGCGGTGGCCGAGCATCCCGCCGGGCGACCAGCCCTTCCACTCGCCGGATCGCACCAGCTTCTCGCCCTCGGCCAGCCGGCGCGGCACCGATACGATCAGCGCCATCGCCATGTCGGCGGTATCCTCGGTCAGCACGCCCGGCGTATTGGTGACAATGATGCCGCGGGCGCGCGCCGCCCTGAGGTCGATATGGTTCACGCCCGCGCCGAAGTTCGCGATCAGCTTCAGCCGCTCGCCGGCGGCGGCGATCAGGTCCGCGTCGATGACGTCGGTCACCGTCGGCACCAGCACGTCACAGTCCCGCACGGCGGCGCGGAGCGTGTCGGCGTCCATCACATGGTCGTCGCGGTTGGTGCGCGCGTCGAACAGCGCCTCCATGCGGTCCATGACGGCGTCGGGAAGCTCACGGGTGACGACCACGCGGGGATTGGGGCAGCGTCGCGTCGGCGTCATACGCAGCCCTCGGCGTCTCCGGGCGGGATGGGCGATCCCTCCGATCGCAAGCTGACGCCGCGGTTCCGCGGGGGAGGGGTCGCGAAGCGGTCGAACATGGCGGTGTTCCGCATGACAGACCTGATGCGGGGAGGACAGCCTTATTGATGCGGCCGCCGTCTGCGGTAGGAGAGGCATGAAGGGATTTCACCGCCGATGCGTCTTGCCGCCCCGATCGCCGCGACCTTGCTGAGCGTCACCGTCGCCGCTGACGCGGCGGAGGACCGGCAGCCACCTTACTGGGCTTCGATCAGCGCCGGGCGGGCGCGGATGCGGACGGGGCCGGCCCGCACCTACCCCGCGATCTGGCTCTATCGGCGCGCCGACCTGCCGGTCCGGGTGGTCGGCGTGTTCAAGGAGTGGCGCAAGGTCGAGGACCCGGATGGCGCGCAGGGCTGGATGCAGGCCAATCTGCTGAGCGCGACGCGCACGGCGATCGTGAAGGGGCCGGAGCCGGTCGCCATGCTGGAGGAGCCGGGGTCAGGCGGCAGGCTGCGGTGGCGCGCGGCGCCGGGCGTGGTCGGACGCCTCAGCCAGTGCGGCGCCGGTTGGTGCAGGTTCGACGTGAAAGGGCGTGCCGGATTCGTGGCCGTCGGTGGACTATGGGGCGTGGAGCCGGACGAGGAGATCGAGTGACGGGGCGCCGCGGCTAGAAACCGCGACGCCCGCCCCGCGCAGCATTAGGCGAGGGCTGCACTCACGCGACGCCGGCGCATCACGCCGCCGACCAGGCCGAAGCCCGCGATCATCATCGCCCAGGTCGCAGGCTCCGGCACCGCCGGGGTCTGGACGGCGAAGAGCGTCGCGGTGGAGCTGGCGTTCAGGGTCAAGCCGATCGTATCGAGGTTCACGGCGTTGATGCGGTAAAAGGTAGTGGAGTTGCCGGGTCCGCCATTCCCGTTCCCGTAGTGGATGCCAATAAAGGCGGTCCCGTTGAGCAGGCCAGGGAAGTTGACGACCCTGCCGCTGTTCAGATTCGACAGGATGTTCCCGGACGGAACGTTGCTGTAGGTGATCTGAGGGCCGGCATAGCCGAGCGCGGTCAGGGCGACGTTGATGTCGACGTTGCTGCTATTGTTCAGCGTGTTGCCTGATTGCCGCCCATAGCAGTTCACCAGCGAAGAGCCTGCCGCGAGCGTCAGGTCCGTCGAGCAGCCGCCGCCGCCCAGCATGGCCGCATAGGCCGGCGAAGCGAAAGCCAAGGTCGCAGCGGTAACGGCGAGCAACGAGTAGCGCATGAGTTCCCCCAATATTCGTGTCTGAGTCGATACACCGACTCTGGCGCATTTTCGACAAAAAGTCACACCTGATCGTCTTGATGTGGGACAGGTTTAGCCAGATCGACCGGTCGATCGCCCGCGACGGCTGCTCGGCGGGAGGGCCTTACCGGGTGAAGCTGTAGGTAAGCGCGGCGCCCCCCGAAAGCTGATCCCTCGCTCCGAAGCCACGGGTGACCGGCGATGCTCCCGGACCGCCCAGCAGGCGGTCGTACCGGACGAACCCGAACACGCCCCAGCGTTTCGTCAGCTGCCGGATGATGCTGCCGGTCGCACCGGCGGCGTGCAGTCCGCCGTCCGGTTCGAATGCGGGCAGGCCGGCCGCAGGGGCGTCGCCTGGGGCCACGCCGAAATAGGCCCGCTGGTATCGACCATTGCTGAAGGTCAGCCGCGGCCCGATCGAGACGAGCCAGCGGTCACGGTCGCGCACGACATAATCCAGGCCGGCGACCCCGATCAGACCGCCATGGCCACCCAGCCCCTGTCGGAGTTCGGCCCGAGCGCGCAAAGTCGGTGTGAGCTGGTACTGAACGAAGCCGCCCGCCTCGACCGTCCAGCCCACGTCCGGCAACGCCGTCCCGACGTCACGCGCGCGGCGGCGGCCCTCGATGTTTGCAGCCGGGCCGATCGACAGGCCCTTGCGGCTCCACAACGCGAACCCCGCGGCCTCGTCCGGCGCCTCGAAGATGAATGGCGTGTCGCCCCGGGCGCGATCGAGGTTTCCGATCGGCCGGAACACGACGCGATCCGATCCCGGATAGCTCGGCACCAGCTGCGGGCCGATCATCACCCGGTACCGCGTCGGCGGGCGCGCCTCTTGCGCCAGGACGGGCGAAGCGACGGCGGCGGAGGCGATCAGCCAGGGGGTGACCCGGGCGAACCTCACATCAGTTCGATCGCAAGCGCCGTCGCCTCGCCGCCGCCGATGCACAGGCTCGCCACGCCCTTGGTGCCGCCGCGGGTCTGGAGCGCGGCGATCAGCGTGGTGATGATGCGCGCGCCCGAGGCGCCGATCGGGTGGCCGAGCGCGGTCGCGCCGCCATGGACGTTCACCTTGTCGTGCGGCACGCCCAAGTCGTGCATCCAGGCCATCGGCACGCAGGCGAACGCCTCGTTGATCTCGAACAGATCGACGTCGTCCACCGACCAACCCGCCTTGGCGAGCAGCTTCTTGACCGCGCCGACGGGGGCGGTGGTGAAGCGGGCCGGCTCCTGCGCGTGCGCGGCGTGCGCGACGATGCGCGCCACCGGGGTCAGCCCCTTCGTCTGCGCGACCGACTCGCGGGTCAGGATCAGCGCCGCGGCGCCGTCCGAAATGGACGAGCTCGACGCCGCCGTGATAGTGCCCTCCTTGGCGAAGGCGGCCTTGAGCTGGCGGATCTTCTCGGGGTCGCCGCGGGCGGGCTGCTCGTCCTCGGTGACGACCACGTCGCCCTTGCGGCCCTTGACCAGCACGCCGGCAATCTCGCGCTCGAACGCGCCGGACTTCTGCGCCGACAGGGCGCGCGACAGCGACTCGATGGCGTAGTCGTCCTGCGTTTCCCGAGTGAACTGGTATTCGCGCGCCGTGTCCTCGGCGAAGGTGCCCATGGCGCGGCCGGCGTCATAGGCGTCCTCGAGACCGTCGAGCATCATGTGGTCGTAGATCGAATCGTGCCCGATCCGCGCGCCCGCCCGGTGCTTCTTCATCAGATAGGGCGCGTTCGACATCGACTCCATGCCGCCCGCGACGATCACGTCCGCCGAGCCGGAGGCGATCATGTCGTGCGCGAAGATCGCCGCCTGCATGCCCGAGCCGCAGACCTTGTTGACCGTGGTCGCCTCGACCGAGGTGGGCAGCCCCGCGCCGATCGCCGCCTGGCGCGCGGGCGCCTGGCCCAGGCCCGCCGGCAGGACGCAGCCCATGAAGATCTTGTCGATCTGCTCGGGCGCGACCCCGGCCCGCTCCACCGCGGCCTTCACCGCCGTCGCGCCGAGTTCGGTCGCCGACGCGCCGGCGAGCGCGCCCTGGAAGGAGCCCATCGGCGTGCGGGCATAGGACAGGATGACGACGGGATCGGCGGTCATGGAACGGGCTCCAGCAAGGGCGTTTGTTGCACCGCATCTAAGCCGCCCGCGTCCGCAACTCAATCGACCCGCCCGCGTGCAGCCGCTAGGCGGGCGGGCATGTGGGCGCTTGGTCTCGGCATGCTCGGCGCGATCGTGGGGAGCTTCCTCGCGACCCTCGTCGTGCGCTGGCCGCAAGGGCGATCGGTCGCGCGCGGGCGGTCCGGATGCGACAGCTGCGGCCGGACGTTGACGGCGGGCGAGCTGGTGCCGATCCTGAGCGGCGTCGTGCAACGGGGGCGGTGCCGGGCCTGCGGGGCGCGCATCGGCGCGGTGCATGGACGGGTCGAGCTGGCGTGCATCGTGGTGGGCGCGAGCGCCGGCTGGGCGGCGCCCGGCTGGGAAGGGCTGGCGGGCGCGGCGTTCGGCTGGCTGCTGGTGACGCTCGCCGCGCTGGACCTGCTGCACTTCTGGCTTCCCGACGCGCTCACCGCGCCCCTGGCGGCGGGCGGCATCGCCACCGGCGCGCTCGGGTTCGAGCCGCCGCTCGCCGATCGGCTGATCGGGGGCGCGGCGGGCTTCCTGCTCCTGTGGCTGACCATGCACGGCTATGCGCGGATGCGCGGGCGCGCGGGGATGGGCGGGGGCGATCCCAAGCTGTTCGCAGGCATCGGACTGTGGCTGGGCTGGCGGATGCTGCCCCCCGTGCTGCTCGTCGCGTGCCTGCTCGGGCTGGGCATCGTTGCGGTGCGCGCGCTGTCCGGGCGGCCGATGGCCCGCACCGATGCCCTTCCGTTAGGCGCGCTGCTGGCGATGGCGGCTTACTCGGCGTGGCTGGTCATGGTAGCGGTGCGGCCATGACGTGGCTGCTGCTCATCCAGGCGCTGTTCGGTCCGATCGGAGCACAGGACCTGCCGCAGCAGGGCTGTGCGGCCTATCTCTGGACCGTGTCCCAGCCGCAGACCCTGGTCGCGATGGCGGAGCCGGCGCGACTGCGCGTGCAGCTCGGCGGCAAAATTGTGGATCTCGCGCGTGCGACGGCCGAGGGCGATGCGGGCCTGGGGCTCGCCAGGCGCACGCGCTATGCGAACGCGGACGTGGGCGTTACGCTGGAGCTGCAGGTCGAACAACGGCCCGATCTGACCAAGGGCGGGCTTGCGCGCGACGGGACCCTCACGCTGGAGCGGAGCGGACAGGATGCGGTGGTCACGCCCGTCGCGGGTATGGTCGGCTGTCGATAAGGGGAGAGACGAGAATGCGTGACACGCTCGATCGCCAGCGGGCGGCCTTCATGGCGGAGCTGCCGGTGGGGCTGGAGGTGCGCCGCGACCGGTTGAACCGCGCCAAGGCGATGGTCCGCGACCATGCCGGCCGCTTCTGCGACGCCCTGTCCGAGGATTTTGGGCACCGCAGCCGGGAGCAGTCGATGCTGACCGACATCGGCGGCTCGATCGGGCCGATCGACCATGCGCTGAAGCACATGGAGCGCTGGAGCCGGCCGGAGAAGCGGCCCGTCCAGTTCCCGCTGGGTCTGCTCGGCGCGAAGGCGTGGGTCGAATATCAGCCCAAGGGCGTGGTCGGCGTGATCGCGCCGTGGAACTTCCCGGTGAACCTGGTCATGGGTCCGGTCGCGGGCGCCTTTGCGGCCGGCAACCGCGTGATGGTGAAGACGAGCGAGTTCACGCCGGCGACGGCCGCCTTGTTCGAGGAGATCGCGCCCGATTACTTCGCCGCCGAGGAGCTGGCGTTCTTCTCCGGCGGGCCGGAGGTGGGCAAGGCGTTCGCCGAGCTGCCGTTCGACCATCTGCTGTTCACCGGGGCGACCGGCATCGGCCGGCATATCCTGCATGCCGCCGCCGACAACCTGACGCCGGTCACGCTGGAGCTGGGCGGCAAGTCGCCCGCGATCATCGGTCAGGGCGCCGACATCCCCCAGGCGGCTGAGCGGATCGCGCTCGGCAAGATGCTCAACGCCGGCCAGATCTGCCTTGCGCCCGACTATGTCCTGACCCCGGCCAAGGACGAGGGCGAGGTAGTGGTGGGCCTGAAGCGTGCGGCGGAGGCGATGTATCCGACGCTGCTCGCCAACCCGGACTACACTTCCGTCGTCAACGACCGGCACCACCAGCGGCTGCACGACTGGCTCGATGACGCGCGCGCCAAGGGTGCCTCGATCGAGGTGGTCAACCCGGCCGGCGAGGATTTCGCCGCGTCGAACAGCCGCAAGATGCCGCTCCACATCGTGCGCGACGTGACCGACGACATGACGCTGATGCAGGAGGAGATCTTCGGGCCGATCCTGCCCATCCGCCGCTACGACACGATCGACGGCGCGATCGCCGAGGTGAACCGGCGCGACCGGCCGCTCGGCCTCTATTACTTCGGCCCGGACGAGGCGGAGCGCCGGCGCGTGCTCGACCGGACCATCTCGGGCGGCGTGACGCTCGACGACGTGGTGTTCCATGTCTCCATGGAGGAGCTGCCCTTCGGCGGCATCGGGCCGTCGGGCATGGGTGCGTATCACGGCCGCGACGGGTTCCGGACGTTCAGCCACGCCAAGGCGGTCTACAAGCAGTCGAAGCTCGACGTCGCCGGCCTTGCGGGCATGAAGCCGCCTTATGGCCCCAAGCTGCGCAAGACGATCGCAAAGCAGGTCGGGGTGCGGGAACCAAGCGCCTGATGAATGCGTAGCGCAATCGGGGAGTAGTCCGTACACGGCGCGCCCGATGAGGAAAGGGGTGCGCGGGCGCGTGCGGATGGTAAGTGGATACGGGTTGGCTGCGGCGTTGCTCGCCGCGGGTCCGGTCGCCGCACAGCTGAACAAGCCCGGGACGGCGCCAGCGCAAGGGCCGGACGCGCCCGAGCGGCCTTCAGCCCAGACGACTGCGCCTGCCGGCGGCGCGAGCTCACCGTCCGTCGAGACGCCGGTCGTGAGCGAGGCGGAATTCAACGCCGCGTTGCCGCCGCTGTCGAGCGACATCAATGCGCCGCTGGAGCCCATGCCCGAGCTGGCGTCGCCCGCGCAGACGACTCCGCTGCTGCCGCCGGGGCAGGTGGGCCCGATCGGTCCGGGCGATGCCCTGCCCCCCGTCGCGCCGGAGGACCCGCAGCTCGCCGCACCGCTGACGCCGCTGTCGGGCTTCGACTCGACGCCGCTCGTCACCGCCGTGGATGCGCGGGGCGCGGACGCACCGCAGGTCCGGTATCAGACCGAGATCCGCGGGCTGGAGCAGGTCGGGCTGCAGGACCAGTGGCGCGCTCTGTCGGCGCTGCGTGACGGCGATGGTCGGGCCGCGAACGGCGTTCAGGTGCAGGCGCGCGCGCGGGAGGACGAGGCGCTGGCGGTCAGGCTGCTCAAGTCGATCGGCTATTATGACGGCAGCGCCAGCTCGACGATCGAGCCGGTGCCGAACGAGCCGGGCTCGCCGGTGAACTATCGCGCCATCGTGACCGCGACGCCGGGGCCGCTCTACACGCTCTCGTCGGTCACGCTGACCGCCGGCCCGGTCACGCCGCCGGACCTGCTGACGAGCAATTTCGCCCTGAAGCCCGGCGATCCGATCGAGGCGGCCCGCATCCAGGGGGCGGAAGCGAACCTGCAGCTGATCGGGCCTCGGCGGGGCTATCCCTTCCTGCAGGTCGGCGAGCGCGATATCCTGCTCGACGATCAGACCCCGACGGGCGCCTATTCCCTCCCGGTCGAGACGGGGCCGCGCTCCAGCTTCGGCCGGCTGACGACAACCGGCGACGCGGTGTTCGACCTGAAGCACCTGAACGTCTTCCCGCGCTTCGACCAAGGCGACCTCTACGACAGCGGGCTGACCGACGATCTGCGCGACGCGCTCAATGCGACGGGGCTGTTCTCCGGGCTTTCCGTCGAGCCGCAGCGGACCGGGCGCGTGCGGCCGGACGGGACGGAAGAGGTCGACCTGCTGGTGCGCCAGATCCGCGGGCCGGCGCGCTCGCTCAACGCCAATGTCGGCTACTCGACGGGGCAGGGGGCGCGGCTCGAGGGCATATGGCAACACCGCAACCTGTTCCCGCCCGAAGGCGCGCTGATCGCGAGCGTGATCGCCGGCACGCAGGAGCAGGGGATTTCGGGCACGTTCCGGCGGGCGAACGCCGGCAAGCGGGACCGCACATTCCTGGCGGTGGCGGAGATCAACCGGCTGGAGATCGAAGCATTCAACGCGATCTCCGGCACGCTGTCGGCGCGCTGGAGCTACGATTCGACGCCGATCTGGCAGAAGCGGATCACCTATTTCTACGGCGGCGAGCTCGTCGGCACCAACGAAAGCGTGTTCGACTTCGGCCGCGGTCGACGGGTGCGGCGGACCTACGGTATCCTCGCCTTACCGGGACAGGTCCAATGGGACACGTCCGACGACCTGCTCAACCCAACCCGCGGCTTTCGGCTGCGGCTGAATGCCTCGCCCGAGACGTCGGTGTCGGGCGCGATCCGGCCTTACGCCCGCACGATGATCGAGGGCACGGTCTACTACCCGATCAACGACAGCCTGGTGATCGCTGGCCGCGCCCGCGCAGGCTCGATCTTCGGCATCGCACGCGACGACTTGGCGCCCTCGCGCCGCTACTATGGCGGCGGCGGCGGGTCGGTGCGCGGCTATGGCTTCCAGCGGCTGGGGCCGTTCGACCCCAACGGCGATCCGGTCGGCGGACGCAGCCTGAACGAGTTCGCTGTGGAGGCGCGATACCGCTTCGGTAATTTCGGCATCGTGCCGTTCATCGACGCCGGCAACAGCTATGCTTCCACCTTCCCGACCGGGTCGGACCTGAGGTGGGGCGCGGGGATCGGCGGCAGGTTCTACACGAACTTCGGGCCGTTCCGCATCGATGTGGCGACTCCGCTCAACCCACGGCCGGGTGACGGCAGGATCGCGCTCTACCTCAGCCTCGGGCAGGCGTTCTGATGGCCGAGGAGACGGGACCGGAAGCGGTCACCACGCCGGCGCGGCCGCTATGGCTGCGCATCGTGAAGTGGCTCGGCATCGCGATCGTCTCGATCGCCGCGTTGCTGCTGCTGGTGCTGGTCGGGATCAACACCGATCCGGGCCGGCGCTTCGTCGCCGATCAGATCGGCGGCTATTCGACCGCGTCGGGCCTCAACATCAAGGTGGGGCGCATCGACGGCTCGCTCTATGGCGAGATGATCCTGTCCGACGTCCGCGTCAGCGATACCAAGGGCGTGTTCCTGACCAGCCCGCGACTAGCAGTGGATTGGCGCCCGTTCGCCTTCGCGCGCAACCATGTCGACGTCCGCTCGCTCAGCACGGAGCTGGTGACGCTGCAGCGCCGGCCCGAGCTGAAGCCGGTGCCGACCGATCCGAACGATCCGGTCCTGCCGGACCTCGATATCGACGTGAATCGGCTGCACATAGGGCGGCTGGTGCTCGCCCGGCCGGTGACGGGTAACGTCCATGCCCTGCGAATCGACGGGGCAGTGCACATCGCCGAGCGTCGCGCGCAGATCACGGCCGATGCGGCGGCGCTGCGGGCGGCCGGAATTGCGGGTGGCGATACGTTGCGGCTGAAGCTCGACGCGGTACCCGACGACAACAAGCTCGACGTGGACGCGCGCCTGTTGGCCCCGGTCGGCGGCGCCGTCGCGACGATGGGCGGGCTGAAGCAGCCGCTTGCGGTGACCGTCGGGGGCCGGGGCAGTTGGCAGGCGTGGAACGGCCGCGCGCTCGCGACGCTCGGCGGCGGTCGGTTGGCGGACCTGAACGTCGCCGCCCGTGCCGGCCGCATCCAGGTGCGCGGGCCGCTCCAGCCGGGTCTGTATCTGGCGGGGCCGGTCGAGCGCCTGACCGCGCCCCAGCTCGATCTCGCCGCCGACGTCACGCTGGATCAGCGCCGCGCCGATACCCGCATCAAGCTCAGCTCCAACGCGCTCGCGGTGGATGCAGGCGGGGTGCTCGACCTGGCTCAGAGCCGGTTCGGCAACTTCGCGGTCGACGCGCGGCTGAAGACGCCCGGTGCGATCCTGCCCAACCTGTCGGGCCGGGACGTGATGGCGCGCGTGGTGCTGGACGGAGCGTTCGCCGCGCCGACCGTCGACTACAAGGTTCGCGCCGCGCGGCTCGGCTTCGGCAGCCTAGGCGTCGATCAGCTCTATGCCGAAGGTCTCGCGCGGGTGAACAGCGACCGCATCCTGGTGCCGGTCCATGCGCGCGCGCGGCGGATCACCGGGCTCAATCCGGCGCTGGGCGGGCTCGCCAACAACGCGAAGATCGACGGCGACTTCGCGATCTCCATGCCGAACGTCCTCTCGGACAATCTGCGCATCCGCTCCGACAATATCGACGCGACCGCCGTGGTCGTCGCGAACGTGGCGACGGGCCGCTACACCGGCGCGCTCAAGGGCCGCGTCGACAACTACCGGGTCGAGAGCATCGGCATCATCAACCTGACCACCGACGCCAAGCTGGTGCCGGGGCCGCGCGGCGGCTTCGGCGTCACCGGGCGCGTGGTCGCGCGCACGGAGCAGCTGTTCAACCCGGGCGTGCGCAACTTCCTGGGCGGCAACGCCGTCGTGCGCGCCGATATCGGCTACTCGCCCGAAGGCGTCGTCACCTTCCGCGGGCTGCGCCTGAACGCGCCGCAGTTCCGGGTCACGCGCGGGGAGGGGCGGTTCGACCCGGCTTCGGGCCGCGTGGCCGTTTCGGCGGATGCCTATTCCAGCCGATATGGGCCGGTGTCGGCCCGAGTGACGGGGACGGCCTCCGCGCCCGTGGTGGCGCTGCGGGCCGCGCGGCCCGGGCTGGGCGTCGGGCTCGCCGACGTGAACGCCCGCATCGTCGGGCGGGGCGGGGCGTACCAGGTCAACGCGACGGGCGGCACCGACTATGGCCCGTTCGTCGCCGACGTTCTGGTGCGACCGGGCGCGCAACTCGCGATCGACGTGCGCCGCGTCGTCTTCGCCGGCGTGACCGCGCGCGGGCGGGTGGTGCAGACCGCGGCGGGGCCGTTCGCGGGCGGGCTGACCTTCGCAGGGCAAGGCCTGTCGGGCAACGTCCGGCTTGCGAGCCAGGGCGGCTACCAGCGCGCCGATGTGCGTGCGCGCGCCGCCAACTATACGGCGCCAGGCCGGTTCGACGTCACGATCGGGCGGGCGCTGGTGGACGCGAGCGTCGTGCTTTATGCGCGCTCGCCGCTGGTGATCGCCGACGCGCAGCTCGCGGACACCCGCTACAACGCGGTCGTCATCCAGGCCGCGCGGGCGAAGGTGAACTACCAAGGCGGCCGGGGCACGGCGCAGGCGCTGTTGACCGGATCGTCGGGCGTGCCGTTCCGCGTGGCCATCAACAGCCGGCTCTCGCCAGGCGACTATCTCGTCGCGGCGCAGGGCCAGGCGAACGGTATCCCGTTCCGCACCGCCAGCCCGGCGCGCATCCTGGCGCAGGGCGCGGAGTATCGTCTGTTGCCGACCCGGCTCGACTTTGGCAGGGCGAACGGCGGGTCGGCGCGGTTTGCGGGCGTGTTCGGCGGTGGGGCGACGAGCCTCCAGGCGCGGCTCGACCGCATGAACCTGTCCGTCCTGTCCGCCTTTGCGCCCGGCCTCGGGCTGAGCGGCCAGACGACGGGCAGCCTGGACTATTCGCAGCGCGGCAGCGCGGTCCCGACCGCGGATGCGCGGATCACGGTGGCCAATTTCCAGCGCGCCGGCGTCGCCGCCATCTCCGAGCCGGTCGATATCGTGTTCGCCGGCCGGCTGAACCCCGGCGGTGGCGAGGCGCGGGCGCTAGTCCGGCGCGGGCCGACGGTGATCGGCCGCCTGCTCGCCACCATGCGGCCGCTGGGCGGCGGCGGTAGCTGGACCCAGCGGGTGATGAACGCGCCGCTGTCGGGCGGCATCCGCTATAATGGTCCGTCCGCCGTGCTGTTCTCGCTGGCGGCGCTCCCCGACCAGAGCCTGTCCGGCCCGATCGCGGTCGCCGCCGACTTCTCCGGCCGGGTGTCGCAGCCGCGGCTGAACGGGCTGATCCGCGCCGACAACCTGACCTATGACAACGAGACGTTCGGGACGCGGCTGTCGCGGATGCGGGTGGCGGGGCGCTTCACGAACGACCGGCTCGAGCTGACCCAGGTGACCGCGCGCGCGGGCGGCGGGACCGTTCAGGCGCAGGGTTACATCGGTCTCGCGGCCGATCAGGGCTATCCCATGGATCTGCGCGCGCAGCTCGCCAACGCGCAGCTAGCGAAGAGCAGCAGCCTGGAGGCGACGACCTCCGGCACGATCCGCATCACCCACGCCAAGGGTGGCGGGCTGATCGAAGGCGACTTGCAGATTCCGGAAGCTCGTTACCAGATCGTGCGGCAAGGCGCCGCCGAGGTGCCGGAGCTGACCGGGGTCCGGCGCAAGAGCGACATCAGGATTCCGCGTCCGACCGACCGTCCGCCGGTGCCGAAAGTCGGCGAGTTCCGGCTAGCGCTGCGGGTCACCGCGCCCAACCAAGTGTTCGTGTCCGGCATGGGGCTGGACAGCGAGTGGCGGATGGACGTGCGGGTCGGCGGCACCTCCGCCGCGCCGCAGGTGACGGGCGGGCTCGACATCGTGAAGGGCCGGTACAGCTTCGCGGGCAAGCGCTTCGATATCACCCGCGGACAGGTGCGCCTGCGCGGCGCGGCGCTGAGCGATCCTGCCATCGATATCCTGGCGACCACGACCACAAACGGCATCACCGCCAACATCGCGATCACGGGCACCGGTCAGCGCCCGCAAATCGCGTTCAGCTCCACCCCCAATCTGCCGCAGGACGAGGTGCTGAGCCGCCTGCTGTTCGGGACGAGTCCGGCCAATCTCTCGGCCGTCGAGGCGATCCAGCTCGCCGCCGCGCTCAACTCGCTCAGGCCGTCGTCGGGCGGCGGCCTCAACCCGCTCGGCAAGCTGCGTTCCGCGACCGGCTTCGACCGGCTGCGCATCGTCGGCGCGGGCGAGACCGGGCGCGGCGCCGGGCTGGCCGCGGGCAAATACATCACCGACGACGTGTATGTGGAGATCGTCACCGACGCCCGCGGCTTCACCGCCACCCAATTGGAGATTGCGCTGACACGGGCGCTCAGCCTGCTCACCTCGACGGGCGGCTTCGGCGGGTCGGACGTCCGACTGAAATATTCCAAGGACTATTGAGCGCTGATAGGTTAGGTCCCGGACTGCAACCGAACACGGGCAGAGGATCATGACCGAGCATTTCGACGTGGTGGTGGTGGGCGCGGGCATTTCGGGCGTCGGGCAGGGCTACCACCTGCAGACCCGCTGCCCGGACCGCTCCTACGTCATCCTGGAAGCGCGCAGCGCAATGGGCGGGACGTGGGACCTGTTCCGCTACCCGGGCATCCGCTCGGACAGCGACATGCACACGCTCGGTTTCTCCTTTCACCCCTGGACCGCCGCCAAGTCGATCGCCGATGGCCCCTCGATCCGCGCCTATGTCGAGGAGACGGCGCGGACCTATGGCATCGACAAGCACATCCGGTTCGGCATCAAGGTAAAGGCCGCGTCCTGGTCCAGCGCCGACGCGCGCTGGACGGTGGAGGCGACCGGCCCCGACGGGCCGCTGATCTTCACCTGCAACTGGCTGTGCATGTGTGCGGGCTACTACAACTACGATCAGGGCCACGCGCCGGTCTTCACGGGCGCCGAGGACTTCGCGGGGCGGATCGTGCATCCGCAGTTCTGGCCGGAGGATCTGAATTATAAGGGCAAGCGGGTCGTGGTCATCGGCTCCGGCGCGACGGCGGTGACGCTGGTGCCCGAGATGGCGAAGGACGCCGACCAGGTGGTGATGCTCCAACGCTCGCCGACCTATGTCGTGTCACGCCCGGCTGAGGACGCGATCGCCAATTGGCTGCGGCGGCGGCTGCCGGACCGGCTCGCCTATGGCATCACGCGCTGGAAGAACGTGCTGTTCGGCATGTTCTTCTTCAACCGGGTGCGGAAATATCCGGAGAAGACCAAGGAGCGGCTGCTCGGCATGGTGCGCGAGCATCTGGGGCCGGACTACGACATCGCGACCCACTTCACCCCGCGCTACAATCCATGGGACCAGCGGCTCTGCCTGGTGCCCGACGCCGATCTGTTCGAGGCGATCAAGGCGGGCCGGGCGGAGGTGGTGACCGACACCATCGATCGCTTCGTGCCGGAGGGCATCCGCCTGGCCTCGGGCCGGGTATTGGCGTGCGACGTGATCGTGACGGCGACGGGGCTTGAGATCAGCCTGATGGGCGGCGTGCCGCTGACGGTCGACGGCGTGCCGGTGAACATCGGCGAGAAGCTTCAATACAAGGGGATGATGTTCTCGGACGTCCCGAACATGGCATTCACCTTCGGCTATACCAATGCGTCTTGGACGCTGAAGGCCGACCTAGTCGCGAAGTATGTCTGCCGGTTGCTGAACACGATGCGCAAGCGAGGGAAGGTAATCGCGAGTCCGCGGAACAGCGACCCGACCCTGAGCGTCGAACCGTTCAGCGATTTCTCCTCCGGATATCTTCAGCGCGCGGCGGATCGCCTGCCCAAGCAGGGAGCGAGGAAGCCCTGGAAGTTGAACCAGAACTGTGCGCTCGACGTCATGGCGTTGAAGTTCGGCTCCGTGGATGACTCGATGGAGTTCTCAAACCCGGACGCAGATCGCGCAAAGGCGGCCTGAGGCTGCGGCACAAAAAAGGCCGCGCGAGGCGGCCTGTTCTACTTTATAAAAGCCGGCCCGAGCAAACGGCTTAGCCGCTGCAGAGCGGCGACCGTGCCGATGCTCGGGCCGTCGCCCCTGTTACCAGGGACGCGCCTGCTCGCCATAGACGAGGTCGAGAAGCCAATCCAACATCACTTGTTCTCCCTTGTGCGCATCCCAACGAGATGCCTGAAATGGCTAACATGTGATTAGGGTTAGCGCAAACTTACCGCCGGCAAGAAGGTTCATTCAGGTTAAGAGTATTTTCAAGCGTGTTGCCTAGGCCACACGTCGAATGCGCCAGAGCCGCCAGTCCTCGCGATCAACGCAGGCCTCCTCGCCGTCGCACCGCACGGACGCGGCAGAGCGGGCGCGTGCGCTCATCCTATGTGAATTTGCTAGGTTCGACGGTCTGCGCCGCGCGCTCGGTCTGGATCGGGCGCACAAGCTGATCCTCGAACTCGCGGAGCGCGCGGCCGCGATCCTCCCCGACGCCGACATCGCGGTGGCAGGTCGGAACCTGATCGAATTGACCATGTTCGCAGGCGAGGCCGAACTGAAGGCTGCCGTCGAGCGTCTGCGCGACGAGGCGGCTCCAAGACTGCCGGTCGAATGCGAACCAGGCCTGCTTGCCCTTACAATCGGCGCCGTATCGTTGCCGGAGTGCGACTCGATCGACTTGGTCGAGGCGGCGGAGGCCGCTTTGACCACGGCGCGCCGAGAAGGGTCCGCAAACGTCGCGTCGATTGCGCCCGCACGGGCCGACATCAAGCTGGGCGCGGAACTTCGGGCGGCGATCGAGCAAGGCGAACTGTTCCTGCAGTATCAGCCGAAACTGCACCTCCGCGCACAGGAGGTGACGAGCCTGGAAGCGCTGATGCGGTGGCGCCATCCGGCGCGCGGGCTGGTGCTGCCCGGAGATTTCATCCCTGCCGCCGAGCGAACGGGCGCGATCAAGGCGATGACGCTCTGGACGATGCGTCAGGTCATTGAGGATCAGCGGACCATCGCAGCTGACGGCCACGACCTGCCCATCTTCATCAACATCGCCGGAGGGCTGCTCGCCGATGGCGGCTTCGTCGACGACGCCTGCGCGCTTGTCGAGGCGAGCGGGGCGAGGTTGGGTTTCGAGATCACCGAAACGTCGGTGATCGACGACCCCGACACGGCAATCGAGCATCTCAATCGCTTCGCCGCTATCGGCGTCGCGATCAGCATCGACGATTATGGCGCTGGTCTCTCCAGCCTTGCTTATCTCAAGCAGCTGCCCGCGCGCGAGCTGAAGATCGACAAGCTGTTCGTGACGCAGCTGTCCAGTTCCCATCGCGACCCTCTCATCGTGCGCTCCACCATCGACCTGGCGCATGCGCTGGAGATGGAGGTGGTTGCCGAGGGCGTGGAAACGCCCACCTCGCTTGCGCTTCTGTCGGTGATGGGCTGCGATATGGTCCAGGGTTTCCTGATCAGCCGGCCGCTCAGCTTGCCCGCGCTTCTCGCATATCTGCAGACAACCCAGCATCGCGAGCTGATGGAGCAGTCGCGCCGGCCCTTTGGGCGGCTCACGGCCGCGCGCGCGAGGGCATGACCCGGCTGCTGCGCCTGCTCGGGCCGGCGCTGATGGCGTTCAGCTCAGCTGCACTGGCTGCTGAAGCGCCGGGTGATTCGCGGTTCACCGCGCTGGTTGACAGCATCAAGTCGGACATCATGCATGACCCGCGACAGGCGGCCCTCCGGGCGCACCAGAGCGGGTCGTCGGTCGCGATGATCGCCGAACGGCGTACGCGAGAAACGTTGCAAGCGACCCTACTTTGGCTCGAGGCGGAAGGATTGTCGCGTGCGGGCGACCTTGAAAAGGCTGAGCCAGTCGCGCGTCGCGCCCTCGCACTGGTCAGGCAAGCCGCCCCTCGCTCCAAGCTGGAGGGCGACATTCTGCTCACCCGCGGCGGCATCGCCGGCGAACGTACCGACGTGTCGGCCGCGCTCGAGTCCTATCAGGCCGCGCACCGCATCTTCGGATTGACCCGCGACGCCCGCAAGCAGGCCATAGCGCTCGTCTGCCTGGCGATGCTGTACGTGGACGCGCACGATTATGATGCCGCGCTCCGATATTTGGACGAGGCGTTGGAGACCTACCCGCCAGATGCGGGTCTCGCCTACGCCATCTACAACAGCCGAGGCCTGATTTTTCAGGAACGTAAGGAGTTCGACCGCGCAGATGTCGAGTATCGGCGCGCCCTACGGTTTACGCGTCAGATGGGCAGCAAGTCCATCGAGGCGAAGTACCTTCGCAACATTGCCCGAAACGAATTGCTCGCCGGCCGGACGGAATTGGCGCAGCAAACGATTGATCAGGCGCGAGCGCTGGTCGGGCAAGGGGAGCGTACGGATCGAGCGCAGCTCGATGCCGTCGCGGCGCAGGCAGCGTTGCAGCAGGGCCGGCTCAACATGGCGGGCGAGCTGATTGGACGTGCCTTTGCCGGACTGGATCTGCAGACCACCGACATCGCCTTCCGCGACGCGCATCAGACCGCCGTCACAATCTTTCAGAAGCAGAACAAGCCCGCGCTCGCGCTCGAGCATTTACAAGCGCTCAAGCGCCTGGACGATCAAGCGACCCGTCTCGCGGCGCAGGCGAACACCGCGCTCATGGCGGCGCGCTTCAACTCCGCGAACCAGGAGGCGAAGATCGCCCGGCTGCGCGATGCCGAACGGCTGCGCCGCGCGCGCGAGCAATTGGAGCGCGCCCGGACGGAGCGTACGCTCTGGCTGGTGGGCGCCGGCGCGACTGGCGCGATCATCGTCGTGCTGCTGATCACCATCCAACTGATCCGCCGCAGCCGCGATCAGGTGCGCGCCGCGAACGCCGACCTCGCCGTGACCAACTCCGCGCTTGCGAAGGCGTTGGCCGCCAAGACGGAATTCCTCGCCACCACCAGCCACGAGATCCGCACGCCGCTGAACGGCATCCTCGGCATGACCCAGGTCATGCTGGCCGATCGTTCGCTCGCGGCGCCGACGCGCGATCGGCTGACCGTCGTCCACGGGGCCGGGCTGACCATGCGGGCCTTGGTCGACGACATCCTCGACGTCGCCAAGATGGAGACCGGCAATCTGGGCCTTGAGGTCGCGCCGTTCGACCTGCGGGCGATGCTGACCGAGGCTTCGCGGATGTGGGCGGACCAGGCGAGCGCGAAAGGCCTCACCTTCGCCGTAGAGCTCGACCGCTGTCCGGAACGGGTCGAGGGCGATGCGGCGCGCGTGCGGCAGATCGTGTTCAACCTCCTGTCGAACGCGTGCAAGTTCACGAGCCAAGGCTCGATCACGCTGTGTGCGGAGGTCGGGGAGGCGGGCGTGCTGATCCGGGTGTCGGACACGGGGATCGGCATCGCGCCCGACCAGCGCGAGGCAGTGTTCGAGTCGTTCCGGCAGGCGGACGCCAGCACGACCCGGCAGTTCGGCGGCACGGGCCTGGGCCTGTCGATCTGCCGCAACCTGGCGCGTGCGATGGACGGCGAGGTGACGCTGGCGAGCACGCCGGGCGAGGGCTCCACCTTCACCGT